>JACXTT010000804.1_pt1 | contig 53470 bp, 49 predicted proteins | sample 9270951 | NCBI WGS metagenome assembly JACXTT01 (sample SAMN15532306, study PRJNA645909) | rock metagenome | isolation source: weathered quartz diorite | place: Puerto Rico | collected 2017-06-21
ACGGTCGGGCCGCGCAGCAGGGCGGCCGGGCCGCGCGCCCGGGGCGCCGGCTGGGTCACCGGGCCGATCGGCATGGAGAAGTCGAGGCCGTAGCGCAGCTCGCTGGTGTCGGCGCTGGCGAAGTTCACCGGCCGGAAGTCGATCTCGGTGAGGTCGCCATCGGCGTCGCGCATGAAGCGGTCGGGGAAGGCCGCCTCGATGGCCGCGGTGACCGCCGGGAAGGTCTCGATCGGGTTCTTGGTGTGGATGCGGTTGTAGTCGGCCCGGATCGAGAGCTGCTTCTTGGACGTGGTCGGCAGGGGCCGCCAGTTGACCGTGAACTTGGTGCGCTCGCGGTTGTCCTGGGTGAGCGCCGGATTGCCGCCGCCGACCTGGATGACGTCCACCGTCTGGCCGGTGACGAAGTCGAAGATGCGAGTGTCCGGGGTGCGCAGCAGGGGCGCGCCGAGCTGCGACTGGCTGGGCGCGGCCTGGTCGTAGTCCTTGGAGATGAGGACGGTCAGGCCGCTGTAGGGACGCCAGTTGAGGCCGTAGCCGTAGCTGGTGAGCGTGCCGAAGTCCGAGGCCTGCTGCACTGCGCCGTGCACGTTGACGCTGGTGTCGCCGAGCTTTTCCAGGATGTGGGTCCGGGTGCTGGTGATCGGCACGTCGACGCTGAGCTGGGCGTTGCCGCCGTTGCGCGAGAAGTCAGTGGTCTGACCGATCCCGAAGCGCACGGAATCCGAGGTGAATTCGCTGCCGTTGGCGCCGATACGGAAGCTGGTGAACACCTTGCCGGTGGGCAGGTCGAGGATCGGGCCGGCGGCGATAAACTGCAGGTTGCCGCTGTCGGATTTTGAGTGGCTGGTGTCCTGAGCGCGGCGCGCCAGCAGGCCGGCCGGCAGCGGGCCGAAGGGGTTGAGGCCGGGCGTGCGTAGCGCCAGCGCGGCTTGCAGGGCGGTGGCGTCGAGGCCGGTGTCGTTGGCGTTCCTGGTGTCGGCATGGTCGTAGTTGCCGGTGAGCGCCAGGCGCCAGTTCCCGGCCTGCTTGTTGAAGCTGACGCCCAGGTGGGCCTGCCAGGTGTCGGCGCTTTGGCTTAAGGGGCCGAAGCCGTCGACCAGGCGGTTGACCTGCACCGGCGTGGAGAACGGCGAGAACGGGTCGCCGGCCGGGACCGCCAGGCTGACGCCCGGCAGGCCGCGCAGGCTGTCGCTGGTCGAGGCCTCGAAGGTGCCGTTCACCGTGGCCTTGATGTCGGCGAAGATCGGCCGGGTGAAGGTGGCGTCGCCGCTGAACTTCTGAGTGTCCGGGACCAGGGTGCGGAAGCGGCGCACGTCGGTGGCGTTGGCGATCCCGGCGGTGGGCAGGAAGCTGGCCAGGCTGGGGGCGCTCGTGGCGGCCGAGGCCGGCACGCCGGCGATGGTGATGGGACGGCCGGCCAGCGCGCTGAGCGCCGGGTCGATCTCGCCGTCGGGTGTCGCGCCGGTGACGTTGCCGAGGAGGTCGAAGGTCTGGCCGGCGGTGAGCGGGGTGACCGGCCGGTCGGCCTCGGTGAGCGAGGCCTGGGGGTTGTACTTGGCGTTGAGGATCAGCCGGTTGTCGTGGGCGATCTGGGTCAGGGTGAAACCAGCCTGGCCGGCCGCCGCACCGCCCGCCGTCGAGGCGCCGCCGGTGACATCGACCACCTTGGAGCTGTAGAGCGGCTTCAGGACGAAGTTGATCACCCGCTGGTTGGCCGAGAAGCCGTACTTCAGCGCGGCCTCCTCCGGCAGGATGTCGATGCGCAGCAGGGCTTCGGTGGGCAGGTTGCGGATCTCGCGGAAATCGGAGATGCGGTGGCCGTTGATCAGGATCGCCGGGCCCTCGCCGCCGCGCCCGGCGTCGCTGCGGATTTCCGGCGCGAGCTGGTCCAGCAGGTCAGTGATGGCGGTGACGCCATAGGACTGGATGTCCTCCGGGCCGAGCTGGATGTCGGGCTTGATGTCGCCGATCACCTCGCCGACCTCGGGCTTGTGTTCGGCGGTGACCACCACCTCGGAGACCGAGCTGGGCTTGGTCTCGGGCTTGGCGGGCGCCTTGGGCGCTTCGGCGGCCAGGGCGGCGGGTGCGCCGGCCATCAGGGCCAGCACGGACACCGCGCAGGTCGTCGCCAGGGGAGGTCTGAAGATCACGCGCTGTCCATTCGATCGAGGGCCGCCGTTCTGCGTCTGTCAGCGGGCCTTCCCGGTCGTCCCCCGAGGTCAAGCTGTTGGTCGGCGATCAGGAGGTCAAATTGTTGACGGCATTATTTCGACGTGGTCACCCGCCGTAAGGCGCGTGACGCCCGGGCGTAGCAGTGTGCCGGCTAGAGCCGTTCCAGCAGCGCTTCCAGCTTCGCCATGTCCGGCGGCAGGGGGCTTTCGAAGCGCAGGGTCTCGCCGGTGACCGGGTGGACGAAGCCGAGGACGGCGGCGTGCAGGGCCTGCCGCGTCAGGCCGGCCTGCGCGATCGCGGCGCGCACCTTCTCGGCCGGCGGGCCGGAGCCATAGGTCGGGTCGCCCAGGCAGGGCGCGCCCACCGAGGCCAGGTGGACGCGGATCTGGTGGGTGCGGCCGGTCTCCAGGCGACAGGCGACGCGGGCCGCCAGCGGCTTCTCGTCCGGGCCGAACACTCGCTCCACCGTGTAGTGGGTGATGGCGTGGCGGCCGCCGGTCTTCACCAGGGCCATCTTCTTGCGGTCGCTGGTGGAGCGGGCGATGGCGCCCTCGATGGTCCCATGCCGGTTGCGTGGGCTTCCCCGGGTGAGCGCGATGTAGAGGCGATCGATGTCGTGGGCGGCGAACAGCGCCGAAAGCCCCTGGTGGGCGGCGTCGGTCTTGGCGACCACGATGACGCCGGAGGTCTCCTTGTCGATGCGGTGGACGATGCCGGGCCGGGCGACGCCGCCGATGCCCGACAGGCTGTCGCCGCAGTGGTGCAGCAGGGCGTTGACCAGGGTGTTGCTGAGGCTGCCGGGCGCCGGATGGACGGCCATGCCCGCCGGCTTGTCGATGACGATCAGATAGGGGTCTTCGTAGAGCACGCTGAGCGGGATGGCCTCGGGCCGGGGCTCGGCGTCGACCGGCGGCGGGATCGCCACGCGATAGGCGCCGGCCGCCGCCTTGGCGGAGGCGTCGGCGAGCGGGACGCCGTCGCGGCTGACGCAGCCCTGGGCGATCAGCGCCTGGACGCGGGCCCGCGACAGCTCCGGCAGGAGGTCGGCCAGCACCTTGTCGACGCGCCCGCCCGCCACGCCGGCGTCGACCTCGACCATCCGCACGGTGAAGGCGTCGCCATCCTCGAGGATGGGCTCCTCAAGGTCGGACTCGTCGAGATCGGGTGCGGTGGCCTTGGTCACGCGGCGTCACTCTGCTGTGATATCCTCCACCCTAATAGAGACGCGTGGGGGCAAGCGCGAGCTTGGCGGGAGGCGGCATGGGACCCGATAAGAAGGGCCGGATCGACAGGCGTGGCATGCTGGCCCTGTTGGGCCTGGGCGCGGCGGCGCCCGCCACGGCGGCGGCGGCCAAGGACAGCGTGAGTTTCCGCCATGGGGTCGCCTCCGGCGATCCGCTGCAGGACCGCGTGGTGCTGTGGACCCGGATCTCCGGCGCGTCCGGCGACGTCATGTACCGCTGGAGCCTGGATCCGACCGACGGGAAGGGCGGGGGCAAGCGCGGCGAGGGGATGACCGGCGCGGACCGCGACCACACCGTGAAGGTGGACGTGGTGAACCTGGATCCCGGCCGGACCTACAGCTTCCAGTTCGAGTGCGAGGGGGTGAAGTCGCCGGTGGGCCACTCGCGGACCCTGCCACAGGGCGCGATCAAGGACGCCGTGCTGGCGGTCTGCACCTGCGCGCTCTATCCGAACGGCTACTTCAACGCCTATGGGGCGATCGCCAAGCTGCCGCGCGTCGACGTGGTCGTGCACCTGGGCGACTACATCTACGAGTATGGCGGGGCGGGGTCCTACGGGATGGACTCGCCCGTGGCCGGCGAGCGGCCGCACGATCCGCCGCACGAGTGCCTGAGCCTGGCCGACTACCGCCGCCGCCACGCCCAGTACAAGACCGACCCGCAACTGCAGGCGGCCCATGCGCGCGCGCCCTGGATCGTGGTCTGGGACGACCATGAGACCGCCAACGACAGCTGGCAGGGCGGGGCGGAGAACCACCAGCCGGCCACCGAGGGCGACTGGAACGTCCGCAAGGCCGTGGCGATCAAGGCCTACTACGAGTGGATGCCGATCCGCGAACCGGCCGGCGGCGGGTTCTCGATCAACCGCAGCTTCGACTTCGGCGACCTCGCAAGCCTGTTCATGCTGGAGACCCGGCTGACGGCGCGCGACCACCAGCTCTATCCGGACAAGGAGATGCCGCCGGAGCCCACCGCGGCCGAGGTGGCGGCCTGGCGCACGCGCCTGAACGACCCGGCGCGCAAGATGATGTCGGCGACCCAGGAAGCCTGGCTGGGCAAGGCGATGAGTGAGTCGGTGAAGTCCGGCCATACCTGGCAGGTGATCGGCAACGAGGTGGTGATGGCGCGGCTGGGCACGCCGCCGCTGAAGAAGCTGATGGGCGAGGCGGCCTTCGCCAAGGCCTCGTCCGAGCTCTCGAAAAACGCCGCCAACCGGGTAGCGAAGATCGAGGCCAACGCCGCGCTGGGCCTGCCCTGGGGCGCGGACATGTGGGATGGCTATCCGGCCGACCGCCAGCGGTTCTACGGCCTGGTGCAGAAGGCCCGGGCGAACTGCATCGTGGTCTCGGGCGACAGCCATGCCTTCTGGGCCAACGAGCTCTACGACGCCGAGACCGGCGGCAAGCGGGTGGCCGTCGAGTTCGGCACGGCGGCGATCACCTCGTCGGGCCCCGGCTTGTCGGTGGCGCCCATGCCGCTGGGCGAGATGATGGCCAAGCACAACCGCGAGGTCCTCTACAACGAGCAGACCGCCAACGGCTTCGTGCTGCTGACGCTGACCCGCACCCAGGCGACCGGCGAGCTGATCGCGGTGTCGTCGACCCGGGACAAGGCGTTCACCACCAAGGCGCTGGCGACCTATCGCGTGACGCCCGGGCCGGGCGGGGTGTCGGCGCCGCAGGTGCTGCAGGGGCCGAAAGAGGTTTAGCGCCGGTCCAGCGCCAGCTTCAGGCCGAAGCCCAGGAAGACCCCGCCGGTGATCCGGTCGAGCCAGCGTACCACGCCGGCCTGCCTGAGCACGCCAGCGATCGGCCGGGTCGCGCCAATCAGGCAGGCCGACCACGCCAGACCCAGCGCCGCATGGATCACCGCCAGCAGGAAGATGAACGGCGCCGCCTGGACGCCGGCCGGCAGGAACTGCGGCAGGAACGAGATGTAGAAGACGCCGACCTTTGGGTTGAGCAGGTTGGTGAGCAGGCCCCGGCGCATCCAGGTGAAGTCGCCGCCGGCCTGGGGGCCTGCGGTGGAGAGTTCGAAGCTGCTGCGCGGCTTGAAGATCAGGTTCAGCCCCAGCCAGACGAGATAGGCGCAGCCGGCCCACTTGATGAGCGTGAAGGCGAGCGTCGAGGCGGCGAGCAGGGCGCCCAGGCCCAGCGCCACCGCCGCGCCCCAGACCAGGCAGCCGGAGATGATGCCGATGGCGGCCAGGCCGGCGCGCCGCGGGCCTTCGACGGCGGCGGTGCGGAGGATCAGCGCGGTGTCGAGCCCCGGCGTCAGGGTCAGCAGGCCCGCGGCGAGGAGGTAGGCGGCCAGCGCCTGGATGATCGTCATGGCGCGTCCCTCAGCCTTCCGTCCTCGATCACCCGGTAGAAGCAGGAGCGCGCGCCGGTGTGACAGGCGCCGCCGTCGCCTTGCGGGCGGACCTTCAGCCAGACGCAGTCCTGGTCGCAGTCGATGCGCGCCTCGACCACCAGCTGGATCTGGCCGCTGGTGGCGCCCTTGTGCCAGAGCTCGCCCCGCGATCGGCTGAAGTAGTGAGCCTCGTTGGTGGCGAGGGTCTTCGCCAGGGCCTCGGCGTTCATCCAGGCGAACATCAAGACCTCGCCGGTGTCGGCGTGGGTCGCCACCGCGGCGATCAGGCCGTTGGCGTCGAAGCGCGGGGCGAGCTGCGCGCCATGCTCGAGCGCGTGCTTGTCGGGGGCGGTGGGAAAGCCGGTCATGCGCCTCATATGGCGCCGCCGGCCGCGCGCTTCCAAGCCCGTGTCTTGCGCGCTAGCATCCCGGCCATGATCAAGGGCCTGCACCACAACGCCTACCGCTGCCGCGATTCCGAGGCGACGCGGGCGTTTTACGAGGACTTCCTGGGCCTGCCGCTGTCCGGCTCGCTGGTCATCGAACAGACCAAGACCGGCCGCGCCACCAAGGTGCTGCACACCTTCTACCGGATGGACGACGGCTCCTACCTGGCCTTCTTCGAGGCCCCCGACATGGCCTTCGAGTTCAAGGACCAGCACGACTTCGACCTGCACATCGCGCTGGAAGTCACGCCGGCCGACATGGCGGCCATGATGGCCAAGGGCAAGGCGGCGGGGATGGCGGTGCGCGGCGTCGCCGACCACGCCTTCATCGACTCGATCTACTTCCGCGACCCCAACGGATACGTGGTCGAGCTGACGGCCAAGCGGGCGAACCACGACGAGATGATGGACCCGGCGAAGAACCGGGCGCGGGCGATCCTCACGGACTGGACCGCCGAGAAGACAGCGGGCTAGGCGCCTCGCGCTTGAGCCTTAAGGACCGGATCAAGGGCCAGGTCGTCGCGCTGGATGCCGCCGTCCGGCCGTGGGCGCAGCGCGGGCCGGTCCGGGCGTTCGGCTATGAGTTCCTGCTGTTCGGCCTGAAGCAGGCCTGGGCCTGCCTGTTCGGCGCGGCCATGCTGGGGCTGATCATCGCCACCCATTACCTGTGGCCGGCGCACGCGCCGATCGCGCGGTACGACTTCCTGGTGCTGGGCGCGGTGGCCGTCCAGGTCCTGCTGCTGGCCACCCGGCTGGAGCGCTGGGACGAGGCGGCGGTGATCCTGATCTTCCATGCGGTCGGCACCTGCATGGAGGTGTTCAAGACCGCCCACGGCTCATGGATCTATCCGGAGCCCAACCTCTTACGGATCGGCGGGGTGCCGCTGTTCTCAGGGTACATGTACGGGGCGATCGGCTCCTACATCGCCCGCATCATGCGGTTGTTCGAGATCCGCTTCATCCGCTGGCCGCCGCACTGGGCGCCCTGGGCGCTGGCCGTGGCGAGCTACGTCAACTTCTTCAGCCACCACTACCTGCCAGACATCCGCTGGGGGCTCTACGGCGCCTCGGTGGTGATGTTCGCGCGGTCGTGGTTCACCTTCACGCCGGACCGCACGGCCAGGCGGATGCCGGTGCTCATGGGCCTGGTGCTGGTGGCCCTGTTCATCTGGTTCGCCGAGAACATCGGCACCTTTACCTCGGCCTGGATCTACCCCAACCAGCGGCACGGCTGGGCCCCGGTGCCGATCAGCAAGTTGGGCGCCTGGTACCTGCTGATCCTGCTGAGCTTCGTGCTGGTCACGATCGTCCACCCGCCGCAGGCGCCGGGCGAGGGGGAGCACACGAACCCGCTGACCCCTGACCGCCCGGCTTAGGCCACCAGCACCTCGCCGTCGCGAAGCGGGGTGAATTTCAGATCGTTTTCGCTAAGCCACGCCACGGCGCGGTCCGCCGCCTGGGCTTCGGGGTGGGGTGACCGGAAGTGCGGCACGATTACGGAGTCGATCAAGCCAAGCCCGTCCCAGATCGCGGCGGGGTCGTAGCCTTCGGCCAGAACCTGTGGATCGTCCATGAAGTCGATACCACGAAGGGTGGGGCCTGCGACCACCGCGCCGGCGCTCCAGCCCCCGTAGATCACGGTAGCGTCGGCGACTCGCCGCTGAACGATGTCGTCCAGGCCGCTCTGGCGCATCGCACGCCTGAGCAGGAAGGCGTTGCCGCCTGTGGTCCAGACGAGCCGGACGCCGGTCAGGTCGGCTGCAAGGCGCTCGGGGGCGCCGAAATAGCCGCGCAGATCGAGATCGGTTGCAGCCAGCCCCTGATCTTCGAAGACCCTGACCGGGTCGAAGACGTCTCGCGCATAGGCGGTCCGAGCCTCGGCGGGGATGAAATCGAGCGCGTTGGAGACGATGGCGACCTTCGCCCCGGAGCCGAGCTGGGCGACCAGCTCATCGAAGCGGTCGCCCATCCGGAACGAGGAGAGGTAGAGCCGCAAGGGCCCTACTTGCGGTTCACGAAGTCCAGGAAGCGTTGGCGCAGCGTCGGGTCGGTCTTGAAGACGCCGGTGAACTGGGTGGTGATGGTCGAGACGTGGCGGTGGTGGACGCCCCGGGTCGACATGCACTGGTGGTTGGCGTCGATCAGCACCGCCACGCCCGCCGGGCGCAGGCTGTCGGTGATGGCGTCGGCGATCTGCTGGGTCATGGTCTCCTGGGTCTGGAGACGCTTGGCGAAGATCTCGACCACGCGGGCGATCTTGGAGATGCCGACCACCCGGTTGGTCGGCATGTAGGCCACGTAGGCCTTGCCGAGGAACGGGGCCATGTGGTGCTCGCAGTGGCTCTCCACCTCGATTTCGCGGAGCATGACGATGTCGTCGTAGCCCTGCACGTCCTCGAAGGTGCGGCTGAGCTCCTTGGCCGGATCGGCTGCGTAGCCCTCGAACCACTCGCCGAACGCGTCGACGACGCGCTTGGGGGTGTCGATCACGCCCTCGCGGCGGGGATCGTCCCCGGCCCAGGCGATCAGGGTGCGCACCGCCGCCATCGCTTCCTCGCGGGAGGGGCGTTTCACGGCTTCAAGATCAAGGTCAGAAGAACCGACCAGGGTTCGGTCGCGTATGGCGTCCATGATGAGAGAGGTTCTTTCCAGGGCTGAGTTGCGCCGGGACGAAGGTCCCGGAAATGACGCGTGGCCACCCTTTCGTTGGATCGTTTCGCCGGCCTTTGGTTCCCTTGGCTTCGCGATCGCCTGATCTGTATATGGGCGCAAGGCCCTTCTGGGCAACTGTAACGCCGCGTCAGCAGGACCTATGACCCTCAGCCTCTACGACACCATGGCCCGCAAGAAGCGGCCCTTCGTCCCCGCCGATCCGAGGCGCGTGACGATGTATGTCTGCGGGCCAACCGTCTATAATTACAGCCATATCGGCAACTTCCGGCCGGTGGTGGTGTTCGACGTGCTGTTCCGGCTGCTGCGGCGGCTCTATGGCGAGGACGCCGTGCGCTACGCGGCCAACGTCACCGACGTGGACGACAAGATCAACGCCAAGGCCGCCGAGGAAGGCGTGCCGATCGCCACGATCACCGACCGATACCTGGCCGCCTACAACGCCGACGCCGCGGCCCTGGGCGCGCTGATGCCCACCGTCCAGCCCCGGGCCACCGAGACCATGGACGCGATCATCGCGATGATCGGGCGGCTGGTGCACAACAACTCGGCCTATGCCGCCGAGGGGCATGTGCTGTTCAATACCCAGGGCTTCTCGGACTACGGCAAGCTGTCGGGCCGGCCGCTGGACGAGATGATCGCCGGGGCGCGGGTCGAGGTGGCCCCCTACAAGCGGCATCCGGCCGATTTCGTGCTCTGGAAGCCCAGCAAGCCCGGCGAGCCGGTGTGGGAGAGCCCGTGGGGCCCCGGGCGGCCCGGCTGGCACATCGAGTGCTCGGCGATGATCGAGCAGGAGCTCGGCCTGCCCATCGACATCCACGGCGGCGGCATCGACCTGGTCTTCCCGCACCACGAGAACGAGCTGGCCCAGGGCGTCTGCGACGGCCACCAGCACGGGTCGTACGCCAACTACTGGCTGCACAACGGCTTCCTCAACATGGGCGACGAGAAGATGTCGAAGAGCCTGGGCAACGTCGCCCTGGCCCACGACCTGCTCGAACAGGCGCCGGGCGAGGCGATCCGCTGGGCGCTGCTGGCGGCGCATTACCGCCAGCCGCTGGCCTGGACGGAGGAGGCGCTGAACCAGGCGCGCAACTCGCTGGACCACCTCTATGGCGTGCTGGGCCGGGCGCGGCACATCGAGGCCGGCGGCTCGTCGTCGCTGGCCGAGGATCAGCTGAAGCCCTTGCTGGACGACGTGAACACGCCGGCGGCCATGGCCGAACTCAAGAAGCTGGCCACCGACCTCGACGCCGCCGTGCGGAAGAACGCGGACACGGCGCCGGCCATCAAGCAGGACCTGATGGCGCTGGCCGGGGTCATGGGCTTCCTGCAGGCCGACCCGCAGGTCTGGTTCCAGGGCGGGGCGGACGAGGGCTTGAAAGACAAGATCGACGGCCTGATCTCAGCAAGAGACGCGGCCCGCGCGGCCAAGGACTGGGCCGAGGCCGACCGCATCCGCGCTGAGCTGACCGCCATGAACGTCGAGGTGATGGACGGGCCCGCGGGCGCGACCTGGAGGATCAAGGAGTAGATCTGATGCCCTTGCCCAATCAGCCGCAACTGAAGGCCGGACCGTTCGCGACCCGCGGCGGCCCCCGGCTCGACCCCGCGCCCAAGGGCCTGAAGCCGCCGCCGCCCAAGGCGCCGGCCGGGCTGCGCGTCGAGCATCGGGTGGGCGTCCAGGCGCCGGCGGAGGTGATCTGGGAGGTGATCTCGGACCTGGGATCCTGGCACGAGTGGAACGCGCTCTACCCCAAGGCTGCCGGCCAGATCCGCATCGGCGGGACCCTGGAGCTGACCCTGGCCCTGCCCGGCCAGGCGCCGCAGGAACTGCGCCCCACGGTGCTGGAATGGGTGCCCAACGAGCAGCTCCACTGGAAGCTCAGCCTGATGGGCGGGCTGGTGCGCACCATCCGCTATCTGGAAATCGAGGCCCTGGCCGAGGCCAGCTGCATCGTCACCAACGGCGAGATCTTCGGCGGCTTCCTGGGCCCGTCGGTGGGCAAGCGCATGGGCCGCTCCGTCTACCGCGCCTTTTCCGACATGGACGATGCGCTGAAGGCCCGCGCCGAGATGCTCTGGCAGCGGCGCAAGGACTGACCCGGCGAAGTCCAGTCGCGCGCGATTGTATCTGAGCCGCCTGTGGCGCGGGCGGCCCGTCGGCGTGTAGTCTCTGCCTCCAGAGATGGAGGATTTCCCTTGAAGTTGAAGACATTCGCCCTGGCCGGCGTCGCCTTGCCTGCGATCCTTGGGGCCGCGCTCATCGGGACCGCCCTGACGGCGCAGGCCGCGGGCAAGGCCCGGTTCGGGACCTGGGGCTACGACACCACCTCGATGGACGCGGCGGTGAAGCCGGGCGACGACTTCTTCAAGTACGTCAACGGCGGCTGGTACCAGCGCACGCAGATCGCGCCCGACCGCACGGCGGCCGGCGTCGACGTGGTGCTCACCGACGAGGCCGAGCAGCAGGTCCGCGAGATCGTCGAGGGCCTGGCCAAGAACCCCAAGGCGGCCGGCCCGGGTGGGCAGCGGGTGGGCGACTTCTACGCCGCCTGGATGGACGAGAAGACCTTGGAGGCGCGCGGGACCGCGCCGCTGAAGCCCTATCTGGCCAGGATCGCCGCGGTGAAGAGCAAGGCCGGCGTCGCCGCCCTGTTCGCCGAGCAGGGCTTCGAGAGCCCGGTGGACATCGGCATCAACCCCGATCTGGACAACCCGACCCGCTACGTCGTGAACCTCGACCAGTCGGGCCTGGGCATGCCCAACCGCGACTACTACCTGCGCGAAGGGGCCAAGTACGACGGCTTCCGCAAGGCCTACCGCGACTATGTGATCAAGGTGCAGACCCTGGCGGGCATCCCCGACGCCGCGGCCAAGGCCGACGCGATCATCGCGCTGGAGACTAAGATCGCCACCGCCCACTGGGCGCCGGAGCGGACTCGCGACATCGAGCAGGTCAACAATCCGATGACGGTGGCCAAGCTGCAGGCCCTGGCGCCGCAGCTGCCCTGGCCGGCGATGCTGGCGCATGCGGGCCTGGGCGCGCCGGCCAAGGTGCTGGTCACCGAGCCGTCGGAGGTGAAGGCGGCGGGCGAGCTGTTCGCGGCGACGCCGCTGTCGGTGTGGAAGGACTATCTGGCCTACCACTTCATCCGCACCCACGCGGCCTATCTGCCGCACGCCTTCGACCAGGCGAACTTCGACTTCTTCTCGCACACCCTGCGCGACGTGCCGCAGCAGCGCGAGCGCTGGAAGCGCGGCGTGCAGCTGGTCAACCGCAGCCTGGGCGAGGAGGTCGGGCGGATCTATGTGGCCAAACACTTCCCGCCGGAAGCCGAGGCCCAGACCGCCGAGCTGATCGCCAACCTGACGGCGGCCTATGCCGAGCGGTTCAAGACGGCCGCCTGGATGGATGAGGCGACGCGCAAGGCCGCGCTGGTGAAGCTCGGCACCTTCGATCCGCGGCTCGGCCACCCGAAGAAATACATCGACTATTCGACCCTGAAGATCGCGCGCGGCGACCTGCTGGGCGACGCCGTCCGCGCCGAGCAGTTCGAATGGAAGCTGCAGCTCTCGCGCTATCCGAAGCCGGTGGACCGCGGGCTTTGGGAGATGGTCCCGCAGGAGGTCAACGCCTACTACAACCCGCTGGCCAACCAGATCACCTTCCCGGCGGCGATCCTGCAGCCGCCCTATTTCGATCCCAATGCCGATCCGGCCGCCAACTACGGCGGCGAGGGCGCGGTGATCGGCCACGAGATGGGCCACGGCTTCGACGACGAGGGTCGCCACTTCGACGAGACCGGCAAGGTCCGCGACTGGTGGACGCCCGACGCGGTGAAGGCGTTCAGCGCTCGCACAGCGGCGCTCGGCGGCCAGTTCGACAGCTACGAGCCGGTGCCTGGCGTGCACATCAACGGCAAGCTGACCATGGGCGAGAACATCGGCGACCTGGGCGGGCTGGAAGCCGCCTACGCGGCCTGGCGGCGCTATGTGGCCAAGCACGGGGAGCCCGCGAGGATCGACGGCCTGACCGGCGACCAGCGGTTCTTCATCGCCTACGCCCAGTCCTGGCAGGACAAGGTGCGCGAAGGGGCGCTGCGCCAGCAGCTGCTGACCAATCCGCACAGCCCGGCCGAGTATCGGGTGAACGGCATCGTGCGCAACGTCGATGCCTGGTACGCGGCCTTCAACATCCAGCCCGGCGACAAGCTCTACCTGCCGCCCGACAAGCGCGTGCACATCTGGTGACGCGCTAGGCCTGCCGCCCGAACAGCGGGTCCGAGACGCTGGGCTTGCCGTCTTCGCCGTGGCCGGCGAAGCGGCGGCGGAAGCTGGGCGCCTGCACGCAGGTGACCACGATGTCGTACCAGTTGCGGCTGGCGCGCAGGTCCCAGACGTCGGTGGCTGAGCCGCCCGGATCGATGAAGTGCTGGCGCGGCGGCGCGTCGGCGTAGGCGGCGGGCGTGACCTCCATGGCCAGCGGCCGCACACCGGTGTTGCGCAGGGTGACGATGAGCTGGCCCTTGCCCGCATCGAACCGCGCCGTGGCCTCGGCCCGGGCGGACGCCGCCTCGCCGTGGAAGGCGCGCAGGAAGCCGTTGGGGCCATAGACGCTGAGGTCGTAGGCGCCGTCGGCGATCGGCACGGTGTCGCGCAGGGTCTTGCCGGCCTCGACGCTGTAGAAGCGCGGCTCGCCGCCGCCGGCCGCGAAGAGCTGGAAGGCGGCGCCGGCCCGGCCGGTGTTGGCGAAGGTGAGCGCCAGGCCGTCCGGCTGCAGCTCGCCGGCCACCTCCACGGCGTAGGGCAGGGCGCGGGCCGGACGCTGGCCGGCCTCCTGACGGGGCAGTTTTTCCGGCTGGGCGGGCGGCTTCGGGAACGGCAGGGCCTTGGCCGCCACCGCGCGGGCCGGCAGGCCCGAGGCGTCGGGCAGCGCCTCGATCTTGGCGTTGGGCGTCTTGAAGTCGAAGGCGCTGGTCAGGTCGCCGCAGACCGCGCGCCGCCAGGGGCTGATGTGCGGCTCGGCCACCCCGAAGCGCGCCTCCAGGAACCGCAGCACCGAGGTGTGGTCGAAGAGTTCGGAATTGACGTAGCCGCCCTTGGTCCAGGGCGAGACGATGATCATCGGCACCCGGGGCCCCAGGCCCACCGGCTCGCCGCGGAAGACCTCGCCGTCGGCCTTCATCGTGCTCGCGCCCAGCGCCGGGCCGGCGGCCGGGATCGGCGGCGGCATGTGGTCGAAGAAGCCGTCGTTCTCGTCATAGTTCAGGATCAGCACGGTCTTGGCCCAGACCTTGGGATTGGACGCCAGGGCCTCGATCAGCCGCGCGGTCAGGAAGGCGCCGGCCGAGGGCGTCGCGGCGGGATGCTCGGAGAGGTGTTCGGCGGGCACGATCCAGGAGACCTGGGGCAGGCGGTCGGCGGCCACGTCGGCGGCGAAGGCGGCCACCAGGTGCTCGCCCTGCGAGGTCTTGGCGTTGGCGGCGCTGGCGCCCGGGACCCAGGCGCGGCCGCGCTGGTAGAGCGGCGAGTCCGGGCTGAGGCCCCGGAAGGTCTTGAAGTAGGCCAGGCCGTTGTCGCCGAAGTTGTCGTACTCCTGATAGACGCGCCAGGAGACGCCCGCCGCCTGCAGCCGTTCGGCATAGGTCGGCCAGGTCAGGCCCTTGAACTTCGGGCCGTCGTTGGCCGGGTCGGCGGTCGTGTTGGGCTCATCCGGCGGGTTCTTGATGACGATGTCGCTGTCGTCGCCGGTGGAGAGCCCGGCGTGGCCGGTGAACAGGTAGAGCCGGTTCGGATTGGTCTGCGAGAAGATCGAGCAGTAGTAGGCGTCGCAGACCGTGAAGGCGTCGGCCAGCGCGTAGTAGAACGGCAGGTCGGCGCGGGTGTGGTAGCCCATGGTCAGCGGGCCCTTGGCCGGGATCCAGCCGTCGTTGTGCTTCCACTTGGCGTGGCTGCCCTTCCAGCTGTGATCGAGGCTGAACATGGTCTCGGCGCGGGTGGCGGCCGTGTCGAGGTGGAAGGGGCTGACAGTGGCGCCGTCCTTGCCCGGCTGGTCCCAGACGGGCGCGCCGCTGGGCAGCTTGATCGGCCGGGGATCGCCGTAGCCGCGCACGCCGCGCAGGGTTCCGAAGTAGTGGTCGAACGCGCGGTTCTCCTGCATCAGGATCACCACGTGCTCGACGTCCTTGATGGTGCCGGTGACGCGGTTGGCCGGCAGGGCCAGCGCCTTGGCCACCGACGGCGGCAGGGCCGCGGCGCCGATCGCCCCGGCGGCCAATTGCAGGAAAGCCCGGCGGTCGTCCGGCCTGTCGTTCATCTCGCGCGCCCCGTTCGTTCGTCCCGTTGGCCCTAGCCTAGCGCAGATCGCGTGACGCGCCGATGTTGCGATGATGGCCGCTCGCGTTATGTAGGGTAACTGCATAACGAGGGGCGGGGATGACTGGGAACCTGCGCAAAGGGCTGCTGCTGGCCGGCGGGCTGTGCTGGCTGGGGGCCGCGGGCGCGGCGGTGGCGGCCGAGGATTCGGGCGGCGCAGTCAGCGTCGAGCAGGTGGTGGTGACCGCCCGGCTGCGGCCGGAAGACGCCCAGTCGGTGCCCGCCGGGATGACCGTCCTGGGTGCCGACACGCTGAAGACCACTGCGACCTACAACGTCTCGCAAGTCACCCAGCTCGCGCCCAGCCTGAACTATTCCTCGCCCAATCCGCGCAACACCTCGCTGACCATCCGGGGCCTGGGGTCCAGCGTCCTGGCCATCGCCCAGTCGAACGACGGGCTGGAGCCGGGCGTCGGCTTCTATGTGGATCAGGTCTATCACGCGCGCCCGGCCTCGGCGGCGTTCGACTTCCTGGACATCCAGCGCATCGAGGTGCTGCGCGGGCCGCAGGGGACGCTGTTCGGCAAGAACACCACGGCCGGGGCCGTCAATATCGTGAGCCTGGCCCCCAGCTTCACGCCATCCGCCGAGGGCGAACTCACGGGTGGGAACTACAGCTACTACCAGGCCAAAGCGACGGTCACCGGCCCGATCTGGGAGGACAAGGTTGCGGGGCGGCTGGCGGTGGTCGCCACGACCCGCAACGGCGTGATCCACAATGTGAAGACCGGCGCCGACGTGAACGACGTCGACAACCTGGCCTTCCACGCCCAGCTGCTGATCCAGCCGACCAGCAACTTCAAGATCCGGCTGTCGGCTGACGACAGCAAGATCGACACCACCTGCTGCACCCAGGTGTTCGTGCGCGTGGGCACGAGCCTGAAGGCCGCGGCGCGGCAGTATCCGGCGTTGGCGGCGGGGCAGAACTACACGCCGCCCAGCCTCAACCCCTACGACCGGCTCACCGATATCGACGCGGACCTCGCGGTGCGCACCGACGACGGCGGGGTCTCGGCGATCGCCGACTGGGACCTTGGGTTCGCCACCGTGACCTCGGTGAGCGCCTGGCGCTGGTGGAACTGGGACGCGGCCAATGACCGCGACTACACGGGCCTGGCGATCCAACTGCTGCAGCACATCCCCTCGCGCCAGGACCAGTACAGCCAGGAACTGCGGATCGCCTCCAACGGGCGCCACACGATCGAGTATGTGGCCGGCCTCTACGCCTTCTCGCAGACGATCAAGGGTGAGCCGATCACGGCTTACGGCCCGCTGGCGACCTACTGGCTGCTGGGCCCGGCGCCGGCCTTCCCGAGCAATCTGCTGGACGGCTACACCACCGACGGCCACACCCGCTTCCACAGCGACAGCCTGGCCGCATTCGGCGAGGCGACGTGGCGGCTCAACGACCGGTTCAACGTCACCGGCGGCCTGCGCTACACCTGGGAAGGCAAGGACGGGCAGTACGCCACCACCGTGTTCGGCGGGGCGCCGGCCACCGGCTCGCTGCTCAACAGCAAGCTGTCGATCCTGCGGCCCCAGGCCTATTCGGCGAAGAACACCGACGGCAGCCTCTCGGGGCGCGCCTCGGCATCCTACAACCTCACCGACGGGATCATGGCCTATGCGAGCTACGCCAAGGCCAGCAAGTCGGGCGGCATCAACATGTCCGGCCTGCCGCTAGACGCGAGCAACAACCCGGCGCTGGCGACGGCGGTCGTGCGGCCCGAGCGCGACACCACCTATGAGGTGGGCGTGAAGTCGAAGCTGCTGGACAACCGCGTGGTGCTGAACGCCGACGTCTTCGACACCACGGTGCGCGACTTCCAGACCAACGTCGTCGACAACAGCCCGGGCGCCTTGCGCGGCTACCTGGCCAATATCTCGAAAGTGCGGGTGAAGGGGCTGGAGGTCGACAGCGCCTTCGTGGTCAACGAGAACCTCTCGGGCCGGCTGGGCTACAGCCGCACCGACGGCAAATACATCTCCTACAAGAACGGGCCCTGCCCGCTGGAGCTGATCGCCACGGCGACGACGGTCTGCGACCTGTCCGACAAGCCCATGTCGACGCTGCCCAAGCAGGTCTGGTCGCTGGGCGCGCAGTATCGCCACGACGTGGCGATGGGGAACCTGGCCGGCCAGGTCTATCTGGATGGCGAGTTCACCGCGCGGACCCGGATCTTCGGCGACCCCACCGACAGCCGCTACACGGTGATCGACGGCTACCGGCTGGTGAACGCGACCCTGGGCTTCCGCTCGAACGGACACTGGGAAGTGGCGATCTGGGCGCGCAACCTGTTCGACGAGAACTATCTGCAGAACGTGACGGTCCAGGCCGGCAACTCTGGCCTGGTGGTGGGCACGCCCAGCGACCCGCGGACCGTGGGCGTCACCCTGCGGGCGCGGTACTGAGACCCTTGGAGGCGACCATGATCACGCGACGTCTGTTGGGCCTGGCGCTGGCCGCCGGGCTGGCGCTGGGGGCCGGAGCGGCGACAGCGGCGGAGACCCAGGTTGCGGTGGCGGCCAACTTCACCGAGCCCGCCAAGGAGATCGCCGCGGCGTTCAAGGCGGCGACGGGCCATACCGCGACCTTGAGCTTCGGCTCGTCCGGCCAGTTCTACGCGCAGCTGTCCAAGGGCGCGCCCTATGAGGTGTTCCTGTCCGCGGACGCCGAGCGGCCGGCCAGGGCCGAGCAGGACGGGTTGGCGGTGGCGAACACCCGGTTCACCTACGCCATCGGGCGGCTGGTGCTCTATTCGAAGACCGCGGGCCTGGTGGACGGCGCCGGCAAGGTGCTGAAGACCGGCAAGTTCGAGAAGCTGTCGATCGCCGATCCGGCCGCCGCGCCCTATGGCGCCGCCGCGGTACAGACGATGCAGAAGCTCGGACTCTACGATGCGCTGAAGCCGAAGATCGTCACCGGCAGCTCGATCACCCAGGCCTATCAGTTCGTCGACACCGGCGCGGCCGAGGTGGGCTTCGTGGCCCTGTCTCAGGTGGTGGACGTCACGCGCGGCTCGCGCTGGCTTGTGCCGGCCGCCGACCACGCCCCCATCGAGCAGCAGGCGGTGCTGCTGAAGACCGGCGAGGCCAATCCGGCCGCCAAGGCGTTCATGGCCTTCCTCAAAGGCCCGGCGGCGGTCAAGATCATCAAGAAGTACGGATACGAGGTGAAATAGGCTCTTGGCCGAGGTCGTCTGGACAACGCTGCGGCTGGCGGGCCTGACGACGATCCTGCTGCTGGTGCTGGCCACGCCGATCGCCTGGTGGCTGTCGCGCCGGCGCGCGTGGTGGAAGGAGGTCGTGGCCGCGGTCACGACCCTGCCGATCATCCTGCCGCCATCGGTGCTGGGCTTCTACCTCCTGATCTGCATCGCGCCGCAGAGCCCGCTGATGGGCCTGCTTCATCCCTTCGGCATCCGCACCCTGGCCTTCACCTTCACCGGCCTGGTGATCGGCTCGATGGTCTATTCGCTGCCGTTCGCCGTGCAGCCGCTGCGCAACGCCTTCGAGGCCATGGGGCCCCGGCCCATGGAAGTTGCAGCCACCCTGCGCGCCTCACCGCTGGACGCGTTCTTCACGGTGGCATTGCCGCTGGCGCGGCGCGGATTCCTCACCGCCGCGATCCTGGTCTTCGCCCACACCATCGGCGAGTTCGGCGTGGTGCTGATGATCGGCGGCGGCATTCCCGGCAAGACCGAGGTGATCTCGGTCAAGATCTACCAGCAGGTCGAGGCCCTGGAGTACGGCGAGGCGCACAAGCTGGCGGCGGGCGTCGTCGTGTTCTCGTTCGCCGCGCTGCTGGCCATGCTGCTGATCGATCGCGGCGCCGAGCGGGGCCAGCCATGAGCGGCGTCGAGGGCCGATTCTCAGGGACGCTGGGCGGCTTCCGGCTGGACGCGGAATTCCATCTGGAGCCCACCGGGATCACGGCGCTCAGCGGGCCGTCGGGCTCGGGCAAGACGACGCTGCTGCGTTGCATCGCCGGCCTGACCCGGTTGCCGGGCCGGCTCACCGTCGACGGCGAGGTCTGGCAGGACGAGCGCGTCTTCGTGGCGCCGCACCGGCGGCCCGTGGGCGTGGTGTTCCAGGAGCCCAGCCTGCTCGGCCACCTTTCGGTGCGCGGCAACCTGGAGTACGGCGCGCGGCGCGCCCGGGTCAGCGATCTCGACGAGACCATCGAGCTCCTGGGCCTGGCTCCGTTGCTCGGCCGCGCGACCGGGGCGCTGTCCGGCGGGGAGCGGCAGCGGGTGGCCCTGGGCCGCGCGCTGGTGACGCGGCCGCGGCTGCTGTTGATGGACGAGCCGCTCTCCAGCCTGGACGCCGGCGCCAAGGCCGAGATCCTGCCCTATCTGGAGCGGCTGCATCGGACCCTGGCGATCCCGGTGCTCTACATCAGCCACGACGCCGGCGAGATCGCCCGGCTGGCCGACCGGGTGCTGCTGATGCGAGATGGCCAGGTGGCGCCCGGCGAGGCGGCTAAGGCCGGGGAGCTGGCGTCGCTGACGCCGGCTGAACGCGACGCGTTGGCGCTGGCCGCGTTGCGCGCCGGGCTGACGCCTTAGGCCGGCGTGTCGGCCATCCCGTAGGCGGCGCGGAAGCGCCAGCCGATCAGCAGGAAGATCACCCCGCCCAGGCCCACCAGGCCCGCATGCAGGGCCCAGAACTGCGCGGCCGTCAGGGTCTCATAGAGGCTGCCCAGCCGCCCGGAGGCGAAGCTGCCGAGCGTTGTCGAGAACATGTTGAGGCCCACCAGGGTGGCCAGGACCGAGGCCGGCGCGGCGCGGGTGAACAGCGAGACCATGGTGGGCACGAAGTAGAGCCAGCCCAGGTTCGAGACCAGGTGGAAGACCAGCGGGTAGAGGATCGGCGCGCGTCCGTCGGCGTCGGCGGCGAAACCCGCGGCGGCCAGCCAGAGCGTCCCGGCGGCGAAGATGAAGCAGCCGATGGCGGCCTTGGTGAACTGGCCGGGCTCGCGGCCCCGCGCCGCCTGCCAGCGCCAGAACATCAGCATCGGCGGCAGGCAGACGAAGGGCGACAGGCCGTCGATGGCCTGGAACCACGGGACCGGCACCGTGAAGCTTCCGATGTGCAGCTGGATGTGGTCGCGGACCCACAGGTTGTAGGTGTTCCAGACCTGCGACTGGGCGATCCAGAACAGCGATGCCACGGGCACCAGGGCCAGCAGGGCCGCGACGCGCCGCCAGTCGGCGGCGGTCAGCGGGTTGCGAGGCGCCTTCGTCACACGGGCCGGCTTCGGGGTGACGGCGACAACCTGGCCCTGTCCGGCGAGATAGACGATGAGGCCCGCCAGCATGCCGAAGCCGGCAAACGCGAAGCCCACGTGCGGGCCGTAGGCCTGGGCGAGGCCGCCGGTGACGACCGGCGCGACAAAGGCGCCGAGGTTGACCATGGCGTAGTAGAGCTGAAACGCCGTGTCTCGCCGGGCGTCTTCCGGACGATAGAGCTCGCCCACCTGCGGCAGCAGGTTTCCGCGCAGCGCGCCGGTCCCCAGGATGATCAGCAGCATGGCCAGCAGGAACGACTGGTCGAAGGCCATGCAGAAGTGACCGACGGTCATCAGCAGCGCGCCGATGATCACCATGCGCTTGCGGCCCAGCCATAGATCGCCGATCAGGCCGCCGAAGACCGGCGTGAACATCGCGAAGCCGACGTAGAGGCCGAAGATCTGGGTCGCCAGACCCAGCGTCGTCAGGTGTCCGAAGATCGCCTCGACGACGGCGCGGAAGCCGGCGAAGCCGACGATCTTCTCGATGTGTCCGGGAACGAACAGCTGGCCGACCATGTAGAGGGTCAGCAGCACCTGCATGCCCTGGAACGAGATGCGATCCCAGAACTCGGTCCCGGCCAGCACGGCCAGGCCGCGCGGATGGCCGAAGACGGTCCGTTCGGCCGCAGGCGGCGCAAGATCGCTGGTGGTCGCCATCATGTTCGCCCCGCCCAATCCCGGCCGCGACCTTGGCTGGCTTGGGGCGCCGTGGCTAGAGGCGCCGGCTCAGACCTCCAGCCGGTCGTCCGGGCGCGCGACGAGGGCGTAGAGCACCGGCATCAGGAAGACGCTGATCACCAGCCGCGTCAGCAGGCCGGCGACGATGACCAGGGCGAAGGGCCGCTGGGAGTCGGTGCCGACCCCGGTCGCCAGCGCCGCGGGCAGCAGGCCGAGCGCGGCCACCAGGGCGGTCATCGAAATCGGCCGCAGCCGCAGGATCGCGCCCTCGCGCACCGCCTCGGCCAGGGGGACGCCGTCGCGTCTGAGTTCGTTGACGTAGGAGATGTAGACCACCGCCGTCTGCACCGAGACCCCGAACAGCGCCAGGAACCCGATCCCGGACGACACCGAGAACGGCGTGTGGGTCAGCCAAAGGGCCAGCACTCCGCCCACCGGCGCCGAGAGCGCGACGCCCAGCAGGGTGATCGCGGGGAACTTGAAGTTCGAATAGAGCGCGAACAGCAGCAGGAAGATCAGGAAGATCGTCAGCGGCAGGATCAGAGTCAGCTGATCGCGCGAGGCGGTGTACTCGGTGTAATCGCCGCCCCAGTCGGCGTGATAGCCCTGCGGCAGGACGACGGCGCGCTTCACCTGGCCGATGGCGTCCTCGACGGCGCCAGCCGGATCGCGGCCCTCCACCGAGAACTGCACGCCGATGTAGCGCGAGTTGTTCTCGCGGTAGATGAAGGCCGCCCCGTTGGTCACCCCGATGTCGGTGAATTCCTTCAGCGGGATCTGCTGGCCGCCGGGCGTCGCGACCAGGATGTTGCCGATCTTCTCGGGGTTGTCGCGGTACTGCTCCTCGAGCCGCACCACCAGGTCGAACTGCTTCTCCTGCTGCACGACCTGGGTGGCGACGTCGCCGCCGATGGCGCTCTGCACCAGGGCGTTGATGTCGGCGACATTGACGCCGTAGCGGGCGATCTTGGCGCGGTCGATCTTGATCGTCAGGCTGGGCTGGCCGAGCTCGCGAACCAGGGTCACGTCCTTGATCCCGCGCACCTGCGACAGGACCTGTTTGATGGCCTTGCCCTTGACCTCAAGCGTCTTCAGATCGGGGCCGAACACCTTGACGGCGAGTGCGCTCTTCAAGCCGGTCTCGGCCTCGTCCACCGCGTCCTCCGCCGGCTGGGTATAGTTGAAGGTGATGCCGGGGAAAGCCTCCAGCTTCTTGTTGATGGCCGCGATCAGCTCGGACTTCTTGTGATAGGCGCCCGTCCACTGCGAATAGGGCTTCAGGCCCACGAAGAACTCGACGTTGAAGAAGCCGGTGGGATCGGTGCCGTCGTCGGGGCGGCCCAGCTCCGAGGAGACCGTGGTCACCTCCGGGAAGCTCTTCAGGATCGCGCGGACCTTGGGCGCCACCTTGGCGCTCTCATCGAAGGAGATGGTGTAGGGCATGGTCGCCCGCACCCACAGCGCGCCCTCGTCCAGCTGCGGCATGAATTCCGCGCCGACCAGCGGCACGATCAGCATGGTCAAGGCCAGGACGGCGCCGGAGGCCCACAGCGTGCCCCAGCGGTGCTTCAGGCAGAAGTCGAGGCCCTTGGCGTAGCGGTCCTTGATCCATTCGAAGGGCCGGTTGCGCCGCTCGCGCACGTTGTTGCGCATCAGCCAGGCGCAGAGCACCGGCAGCAGCAGCAGGGTCACCGCCAGCGCGCCGATCAGGCCGAAGATCATGGTGTCGGCCATGGGCTTGAACAGCGTCCCCGACGGGCCGGAGAGCACGTAGATCGGCAGGAAGGAGACCACGATCACCGCGACCGCATAGACCAGCGGCCGGTCCACCTCGGCGGCGGCGTCGCGGATGATCTCGTGCACCGTGGCGGGCGTGCCTTTGCGCAGCGCGATCTGGCGGAAGATGTTCTCGACCATGAAGATCGCGCAGTCGACGAGGATGCCGAAGTCGATGGCCCCGATGGAGAGCAGGTTGGCCGAGGCCTTCTGGATGTTCAGGCAGGTGAAGGCGAACAGCAGCGACAGCGGAATCGTCACCGCCACGATCAGCCCGGCGCGGAAGTCGTATAGGAAGAAGATCAGCACCACGACGACGAGGATCATGCCGCGCAGCAGGTTGCCCTCCACCACGCCGGTGGTGAACTTGATCAGGTCGGTGCGGTCGTAGAACGGCACCACCTTCACGTCCTTGGGCAGGACGTGTTCGTTGAGTTCGCGGGTCTTGGCCTCGACGCCCTTAAGGACGTCCTGCGTCTTCTCGCCGGTGCGCAGCAGGATCACGCCCTCGACGGCGTCGTCCTGTTTCTCGAACCCGAATTCGCCGAGCCGGGGTGCGATGTCGATCGTCGGGCGGCCGACGTCCTTGACCAGCACCGGCACGCCGTCGTGGACGGCCAGGACGACGTTGCCGATGTCCTCCAGGGTTTCGAGCCGGCCGACGCCGCGGATGTAGTAGAACTGGCCGCCCTGCGAATAGAAGCCGCCGCCGGCGTTGGCGTTGTTGGCGGCGAGCGCGGTCTCCGCCTGGCTGATCGATAGGCCGACGCCGGCCAGCTTGTTGGGGTCGAACAGCACCTGGTACTGCATCGAGCCGCCGCCGAAGCCGCTGTCGTCGGCGACGCCGGGCACCGCCCTATAGGCTGGTTCGACGACCCAGTCCTCGAAGGTCTTCAGCTCCATCGGCGAGCGGTCGCTGCTCTGCAGGACGTAGCGATAGATCAGGCCGGAGGGCGAGGTGAGCGGCGAGATGGAAGGCTTCACGCCATCGGGCAGGCTGAGGTCGCCCAGGCGGTTGAACACCTCCTGGCGCGCGGCCATGCGGTCGGTGCCGTCCTTGTAGGTGACCACCACGTCGGAGAGGCCGTAGAGCGAGATCGAGCGGGTGACGGTGGCGCCCGGCAGGCCGTTCATCTCCAGCTCGGAGGGCACGGTGATCAGCCGCTCGACCTCTTCGGCGGCGTGGCCCGGCCACTGGGTGATCAGCTCGACCATCGGCGGCGACAGGTCGGGGTAGGCGTCGACCGGCAGGCGCTGCAGCGACCAGACCCCGACCGCGATCAGGATCAGGGTCATCAGGGCCACCAGCCACGGCTGGCGCAGGCCCATGGCCACGATGCGGTTCATCACCGACGGCGCGCGCGGCGCCGGCGGCGAAGCCGGAACAGGGGTGGGCGGCGCCTCGCTCACTGGCTCTGCATGAACTGGACGAACACGGCGCCGTCGACGACGAGGCGGTCGCCTGACCTGAGTCCGGCTGCGATCTCGTACTGGTCGCCTGTGCGGTAGCCGAGCGTCACGCGCCGGCGCGAGAAGCCACCGGCCGGATCGGCCACATAGACGAACGGCAGGTTCTCATCGTCGCGCAGGATCGCCGAGACGGGCGCCAGCAGGCCTGTGCTCTCCTGACGCGAGCGCAACCGCACGCGCACGTACATCTGCTTCTTCAGCAGGCCGCCCGGATTGGCGACGACGACCCGGGCGGTCACCGCGCGGGTGTCGGGGTTCACCAGGGCGGCCACGTTGTCGACGGTTCCGGTGAGGGTGGCGGCGCCAATGCCGGTCTCGATCTCGGCAGTGTCGCCGGCGCTGACCGAGGCCACGTCGGCGCCGGAGATCTGCGCCATCACCCAGACCTTGGAGAGGTTGGCGACGGTGAAGGCCGGCGTCGTGCCAGCGGCCAGCAACTGGCCCGGCGTGATCAGCTTTTCCACCAGGGTGCCGGCGATGGGCGCGCGGATGGCGCCTTCGATGCGCCCGATGGGCCGGCCGGCCTGAATGTCAGCGATCGCCTTGGGATCGACCTTCAGCCCCTGCAGGGCCTGCAGGGCCGCGTCGCGGTCGGCGGCGGCGTTGAGCGCATCGGTCTCGGCCTGCTGGGCCTCGCGGGCGGAGACGCCGTTGTGCTGAGCCAGGTCCTTGTCGGCGTCGGCCAGTTGGCGCGTGGTGCGCGCGGTGGCGACCGCCTTGGCGTAGGCGCTGGTGGCCGCGGCGAAGTCGGGAGAGTCGACCATGGCCAGGGCCTGGCCGGCCGCCACCGGCTGGCCGGGCGAGACCAGGAGCCGCGTCACCAGGCCCGAGATCGGGGTCACCACGCCGGTGGACTGATCGTTGTCGAAGTCGACGATGCCCGCCGCCTCGACCGTCTTGTGGAAGCTGGCCGGCGCCACCGTGTAGAGCTGGATGTGCTTCAGCTGCTCGGCGGTCAGGGTGACGTTCTTCGGCGTCGCGGCGGCCTGGGCGGCGGCGTCGGGCTTGGCCCCACAGGCGGCGAGCGACGCCAGCGCGAGGCTCGTCAGGACAGCCGCCAGGGCGCGCGCGGGCGATCTAGTTTGCATAGGTTTCCTTGGCGAGCTCAGGTCGGCGCCACCATCCGCCGCCCAGGGCCTGGTAGAGGGCCACGGTGTCGCTGAAGCGCGCGGCCTGCGCCTGGACGAGGCCGATGCGGGCCTGCTGATAGGCCTGCTCGGCGCTGAGCAGGGAAAGGTAGCTGGCGTAGCCCGCACGGTACTGGCGCTGCGACAGGTCGAGCGTGGTCCTGGCGGCGTCGGACGCGGCGGCGGCGGCCTTGAGGGCCTCGGCGTCCTGGGTGATGGCGGCCAGCGTGTCGGCGACGTTCTGGACGGCGCTCAGCACCGTCCCGCGATACTGCTCGGCCGACTGCTGGTAGGCGGCCTTGGCGGCGCGTTCCTGATGCAGCAGGGCGCCGCCCTGGAAGATCGGCGTGGTCACCGCCGCGCCCAGGTCCCAGAAGCCGGTGCCCGAGTGGAACACCCGGCTGATCGCTAGGGACGAGGAGCCGACGTCGCCGGTGAGCTGGAAGTTGGGCAGGCGGTTGGCCTCGGCGACGCCGATCGCCGCGCTGGCGGCGTGCAGGTTGGCCTGCGCCTGCAAGACGTCCGGGCGCTGGGCCACCAGGGTCGAGGGCAGGCTGAGCGGCAGGTCAGCCGGCAGGGTCAGGCTTTCCAGCGTGAAGCGCGTCTCCGGCGTTTGCGTCGGGAAGCGGCCGGTCAGGACGGCGATCAGGTCGTGCTGTTGGGCCGACTGCTTGAGCAGCGGCGGCAGGGCGGCCTTGGCCTGGGCGAGCTGGCTCTCCTGGGCGGCGAGGTCGAGGCCGCCGGCGTAGCCCTTCGAGACCTGCAGCCGCAGGACCTCGATCATCTTGGTGTTGATGTCGATCAGCTCACGCGTCGCGTCGATCTGGGCGTCGATGGCGGCGTCCTGGATCGCGGCGTTGGCGACGTTGGTGGTCAGCGTCAGGTCGGCGGCGACCATCTGGAAGCGGCTGGCCTGCTCCTGCGCCTTGGCGCCCTCCACCGTGCGCCGGGTCAGGCCGAAGACGTCGGGCGCGTAGGCGATGCTGAGCTGCGGGGTGAACAGGCTGTACTGCAGGGCGTTGGTGGCCGGGGTCGGCGCGAGGTCGCCGGACTGGCGGAAGCGGCTCGCCGTGAAGCCGGCCGTCACGCTCGGGAAGAAGGCGCCGCGCTGGGCCAGCGCCGTCTCGTGCGCCTGGCGCAGCGCCGCCTGGGCGGCCTTGAGGTCGGGGTTGGCCTTCAGCGCCTGGACGATCAGGTCGTTGAGCGGCTGGGAGTGGAACAGGGTCCACCAGTCACCGGGCAGGTCTGCGCCGGCGACGAACTGCTGCGCCGCGCCGCCGGCGACGCCGGGCGTGGCCGTGGCGGTGGGCGGGGCGGCGCTGTAGGCGGTGACCGAGGGCGGGGCGGGGGTCTTGAAGTCCGGCCCGGCGGCGCAGCCGCCGAGAACCAGGGCGGCCAGGGCGGCCACGCTCGCACGATGATTTCCGGAGCGGTGGATGGCCATCGTGTCGGGCTGCGTCTTGCCAAGGAGCCGCCTCGGATGGGCGACGTGTTATATTGTACGTGGATTGTTATATTATAGCAGCGGAAAGCTCAAAGGGCTTTCGCGCGGCGGTATGGCCACAAAGAGGTCGCCCGGTTTCATTCGGGCAACAGTGGCGCTTCGCGGGGCGGATTTGACTAAAGGCGCCCGCCCCACGATCTAGAGGGCATGATCGACGACCTCTATTCGGGCAAGCTGCTGAAGCTGGCGGCCAATCTGCCCCGGCTGGGGCGGCTGGCGGCGCCGGACGCCTCGGTCGAGAAGGTGGCCAAGCTGTGCGGCAGCCGGGTGCGGGTGGACGTGACCGTCGAGGGCGACCGGGTGGCCGACTTCGCCCAGGAGGTCAAAGCCTGCGCGCTCGGCCAGGCGGCCGCCTCGGTGCTGGGCAGCCAGGTGGTGGGCGCGAGCCTCGCCGAGCTGGAAACCGCCCGCGGCCAGCTCAAGGCCATGCTGAAGACCGGGGGCCCGGCCCCCGACGGCCGGTTCGCCGAGCTCGCCCTGCTGGGGCCGGTGAAGGACTATCCTGCCCGCCATGCCTCGACCATGCTGGCCTTCGAGGCGGTCACGGAAGCAGTCAGCGCCGCCATGGCCCGCGCCGCGCCCGGAGCCGCATAGGTTCCGTTTTAACCCCGATCGTGCTATCGGCCCGCCCATGTTGACGTCGGCAGACCTTCTCCGCGCCGCCCAAGCCCCCGCGTATCGCGCGTTTGGGGCTGAGACCGCGCGAACTACCCCCGCCGGCGTGGCTTGATCCCCCGCGGGGCGCAGCGTAAGCGCTGGGCTCGCTTCTGAAGATCACCGTAGCCGGCATGAACCTCTACGAACGCAGCGTCCGCGCAGGCCTTCGCGCCTACAAGCTGACGCTCTCGCCGCTGATCGGGCGGCAGTGCCGGTTCCTTCCGACCTGTTCGGAATATGCCGCCGACGCCCTGATCGGCCACGGCCCGTGGCGCGGGACTGCTCTCGCCGCTCGCAGGCTGTGCCGTTGCAATCCTTGGGGCGGCGGCTCGGGCTACGACCCGGTCCCGCCCCCGCGCAAGAGCCCGGAAGGCTCCGCGCGGAAGTGGACGTGTGAAACATGATCGACCTGATTTTCCCCGACGGCTCGAAACGCCAGTACGATGACGGCGTGACGGGCAAGGAGGTCGCGGCCTCCATAGCGCCGTCGCTCGCCAAGCGGGCGGCGCTGATCAAGCTTGAGGGCGAGCTGCTGGATGTCGACCGGCCGCTGCCCAAGGGCGGCCACTTCGAGATCCTGTCGCGCGACAGTCTCGAAGCCCTGGAAACGCTGCGCCACGACACGAGCCACATCATGGCTCAGGCGGTGCAGGAGCTGTTCCCCGGCACGCAGGTGACCATCGGCCCCTCGATCGAGGACGGCTTCTACTACGACTTCGCCCGCGACGAGCCGTTCAGCCTGGACGACCTGCCGAAGATCGAAGCGCGGATGAAGGAGATCGTCGACCGCGACCTGCCCCTCGTGCGCGAGGTCTGGAAGCGCGACGAGGCGATCGCCCACTTCAAGTCGATCGGCGAGGCCTACAAGGCGGAGATCATCGAGGGCATCCCGGCCGGCGAGGACGTCAGCCTCTATCGCCAGGGCGACTGGAAGGACCTTTGCCGCGGGCCGCACTTCCCCTCGACGAAGTTCGTGGGCAAGGCCTTCAAGCTGACGAAGCTGGCCGGCGCCTACTGGCGCGGCGACCACCGCAACGCCCAGCTGCAGCGCATCTATGGCACGGCCTGGGCGTCCGACGCCGACCTGGAGGCGCACATCACGCGCATCGAGGAGGCCGAGAAGCGCGACCACCGCAAGATCGGCCGGGCCATGAACCTCTTCCACCAGCAGGAAGAGGCCAAGGGCATGATCTTCTGGCACCCCAAGGGCTGGACGCTGTTCCGCACGCTCGAGGGCTATATGCGCCGCCGGCTCGACAACGACGGCTACGTCGAGGTCAAGGCGCCGCAGATCATGGACCGGGCGCTCTGGGAGAAGTCCGGCCACTGGCAGAAGTTCGGCGACAACATGTTCACCTGCGAGACGGCGGAGGACGAGGTCCTGGCCGTGAAGCCGATGAACTGCCCCGGCCACGTGCAGATCTTCAACTACGGCCAGAAGTCCTACCGCGACCTGCCGCTGCGCATGGCCGAGTTCGGCGCCTGCCACCGCTATGAGCCGTCGGGCGCCCTGCACGGCATCTTCCGCCTGCGCGCCTTCACCCAGGACGACGCCCACATCTTCTGCCGCGAGGACCAGATCGAGGCGGAGTCGACGAAGTTCATCCGGCTGCTGGAGAGCGTCTATCGCGACTGCGGCCTGGAGCTGCACGCGGTGAAGCTGGCGCTGCGGCCCGAGCTGCGCTTCGGCACGGACGAGGTCTGGGACGTGGCCGAGAAGAAGCTGGAGCGCGCCGCGATCAACGCCGGCTGCTCGGTGGAGACGCTGCCGGGCGAGGGCGCCTTCTACGGTCCCAAGCTGGAGTTCCATCTGAAGGACGCCATCGGCCGCACCTGGCAGTGCGGCACGCTGCAGCTCGACTATGTGCTGCCCGAGCGCCTCGACGCCGAATATGTGGCCGAGGACGGCTCCAAGCAGCGGCCGGTCATGCTGCACCGGGCGATCTGCGGCTCGGTGGAGCGGTTCCTGGGCGTGATGATCGAAAATTTCGCCGGCGCGTTCCCGCTCTGGTTAGCTCCGGTTCAGGTTGTGGTCGCCACGATCACGTCCGACGCCGACGACTACGCCCGACAGGTGGCGAAGACGCTGGCCGCCAGGGGGCTGCGGGTGGAAACCGATCTGCGCAACGAGAAGATCAACTACAAGGTCCGCGAGCACAGCCTGGCGAAGACCCCGGTGATCGCCGTGGTCGGCCGGCGCGAAGCCGAGGAGGGCAAGGTGGCGCTGCGCCGTCTGGGCTCCGACGGACAGGAGATCCTCGACCTCGCATCCGCAGCGAACTCGCTTGCCTTGGCCGCGACTCAGCCTGACATTGCGCGTCAGGCCGTCGGGGCCGGATCGGCTGGGGAGGCTGGATGAACGGCGTCGCCGCACCGATTGTCGCCCTGGAATCCGCGGAACTGACGGACTTCACGGGCGCGCCGGTTGATGCGTCGGACGGCGGCGTGTCCGTTGTCATGGTCGTCTACATGACCGGCGAAGCGCTCGAGGAGAGCGTCGCCTGCGCGCTCAAGGACCCCTTGGTCGACGAACTGGTGATCGTCGACAACGGCTCGACCAGCGCCGAGGCCGCGGGCCTGCGCGCCCTGGCCGACCGGGACCCGCGCGTGGTGCTGGTGGCCGGGCAGGGCAATGTCGGCTTCGCCCGGGGCGCCAACCTGGGCGCGCGGACCGCCAAGGGCGACATCCTGGTGTTCCTCAACCCCGACGCCTTCCTGCAGGCCGGCTGCATCGCCGAGCTGTCGCGCGAGATCGTCGGCCGCCCGGTGCCCTGCATCGTCGGCGGCCGGGTGCTGAACGCCGACCTCACCGAGCAGCGCGGCGCGCGGCGCGGCGAGATCACGCCGATGACCGCGCTCATGTCGCTGAGCGGCCTGGCCCAGCGCTCGCGCGCCTGGCGGCGCTATGAGGTGCACTGGGAAGGCGAGACCTCGCCGGACGCGCCGGCCGCCGTGCCGACCATCTCCGGCGCCTGCTTCTGCATGCGCCGCGAGGACTTCGACGCCGTCGACGGCTTCGACGAGAAGTACTTCCTGCACGTCGAGGACGTGGATCTCTGCTGGCGGGTGCGCCGGCAGGGCGGCCTGGTGCTATTCCATCCCAAGGCCGAGGTGATCCACCTGGGCCACACCAGCCTGACCAGCCCGATCCGCGTGGAATTCCACAAGGGCGTGGGCCTGGCGCGCTATTTCCGCAAGCGCGCGGTGGGCGTCACGCAGCGCGTGGTCGCCTGGCTGCTGCTGCCGGTGGTCGTGGGCGCGGCGATCCTGCGCCCGGTGCTCTGGCGGTTCCGGGGCCGCGCCGGCTAACCCATGACCGGCCCACTCCTGCGCAAGCTTGCGGGCTTTGCATCGCCCGCTGCCCGCCGCGCTGTCGCCGGCGCCCTCGTCGACCTGAAGAGCCTGCCCGCGCGGCTGGCCGATCCGGCGCGGCGCGCCGAGCCGTGGAACTTCGTGCACAACGTCGGCAACGGCGATTTCAAGATCATCGGCGAGATGCTGCTGGCCAACCTGCGCGACCACGCGGGGCTGAAGGCCGACGACCAGGTGCTCGACATCGGCTGCGGCAACGGCCGGGTGGCCGCGCAGCTCGCGCCGATCCTCAGGGACGCCGGCGGCTATCTGGGCTTCGACATCTCGCGGGCGGGGATCGCGGCGTGCCGCCGGCTGTTCGCGGGCCAGCCGCACATGGCCTTCCGCCACCTCGACATCTGGAACAGCGAGTACAACGCCAAGGGCAAGGTCGCTGAGATCGACACGGTGTTCCCGGCGCCTGACGCGAGCTTCGACCTGGCGTTCGCGACCTCGGTCTTCACCCACATGCAGATGCCGCCGGTGCGCCGTTACCTGGCTGAGACAGCCCGGGTGCTGAAGCCCGGCGGGCGCTTCGCCTTCACCGCCTTTGCGCTGGAGCCCGGCCGCGAGGCGACCGAGGAGTTCGCCTTCAAGCCGATCGACGCGACGTCCGCGGCGGTCGATCCGAAATACCCCGAACGCGCCATCGGCCACCGGCGCGAGGCGCTGGAGGCGGCGATCGCCGAGGCCGGCTTTGAGGTCGCCGAGTTCCGCCGTGGCTACTGGGCGCCGGGCGGAGAATACAACGGCGGCCAGGACCTTTTCGTGCTGATCAAGCCCAAGGCCTGAGTCCGCAAAATCCCCTCCCGCGGGAGTTTCTCCCGCCCGCGGGGAAGAACCCGTCCGGCCAGGCGAACCGGCTGCCTATATAGGCAATTTTTTCGGGAGAACGGCTGACGCAAAGTCCCGCCGCCCAGGATCGGGCGATGTTTGTGGGGTGTGGGTTTCATGCGTCTTTCGATGTTTCGCGCGGCGGCCATGGCTGCCGCGTCTTTCGCTCTGGCCTGCGGCTCGGCCGCGCACGCCGGCACGTTCACGGTGCTCAACGCCACCGGCAGTTCAGATTTCAGCGCCAGCCAGGGTTTCGGCGAGGGCAGCTCGGGCTTCGACACCCAGCACAACACCGGCCTGGGCACGTTCAACTTCGGCAACGCCACCGGCGGCGGCTTTACGGAGCTGTTCAAGGCCCCGTCCGTGCATGCGTCGTTCGGCGCCAGCAATTCGGGCGGCGCCAGCGCGACCATGACCTACGAGTTCGCCTTCACCGCAACCCATCCGGGCGAGGTGTTCTCGCTGATCCACAATGCGATCATGGGACCGCCCATTGACTGCCAGCCGGGCTCCACCGCGCAGATCTGCACCAATCCGCCGCCGGCGCCGATTGAATACTACATTGCCGACGCCACCTCGATCAGCGGATCCTACGCGCTGGGCGCCGACGGTTACGCCCGAGCGACCGTGAGCGCCGACGCCTGGGCGGCGCCGGGCAGCGGCTTCACAATGGACTGCGGGTTTGGCTCGTTCAGCGGCTGCGGGAAGGACGACTCCAGGATCGGCACGTTCAACATCGCCGGCGGGCTGATGGCCAACGCCGACAGCATCGACGCCAATTCGTTCTTTGGCTTCATCACCCTGTCGGCGCACGGCGCGGTGTTCGAGGGCGGCGACTTCGATGCGTTCATCGACCCGATGATCAGCCTGAACCTGCCGGGCCTCGATCCGAAGGACTTCACTCTGAGCATCAGCCCGAACCTGACGTCCGGCGCCGGCGGCGTGCCGGAACCGGCGGCCTGGGCTCTGATGCTGCTGGGCTTCGGCGGGATCGGCGCGAGCCTGCGCCGCCGCCGTCTCGTCGCCGCCTAAGCCGGGATCGGGAACACCCCCGCGCGGCTGACCGAGGCCGCCGGGGGCTTGCCCAGCAGGCCGGCCATCCACTTGGCCGTGCCGATCAGGCCGTCGAGATCGTAGCCGGTGGAGAAGCCGGCGCGCTCCAGCATGTAGACCAGGTCCTCGGTGCCGATATTGCCGGTGGCGTCCGGCGCGAAGGGGCAGCCGCCCAGGCCGCCGCACGAGGCGTCCAGCACATCGACCCCGGCCTCCACGCTGGCCGCGGCGTTGGCCAGGCCCGTGTTGCGGGTGTCGTGGAAATGCATGCGCAGCGGCACGCCCGGCGCGGCGGTCTTGGTCGCCTCCACGCGCTTGCGGACCAGCCAGGGGTCGGCGACGCCGATGGTGTCGGCCAGCGCGATCTCGGCGACGCCGGCCTCCGCCGCGGCGCGGACGATGCGGATCACCTGTTCCTCGGAGACCTCGCCGTCGAAGGGGCAGCCGAAGGCCACCGAGATGGTGACGGTGATCGGCGGGCCGCCCTCGGCATGCTGGCGCGCGACGATGGCCTGCATGGCGGCGGTTTGCTCGGCGGCGCTGGCGCCCTGGTTGCGGATGCCGAAGCCGTCGGTGGCGCAGACCACGACATTGGCCTCGTCGCACCTGGCCTCGATGCAGCGGTCCCAGCCGCGCTCATTCAGCACCAGCCCGATGCGCGAGCGGCCGGCGGCGTGCGGCAGGGCTTCGGAGATTTCCTCGGCGCCGGCCATCTGCGGCACGCGCTTGGGATTGACGAAGGAGACCGTCTCGATGCGCCGCGCGCCGGCCGCTTCCAGGCGCCGGATGAACTCCAGCTTCTGATCGACCTCCAGCAGGGCCTTCTCGTTCTGCAGGCCGTCGCGGGGCCCGACTTCCACGATCTCGATGCGTCTAGCCATTCTCGAAACTCACTGGTCTGGCGCCTGGGGCGAGCCCGGCGCGGCTTCATAGACGCGCAGGGTCATCTTCTTGCCGTCCGAATAATCCAGGCCTTTCACGGTGCCCACCAGATGGGTCCGCGCGCCGTAGACCGCCAGAGCCTTGTCGAAGGCCGCCTGCTGACGGTCCTCCACCACGGCGGGTCGGTGCTCATAGATCGCCTGGGCGGCGTCCTCCGGTCCGGCCAGCTCGGTGGGCGTGCCGACGCCGAACACCAGGCTGGGCTCGGCGTAGCCGGCGACGGTGACCGGGGCGTCGGCGATGCCCTGTTCCGGCAACAGCTTGGCGCCTTCCAGCACCTTCTCGGTGCGGGCCGACAGCCAGAGCGGATTGAGCCGTGGCGCCAGGCCGGCGGCCAGCGCGGCGTGACCCGTGAGCCCCAGGCCGATGGCCGCTACCGCGGCGGTGGTCGGCGCGCGCTTCACCAGCCGCCAGCCGCCGTAGAGCCCCGCGCCGGCCAGCAGCACGGCGGCCAGGGTGGCGGCCGGCAGGTCGGAGGCGTCGCCATAGAGCTTGACCAGATAGAAGGCGCCCACCGCCAGCAGGACGCCGAACAGGCTGGCCAGGATGGCGCCGGTCCAGCGCGAGCGCGCGCCGATCGGCTGGGTGAGCGCCGCCGCCGCCAGCCAGGCGATCGCGCCATAGGTGGGCAGGGTGTAGTGCACGAGCTTGGTGGGCGTCGCCTCGAAGACGATCCAGGCGGGGATCAGCCAGGCCAGCGCGAACCGCACCCCGGGCTCGCGCCAGCGTTTCCAGGCGGTGACCGCCGCGGCCGGCAGCAGCAGCGTCATCGGGAACATCAGGAGCGGCGCCAGCAGGGTGTGATAGCCGGGCGGCGCGCCATGGGTCTCCTGGCCGCCGGCCAGCTTGGGCGCCAGGTCGCCGGTGAGCGCCGCGGTCCAGAAGTCGCCGTCGGTGGCGACGGTCACCGCCCCGGCCCAGGGGCCGACGATGGCGACCACCAGGATGATCCCCCAGACCCACTTGAGCCGCCCGAGCCAGGCGGCCTTGCGGTCGGCGATCGTCAGGGCGGCCATGGTCAGGCCGGCGATCATCGGGGTGATCGGTCCCTTGTCGAGCGTCCCCACGCCGATGCCCAGCCAGAACAGCAGCCAGGCGCGACGCCCGGCCGGCGGGCCCTCGTGGGTTTCCGCGTAGATCCGCCCGAGCGCCGCCAGCGCCAGCACGGTCATGCCGCACAGCACCGCGTCGGTCTTGGCGATCAGCGCCTCGGTGGAGAGCATGAAGGTCGCGCCCAGCATGGCGCCGGCCAGCAGGCCCGCCTCAGACCCGAAGAAGGCCGAGGCGCCCCAGGCGCAGGCCGCCGCGGCCAGCATGGCGCCCAGCAGGCTGGGGATGCGGTAGGCCCAGATCTCGCGGGCCTCCGGGCTGGAGAAGATCGTGACGCTGGCGGCCTGCAGCCAGTGGATGCCCACCGGCTTCTTGAACCGCGGTTCGTCCTGGAAGCGGATGACCGTGAAGTCGCGGCTCTCCAGCATCTGGGCGGTGGCCTGGGCGAAGCGCGATTCGTCGCGATCCAGCGCCGGGACGGCGATCAGCCCGGGCAGTCCCGCCACGAAGGCGATCAGCGCCGCCAGCGCCGGGCCGCGCCAGCCTCGGCTCAGCCGGGTCAGTTGCTCCTCGAAGGTCATCGCGCCCTGATTAGCACGATCCTTCCCAACGCCCGCTTTTCCGCTATGCAGGCCCCATGGCCCGCAAGCCCAGCTCAGCAGCTCCCGACATTTCCGTGGTTGTGCCCGTCTTCGACGAGGAGGGCGCCGCGCCTGGCCTCGCCCGCGAGATCGCCGCGGCCTTCAAAGGCCGGAACTACGAGATGGTGTTCGTCGACGACGCCAGCCGTGACGGCACGCGCGCGGCGCTGAAGGCGCTGTCGGCCGAGATCCCGCAGCTGCGCGTGCTGGCCCACGCCAAGAATTCCGGCCAGAGCCGGGCCGTGCGCTCCGGCATCCTGGGCGCGCGCGGGTCGATCATCGTCACGCTGGACGGCGACGGGCAGAACGATCCGGCGGACGGGCCGGGCCTGGTGGACGCCCTGCTGGCCGGGCCGCCGGAGCTGGCCCTGGTGGGCGGCGAGCGGGTCAAGCGCCAGGACAGCTATGCGAAGAAGGTCGCCTCGCGGGTCGGGAATGGTGTCAGGAAACGGCTTTTGCACGATACGGCCAACGACACCGGCTGCGGCCTGAAAGCCTTCCGCCGCGAGGCGTTCCTGCGGCTTCCCTACTTCGACCACATCCACCGCTACCTGCCGGCTTTGATGCAAAGAGAAGGCTACCAGACCGCGTTTCGGCCGGTGAACCATCGCCACCGCCAGACCGGCGCATCGAAGTACACCAACCTGGGGCGGCTCTGGGCCTCGCTCTCGGACCTGTTCGGCGTGATCTGGCTGCAGTCGCGCGCCCGCAACCCGGGCGCGGTGGACGAGGTCTGACGCCTAGGTCGGGGCCGGCACCCGGCCCAGCACGTCCTTCGCCGCCGCCAGGCCGGCCTCCATGCGCTCGGCCAGATAGCCGCCGAAGGCGTCCGGCAGGACGTCGGCGGTCCAGGTGAGGCGGCTCTTGCCCGCGCCGTCGTCGCTGACCTGGAAGCTCGCCGAATGGTGGGCCAGCCGCTCGCTGTCGACCGAATAGGCCAGGCGCCGCGCGGCGTGGTCGCAGCCGAGGAACAGCTCCTTGGCCACCGTGCCGTCGCCGAAGGTCACCATCCGCGCGCCCTCGATCAGCTCGACGTTGGTGACAAAGCCGGGCGCGAAACGGGTGTGCACGGCGCCGAAGTCGGCGACCGCGTCCCACACCGCCTCGGCGGGGGCATCGATCTGAATTTGCTTGATAATCGTGGCCATCTCTCGGTCTCCTCTTGGAGGCCGAATATGGCATTTCCCCGCCCCGCCGGCTGGCGGGATTCGGACGGGGTCGGCAGGTCTTAAGTCAGGGCCGAGAAGATCGCGACGACCACGGCGAGGTCGACGACGCGCGAGAGGAGTTGCAGCATGGAGCGGCCCTGTGGTCGAAGGTTCGAACAGGGTTAAGCAAGTCCCGCGCCAGTTTCGGACGGAGCCCCGATCGCAGCCCATGGCCCTCTTCTTCGACGCCGAATGGTTCGACGAACGCCTCGCGGCGCGCGGGTTGTCGCGTGTCGCGATGGGGGCGGCCGGGGGCCTGAGCGCGGCGGACGTGGCGCTGGTCTTCAAGGACCAGAGGGAAATATCTGCCGCCGAGGTGGTGGTTTTCGCCGAGCTGCTGGGCGTGACCGGCGCGGAGCTGGCCAACCGGGCGGGCGTCTCCACGCCGATCCCGGGTCAGATCGCCGGGGCCGATGCGAAGATCGCGGCGCTGGAGCGGCGGATCTCGGCTTTGGAAGCGGAGGTCGCCCGGCTGAAAGGCGCGGGCGGCTAGATCTCTTTCTTGGCGGCGCGGCCCTTGGGGCGGCGGCGGTCCCAGGCGCCGGAATACTCCGTCTTCACGTAGCTGGACTTCGCCTCGTCGTGGACGGTCGGGCCGGCGCGCAGGCCGCGGCGCTCGCCGATCACCTGGGCGTCGAGCGCGGTCGCGCCGCCGATGCGGCCGGGCTTGGGCGGAATGGTCTGCGCCGGGGAGACCGGCACCAGCATGTTCGAGCCTTCGGACTCGCGCGCATCGTCGGCCGTTTCCGTCTCGGGCTTGCGGGCCCGGCGGACGGGCTGGGATCTACGGAGCGGATCGATCGAGGTCATGCTGCGGCCATCTATGCAGGAATTGGCTATGCACGAGCCGGGCCAACCGTAGGCGATTCCTACGACTTGCCGGCCAGTTTCTCGATCTGGGCCTGCATTTCCTCCATCCGCTTGCGCAGTTCGACGAGGGCGTCGTCGGCGGGCGGCGGAGTGGGCTCGGCGCGAGGCGCAGCCGCGCTGGCGGCGGGGGCGTCGTCGGTCTTGGCGAAGGCGAAGGGCGAGAACATCTTCATCGCCCGGTCGAACAGGGCGAGGTTCTGGCGGATCTGCTCGTCGTAGGCCCCGCCCACCATGTTGGTCGGCGCGCCCAGGGACGAGAACTGGCTGCGCATGCGCTCCTGCTGCTGGGTGAAGCTGGCCAGCGACAGTTCCAGATAGCTCGGCAGGAAGGCCTGCATGGAGTTGCCGTAGAAGCCGATCAGCTGCCGCAGGAACTGGATCGGCAGCAGGCTTTGCCCCTGGCTCTCCTCCTCGAAGATGATCTGGGTCAGCACCGAACGGGTGATGTCCTCGTTGGTCTTGGCGTCATAGACCACGAAGTCGACGTTCTTTTTCACCATCTCCGAGAGGTGCTCGAGGGTGACGTAGCTCGACGAGGCGGTGTTGTAGAGCCGCCGGTTCGCGTACTTCTTGATGACGACCTTTTCGCCGTTCTCGGGCGCGGTGTCCTGGGTATCGGCCATCCCAAATCCCTTGCCGGGTCCGCTGGAGGCGGACGCCTTATTCTGCACCGCAGTATCGCGGATGCGAGCTTAATGGCAAATGTCTGGATTGACGCGCGATTCAACCGGAGTGGGGTTGCCGAAAGCCTCTCCGCTCCCATTAAGTGAACACGGGCCGTCGCAATTGGACTCCAGGAGCCGCCGCCATGAGTGACATCGTCATCGTTTCCGCCGCCCGCACCGCGGTCGGTTCGTTCAACGGGGCGCTCTCCAGCCTGCCCGCCCACGAGCTGGGCAAGGTGGCGATCCTGGCGGCGCTGGAGCGCGCGGGCGTGCCCGCCGCCGACGTCGACGAGGTGATCATGGGCCAGGTGCTGCAGGCCGGCGCCGGCCAGGGCCCCGCCCGCCAGGCGGCGATCAATGCGGGCCTGCCGGTGGAGACCCCGGCCTGGAGCCTGAACCAGCTCTGCGGCTCGGGCCTGCGGGCCATCGCGCTGGGCGCCCAGCAGATCCAGGACGGCTCGTGCGACATCGTCGTGGCCGGCGGCCAGGAGAGCATGAGCCAGGCGCCGCACGCCCAGCAGCTGCGGACCGGCCAGAAGATGGGCGACCTGGCGCTGGTCGACACCATGATCAAGGACGGCCTGTGGGACGCCTTCCATGGCTACCACATGGGCCAGACGGCCGAGAACATCGCCGCCCGCTGGCAGATCACCCGCGAGGACCAGGACACCTTCGCGGTCGCCTCGCAGAACAAGGCCGAGGCCGCGCAGAAGGCCGGCAAGTTCGCCGGCGAGATCGCGCCGGTGACCATCAAGGGCCGCAAGGGCGACACGGTGGTCGACCAGGACGAGTTCATCCGCCACGGCGTGACGCTGGACTCGATCTCCGGGCTGCGGCCGGCGTTCAACAAGGAAGGCTCGGTCACCGCGGCCAATGCGTCGGGCCTCAACGACGGCGCCGCGGCCATGGTGCTGATGACCGCCGACGAGGCCAAGAAGCGCGGCCTGAAGCCGCTGGCGCGGATCGCGTCCTGGGCCAACGCCGGCGTCGATCCGGAGATCATGGGCACCGGCCCGATCCCGGCCAGCCGCAAGGCGCTGGAGCGGGCTGGCTGGGCGGTCAGCGATCTCGACCTCATCGAAAGCAACGAGGCCTTCGCGGCGCAGTCGCTCTGCGTGGTGCGTGACCTGGGCCTCGACCCGGCCAAGGTGAACGTCAACGGCGGCGCGATCGCCATCGGCCACCCGATCGGCGCGTCCGGCGCGCGGATCCTCACCACCCTGCTTCACGAGATGCAACGCACGGACGCAACCAAGGGCCTGGCCACGCTTTGCGTCGGCGGCGGCATGGGTGTCGCAATGTGCGTGGAAAAGATCTGATCTAGTCGACGAGTCCCGGATCAACCGGGGCCGGCTTTTGGGAGAACGAAGGAATGGCCAGAGTGGCGCTGGTCACGGGTGGAACCCGTGGCATCGGACGCGCGATCGTCGAGCGGTTGACCGCCGACGGCATCAAGGTCGCCGCGGGCTACTCCGGCAACGACAAGGCGGCCGAAGAGCTGAAGCGCGATACGGGCGCCATGGTCATCAAGGGCAATGTGGGCAACTTCGCCGACTGCCAGCACGCCGTGGAGGCGGTCACCAAGGAGCTCGGCCCGATCGACATCCTGGTGAACAACGCCGGCATCACCCGGGACGGGGTCTTCCACCGGATGAACTCCGAGCAGTGGAGCGAGGTGATCCGGGTGAACATGGACTCGCTGTTCAACATGACCCGCCAGGTGATCGAGGGCATGCGCGAGCGCGAGTGGGGCCGGATCATCAACATCTCCTCGATCAACGGCCAGAAGGGCCAGGTCGGCCAGACCAACTATTCCGCCGCCAAGGCCGGGATGATCGGTTTCTCCAAGGCGCTGGCGCTCGAGAACGCCAAGAAGGGCGTCACGGTGAACGTCATCGCGCCCGGCTACATCGACACCGAGATGGTGCAGGCGGTGCCGGAGAAGGTGCTGGAAGCCATCATCGGGCAGATTCCGGTGGGCCGGCTCGGCCGCGGCGACGAGATCGCCGACATGGTGGCCTTCCTGGCCGGCGAGCGGGCCGGATATGTGACCGGAACGACACTGTCGCTGAACGGCGGACAGTACCTGGTTGGTTAAGGGGCCTAGGTCCCCTGACGGCCCCCCTGCGGTCCAAAAAGCGCCCTACTCGCTGAGCATGACCGTAGATGTCATGACGGACGAACCTCGGGGGTTTTCCAGCAGCGTATCGGCGGCGGCCCGCGTGGCCGCGCTGTGCTGCGCCCTGTCCGTCGCCGCGCCCGCCCACGCGGGAGGCCTGCGCGACAGTCTGTTCGGCCTGCGTCCGCGCGACGGACGCGACGCCTCCGCCCCGCCGGTGGCCCGCTACGTCACCGAGGACGGCGATGTCTTCACGCTCGACCGCACCCAGGCCAAGCCGCTCCTGAAACTGGAGAACAGCTTCGAGGTCTGGGCGCTGGTCCCGCAGATGGGGCCGCGCGGCGACACCATCTACAAGAACGACCTAGGCGAGGTGGTGCTGCGCGCCACGCGGCTGGGCGGCATCACCATCTTCACCGACGACCAGCCGGGCGGGGAGGCCGCGGCCCTGGCCGGTCCCGGCAACCCGCTGAAACTGGCGATCATGGGCCCGCAGGCGCTGGGCGAGCGGCTGCTGCAGGCCAGCGCCCGGGCGAGCCGCGCGGCGCGCCGGCTGATCCCCTTCGAGGCGGAGGCGACGCCGGCCTCCTCAGCCCTGATCGCCGACGCGGCCTCGGTGACCAGCGAGGCGGTGGTGCGGATCAGCAAGCGCTCCGACGCGCACAAGCTGCTCGACAAGATTCTCAAGGTCCGCATCCTCGAAGGCCGCAAGTCCCAGGCGCAACTGGCCCAGGGCGTGCTGGATGTGACGGTGGCGCCGCCGATGGGCGTGGCCGGCCGGCCCTCGTCAGACCTGATCGTCCACGTGGCCGAGACGTTCCACTAGCCCTTGAAGTTGTCCTTGGCGGTGCGTACGGCGCCGAAGGCCTTGTAGTCGGGCTCGCCGCTGGCCCCGACCCGCTCGGCCAGCTTCGGCGCGCGCAGGAAGGGGTTGGTGGCCTTCTCCAGAGCGATGGTGGTGGGCACGGTGGGCTCGCCCCGCTCGCGCGCCGCGAAGATCTGGTCGGCGCGGGCCTTCAGCGCCGGGTCGTCGTCGACCGACAGCGCGAAGCGGGCGTTGGACGCGGTATATTCGTGGGCGCAGTAGACCGTCGTCTCATCCGGCAGGGCGGCCAGCCGCTGCAGGCTGGTCCACATCTGCTCGGCGGTGCCTTCGAACAGCCGCCCGCAACCCAGGGCGAACAGGGTGTCGCCCACGAAGGCGATGCGGTCGGCGGCGTCGAAATAGGTGATGTGGCCGAGCGTGTGGCCGCCGGTCTCGATCACCTCCAGGCGGGTATCGCCCAGCATCACCACATCGCCCCCATGCACCTCGCGGTCGACCGGGCTGATCTTGGTCACCTCGCCGGGGCCCACGATGGTCGCGCCGGTGGCCTTGACGATCTCTGCGTTGCCGCCGGCGTGGTCGGGGTGCCAGTGGGTGTTGAGGATCAGGTCGAGCGTCCAGCCCTTCTCCTTCAGCGCCGCCAGGATCGGGGCGACCTCCGGCGTGTCGATGCAGGCGGTCTTACCCGTCGCCTCGTCGTGCGCCAGGAAGCCGTAGTTGTCCGAGAGGCACGGGAACTGATGGACGGTGAGCGGCATGGGGAAGCCTTCGATCCGGTGAGGACACACTTAAGCGAAGCGATCTAGGCTGGTGGAAGACCTTAGTCGAGCATAGCCATCGCCCGAATGCGCAGAGACGTCCTGGACCTTCGGCAGTTCTACGCCTCCGACCTCGGCCGGGCGGCGCGCGCCATGGTAGTGCGCAAGGTCATCGAGACCTGGGGCGACACGCGGGGCCTGGACGTGCTGGTGCTGGGCTATGCGACGCCGTTCGTAGCCCACATGACGCCGGCCGCGCGGCGCGTGGTGGCGGCCATGCCGGCGCAGCAGGGCGTCGAGCTGTGGCCGGCCGGCGGGCGCAACCTGACCACCCTGGTGGGTGAGGACAGCCTGCCGTTCTCCAACGCCCTGTTCGACCGCATCCTGGTGGTGCACGGGATCGAGGAGAGCCCGGACGCCACCGCCCTGCTGCGCGAGGTGTGGCGGGTGCTGGCGCCGTCGGGCCGGGTCGTGGTGGCCGTGGCGGCCCGCAACGGCCTGTGGGCCAACAGCGAGAAGACCCCGTTCGGCCACGGCCGGCCCTATAGCCGAGGCCAGCTCGCCGAGTTGATCCGCGAGGCCGAGCTGGAGCCGTCGGGCTGGACGCGGGCGCTCTATGTGCCGCCGCTGAACTGGTTGGCCGGCTGGGCCGAGGGCTTCGAGCAGACCGGCTCGCGCCTGTGGCCCGGCTTCGCGGGCCTGCTGCTGATGGAGGCGGTGAAACAGACCTTCGCGGTGAAGCCCAAGGGCCATGGGGCGCGGGTGCGCCGTGTGCGGCCCCTGCTCGCCCCGGCCCCGGGCGGGGCGGCGGGTGCGTCCCAGGCGCCCGTTTCTGGGGCAATGCGCCGGCTGGCGGCCCTGACCCCCTTGGAGGGCGAGCGCGAACGCCCTAGCTTCGATGACGGTTCGCTGTTCACAGACGGAAAGGCCGCGCCATGAAGATGATCGTCGCGATCATCAAGCCCAGCCGCCTCGACGCCGTGCTCGACGCTGTGACCGAGGCCGGCGCCTCGGGCCTCACCGTCACCGAGGTCCGCGGCTACGGTCGCCAGCGCGGCAAGACCGAGGTCTACCGCGGCGCCGAGTATGAGGTGAAGCTGCTGCCCAAGGTGAAGCTGGAGATCGCCGTTCCCGACGATATCTGCGAGGCGGTGGTCGAGGCGGTGTCGCGCACCGCCAACACCGGCAAGATCGGCGACGGCAAGGTGTTCGTCATGGACCTGGAAACCGCACTGCGCATCCGCACCGGCGACCGCGACGCCGCGGCCATCGCCGGGTGACGGACGAGGCGCTCTCCGCCGCGCGCATCCAGGTGGTGCGCGACCACATGGCGCTGGAGGTCACCCATGATTGGGACGCGGTGATCGCGACCTTCGAGCACCCCCGCTACGAGATGCATGGCGGCGGCGCGGTGTTCGACGGCGAAGCGGCGGTGCGCGGCTATTTCGCGGCCTCGCGGACGCCGTTTCCCGATCAGGGCAATGAGGTGATCGCCATCGCGGCGGACGGCGACACCGTGCTGGTGGAGTTCTGGCTGACCGGCACGCACCTTGGCCCGCTCAAGCTGCCGGGCCGCGTGGTCGAGGCCACCGGCAAGACGTTCCGCGTGCGCATGGCGGCGAGCTTCGAATTCGCGCCAGGCAGCGACAAGATCGTCTGCGAGCGGCCCTACTTCGACCAGGGCGCGGTGGTCCGCGCGCTGGGTCTGAGCTGAGCGCCGTGGCCCACCAGCTCGAACCGCCGCCGCCCATCGACCGCACCGCGCCGACCATCACGCGCACCGAACGCATCGTCATCGGGCGCACCGCCCCGGATCTGTTCGACTGGATGATGGCCGCCAAGCTCGAAGAGAGCATGGGCGACGTGGGCGCGCTGCCGGGCGTGGTGGGCACGACCCTGCTGACGCCCGGCGCCTGGGGCGTTGTCGGCGCACGGCGCAAGGTGCACCTCAGCGACGGCGGCGCGGCCACCGAGCAGATCCTGGAGGCGATCCCCGGCGAGCGGTGGAACTACCAAGTCTGGGACTATACGACGGCCGCGGCCGCCCCGATCCTCTATGGCCTGGGCGAGTTCCGCTACCGGCCGCTGGACGGCGGGCGCACGGAGCTGATCTGGACCTACGCCTTCCGGCTGCGGCCCAACGGTCCGCTGGGCCTGCTGGGGCCGGTGGGCCGATGGCTGCTGAAGGTCGCCTTCCTCGACCGCGCCTACGCGGTGCTGATGCGCGAGACGCTGAAGGGCATGAAGGCCGGGGCCGAGCGCGCGGCTCAGCCGCCGCCGCGCCGGCGCGGGAAGTAGCGCCAGAGCACGATCGCGCCCCCGGCGATCGCCGGCAGCACCAGCAGCACCTGGATCCACGCCGCCGCGCCTAGCTTCGCCAGGGCCGCGGCCAGCACGCAGGCCGCGAAGCAGCCCACGTCCCATCCGCCTTCCTGGGCCATCTTGCTGCGAAAGGCGCAGGGCGAGGCCTTGGCGAGGTTGTGGGTCGCGGTGGCGAGCGGCGGGACCAGCAGCGGCATCACCACCCCGCCCGCGGCGTTGGCCAGGCCCGCGAGCCAGGGCGATCCGAGGCTCGCGGCGCGCAGCAGCGTCACCGCCGCCGCCACGCCATAGGCCAGGATCACCGTGCGCCGGCCATGTCCCGCATCGATATGGCGCCCCATCAGCAGGCCGGCGGCTGCGCCGACCAGCCCGGCCAGCGCCATCACCCCGCCGTAGGCCGCGTAGCTCTGGCCCAGGGCGAGGAAGAGGGCGATCTGCCAGATGAAGATGAAACCCGCGTCGAACCAGCCGTCGAAGGCGATGATCAGGGCCGCCGGCCGCGCCGCCTTCCACGCGCCCGGCGCGTGACGCACGACGGCGATGTTGGGCAGGCCGAGCAGCGGCAGGACCGAGGCGACCTGCACGAGCGCCACGACGCCGAACGTCCAGCGCGGGCCGAGCGCCACCAGGCTCCAGGCGCCGAACAAGGGGGCCACGACATTGGCGGCGGCCTCCAGCGCCTGGCCCAATGCGACCTGGTGGCCGCGGTGCTCCACATCGCCGGCCGCCGCCGCATAGGCGTTGCGGTTCACATAGAACAGCACCTCGGCCAGCGCCGCGGCGAGGCAGAAGGCGGCGAGCGTCAGGTCCACGCCGCGCACCTCGGCGAGGATCGGATACTGCGCGGCCATGCCGATCGCGCCGACGATCAGCAGCGGCTTCATCCCGAACCGCACCGCCAACGGCAGCACCAGCGGCCGCACGGCGAAGCGCACCGCGACGATGGCGGCCTGAGCCAGCAGGGCCAGGGGCACGGAGACGCCCGCGCGGATGAGGAAGACGAGCAGGAAGAGTTGTCCGGCGCCCTGGGCCAAGCCCTGGATGCCGCCCTGCAGATTGACGCGGTTGATCGCGTCATTGCGAAAGAAGGCCATGGAAAGTCCGTGATCGGAGACATGAGACGACACGGCGGCGCGCGCCCGTCAGGGCGTGGGGCGGCCGGTCAGGCGAGCCGGTGTGCTCCTAGAATTTCCCGGGCATCGAAGGTGTCTCCGTCAGCGCGGTGACTATGGGCCGCGCGTGGAGAGGCGGCAAGCTAGCGCTTGCGCCGCCGCGGCTTGGGCGCGGGCGCGTCGGGCTTCGGCAGCTCGACCTCGCCGAACAGGTTCTGGGGCGCCGCGCCGGCCGGCTCGGCGACCCTGCGGCTGAGCAGGAAGAGGGCCGATTCCGAGCGCCAGTTCTCCAGCAAGCCGTCCGGCTGGATGGGCCGCGCGGCCTTGCCGGCGGTCAGCGCGGCGCAGGCGTCGATCCGCAGATCCAACTCGCGGCAGAGGTCAGTGAAGTCGCGCAGGGTGCACAGGTGGATGTTGGCCGTCGACCACCAGGGGTCGGGCAGGGTGCGGGTCTCCGGCATCCGGCCGCGCGCCATCAGGCTCATCCGCATCCGCCAGTGGCCGAAGTTCGGCACCGAGACGATGGCCTGGTCGGCGATGCGCAGCAGCTCCGACAGCACGTGCCGCGGCTCGCGCATCTGCTGCAGGGTCTTGCTCAGGATCGCGTAGTCGAAGGCCCGGGTCGGGAAGTGATCCAGGTCGCGGTCGCCGTCGCCCTGCACCACCGCCAGGCCCTTGGCGAGGCAGGCCGAGACGCCGGCCGGGCTGATCTCGAGGCCCTGGCCGTCGACGCGCTTTTCACGCGTGAGCAGTTCGAGCAGCTCGCCGTCCTCGCAGCCCACGTCGAGCACCCGGCTGCCCGGGCGCACGAGGCGCAGGATCTCGGCGAAGTCCTCCCGCATAACCGCCCCTAAAGTCCTCTGGCCTGGGCCGTCGAGGCGAAGAAGCCGCGCAGCGCCGCGTCGAACAGCGGCTCGTCGAGGAAGAAGGCGTCGTGGCCCTTGTCGGTCTCGATCTCGACGAACGAGGCGCGGCAGCCCGCGGCGTTCAGCGCGCGGACGATGTCGCGGCTCTCGGCGGTCGGGTAGAGCCAGTCGGAGGAGAACGAGAGCACGCAGAAGCGCACGCCGCGCGCCTTCACGAAGGCGTTGGCCAGCACGCCGCCGTGCTGGGCGGCCAGGTCGAAGTAGTCCAGCGCGCGGGTGATGTAGAGGTAGGAGTTGGCGTCGAAGCGATCGACGAAGCTGGAGCCCTGGTGGCGCAGATAGCTCTCCACCTGGAAGTCGGCGTCGAAGCCCCAGGACAGGCCATCCCGCTGCAGCTCGCGGCCGAACTTCCGCTGCAGGGCGGCCTCCGACAGATAGGTGATGTGCGCGGCCATCCGCGCCACGGCCAGGCCCTTCTCCGGGCGCACGCCCGCGCCCTCATAGGCGCCGCCGCGCCAGTCGGGATCGGCCATGATCGCCTGGCGGCCGACTTCGTGGAACGCGATGTTCTGGGCCGAGTGGCGCGGCGCCGCGGCCACGCAGACCGCGCTGAACAGCTTCTCCGGATAATCCGCCGCCCACTGCAGCACCTGCATGCCGCCCATCGAGCCGCCGACCACGGCGAACAGGGTCTCGATGCCCAGGGCGTCCACCAGCATGGCCTGGGCGCGGACCATGTCGGCGATGGTGATCACCGGGAAGGCCAGGCCATAGGGCGCCTTGGTCTTCGGGTTGATCGAGGCCGGGCCCGTCGAGCCCATGCAGCCGCCGATCACGTTGGTGGCGATGACGAAGTAGCGGTCCGGATCAAGCGGCAGGCCCGCGCCGATCACGCTCTCCCACCAGCCGGGGCGGCCGGTGACGGGGTTGACCGAGCCTGCGTGCTGGTCGCCGGTGAGCGCGTGGCAGATCAGCACCGCGTTGGTGCGGGTCTCGTTCAGCCGGCCATAGGTCTTGTAGGCCACTTCCAGGGGCGCGAGCGTGGCCCCGGAATCCAGGCGCAGGCCCTTAGCTGCGGGGAAGCGGTGCACGCCTCCGCCCGTCTCCTTGCCTGCCCCGGTCTCGACCGCGCCGTCCATGCGGGCCTTAGGACCGCCAAGGCCTATCGCTGTCAATGGTCGCATCCCCGACAGTGGCGGCTTCGCAGGGCGCGCGGGCGCGGCTATGAGGGTTGCATCCAGGGGCGGAGCGTAGATGGACCGGCTGATCCTTTTGCGGCACGGCAAGGCCGAGCCGGAGTCCGCCAGCGGCGAGGACTTCGACCGGCGGCTTGCGCCCCGGGGCTTAAGGGAATCGGCGGCCATGGCGCGCCACCTGGCCGACCTGGGGCTGAAACCCGACCTGGCGCTGGTTTCCGCCGCCAAGCGGACCCAGGAGACCTGGGCGGCGGCCGAGCCGGCCTTCCCCGGCGCCCAGGCGCGCATCGAGAACGATCTCTACAACGCCGATTCCGGCGGCATCCGCCACGCCGCCCAGCGCGCGGGCAAGACCGCCAGGACGGTGATGGTGGTCGGCCACAATCCGGGCCTGCAGGAGCTGACCGTGCGGCTGCTGACCGAAGGCCATGCGCCCGCCTCGCTGATCGCCAAGGCGCAGCGGCAGTTCCCGCCGGCCTCGGCGGCGGTGTTCCTGTTCGACGACGAGGGCCGCCCCGCCTACGACGGCCTGTTCTTCCCGGACATCGACGTGGGGCGTGGCGATTGAGCCGCATCTACAAGATCCTCGACCGCGCCGAGTGGGAGGCCGCCCTGGCGGCGCGGCGCTTCGACGGCTCGGGCATCGACCGCACCGACGGGTTCATCCATTTCTCCACCGCGGCCCAGGCCGCCGAGACGGCGCGGCGGCACTTCGCCGGGCGCGAGGACCTGGTGGTGCTGGCCGTCGAGGCCGATGACCTGGGCCCTGCGCTGAAATGGGAGCCGTCGCGTGGCGGCGACCTGTTCCCGCACCTCTACGCTCACCTCGACAGCTACCTCGTGCGCGAGGTCACCGAGGCGCCCCTGGGGCCGGACGGGGTCCCGCAGGTCGGACCGCTCGCGTGAGCGCCCTGCACGGCCTGGCGACCCGGGCGCTCCGGGTGCTCGATCCGGAGGACGCCCACACCGCCGCGATCCTCGGCCTGCGCCTGGGCCTGGGCCCGTCGGGCGGGCGTGACGATCCGATCCTGGCCGGGTCGCTGGCGGGCGTCGCCCTGCCCAATGTGGTCGGTCTCGCGCCGGGCTTCGACAAGGACGCGGCGGTCTACAGCCAGATGCTGCGCGCCGGCTTCGGCTTCGTGGAGTGCGGGACGGTCACGCCGGAGCCGCAGGGCGGCAATCCGCGCCCGCGCCTGTTCCGGCTCACCGAGGACCGGGCGGTGATCAACCGGATGGGCTTCAACAATTCGGGGCTGAACAGCTTCGCCAACCGCCTGGTGGGCCGCGCGCCGGGCGCGGTGGGGGCCAACATCGGGGCCAACAAGGACTCCGCCGACCGCATCGGCGACTACGTGACCTGCCTCCAGCGCCTGTGGGGCATGGCCTCCTATTTCACCATCAATGTCTCATCGCCCAACACGCCGGGCCTGCGCGCGCTGCAGACCAAGGCGGCGCTGGAGGAGCTGCTGGGCCGCTTGGGCGCGGCGCGTGACGCCCTGCCGGCGGCCGGCCGGGTCCCGATGTTCCTGAAGGTCGCGCCGGACCTGGAGGCGGGCGAGGTCGAGACCATCGTGGAGACCTCGCTGGCCAACGGCCTGGCCGGGATCATGGTCTCCAACACCACCGTCTCGCGCCCCGCGCTGCGGTCGGGGCAGGCGGGCGAGGCCGGCGGGCTCTCCGGCGCGCCCCTGATGGCGCTGTCGACGCAGAGGCTGGGCGAGTTCGCGGACGCCGCGGCGGGGCGACTGGCCCTGGTCGGGGTGGGCGGCATCGCGTCCGGGGCCGACGCCTACGCCAAGATCCGCGCGGGGGCCTGCGCCGTGCAGCTCTATTCGGCCCTGGTCTACGAGGGGCCGGGCCTGGTGACCCGGATCAAGCGCGATCTGGCGGCACGGCTGCGCGCGGATGGGTTTTCCGCGGTCAGCGAAGCCGTGGGGGCGCAATAGCCGCGCTTGGCCGCGTTGCCGAACGCCCCGCGCTGGATTAACTCGGAAGCCATGGCGGACGCCGCCCCTACGCCGCAGGAGCTGACCAGGCCCAGGAGGCCCCGCTTCTTCTGGCCGGGTGGCCTCTCCGCGCGCCTGCTCACCCTCACTATCCTGTTCGTCGCCGTGGCCGGCGCCTGCGCCCTGCCGGTAGCCTTGGCATCCTACGAGGAACAGTGGCTGCTGGACCGCGTCCGCGCCGCCGAACTGGCCTCCATGGCGCCCGACGTGGCGCCCGACCGCAAGGTCTCCCAGCAGATCGCCGCCCAGCTGCTCACCGGCGCGGGCGTCTCCCGCGTGGCCATCCAGACCGATGGCATGCGCCGCCTGGTGCTGGGCGGCCCGATGCTGAAGCGCGCGCCCTATGTGGTGGACCTGCGAAGCCAGGCGCCGGCGTCGTGGCTGGCGGCGCCCTTCCAGACCCTGATGGGCGGCGAGGGGCGCAATGTCCGCGTGATCGCCAGCCCGCGGTTCCGGCGCGGCGACCTGGTGGACATCGTCGCGCCCGACGCCGAGCTGAAGCGCGGGATGATCGCCTACCTGTGGAAGCTGATCCTGGTGGCGGCCTTCGTCGCCGCGGTGGCCGGGCTGCTGGTCTACCTGTCGCTGAACCTGTTCCTCGTGCGGCCCATGCAGCGGATCACCGCGGCCATGGAACGGTTCCGCGCCGATCCGGACGACGAGGGCGCCCGCGTGCAGCTCTCCGGCCGCCGCGACGAGATCGGCCGCGCCGAGGTGGAGCTGGACCTGATGCAGGCGGACCTGCGCACCGCGCTCAACTCCCGCGCCCGGCTGGCGGCGCTGGGCGAGGCGGTGGCCAAGATCAACCACGACCTGAAGAACATGCTGACGTCGGCCCAGATCGCGTCGGAGCGGCTGGCGGCGCTGAAGGACCCCAAGGTCAGCCAGGCGCTGCCGAGGCTCGAGCGCGCGCTGGATCGGGCGGTGAAGCTGGCCTCCGGCGTGCTGGCCTACGGCAAGACGCAGGAGGCCGCGCCGGAGCCCCGGCCGACGCCCCTGGCCGCCGCCGTGGAAGCCGCCGCCGAAGAGGCGCGGCTGGCGGAGCGCGGCATGACGCTCAAGTGCGACATCGCTGCCACCGAGCAGGTCAACGCCGACCCCGACCAGCTGCACCGGATCCTTGCCAACCTGCTGCGCAACGCCCGCGAGGCCATCGAGCACGAGGAGGGCCGCAAGAAGCCCGGGCGGATCGCGGTCACCCTGGCGCGGATCGAGAACGGCAGCCTGGTGCGGGTGAGCGACAATGGCCCCGGCGTGCCGGAGCGGGCGCGCGAGCGGTTGTTCCAGCCCTTCGCCACCTCCGCGCGGCCGGACGGGGCGGGGCTGGGCCTGGCGATCGCCCGCGAGCTGGCCCAGGGCCACGGCGGCGACCTGACGCTGGCGGTCACCGGGCCGGGCGGTTCGACCTTCGAGCTGCGCCTGCCCGGCGCGCCGCCACCGGCGATGGCGTCGAAGCGGCCCGCGGCGAAGCGCCCGGCGACGAAGGCCTAGTAGCCCTTCGCCACGCCTTCGCGGCGCGGATCGGCGCCTCCGCGCAGGCCGTTCGGCGTAACCTCGATCCCCTGTTCGCCGGAGCCCTCGCCGAACGGGCCGCCGCGCAGGATGACCCCCTTGGCGGCCAGGCCGTCCACGACGCCGGCTGGATACCGAGCCGGCTCCGAGGCGTAGAAATTGTCGAAGCCGATCAGGTTCGGCAGGTTGATCGCCTCTTGGACCGGCAGCTTCCAGTCGAGCAGGCCCACCAGCACCTTCAGCGTAAACGCGATGATCGACGGGCCACCCGGCGAGCCGGTCCCGGCGACGAAGTGGCCTTGCTTGTCGAGCACGATGGCCGGCGACATGGACGAGCGCGGCCGCTTGCCGCCCGCCACCGCGTTGGCCGCCGGCGCGCCGTCGCCGTCCTTCGGTGTGAAGGAGAAGTCGGTGAGCTGGTTGTTGAGGAAGAAGCCGCCGACCATCCGGCCGTCGCCGAAGATGCTCTCCACCGTGGTGGTCATGGAGACCGCGTTGCCGAACGAGTCGACGATCACGAAGTGGGTGGTGCCGCCGGGCTCCTTGGTGTGGTCCGGCGCGCGGGGGCCGGCGCCCTTGGGGTTGCCGGGTGTCGGCGGCGGGCCGGCCTTGTCGGGGTTGATCAGCTTGGCGCGGCTGTCGAGGTAGGCCCCGTCCAGCAGGCCCTCGGTGGGCACGGAGACGAAGTCCGGGTCACCGAAGAAGCGGTCGCGGTCGACGTACATCAGCCGGCTCGCCTGCGAGAACAGGTACCAGCCCTGGGTATTGTTCGGGTGCTTGTCGATGTCGGTGCGCTGCAGGATGCCCAGGCCCTCCAGCACGGCCGGGCCGCCGGACGGGGCGGGCGGCACGCAGACCACATAGACGCGGTAGGGGCGGCAGACGGCGGGCGTGGCCTTGGGCTTGTAGCTGGCCAGGTCCTTCAAGGTCATGGTCGAGGGCTGCGGGCCCTGATGCAGCTTGGCGACGATCTGCTCGGCGATCGGGCCTTCCAGGATCGCCTTGGGGCCCTCGGCGGCGATCTTGCGCAGGGTCGCGGCGTAGGCCGCGTTCTTCATGGTCTCGCCGGCCTGGATCTTGGTCCCGTCGGGCTTGGTGAAATAGGCCACGGCGTCGGGTTGCGAGGCCTGGGGCGCGCGGCTGGACGCGGCCGCGGCCATGCGCGCGGGGACCTTGAAGCCGCCGTCGGCCAGGCGCTCGGCGTCCTCGAACAGGCCCGACCACGGCACCTTGCCGTGCTGGCTTTGCGCCAGGTGCAGCATGGCCACCGCGCCCGGCACGCCCGCCGAGCGGCCGCCGATGATCGCCACACCCTTGTTCATCGCCTTGCCGTCGGCCTCGAACATGTCGGGCGTCGCGCCGGCCGGCGCGGTCTCGCGGCCGTTGTAGGCGGTCACCTGGTGGGTCTTGGCGTCGTAGAAGGTCATGAACGATCCGCCGCCGAGGCCGGAGCTCTGCGGCTCTTCCAGCCCCAGCACCGCCTGGATCGCCACCGCCGCATCCACCGCCGAGCCGCCGCGCCGCAGGACCTTCAGCCCGGCGTCCACGGCGTCGGGCTCGGCCGCGGCCACCATAACGCTCGGCCCCTTCTGCGCCACGGCCGGGGCGGTGACGGCGGAGCTTGCGATCAGGGCTGAGAGCGCGACGGACGCGAAACGCTTGTGAATGAACACGGGAAACGATGCTCCACACAATTGGACCCACGCCATATGGGCGGGTGCGCGTGGACAACAAACCTCTCCCCATGCGAGGTCGGTCGCCGATGAATGACATGCCTTCGCACGCCCGGCCCGGCCCCCGCAACCTGCTGACCGATGTCGCCGGTCTGAAGGTGGGGCAGGCGCATGACCAGGCGGCCTTGAGCGGGGTCACTGTGATCGTGCCGGACGCCAGATCGGTGTGCGCGGTAGACGTGCGGGGCGGCGCGCCGGGCACGCGGGAGACCGATGCGCTGGCGCCGGAGACCCTGGTCGAGGCGGTGGACGCCGTCGTGCTGTCCGGCGGCTCGGTCTACGGGCTGGCCGCCGCCGATGGCGTCGCGGCCTGGCTGGGCGCGCGGGGCAGAGGCTTCGCCCTGGTCGATCGGCCAGGCGTTCCGCCGTCTCCGGTGGTCCCGGGGGCGATCCTGTTCGACCTCGCCAACGGCGGCGACAAGGCCTGGGGCGAGACGCCGCCCTATCGGGCGCTGGGCCTGGCGGCGGTGGCTGCGGCCTCGGACAGCTTCGACCTGGGGACCGCGGGCGCGGGCTACGGCGCCATGGCCGGGGCGCTGAAGGGCGGGATCGGCTCGGCCTCGGTCGTGACCCGAGACGGCATGACCGTCGGAGCCGTCGTGGCCGTCAACTGCTGGGGCTCGGTGGTGGCGCCCGGCG
>JACXTT010000805.1_pt1 | contig 53345 bp, 60 predicted proteins | sample 9270951 | NCBI WGS metagenome assembly JACXTT01 (sample SAMN15532306, study PRJNA645909) | rock metagenome | isolation source: weathered quartz diorite | place: Puerto Rico | collected 2017-06-21
TTGAGGATGTGGTGAGCGGCGTTCGGGAGATGCTGGATCCGGCGAAGCTGGCAGAATTTAAGAAGAATGTCGCGGCGCAAGACAATCGCGCGATTTTTGAAATTATGGAAATTCTTGAAAAGCTGCTTGCGAATCGCGAGCAACAAACTTCAGTCGACCGACAACAAATCTCTGAATCAGTGACTGTCTAGATTCTGAGGAACATTACCTGCTGGCGCGTTCGGCGCGGCCGGGGTGAGGAAGGCGCGGGCCAGCGCCGTGATTGTTGAGTGGGGAAGAGGCGCGAGGTTTGGCGCAAGTGGTGGCCCACCAGCGCGAGGCGTAGCGGGGAACCTCGCACATTTTCGCGCAGCCTAATTTCGTTTTGGATTGAGAGCAGTTGCAGTAGCAGCCGCCGGGTGAAACGGAGCGGGTGACGCCGGGTGTGTCCGCGCGAAGAATCAGGGTGGAGGCGAGGAGCAGAGAAGCAAAGAAGACGAACCACAAGAACGCGCGGCGGAGGCGAGATTGAAGAGGGAAAGGCGCGATCATGCGCGTGAGTGTGAACGCGGTTTAGAGAAAAACCACTGGCGCAGTGGGATTGGGAGGTTCAGGACAGTGGTTCTAGAACGGGGTGGTAATAGAACTGGCGCCGTGAGTTTTGACACAGAGACAGAGAAGGGCAGTGGTCAGCTTGCATCTTGAGCCAGGTTGCCACGAACAAGAAAATTCAAACTGACCACTGCCGGGCCAGACCCAATCGGTTTGTGTTCCCATTGGCAGGTCCCGGAAGCGAGTGGGGCGGGTTCCAATTCGAAACTGCGGAGCAAGATTGGTTCGGGTCTGTTAAGCGGGGAGCCCTGCTAAGAGTTTTCTTTGCTATGAGTTACGGGAACAGGGCAAGCCGGGTGAAATGGCGTGGAGTTTGCACTAGAGGTGGCGTTGGGTGCGTCTCAGTAAACGGTTCGGGAGAAAAGGCAAAGCGAGGGGGAAGGGGCTTGCTTGCCGGATTTCGCGGATCGTTCCCACCTGCCTCTGAGAGGGAAGCTAGGATGGATGACCCCACGCTCCGGCGTGAAAACGACGCCGGAAATGAGACGCGCCTTTCGGGGCCCCCGATCCCAAGCGGGGGCCCCATTTTGTATTCCGTCGTCAGTCCTCAGTTATCGGTCATCAGTTCCGAAATTTCGATACAAACGGTCATCGCGGCGATGGTTGTGCTTGATGGTGAAAATGCTCGAATCGCGATATTCGGAATAGTCCAGAAAATACTCCACGCGGCAATCAGAAGTTCGTTGGCGTTGCGTTTGTAGGCGTGGACTGCTCGTGGAAATGCGTTGCGACGTCTGAGAGATACATATTTATGGTTTTTTCGTAACCCAGGATGAAACGGGAAACGAAGCGAAAGACCGGGTTGTAGATTTCGCCGCGTTCGGTGATTTGCAGAGTGCAGCCTTCAGATGTGGGCGTGACTTCGAAGATCCAGAAGCCGCCAAAGGGGAGAGATTTGTCGGCAATTTCGGTGACAAGGCGCGTGGGAGGACGGTTTTCGCGTACTTCCATGGCGATGGTTCCATCTTTGGACTTTTGTGTGAACCGTTGATAGCCATTGCCGGAAGGCAATAGATTGACTTGCTCGACGCCCCGTTGCCACGTTGGTGCGGCCTGGAAATCGGAGATTAAGGCAAAGACTTCCGGCGGCGAGCGATGCAGGGAAATCGCGCGGGCTGCAACGTGTTTTTTCGGCAGCAACGCGCCGATAGCGATGACAACGGCAATGATGAGGAGCACGCTGAGTGCGGAGTAGAGCGCTAATTTTCCCATCTTAGTTTTTCCCTTCTCTGGGGTTTTTCGTTCCTTCCTTTGGGTGAAGAAAACTGCAAAGAAGCGTTTGCCAGGAGCTGCAATCCTTGCAAGGCAAGGCGGCGTCGCGCCGGTTTGAGAATTTTTAGTACACCTGCGACGCGAGAGGCATCGAGAACAGATGTGGCTGACATGGCTGCGGCTCCTTGTGCCGTGAGGCGAAGGGAGAAGGAGCGGCGGTCGAACGGTTTTTGAACTTTGCAAAGATAACCAAGCTTTTCGAGGCGTTTTATGGCGGCAGAAAGGGTAGAGGGTTGCACGCCGAGGTGCGCGGCGAGTTGCCGCGGTGAAATGCAGGTGGCGGAGTCAAGGTGAACGAGGATGGAGGAGTCCTGGGAAGAGAGACGGTAAGGAGTGCTGGCCGCACGAATGTGTCTTTTATGGCACGCGAGATAGATCTGTGGGTAACAACGCTGGACCAGGAGTACGTCGTTTTTGCTGGCGTATTTTTTTGCGGATTTCATGGCGGAATTATGGAGGGGAAGAAATAGTTCGTCAAAACGAACTATGTTCGCAGGAAGTGCCGGACGTGGACGAACGGGAAGAGAAATTAGTTGAGGCGGCGGGTGATGGCGATGCCGGCCTGGCCGAGGACGTGTGTGACCTGGGTTTCGCGGAGGCGGGAGGCGTCGTATTCGAACGAGAGGTGGCGCTTGGTGTCGTCGAGCTGGAAGCGGCGGAGGCCGTAGGTGTTGGCGAATTCGCCGAGGGCGCGGAGTTGGTCGTGCGTGAGAGGAGACTGCAGTTCGAATTTGGCTTCCAGAAGCGTCATGGGGAGAGTATAGCAGAGAGCGTCGACGGGTTTGAATGTGGCAGGCACCAGCCGAAGAAGCAAAAGCAGATTCCCCTCGCAAGAACCGTTCGGAGGAGCGGCGGTCCTCGGGCAAAAAGCGCCCTCGGAATGACAGCCCTGAAGAAACGCGCCAAGGAACGAAGTATTGACAAAGTATAGGGGGTAGGGGTATAGATAGGGGGAGAGGGTATAGGAGATGAAGCGGATTGTGGAAGCTGGGAAAAAAGCAGTGGGGGTGGATGCGGCGCTGAAAGAGGCGAATCAGAAGAGATTGCGGCGGATCGAGGGACAGGTGCGCGGGCTGCAGAAGATGGTGGAGGAGGACCGATATTGCGCGGACGTGATTGTGCAGATTGCGTCGGTTCAGGAGGCGCTGCGGAGCGTGGCGCGGAATCTGATGAAGAATCACATGCGGCATTGCGCGGCGAAGGCGATTGGCGGGGGGAAGAAAGAAGAGAAGGAAGCGATGTATGAGGAGTTGCTGGGGTTGATGGAGTTGCAGCAGAGGTAAGAGGCGCTTGCCCTTTTCTGAGGAACAAAAGTGAACAGGAATGCGATTTTTTGAACGTAATTGGGCAAAAAGCCAGATTCCTCGCTTCGCTCGGAATGACAGTCGGAGGAAATTTGCAGTGAAAGTGGCAGGCAGGCCAGTTTGAATTTCGACCCCATGTGTCACGAATCAGGAAATTCAAACTGGCCTGCCGCCAGTAACACGACCAGTTTCTGGAGGCATGTGTGGAGCGGGATCCAGTTTGCGGGATGAATGTTGAGCCGGAGAAAGCAGCGGCGACGGTGGAGTTTGGAGGGAAGAAGTATTTCTTTTGTGCAAAAGGGTGTGCGGAGAAATTCAGAAAAGAGCCGAAGAAATATTTGAGCGCGAAGACACGCACGGAAATGCGAGCGATGGTGCACGGGCATGGCGGAGGATTGGTTTCAATTGGAGCAAGCGGATCGGCAGATTTGCATCCGATGGCGACGGAACAATCGCAAGGGCCGTCTCAGAAGACGGCCCCTACAACGTCGAAAATGCGCGCCGCAAGCGTCGCCACTACAAATCAATCCGTTCAGGCGGGGATTCGGTATACGTGTCCGATGCATCCGGAAGTGGTGCAGATGGGACCGGGGAGTTGTCCGAAGTGCGGGATGGCTCTGGAGCCGATGGATGTTGTGGCGGATGCGGGACCGGACCTGGAATACATTTCGATGAGGCTGCGTTTTTGGGTGAGCGCGGCGTTGAGTTTACCTGTGCTGTTGCTGGGAATGTTTGGAGAAAAATTCAGTTTTGGGATTTCAGCGGCGGCGGTGCGATGGATTGAGTTTGTTCTGGCGACGCCCGTGGTCTTGTGGGGAGGATGGCCGTTTTTTGAAAGATTTTGGGCGTCGCTGCTGAATCGCAGTCCGAATATGTTCACGCTGATTGGATTGGGAACAGGCGCGGCGTATTTGCAGAGCGTTGCAGCGACGATTTTTCCAGGCTGGTTTCCGAAATCGTTTCAGGAGATGAGCGGCGCGGTGCCGGTGTATTTCGAAGCGGCGGCGGTGATTACAACGCTGGTGCTGCTCGGGCAAGTGATGGAGCTGAGAGCGCGGGCAAAGACGGCGGGAGCGATCCGCGAGCTGCTGCATCTTGCGCCGCAAGTGGCGCATCTAATGGCGGATACCGGCCAAGAGAAGGACGTTCCCTTGGCCGCCGTGCAACAGGGTGACTTGTTGCGCGTGCGGCCGGGGGAGCGTGTGCCGGTAGACGGGGTGGTGAGAGAGGGCGCAAGCGCAGTGGACGAGTCCATGTTGACCGGCGAGCCGATGCCTGTGGAGAAGCGCGCGGGCGATGGAGTGACGGGCGGGACGCTGAATGCGAGCGGAAGTTTTGTGATGGAGGCGCGGCGTGTTGGCGGCGAGACGATGCTGGCGCAGATTGTGAAGCTGGTGAGCGAAGCGCAGCGAAGCCGCGCGCCGATGCAGAAGCTGGCGGATCGCGTGGCGGGGATTTTTGTGCCGGTGGTTGTGGCAGTGGCGGCGGTGACATTTATTGTGTGGGCGATGGTGGGTCCGGAACCGCGATTTGCGCATGCGCTGGTGAGCGCGATTTCGGTGCTGATTATTGCGTGTCCATGCGCGTTAGGACTGGCGACGCCAATGAGCGTGATGGTAGCCGTGGGACGCGGGGCGAGGGCAGGAGTTCTGGTGAAGAATGCGGAGGCGCTGGAGACGCTCGCGAAAGCGGACGTGCTCGTAGTGGATAAGACGGGGACGTTGACGGAGGGGAAGCCACGAGTGCTTTCGGTTCAGGTGTTTGATGGTGCAGGGCAGTCCAAAGATGAAATGCTTCAACTTGCTGCCAGCGTCGAACAAGCAAGCGAACACCCATTGGCTCGTGCAATTGTTAAGGCGGCAACGGAGAAAAGACTCGCACTCGGGACTCTGGAGAGTTTTCGTTCGTCACCTGGGGTTGGAGCAGAAGGCGTAGTAGATGGAGTCCACATTCTGGTCGGCAGTTCCAGATTCATTCGAGAGCGTGGGGCAAGTGATGCGAAAGGTGATTTGCCAAGCTTTGGTTTTGGACTGGATCGGCCCCATGCCTCTACGCTCGTGCTGGTTGCAGTGAATAACGAATTGGTCGGAGTAATTGCCTTAGGCGATTTTCTAAAGGAAACGACCCCAGCGGCGTTGAGAGAGTTGAACCAAATGGGTCTACAAATAGTTATGGCGACCGGCGACCGTAGAGATATGGCCACAAAAGTCGCGCGTGAACTGGGGATAACTAAGATTGAGGCTGAAGTGCGGCCAAATGAAAAAGTGGAGATAGTAAGGAGCTTTCGGGAGAGCCGGAAGATGGTGGCGATGGCGGGGGATGGGGTGAATGACGCGCCGGCGCTGGCGGCGGCGGATGTGGGGATTGCGATGGGGACGGGGACGGATGTGGCGATGGAGAGCGCGGGGATTACATTGGTGAAGGGAGATTTGCAAGGAATTGTGCGGGCGAGGAAGTTGAGCCGAGCGACGATTCGAAATATAAAGCAGAATTTGATGTTCGCGTTTTTGTATAACGCGATTGGGATACCGATTGCGGCGGGGGTGTTTTATCCGGTGTTTGGATGGCTGCTGAGTCCGATGATTGCGAGCGCGGCGATGAGTTTTAGTTCGGTTTCGGTGATTGCGAACGCGCTGCGGCTGCGAGGCGCGGAATTGTAAAGAATTGAGTTCGAAAGATAGAATGAAGCGAAGGAGAAGAGAATGAGCGAAATTGCGACGTTTGCGGCGGGATGCTTTTGGGGAGTGGAGGCGAAGTTCCGGATGATTCCGGGGGTTGAGGATGCGATTGTGGGATACAGCGGAGGAAAGACGGAAAACCCGACTTATAAAGAAGTGTGCACGGACACGACGGGGCATGCGGAAGTGGTTCAGGTGACGTTCGATCCGAAGAAGGTGAGTTACGACACACTGGTGGAAGCGTTCTGGCACATGCACGATCCAACGCAGGTGAACCGGCAGGGCCCGGATTTCGGGGCACAGTACCGGACGGCGATTTTCTTCCATACGCCGGAGCAGGAAGCGGCGGCGAAGAAATCGAAGGCGGCGCTGAACGCGAGCCGAAAATTTAGCAGGCCCATTGCGACAGAAATAACGCCAGCAGGACCGTTTTGGAAAGCAGAGGAGTATCACCAGAGATATTTGGAGAAACGCGGGGCAGCGAGCTGCCATTTTTGAGGCGTTGCGAGAAAATTGAGAAAGGAAAAATCCGCGGGCGAAGGCGCTCGCGGATTTTTTATTGGTGTTTTCTAAGCAAGAATTAGGCCGGGGAAAGCGAATTTGCGCAACAAGGTACGGAATTGAGCCTGTAAATTCTGTGGAAAGGAACTGAAGCTGTACGTCCCCCTTCACATTTTCGTGCGGTTAACCCTTCCACCGCCCAACGGGAGAGCGCCATGGCACGATTCATGGAGTCGCTGGGCAAAGATCGCAGGTTAGCGGAAAGGCACGCGTTGCGGACCCCGCTTCGATTGCGCGTGCGAAAATCGGAAGAACAAGAGCAAAAAGTGGAATCGGAAAATGTGTCGAGGCGAGGAGTGTTCTTTACGACGGATCTTCCATTAAGCGAAGGAACGATGGTGGACGTGCTGCTGGAGATGCCGGAGACGATTTCCGGCGTGCGTGCGGCGCAATGGATGTGCATGGGACACGTGGTGCGCGTGGAACGGAATGGAAATGCGAATGGGTTGCGAGGAGTAGGAGTGGAGTTTGATTTTTATGTTGTATCGCACACGGCGACGCCAAAGTGGGAACAAGGACCGGGGATTCGAGGGCCGATCCGACCTTGAAGAAGACAGTTGCTTACGTACAGTGTTTCGTTAGGGAAAAGGCTGTTTGCTTGCCAGCAAAAAAGAAGAGTTTGAAGGCACCGGCGTTGGCCCGGCGAATGTACGCCGGATCATTCTGCGGCACGGGGGGAGGGTGTGGGCGGAGGGAATTCCGGGCGAGGGAGCGACGTTTTACTTTAGCTTGCCCAAACAGCGGCCGACGTGAGGAATAGTTCGAGAAAGGTGTGACGAGATGCACCGACGCGTATTGATTGTGGACGATGAACCGACAACATGCGAATTGATTGAGAGGACTGTGAACATCGCGGGCATGGACGCGCTGGTTCTGAGCAATAGCTCACAAGCGGCGCGTGTTCTCAACTGCGGGAAATTCGACTTGGTGTTTTTGGATTTTCATATGCCCGCGCCCGATGGAGTGGAGCTAGCGAGGCAAGTGCGGCAGACGCGATCCAACAGAACTACTCCCGTGATCTTGATCAGCGACGATCAGAGGCCGAGTGTGGTATCGGTCGGATTCGAAGCCGGGGCGAGCTTTATGTTGTACAAACCGATAGACAAGGAACGCCTGCAGAAAATTCTAAGGGCGACGCAAAGCACTGTGGAACGGGAACGGCGACGCACCAGAAGGATTCCGGTGCAAAACCGGGTTCAGCTGCGGTCAGGAGCCGACCATATTGAAGGCGAGACAATCAATATGAGCCTGAGCGGAATGTTGGTGCGAGCGCAACGCGCGCTGGCACCGGGAACGCGCGTGCATTTGAGCTTGCATCTGTCGCCGGGAGCAAAGCCGCTCGCCGGGTTGGGGACCGTTGCACGGTTGACCCGCAGCAATCACATGGGCATTCATCTGGAACAAATGGATTCCAGAGAAAGCGAAAGGCTGGAGGAGTTTCTCCTCCCTCTTATCCCGGTTCCGTTAACAGCCTGACGCAATACGGCGTGTCACCCACATGCTTCCACGTTTCGGTTGGGCAACCGGATGAAACTACAGCGCGAACATTCAGTGCAGCCAGACGCTCCAGAATTTCCGCGCGAACAGGAGGCGGAGCGGACCAGAACTGGGGCAAGTCTTGCTCTTGGATGTCCGCGACAATTCGGAAACCCGCGAGGCGGGCCCAATAGTACGTTGTGTTATCCCCATGGCCGAAGAACGCGATTCGCGAACCTGGCGGGATGCCCATGTGATTGAGCGTCTGCGCCATCTGCCAGAGGACATGCTCCGGCCGCTTTGGCATTTGGACGAAATCTCTGCTGACCTTAAAAAGGTTGGCCATGACAACGAAAAGCGAGACGCAAAGCACCAGGCGTTGAGAGCGAGCGCCGAGGCCGGCGAACAGGGCAGTCCAGAACAGAAAGAAGAAGGCCCCCACATACCGAGGTTCAACGTAAATGAGAGAATACAGGCCAAGCCCGACTAAGGGAGGAAGAAGAAGCCACCAACGCGGGCTGAAGGTCCGGGGGCGGGCAAGCAACAGCACCAGGAAACCGGTGACAAACTCTTTTTGTCCGTAAAGAAAATGCAAGTAGTCCCTGACCGTCCCCACAATCGCATGGAGTTGAGCCCGCCAATCAAACCGCGGGCGCATTCCGGCCAGCCAATACGGCGGGTTGTACCAAGGCGCGTAAGTGGCTTGAATGGGACCGGCGAATTCGCGGACGGGCGGCGAGGAAAAGATTAACCGCGGTGGGTGCAGCGGAACTCCAGAATGGGCCACAAAAAACACGTAATTGGTTGGACCCGCGTCGCCGTAAGTGAGATGCCCAGTCGCATGACTGAGTGCTGCGATCCAAGGTAAACAGACGGCAACGAAGCAAGCAAAAGCCAAAACTGTACCGCGGCGAAATCCGGCAGCGATCAGAAACGGGAAAGCTAAAAGGAACATGATGGTCTTGCTGAAATAGGCGAGCGCGAGGACGACTCCAAACGCCACAAAGATTAATTGGCTGGCGCGCCCGGAACGGATACGGACAAGCAAACCTGCAGCAAGGTAGACGAGTCCCGAGAGCAGGAGATCCGGGGTATCTTGGTGTAGGTGAATCATGAACAGAGAAACAAAGAGAAGCAAGGTATATCCGATCCACCACACAGACCAAGCCGGAAGGCGATCCTCTGGCTGATCAGCAACCAATTCGGAAAGAAAAAACTCCCCGGACCGGAAAACGAAGAGGAAAATGAAAAGATGCAGTACGTGCAGGACGGTCGACTCCCAGTAGGCGGAAGGATGAAATATGCGGACGACCGCTGCCAATAACCAAGAGTAGAGTGGGCTCCAATATGAGTTGATGGCTGCGGCCCAATCGTGGCGCAAGTAGGCGCTAGCGATGTCCAGGTAATTCAACCCGTCCGGCTTGATCGAGAAACGATGGGGCCAGGTCTCAAGAAGGCCGCCGGCGATTGCAACAGTCCAAAAGAAAATGCGATGAGGGCGCAGTGCCCGTTCCGACCTAAACAGAGATGAAATTCTCATGATTTCAGCGGCAAGGAGAATAGCATCCGCTCTGCTGAGAGAAAAACACAAAAGCTATCGTTTATCTTGGGAGGACAGATTCCGGAGTTTCAATGTATGGCGGAGAGGGTGGGATTCGAACCCACGGTGGAGTTTCCCCCACGCTCGCTTTCGAGGCGAGTACTTTCAACCGCTCAGTCACCTCTCCGCAGCGGTCAGCGCTAATCATTCTAACAGAGCGGAAGGATGCTCAACAATTTGGGTGTTGGCGGAGGTGTTTTTAGAACGGCCAAGGGGCTAGCGGCGGGAAGCGAAGAAGGATTGGAGGAGAGCGGAAGATTCTTCTGCGAGAACTCCGGAGATAACTTCGACGCGGTGATTGAGGCGCGGATGAGAGAGGACTTCGAAGCAAGAACGCACGGCGCCGCCGCGGGGATCGTCCGCGCCGTAAACTAGCTTGGAGATGCGGGCCTGGATCATGGCGCCCGCGCACATGGAGCAAGGCTCGAGCGTGACATAGAGACACGCGCCGGAGAGACGATAGTTGGCGAGGGCGTGAGCAGCATCGCGAAGGGTGACGATTTCCGCATGAGCGGTAGGGTCGTTGTCGCGGATGGTGCGATTGCCTGAGCGGGCGACGATTTTGTTTTCATATACGAGAAGCGCACCGATGGGGACTTCGCCGGCATCGGCGGAGGCGCGGGCTTCTTCGATGGCAAATTGCATGTAATCGAGATCGGTGGGCATGGAAAGAGAAGAATAACATGCGCGGAGAACTACATTGCTTGACAAGGAATAGAGAGGGAAACAAACTACGAAGCGCATTGAAATAAGCGAAAAAAGCGAGTCTCTAAACGACGAATGGAAATCCGAAGAGATCCGATTACGCAGAGTTGGGTGGTGTTAGGTCATCGCGAAGCAAGCGATGAGTCCAATTGCCCGTTTGAAAAGCCCACGATTGACAAGCAGCAGACGATTTTGTCGTGGCCTGCCGAAGGGCAGTGGCAAGTGAGAGTGTTGCCGCATCCCGATCCGCTGTACCGGATTGAGGGAGAAGCCGGGCGGCGAGCGGACGGAATCTACGACAAGATGGGACCGGTGGGCGCACACGAAGTTGTGGTGGAAACACCGGATCACAACAAGAGGCTTTCGCAATTGGGCGACGAAGAGATTGAACGAGTGCTTTGGGTGTGGGCTTCGCGAGTAGCGGATTTGAAAAAAGATGTGCGGTTGAAGCATGTAAGCGTCTTCAAGAATCAGGGAGTACTTTCAGGCGAGGAGTGGCCGCACGCGCACTCGGAAGTGACGGGAACCATATTTGTGCCGCGACGAATCAAGTATGAGCTGCGGGCATCGAGAGAATGGTATCGAGACAAGGAGCGATGCGTTTTTTGCGACATTGTTAGGCAGGAGGAGAAGTCGGGGAAGCGGATTGTGGATGTGCAAGGCGATTATTACGCGTTGTGTCCTTACGCGGCGCGAGTGCCGTATGAGATTTGGCTGCTGCACCGGCGACACAACCATTTGTTCGAACAGCCGCGACCCGGATCGAACCGGCGTCAACTGGCGGCTTTGCTGGGAAGAGTGTTGAGGCGGTTGGATAAATTTGTGCCAGCATATCACCTCGTTGTTCACACCGCGCCCAATACGCGAAGCAAAAAGGGAGAACTTGCCGGGTATTGGAAAACTTTGCCGGACGATTTTCACTGGCACATCGAAATCCTGCCGATTGTGGAGAGCCGAAGCAAATCGTATAGCATCAAGGAAATTTACTTTAATGCGGTGATGCCGGAGCAGGCGGCAGAGTATCTGCGGTCGCTGGACCCTGGGTCATGAGGAACGAACGGGGCGGAATTACAGGTAAGCTGATTGGATTGTTGTGTTTGGCGCTAGTGATCGGGGCGCTTTATCTTATGCGGCATCCCCTGCTGCGCTTTGCCGGTGAAGGCTGGATTGTGGAAGATCCGCTGCAGAAGTCGGATGCAATCATCGAATTAAGTATTGATAATTTCTACGCGGACCGGGCGACGCGGTCGGCAGAAATTTACCGAAAGGGTTTGGCGCCGATGGTGGTGGCGAGTGGAGTGAGGCTGCGGCCGTATGCGGGCGTTTCCGAACTAATGGAACACGATCTAGTGGAGCGTGGCGTACCGAAAGAAGAGATTTTAAAATATCCGCACGACGCAGAGAATACGCGGGAAGAAGCGGAGGCGCTGGCAAAACTTGCGATGCAGAAAAATTGGAAGAGCGTGATCATCGTGACTTCGAATTTTCACACGCGAAGAGCACGATATATTTTTCGAAGAGTGTTTCCAGGAAATATTTCCGTGAGTGTAGCCGGAGCAAGAGACGGAGACTTTGATCCAGAGCGCTGGTATGAAAGAAGAAAGTCGGTAAAAGAGTTCGTAAGAGAAGTGGCGGGGATGGCGGTGGCGATGTGGGAGCTGCGAGGGAAAAAGGATAAGCATGAGACATCACAACAAATAGTGGAGCCGTGGGCGAGCCATACCCAATATGTGGTATAGCCGATGACGCAACACGCAAGATTTGGCGGCCCGTATTCCCCTTTACAGGCGCTAACCCCTATAATATCTTCACGTTTCAGAGTCGCGTCCCTCCAGCCGATTCGAATGCGACTTCGAAAAGCCAAAAAAATCGAGTCGAGGTGTCTTGTGTGGAAGAAAGAAGAGGCGAAGCCGCAAGGAGCTACGGATATTTCCACAACTCCTGCGGGAGCAGCACCGGCTGGAAATTCCAATTCGAATACGGCGACGAGCGTTCCGGTTTCTTCGCGCGCAACTGCGTGCATTAGTCAGGGAATAAAGATAAAAGGCGAAGTTACGGGAAAAGAAGATTTGTTTGTTGACGGGAATCTGGAAGGGAAACTGGACATGAGCGGCGGCAGCGTGACGATTGGTCCGAATGGAAAAGTGAAGGCGGACATTCAGGCACGCGAAATTATTGTGCGAGGAAGCGTGCAAGGAAAATTGAGCGGACGCGAACGCGTGCAACTTTGGAACACGGGCACCGTGACGGGAGAAGTGCAGACGGAACGGTTGTCGATTGAAGACGGTGCAGTGTTTCGCGGAAGAGTCGAGGCCGGTAAGCCGCAAGGAAAGAGTTCGGAAGCGAGCAGCAGCGCCGCGGCGGGCAGCGGATCTACCAAGGCCGGCACCTTTGCGGCTGGAACGGCGATCTAACGATGGGGCTACTCAGCAAACTTGGGATAGGCATCGGTGGAGGGGCCAGCCGGAGCGTATCGCGGCCGACAGCGGCGGGGATGCCAGCTGGGAGCAGAGTGGGTCCGCCGAGCGGTCCGATTGGTGCGGTCGGCGCGACGCGGGTGCCTGAAATGCAGGAAATGACGCGTATGTCGAACGGGCTGAAGGAGTTCCTCTGGAACCTCGACGGCCTTGGGCGTGGAACGATGCTGGATTTGGGCCCCGCGTGGCAGACGACGCTGAGCTTTTTTATCGAGCGTGGGTTTCGCGTAACGTCGGACGACCTCCTCCGTTCGTGGAAAGAGTTCATGAAGGAAGAGGAGGCCCGGCTAAAGAATGCGGCGGCTGGAGCGGAAACCGTGGATTTGACACCCGCGGGGAGAGCGACGCGGTTCGTTGAAGAAAATTTGCGCTATCGGGAGTCGTCGTTTGACGCTGTGCTGCTTTGGGACACTCTGGACTATCTAGAGCCGGCTGTGGCTAAGCAAACGGTGGGGTGCCTGACAGAGTATTTGCGGCCGGGCGGAATCGTGTTTGCAATGTTCCACAGCAAGAAACCTGAGGTTTTCCAAAGATATCGCGTAGCAGATTCTAATACGCTGCAAGTCATTACCTCCACGCCAATTTGCCCGGCACAAAAGGTGTACCAGAACCGCGAGATCCAGGAGCTCTTCAGCCGGTACAGAACGAGCAAGTCCTTTGTCGGGCGGGACCAGCTGCGCGAGACGCTGTTCATCAAGTAGGAGATTTCCACAGAATCCGAGTTAGGCGGAGAAATGTAGGGGTTTCTCCATCTTTTCGCTTGCAATCGGTTTTGCACAGGCGTAGCAAAGAGGCGTGAGCTCATCTAGCTCCGGAGATATAAGGATGAATCCACCGGGCTTAGAGCTGAACAAAAGCTGATTCACACCGCGCACGCGGTGCGCTGTCGACCCAGAAAGCGCGCGAAGTATGCAGCGTATCGGGACCGACTCAGCAAAAGAACAAATTGGGGAGCCGCCCGGCTCCCCAATTTGTTCTTGAAGAGCTTTTATTGAGGAGTCTTCCTAACCGAGTGACGCCGGTGATGATGGCGCGTGCTGCTGCGGCGGTGATGATGTCGAGCGTGTGCGGTGGAGCTTTGCGAAGAGCTTTGCGGAGCGACAGTGGACTGTGGCGGAGCAGCCGGTTCCTGCGTTGATCCAGCGGACTGAGCAAAAGCAGAGACTGGAATGGATGCGAAAACGGCGACTGCGAACAGTTTCTTCATGGTGGTTTCCCTTAGCAAGTAGATTCCCCTATGCAAACAGAATACTCCGCGGCGAAAGAAAGTCGAGCGGGGAATTTCGTTCCAAGGAAAAACAGCGGGCGTGCAGAATCTCGGGTGAGAAAGAGAGCTTGCGACAGAGAAGTGGTCAGCTTCCGAATTTCAAGGATTCGAGCCACTTGATAGCAGCGCGCTGGTCGGCGATGACTTGCGCTTGCCAAATGATGGCGATGGACATAAGGCTCATGAGGAAAACGCAGACGGCGAGAGCAAGGTTGGTGTGTGATTCGCCAGCGGGGAGGCGAAGTGTACGAATGAGCCATGACATGTACAGGTCTCCTAGTACTTGGGGCGTTCTAGAGAGAACGCGGCCAAGTGCATCGTTCGAATAGAGTTGTGCAGATGGGAGAAGTGCAATCAAACGGCCAAGATGGAAACCTGGCAAAAATAGACGAAATGCAACGCTAATGTAATGAAAGTGTTGAATCGCACCTGGACGAAACGCTGGTGCTGTAGCAACGAGTGTGCAAAGTGATGGGAATTTTAGACAGAAAGTTTCCGCGACGACTACGCTCTTGAGGTGAGAAAGGTAAGGATGTCATCCCAAAGATTTGGGGCAGTGATGGAGATCTCGGAAAAGCGAGTAAGCTGAGACGGAGTTTCAGTTTGGTCTTTTGCGCCGGCAGTGAGGCGAATGCCGCGATCACATACCGGAAATACGGAAGGGGATTCCGACGGAGCAGCGATAGCGAAACGATTTGCGTGGGTACGGAGGGAACGGTCGTAAAGATCCCCGAGCTCGCGTACGCAGCAGCGTATGTTCGCTCCGACGGCGAGAGACCAGACGACGCCCCGCTCGCGAAGAAGCAGATTTTCCTGTTGGGCGCGTGACTTGAAGCGGGCAATATCTCCTTCGCCAGCGCCTGCGAAAAAGAAAAGCTCGTCAAAATCGCGCTGGCGAGCCAGTTCGGCCTCGTGATTGGGAAGGCCGATATTTTGGGCCAGTTCGCGCGGGGTTAGGGAGCGGAGCGGAACGACAGAAACGCCGGATTCTTCACTGAGATTTTGGAGGGCTTCTTCCGCGACGGGTTGCCGCTTTGCAACAGGAATGCAGGTGAAGCGTCCCAATCGAACGGTCTTCGCAGACTTCAGGTGAAAGTAGTCTTCGGGTAGATAGACGCCGCATCCATCTTCCGCGACAAAAGGCTCCGTATGGTCTGCGCGGCGACGAGGTTCGTCAAGCTGCAAGCGCGAGCGGCTGCTAATCCAAACGCAAGGAATTTCCAGTTGATCGAGCTCGACTTGGAAAGCTTCGAAGCCATGCAGGAATTTTCCGCGTGAGGACAAGAATGGGTCCACAGAGCAGTAGACGACGGTTCTTGTCCTAAGCAACGTAGCCTCCGCGGGAAACGCAGTTATTGTAAGGGAAAGCGCGTGCCGGAAAGAAAAGCCAGGTCCAAAAAAAAGAGGGCGGCCTCGGGCCGCCCTCTTGCATCGCGCCGGAGTGATCCGGCGGTTGGGTTGTTTCACTTAGTTGCCTGAAGTGGAAGTTGAAGCCGCCTGATTTGCCTTCGGGATGCTCAGGTATCCGCTGATGGTGTCCTTGCCGACTTTATTGATTACGAGTTCCTGCGGGATCTTGGTGCCGTGCAGGTAGAAGAAAATCGGCTCGTTCATGGCGCGGTTTTTCTTCTGGAGCAGGCGGTCTTCGGAAGTCAGATTGACGCTGAACTGACCGCGCTTCTCGTTCACACCCTTGAGTTCGACGGTGACATTGCCCACCTTCTGCGGCTTGTTCTTGCCGGCGACGGTGAACTCGATGTAATCGCGTTCGCCGAGGCGTCGGAGCTGATCGATCTCATCGTGGTTGCGCGCGATGAGCGTGCCCATCTCGCTGCGAGCCATCTTGAGGTCTTCACGGGTAGTGTCGAGATCGGTGCGAACGCCGCCGACTTTGGTGTCAACGTTCTTCAGATCATCAGCGCCCGCTTTGGTTGCGAGCTCGCTGTGAACGGAAGTATCCAGAGCCGTGACCTTCTGGACAGTGTCCTGATTGGCAGCGGCCGCTTCTTGGCGAGCCTTCTTGAGCTGGCCCTGCGTAATCTTGAGTTTGCCGGTCACAACTTTCAGGTCGCCCTGAAGGTCGGTGTTGGTCTTTTCGGTCTGCGCCAAGCGATCTTTCAGGGAAGACATGTCCTGATCAATCGCGGTCTGCGTCGTCTTCAACTGAGCCGCGACTGCTTGCTGCGTCCCGTCCAACTTGGATGATGCGTTCCAACCAAATGCAAGACCCCCGATGGCAATCAAGCCCAGCACGATAATGGCGGGCAATTGCCAGGAAGGTGAACTTCTTTCTGTATATTCTTCGGCCATGACTGAGTCTTTCTCCTCTTCTGGGGAGCCGCTCTGCGGCTAACACCCACTACAACCTGTAACGGCGAACTGCGGAATCCGTTTCGTACTGAGCGAAAGTGCAAGCCTACAGCCAAACCTGTACGAGCGGACAGGCGGAAAACTGTGATGCTAAGTGATTGAAAATGAGCAGTTACGCGAAGAAGGGGCGAACAGCCAGCTCGCCAGCCAAAGTACTAGTCCCTGAAATCTTTACGCGGAGATTAAAAAGACACTGAAATTTTGGGAGAACGGCGCGCCGCAAGAAGTAGTCCGACAAAGTTCAGAGGCAGTTACGCCACCCACCCTCTCCCCATAAATTTCGTAAGTATGGGGAGGAAAGGAGTCAGCGGGAGGGTAGGGGGTAAGTACCGGACCATCGCGGTAAGAGTTGTCAAAGAGTGAGGTGGCGCGACACGCCAGGGGTCCAGCCGCGACCCGAAATTCTTATTACATCTTATGTGTTAAGGCAGCCTGATTGGAAACAGCAAAGCGAAGTATCAGCCGACAGTTCACAGCGGACAGTTTTTGAAGCGGTTCCGGCCGCGTTGTGCCGGAGCCCATTGGGCGAGGTCGCAAGGTGTGAACTGTGGTGCAGCGCGGCTTAATTTGGAAAAGACTTGACAAGAACGAAGCGAGGGGGGGGTAGACTGTCGGCACTTCTAACGGAGATAACTGTCCATGACGCCACGCTCCGGGTCCCTGCCGCAGTTGATTCTTCGACTCCTTCCGATCATCACGATTCTAGCTGGCACCGGGGGCGCTATTGCGGGCCAGCAGCCCAAGGTGATGGCGCCGCACAAACCGATAGCGCCGAAGATGGCGCGGCATCGAGAATGGGATCCGCCGCGCACGGCGCAAGCGGCGACGGGCGGGCTGTGGCTGACGGACGGGAATTTTCGCTCGACGCTCTATCTGAATAACATGCTGAAAGAGGACGCGATTTCCGTGACGCCCGTTATTCACCTAGCGAACGGCGTGGCGCATCCGCTCGCTCCGGTGACGCTGGAAGGCTCGGGCACAGCAGCAATCGACATCAACGCCGGCCTTGCGAAGCACGGCGTTGCGGGCTATGCAACGCTTTCCGGCTATGTGGAAGTCCAATATGGTTGGGGCTGGGCGGCGGTTTGCGGAAGCGTGTGGAACGTGGACGTGCAACACAGTTTGATTTTTGTCTATCCGCTGCGGCCTGCGCCATCGGTCGCGCCACAGAAAGACACAGGAAGCGGCAAAGAAGCGCCGAAGGTTTTGGAAGGGCTTTGGTGGAAGCAAGAATCGAGCGTGACGGGATTCATCGCATTTTCGAACGTGACAGCAAGGGCGTTGCGGGCGACGGTGGAAGTTCTGGATGCGGAGAATCGTTCGCTGGGAGAACATTCGGTCACAGTTTCGCCGCACGGGACGAAGCTGATCGATTTGAGTGAGATTTATTCCTCTTCTGCTTCCACAGGTGGGCTGCTTGTGACGCATGAAGGGCGCGAGAACGAACTGGTGGTCAACGCGAGCCTGAAGGATCCGTCGGCGGGATATTCGGCGCGCCTTCCGCTGATGCCGCGACCAGATGCCAGTGCAGCGACATCGCACGATACGTTTGCGGAGTTGGGCTTGATGGTTGGACCATCCGATCCGATGATGGCGTTTCCGGCAAGCGTTTCGTTCGCGCCGTATTCGTTGCTGCGAAATGTTTCAGAGCAGCAGGTTTCCGTTGGGCCCACAATCTGGTGGATGGAGGGAGGCCAACCTCAGTCGGCCGCATTGCCGCAGGTTGCGCTTGCGCCGCATCAGACACAGCAACTAGATTTGCCTGCGCTGCTTACCGCCGCCGGACTGAAAGACTTTCGCGGGAATATCCATGTGGTGCTGGAATCCTCCGGACCGAAAGGCGCGCTTCTTGCCGCCAGCGGAAGCGTGGACCAATCCAATACTTATGTGTTCGAAGTGATTCCACGGGGCGTATCGGAGAGCGTATCCAAGGGATTGCAATACTGGAGCACGGCGAACGGGGATGACACGATGGTGTCCTTGTGGAATCCCGCCGATGAAGCGCAAGACTTCGTCTTCACGCTTTCGTATCCAGGCGGGCACTACGGCTATCCGATCCATCTGGAAGCGCGCGCGACACAAACTTTCAACATTTCGGAGATCATTCATGCGGGGATTCCGGATGCGGAGGGGAATGTGATTCCGACGGCGATACAAGCGGGGAGCGCGGAGATTTCGGGTTCGCAGGGTGAGAGCGAACACATTTTGGTGGCGATGGAATCGGGGATTTACAACGTGCGGAAAGCGACGTGCGGGAGCCTGGAATGCGCGAACTGCACGGGGATTGTCACTACATCGATTCTGCTCAGCCCTTTTGCGGTGACGGTGGGAGGGACGAAGCAGGAGACGTTCACGTACCAATACAACACGGGGACCCAGTACGATGTGACGACGACGAGCAATTGGAGCAGCTCGAACACCAGCATCGCCACAGTGAGTCAGGGACTGACCACGGGTGTGTCCGTGGGCGCAATCTCGATAAGCTCGACCTATCCATACCTGGAACCGGGTTACACGAATCCCTGTGCGTACAACGCCATGCCGCCGTGTCCTAATACGTATCACTACCCGACTGGGAGCGCGCCGGGAGGTGGCGTCCCGCGTATCGATAGCATCTTGCCTTCAACTGGAACCACTGGAAAGACGCTGGCAGTTGTAATAAAGGGGGCTGGGTTTGGCTCCGCCCCTACGGTAAACGTGAGCGGAACGGGAATCGCTGTGACTTTGGGGACTGGCGGTAACAATAGCACTATCAATGCGTCCTTCGCCATAGCTCCCAATGCGGGGATAGGCGCACATACGGTAACCGTTTCTGTGACGGCTCCTGACTCCTCGACACAGCTTAGCAACGGTGTGACCTTCAATGTTGTCGCGGTTGCGATACCCACAGACTGGACAATTCTGTCCGAAACCCCTATTACGACAGGCATCAATGCAAATTCCCTATTCTTTCGGTACTCATGGTCGTCGAGCACGGGTAATCTGGCGGACCTGTCCACCTGCACCGTTGGGGAGTCCGTTTTTTACCCGAACTTTCCAAATACTCCGTATATTTGGCCTCTCCCGATGGTGGCGAGTACGGTGAATCCGGGCACTGGAGGGGGCAAATCGAGCGGTAGCGGCGGTTACGCCGAAGATACCAACCAGGCTCCGGACGGCTTTCAGCAGCCCTATTTTGGCTCGAGCTTTACGGCTACGCAGAGATTCTGGTGGCAATGCCCTTACTACAATAATGGAAGCCAAAACAACTTTGTACCGGACTTTCCTATTGTCCGAAAAGTTTTCAAGGATACTGACGGTTTTTGGAAGTATCAAATTACGAAGTCAGGCTACTCGTACACATTGAAATTGCCGAACCAATAGTGACGCAATAGCAAGAATTAAGGATTGGGAGGCTCACGTATGAACTTTTTGCTCAGATCTCTCGTGGCGCTGGCACTGATCTTCATTCCCAGCGGGTTAGGTCTACCGCAAACCCCGACCGGCGCTGAATCATGCCTGGAGTTGCTGCAAGCTGCGCTCGTTGACCGCTCACACATAAAATCGGGTTCAACGCGGAAGGAGATAGAAAAGTATTTTAGGCACGAAGGGGGCCTCCAGTTTAGGCGTACCACCCATTATGTCTATCCGAAGTCTCCCTACATACACGTCGATGTTGAGTTTCAACCTTCTAGCGACGAGGCCACTAGATTCTCGCCCGACGACAAGGCCGTGAATGTCTCCAAGCTCTATTTAGATTATTCGGTAAAGGATTAAGCGGGGTGCCGAATGAGCGCTGCTTTCGTCGGACGCTGTTCCGACAACTCCTAGTAGCAATCTTGTGGCTGCTTGCTCTGCCGGCTGCTGTTTTTCCTCGGCCCCGGCAAGACATGTTAATGCGATGGAATGCGTTGGTGTTGCCAGCAGTTAGTCATACAAAATCCACAGCGCCGACAGGACCGCGAGCGCTGGCGATTGTGCACACGTGCATGTACGACGCGTGGGCGGCATATGACGAGAAAGCAGTGGGGACGCAGCTGGGCGGAGCGTTGCGGAGGCCCGCGAGGGAGCGGACACAAGCGAACAAAGAAAAAGCGATCGCTTATGCGGCATACCGTGGGCTGACAGATTTGTTTCCGAGCGAGGCGGAGAAAGTATACAAGCCGCTGATGCGGGAGCTTGGATACGATCCGGAAGACAAATCGACGGACATTGAGACGCCACAAGGAATAGGGAATGTGGCGTGCGCGGCGGTGTTGGAGTATCGGCATAGGGATGGGGCGAATCAGCTGGGGGATGAGGCGGATGAAGGAAAAGAGGGCCGCGTGGAAGGCGGCGCTACGACAACAAACCTGAAAAACGAAGAGCAAAGCACCAATCTGAAGATTGGCCACTACATGGGAGCGCCGTATGAGGATTGGACGGGGTATCGTCCGGTGAATGCGCCGGGAACGGTACCGGCGCGGGCGACGTTCACGAAGCCGATGAATCCGGATCGATGGCAACCGCTGACGTACACGGATGCGAATGGAAATTTTGTGGTGCAGATGTTTTCCACGGCGCATTGGTGGCGTGTGAAGCCATTTGCGTGGCCGGAATTGGGTGTTGCCGGACCGGCGAACGAAGCAAAAAGGGCCATCTCGGAAGATGGCCCCTACAACGGCGCAAAGCAGAGCCGGCAAGATGCCGGCGGTACGACAGCGAATCTTGCGGAACCGGGTCCGGCGAAATATGGGACGGCGGAGTTTGTGAAAGAGACGGAAGAACTGGTTGCGCTGAGCGGGAATCTGACGGACAAACAGAAAATGCTCGCGGAGTATTGGACGGATGGGCCAGGAAAGGAATCAGTGGCGGAGCATTGGATGCGGTTTGCGGAGTTTGTCTGCGAGCGCGACCATGCGTCGCTGGATGACGAGGTGAAGCTGTTTTTCGTGTTGTCCAACGCGATGATGGATGCGGACATTGCGGCGTGGGACGCGAAGCGCTTTTACGATTCGGGGCGACCGGCGACTACCGTACCACTTCTGTTTCGCGGGAAGAGATTCGTTCGTGGGGCGGCCCGAGCAAAGGCGCGACGGAAATGGATGGAGGGCAGTGGGTGCCGTATCAGCCTGCGACACTGCCGACGCCGCCGTCGCCGGAGTATGCTTCGGAAACGAGCGCAGAGAGTGCGGCGGCAGCGAGGGTGTTGGCGTTATGGACGGGGTCGGAGCGGTTCGGATTTGAAGCGACATTGGCCAAAGGGAGTTCGAGGATTGAGCTGGGCGTGACGCCAGGTGAGCCAGTCAAGCTGCGGTGGGAAACGTTTAGCGATGCGGCGAGCGACAGTGGGATGGCTGGGAGATACGCGGGAATTCAATTTGAGCGCGGGGATATGGTGGGGAGGAAGCTGGGGCGGGCGGTTGCGGAAAAAGTGTGGGACAGAGCGCTGCAGTATTTTGCAGGAAAGGCAGCTAGCCTCATGACCGTGGTTCGTGACCCAAATGGGACGCGCTAAAGCGCGCCCCTAGAACCACTAAGCAGGTCACAAACAAGAAGTTCAAACTGACCGTCTGCGATTGTGTAATTCGCCAGAGATCAAGCGATGGCGAGTTTCGCGCCGAGGGCGTTGAGCTCGGCCTGAAGCCGGGCTGTGTCCCGGTAGTGAATTCCGTGCAGACCGAGGCTACGGGCGGCGACGACGTAGGCTTTTACATCGTCAATGAAGACGGCGTTCTCTGCCCGGGTGCGAAGCGACCGGATCGCGTCGCGAAAGATGAGGGGAGAGGGCTTGCTGGAGCCTGCGACGCAGGAGTATGTCCGGACTGGCTTTGGGAAGAAGCGAAAGAAATCAAATGTGGCCTCGAGATGGGCAACGTGAATGGGATCGGTGTTCGAAAGGAGGCCGAGGCGATAGTTCTTTCGGAGAGACTCGAAAAGGGAATTGTCCTGAAGGGGCTGAGGGTCAACAGCGCGATTCCACACTTCCGTGAATTCTTCGAAGGTGAGGGAACCGCCAAGGCGCCTGGCGACATGCAGATGCCAGTCGCGCGGGGAAATGCGGCCTTCCTGCCAATCGCGCCAAAGGGGATCTTTTTCCAGGGATGTCCAGATTTCTTGGGGAGAAAGCGAAATTCCTTGCGCAAGGCTCTGCATGGAGCGCGAAATATCCATACGGACCAGGACACGGCCAATGTCGAAAATGATGGCCTGAATTTTCTGCGAAGACATTGGCTAGGGGTTCTCCGGCCGGGCCGCAGCGCGAGCAGTGGAGTCTGAGTTGGATTTGCGGGCGCGGAGGATGCTGAAGATGGCTGGGAGAACAGAAAGAAAGACAACTACCGCGATAACGTAGTGAATGCGCTGTGAAATGTTGGGAATGGAGCGGCCGAGAAAATAGCCACCGAGGATCATGGTGCCGACCCAGAAGATGCCTCCGAAGATATCGAACACAAGATAGCGTAAGTATGGCATTTTGGCTGCGCCGGCGACGGGCGGACAAAAGGTGCGGACAATAGGAACGAAACGCGCAAGAATGACGGCCCGGCCGCCATATTTTTCATAGAAATCGTGGGCTCGTTGTAAATGGCTGCGCCGGAAGAAAAAGGAATCCTCTCGCCGGTAAAGCGCCGCACCTGCGGATCGCCCAATCCAATAACCAATCTGATCACCAACAATGGCACAGAGCATGACTGGGCCAAGGAGCCATCTCAGTGGGATCACGGAGCCTGCAGAAAGAATGCCCGCGGTGACGAGGAGCGAGTCGCCCGGAAGAAAAAACCCAACGAAGAATCCGGTTTCGACAAAAACGATTGCGCAGATAAGTGGCGCGCCGCCAGAGCGGATTAACTCCTTGAGTCCTTCGGGGTCGAAAAGCGCGTGGAAAAAGTGAAGAATTGCGTCAAGCACTCGGCGTTATTCCTCGAAAGATTCTGCAGCGCAGCGAAGTTCACGTAGCCGCGCGCTCTTGCGGTGGCGAACATACCCACGCTAATACGGTAACAAAAAATGGCGGGATTCTCTCCGCATTCTTGCCAGAGAAGCACAAGCATGTTCGCGGACGCGAACCACCAGGCGCTGCGAATCATCGGTGAGCCTCCGCAAGCCAGAGGTGGGAACGGGCTTCAGTGGCGAACATGTCTTCGGGCTCCGGCGAGGGCTCAAGCAGTTTCTTGATTCGTGGAAGAGCGCGCGTTGCAGCTGCTACGCCGGCCTCAATGGCCTCGCTGGCCCGATCGAAATCGTCCCATGCGAGTTTGTGAACATCCGGACGAAGAACCAAGTCCGCGTGGCGTTCCCAGGATTCCAGCTGATGTTTTTGAGCGGCGGCGACGGAGCGGGCAACAACCTGGAAGATGTTCTTGGGAGCACCGCGCCGGCCATCCTGAATGCCAACAGAAACGGCGAGTACGCGGGTAGCGCCAAGCTGGCGAGCGGCCACTGTGGGAACTTGGGCAACGAGGCCGCCATCCGCGAGGCAGCGCGTGCCAATTTCAACTGGCTCGAAAAGGCCTGGGAAAGCGCAGCTGGCCCGAATCGCATCCACCAGAAGGCCTTGCGTAAAGATGACGGGATCGAAAGTGGCGAGGTCCGTGGCGACGACAGCCATGGGAATGCGAAGATCTTCGAATTGACGCGCCTCGAAAACGCGGTCCACTAAATCGGAGAGGCGGTGATTGCTGGCGAGGCCGAGGCGGGAAACGCGCCAGCGCGCGATATCACGAAATTTGAGGGTGCGACAGGTTGCAAGAATTTTCGCCAGTGGAGCACCGCTGGCGTACGCGGCACCGAGAATGCTGCCGACGCTGGTGCCTGCAATGTGTGACACGGGAATGTGATTTTGTTCGAGGACTTGCAAAACGCCAAGGTGGGCGAACCCGCGGGCGAATCCGCCGCCAAGGGCTAAGCCGATACCAGGCCGCGGTCCTGCGTGGCGTGCCGGTGCTTCGCTGCGGATTGGGACTTCCGGCTTCATATGAATAAGGATGGAGGAGATTGCCTCAAGGCCCAATGGGAGGGGCGTCCCGAAAAAGGAGTACAGAAGTACTGTCATAGAAACCGGGAAAAGTAAGGATATTTAAAGGTGAGACAGTACCTTTCTCCTAGTCCCGTACCCTCGCTGTACCATTGCCGATTTTCGCCGTGACACGCGATCCTCTGCTCGTCGGCAGTTCATCTCTCAGGGAGACCGAATGGACAGCGCATACCAACCGTGGATCGGCCAGGCTGTTGTGCTCCAAGTGGCTCTTGGTGAACTTAAAGTGCCCCTGCGCGGGCGTTTGGTGAAGGATGGCGGCGAAACGTTGCGGATGAGGATCGGCGACGGCTGGGATGTAGACATCTATAAGGCGATGATTTTGGCAGTAGAAGAAGACGCGATGGCGCTGATTCCCGCATAAGGAATTTTGCGATGAATACGGCAGAGCCAAAGTACGTGAACCAGACGAGAGCGGCGACGCTGCTTGGGATGACGGAAAAAGAGCTTTGCCGGATTTCACGCGAAACGGGTTTTGGACACAAGGAATTGGTCGGAATGCACGAGGAGTATTTTTTTACATTTGAAGAGCTGCGGCTGATCTGCCAGTTGACGACGCAGACGGTGCACTAAAAAAGAGTTTCCTTTAGCCCCCCTCAGCTGTACCCCCACCGGGCCGCCACCCCCAGCGGCCCGGACTTTTTTGTACCGATAGCAAATCCCACCAGACTGGTCTTCGCCTACACGAAGCGCAAATCGTGCCATAATCCTGCGACCTTCTCATGGCCAATTTCTCGACGGGCAAACCGGCCGGAACCGCGAATCACCACGCCGTTATGGCCGGATTTCTCGGCTGGACTCTGGATGCGTTTGACTTTTTCGTCGTCGTTTTTCTCTTCGATACGCTCGCACACCAATTTGGGGTAACAAAAAAAGAGATCGTGCTGACCACGACGGCAACTCTAGCGATGCGTCCCCTTGGTGCGTTGCTTTTCGGCCTGCTGGCCGATCGTTATGGCCGTCGCGTCCCGCTGATGGCCAACGTTATCTATTTTTCCGTGATCGAACTGCTGTGTGGATTCGCTCCAAACTACACGACATTTCTGATTCTGCGGGCGCTTTTTGGCATCGGAATGGGTGGCGAATGGGGGGTCGGTGCATCGCTTGCCATGGAAGCGGCGCCAAAGAGACTGCGTGGCATCTTGAGTGGCATCCTCCAGAGCGGGTATTCGATCGGCTATTTGCTGGCGGCGATTGCTTACAGGTTTGCCCTTCCCGCTTGGGGCTGGCGGTCAATGTTTTGGCTCGGCGCTGTTCCTGCCTTGCTGGCGCTCTACATCCGCACTAAAGTTCCGGAATCGGAAGCGTGGAAGCAAAATCGGGCCGCCACGAGTCGAGACGTTCTCCGGGCGGTGTTCGGCCAATGGCCACGATTCGTCTATCTCGTTATCTTGATGACGTTCATGATGTTCTTGTCCCACGGGACGCAAGACCTCTTTCCCGACTTTTTGAGAGAAATTCACAAGATTACCCCAAAGGTGGTTGCGAATATCGCGATCTTCTATAACGTGGGGGCAGTCGTCGGCGCGATTATTTTTGGATTTACTTCGCAGGCCTTGGGACGGCGAAAGGGGATGATTGCGGCACTAGCTCTTTCCCTTGTTACGATCACGTTTTGGGCGTTCGGCCATGGCGTCTACGGCCTCGCTTGCGCGGCGTTCGTCATGCAAATGGGAGTGCAAGGCGCCTGGGGTGTAATTCCCGTCCATCTAAACGAAATGTCGGCGGATGTGGCGCGCGGACTAATGCCCGGACTAGCTTATCAACTTGGAATCCTTTTCGCGTCGCCCACGAATTCCGTTCAATACCTTCTACGTGATCAAGTCGGATATCAATGGGCCATCGCCGGCTTTGAGGTCGTGACGATTGTGACGCTCGCCGTGCTTCTCCTATGCGGCACAGAGCAGCACAACAAAGATTTCGTGCACACCTGATCGTTTGCTAGTTGGGAGCCCTTGACTGGGACGGATTCAGTTTACGGTTACCGTGACAGCTTTGCTGTGCATCACGTTGCCGGAAGTTCCCGTGACGGTAATCGTGTAGGCGCCTGGCGGCGTGCCCTGCGCCGGCGGTGGCGTTGAGCTGGAATATGCTCCACCGCCGCACGAAACGCACGCTGCCGCAACCATCACCAGCGCCATGCCTGTGAGACACGTGCGGACTCGCAACGCGCTTGCCCTCCATAGCATTGCCAAGACCACAAGCAAAAACATTCCCGCCGCACAAGCTTCCCAGAGCCGCATCGAAGGCGGAGTAAAGCGTCGCCAGCTTACGAGCGTCGCTGCTGTCCGCGCCGTGGTTGTCAAAGTTACCGTGGCTGTCTTCACGTTCGACCCGTCGAGCGTGACGGAGGAGGGCGAAACGGAGCATGTTGCAGCATACGGCGCGCCCGTACAGGCCCACGTCACCGTTTGGTTGAATCCATCCTGTGGCGCGGCAGAGACAGTAAAAGTCGCCGTTTGTCCCGCGGTGATCGTCTGGCCGGAAGGCCCCGCCGAGACCGTGTAGTCCGGCGAACCGCTGCCTGGGGGTTGTACCGATGCGAGCGCCTGCGAAAGGTCCAGTCTTCCGTTACCCATGCCAGGCTCGGTTAGCGCGACGGCATGCGCGACAGCTGCAGCGGCCTGCGTCTCGTTCATGCTCGTATTCAGGCTGCGCAGCAATCCCGCCCCGCCGGAAACAAACGGCGCGCTGAACGACGTTCCCCAGCCCGCCGCATAGGTGCTGAACGGATACGTGGAGACGATCTCTTCTCCCGGCGCCGCCACCCACACAATTGAGTTGCCGAAGTTCGAGAACGACGACCGCGCATTGTCGGTGGCGCTCGTCGAGCCCACTGACGCCACACCCATCACATCATTCTGCAGCGCCGCCGGATAAACCAGGAATGCCGGGCCTTGCCCCTCATTCCCTGCCGACGCCGCGCTAATCACGCCAAGCTGATTGGCATAGTCGAGAGCCTTCTGCAGCTCCGGCGAAGCCGTCTGTATATCGAAGCTCATGTTGATCACATTGGCGTTGTTCTGCACGGCGTAATAAATCGCGCGCAGCACGTCGGAGAGATTGCCGGTTCCATCCGAATGGAAGGCCTTGAGCGGCAAAAGCTGTGCCGTGGGAGCGACGAGATGGATCACCCCCAGCACCATGGTGCCGTGGCCAAACGCCGCATAATTCGAATTGCCGTCGAGGACTGCCGCCGTGGATTGATCCAGCACGGCTGCCGTGGACTGATTGACTTTTGCCGGCGCTGGACACGTTGCGGTGCAGGAAGGGGCCGGGAAACCCTGTGCCAAATCGCTCATCTCCGAAGCGCCCGCCTGATTCCTGGTGAAGTCGTATCCCTGCAGCAGAACGGCCTGCAGCGCCGGATGGTTCGGGTCCACTCCCGTGTCAATGTCCGCGATGGTTCCAGTCCCGAAAACATGGAACGTGTTTTGCGCGTTCTGCACGTTCACCACGTCCGCCGCAGGCTGATTCGCGTACGCGTTCCACACCATGGTCGTGGAATTCGGCGGGTAGGTGGTCGTGGTTCGGTCAGTCAGCAAGCCGGAGGGGAGCGGCGAGGGCGCCACGTTCAGCCCACCGACCAAATTCAGCAGATGGTCGGCCTCTGCGCTTACGAATCCAGCTACTCCCTTCAGTAGACCGACGAGGGTGTCGAGTGGAAGCGGCGTGGTCACCAAAAAGACTTGTCCCAGCGTGCCGTCCAGTGCCCCAACCACGGTGCAGGTTGTGGGTAACGCGCAGAGCGCCTGAAGTGCTGGAAGATTCGTCGTTCGGACAATGACCCTGTTGTCGGCTCTTGCTGGCGCCGCGCATGCCAGAGCCATCAACGCCACGCCGAGCCACATCCAACGTCTCATTAAGAGATACCCTCTACTAATAGGGGTTAGAAGAGCCGGAAAAAATAGGGGGATAAAACCCGTATCTCCCCTAGGGTAAATACCCGATACTGAAAGCCGTCGTTCGATTTGATCTTTCGGCAGGCGAGAACAGAAGAATGGCGCGCCCTGAGAGATTCGAACTCCCGACCTTCTGGTTCGTAGCCACAGGACACCGCCTCACCCTCTGTCTACCGGGTTCACGGAATATACCCCTAATTGCGGAAATGCGCTATATTGGCCCGCGCCGTTTAACCCGTGAGTCTCCCCCCTTCACGGCGTTTCACGGCCGGAGGTAAAACGTGGGTAAGACCAAGCCCGGCGCGGTCCTCGAGTTTCGGCAGGAGTCGTCGCAAGCAGAACGAAAGCACAGTGCAGCGCGCAATCTGACAACAAGAGTCATCGAACGCTTGCCGCTGCCGCGAACGAATCGTGCCGTATACCGCGATTCGCGCACGCCTGGCCTCGGCGTGATGATTCAACGCAGCGGCCATCGGTCGTTCTTTTGGTTTCGGAAAGTTCGGGAGCGGCCGACCTGGAAACACATCGGCATCTTCCCTGCTTTGTCCGTTGCTGACGCCCGCGCGGAGGCAGGCAGGTTGAACACCATTCTTGAGAAATGGAAGGCCTCCGCATATGAAGACGAGGATCCGTTTCGGCATCGTCCTGATCTGACGCTGGGAGCTGTCTTCGAGGACTATGTCGCGAAGCACCGGAAAGCGCGCGCGAAGAATCCCGACCGCGCTGTTCGCGAGGATCGCTGGACGTTCGGTGCGTACCTGGCTCACTGGCGCGATCGCAAACTGGGAAGCATTCGCCGTTCCGATGTACGGGCCCTGCACGCAGATCTCGGCGACAGCCACAGTCGCGCCCTTCTGCTGAAAAGAAATCAACCCAGGCTGGAAACCGCGGCTAACACTAATGGAGGCGGCGGCGCCGCGATGCTCGCCGGCTCGGCGGCCACGCCCGCGGCTGCAAGGCTACGGCGTCCGCGGCAAACGGACGGAAGGTTCACCGCCAATCGGGTTGTGGAGTTCGTGAGCAGGCTATTCAATTGGGCTTCTCGAACGGAGATCTGGAAGGGAGAGAATCCCGCGAAGGGCGTCCTTCCTTTTGCCGAATCCTCGCGGACAAGATTTCTCCTGCCGCATGAGTTACCCGGTTTTTTCCGCGCCCTAAGCCAAGAGCGAAATCTGGATCTGCGCGACTTCGTGCTGCTGTCGCTTTTTACCGGCGCACGGAAATCGAACACGCTCGCGATGCGCTGGGATCAGCTCGAGTTGAACCGAGGCCTTTGGAGCATCCCGGATCCGAAAAATAGAGTTCCCTATAAGGTGCCGCTGATGCGTGAGGCGATCGAGATCCTCATCGCTCGTCGCCGAATGGTGCTTGACGCGAACTGGGTGTTTCCCTCCAAAAGAAGCCGGCAGGGGCATCTCAGTGACGTGAAACATTCGTGGAAAGCGTTGCTCGCTCGAGAAAAAATCTCGGACCTCAGGATCCATGACCTGCGCCGAACGCTTGGTTCTTGGCAGGCCGGAGCTGGCGTCTCGCTTCCGATCATCGGCAAGACCCTCGGTCATCAATCGGGGGACGCAACGCAGGTATACGCCCGTTTGCATCTCGATCCCGTGCGCGATGCGATTCGTCGCGCCACTCAGGCCATGTTCGCGAGCGGCAAGGTTCCACGGAAAAAGCTGCTTGAGGCGGGGCGACCATGAAGAAAGAACAAAGAATCAACGGGTTGTGTAAGGCCCTCGAGGCGCTTGCCGAAAGAGAGTTGGAATCCGAGATTCGCGATGGATATGTAGAGGGGCTGGATCTGTGCCGCGACTGTCTCAATTACGTGCTCGCCGCGATCGGGCCGGTGGCGCGTGAGACGCGGCAAAATCTACAGTCCGGACGGTCACACAAAGCGGCGCTCTGTGCGTTCCAGCTCGGCCAGCTGACGAGCAAAGTTACCGAACTCGGCTTGACACAGGATCTGTTGAAAGCGGGAGCGCTCAGTAAGACAGTCTTTTCCAGGGAGAAAAAGTTAAGAGACCGAAGGTTGGCAGGAAGCGCCGTCGGCGCCGCCGCGAGGCGAATTCCGCGCCAGGTGGAGACTCTCCTCGCCCACGAGATAAATGAATTTCTAGTGTTGAGACGCGACCTATCCATCCGGCGCGCGGCCGAGATCATCCACGACCGCATGGCGGTCAGGCTCATCGGCGATTCGCCCCTCGTGCCAAGCGTTCGTACGATCGAGCGCAGAATCGCGCTGACAAAGAAAACTCGCCAACCCTATGCATTGGCACAACGCGTGAATGGTAGAGTTCCCGCAGTTCAAGGAGCGAACTGCGATGAACAAAAAACGACGCCCATCCGCACGCATTTCCAGGCGACGCGCCGGAGCGCGTAGCTCGCAAATAAACATCATCGGCAAGCCCGCTGAGGTTGCGCTCTCCGCGCCACCACAAGGCGGCGAATTCCTACGCACAGCTCGAGCTCGCAGTGAAGCGCACGCGCCGGCGCCGGCGCCAGAGCTTCGGGCACCCGATGATCTGCTGACTCCGGAGCAGGCGGCTCAATATCTCCACAGAACGCCCGCGACCTTAGCGAACTGGCGCAGCAACGGGCGCTACCGCTTGTCTTTTGTGAAGTGTGGTTCACGCATTTTGTATCGCCGAAGTGCCATCGAGGCCTTCCTCAATGAGCGCACGCGCGGCGCCGGCGCCGCTGCCTGAGTCCTTCCGATTTTTCCCCAAAAAAAATAGGGCGACCGTTCGCGCGGCCGCCCGGAAAGGAACATCGAAGATGCAACTCAGGTTATCACGATTCTCTATCCCCGAACCTTTGCAACCACTCGCGAGAGCGGTTTTTCATTCTTATTTTTCCGGAAGGCCTGTGGTGATTGTTTCTGACGAGCTTCGAGTGTTGCACGGGAGCTCGCTGTTGCAGAGGGGCGCGAGGATCTTCACGCCGCTCACGCTGATCGAAGGCGTCGATCGCGTTCGCTTCGAAGGCTCCGATTTGCCCGAGCTCTTGGAGCTCATGTGGCAATCCTGGTTGAGCGGCGAGGAAATAAGCCTCCCGATGATGGGGGGCGGGTAGGATGGCGGCCGAGAAGTTGCTGACGATTGCACAACTCGCGCGCGAGGCACGCATCTCGCATGACTTGGCGCTGTCGGAATTGGAGCCTGGGCTGACTGCGATTCCCCTATCGAAATTCGGTCGCAGCAAGAGCCTGCATCGTCACAGATGCCTCTACACGCCCCGCGTCCCGGCCGCAGCCGCCGAAGCGTTCCTAGAACGGCGTGAAGAAGTTCGTCGAAAATCTCTGGACGCGCGCGCTCAACCCACGGAGTCAGCCGAATGCGCAACTCCCACTGAACGCTGTTATGGACTTCAGCAAGTAATTCAGAAACTGTGCGTCGATGCGCGACGAGAGGCTGAATTGGAGCGAGAACTCGAGCGAGAAATGGCGACGGTTTTTGGGATTGCGATCACTACGCGGAACTTTCAGACCGTGATGCAGAGGATTCCTCGGCGTGTCGTTCGTTCTGTTGCCGAGCGGATGGGGCTCGAGCTCCACTTTTCATTCAATGAAATAGCGCTCCTGTGGAACCTGCCTCCCAGGAAGATCCGGGATTTGTTTGAGGGCGAGGCGGGCGTGCTCGAGGCCACGCCGGCAAGATTCTCCGGGCGGAAAGATGCGAACGCCTACACCTCCCCGCGCGTGCCCGAGCGAGTGTTGCAATGTGTATACGCCCGGCTTCGAGCCGCAGAGGATTAAAAAAATGGCCGCACCGCTGCAGGCGCTGGGCGAAACGCAAAATCCCACGAAGAGGCGAAACTGGCATCCGATTCTGCAAACGCTCCAGGGCGAGCGCTTCATGAGGATGTCCTGTTCGCTGATCGACGTCTGCCACGGTTCGCTTGATGAGGCCGCGATGGTAACGACGGCCGTGAGCTGGACTCTCACCTTGCCCACACACCGGGAAGGTTGGTTCTACAAGTCCATCGAAGAGTGGCAGCGAGAGACTACGGTTAAGCGCGATCGCCAACAACGCGTTCGCCGCCGGCTACGAAACCGGTCACCGAAATTCTGGTTCGAGGAAAAGCGCGGCTGCCCTCCGACAAACTGGTTCCGTCTCGACCTAGACGTCCTCGAGGCCGAGCTCACCGCCGCGATGCAACGGCGCCATGCATTCGACGATGAAATCGAAGAGGAGCCAATCAGCGGGAAACCAGCTCATCGATCGCAGCGTTCAATCAGCGGGAAACCTGCTGATCGTTCGACGGGGATCGCGTCGTCTGTTGGTAGCGAAAAATGCTCAACGATCGTGGCGAAACCTGCCGATCATTCCCCAGAGAATACACATGAGCTAAGCGGCAGGTCGCCGCTCCATCGTTCACGCCAAGACACAGTGACGCTGTCTGTGGATAATTCCGCGGAAAATTCGGAGCAGCAATACCGGTCCAAGTTCGAGGAGACAGCTAAGAGCAAAGCCATCTCCGGCCGCTTTCGGCGGGAATATCCGTTTCCAACGGATCCGCTGGAACGCGAATTCAGGGCGGCCATATATCCGGACCAGATCGAGAAAGCGTTCTTCGATTGTCAGCGTCTTGCTTTCGCGGACCAGCTTCGAACACTCGTCGATGTGGCCGCGACGTATCTCACGACTGGACGCGTCGCAAAAATGATCGGCATGGACGTCGCGAAACCGCAGGCGAGAGCGGTCGAGAAGCTGATGCGATCCGCCGCCGCGCTCGAATACATGAAAGACTACGAAGCGCGTCGAGCACAGGTCGTGCAGTGCGTCATGCGCATTGTGGTGCAGGAATTTGCAAGCGAGTATCGCGGCGCCGGCTGCGGCGATGAGAGCACTTCCCAGAGGGGCCTGTTTGGCGAAGGCACAGTCGAAAATGTTCCCACGCGGACACCGAGCCCTCACAAATGAAGCAAAAAACAACAGAAAACAACAATGAGAACGACCAGGCCCTGCAGCAGCCACAACCCAGCGCCGGCGTCCCCGAATTCGGAGCGAAGCACTACTCGCCACATGAGGTTGCGCAAATGTGGGGAGTGAGCGAGCAAACCGTGCGCCGGCTGTTTCAGGACGAACAAGGCGTTTTGAAGCTTGTCAGCGTGCGCAGCGGCCGCCGAGGCGCTCGCAGGGGCTACACCACATTGCGCATTCCCGAAGCCGTGCTGGAGCGCGTCTATCGCCGCCTGCGTGGAACGTGAATTTTTTGCTGTGAGTCCATAAAGAGAAAACGACGAAAGCGAGGCAACATGAACCGAAGCAAACTAGATGACGCGCTGCAACGAGCCGAGGATCTCGGCCTTCGCGTAGAGTTGGATTCCTGGCTACTCGTCGCAAAGTTGCCGGCGAACAACGAAGAAAATGCGAGTCTTCACGGTGCGCTCGAAGATCTCGCAAGTCTGATCGGTCCCCTTCGTCACCGCTTCGAAGCGCGGACGATCGCTGCCCGTGCAAAGGAACTCGTCGGCAGCAGGATTTTGTTTGTAGAGAGTGGCGTCGGCAATCCCATACTGAGGGGCACTCTGCAAGATCCGAACGGTCTGATCGTCTCAGTCAATAATCCAGAATTCCGGAGACCGATTTCGGTGCAGGCAGGCGCCGATGCACTCGTGTTTCCGAGTCATCATGAGGCTGGCTCCGCCCCTGGGCCTGACCGCGCGATCGAACGAATGCGTCTCAACAAAAACGAAAACGAAATAGGCGATCTACTATCGCGCGGTGAGGAGCTCGGCCTTCGGGTGTCTCTGGATTCTGGCTTGCTCGCGGTAAAACTGCCGGCCGGCGGCGAGGAAAAGGCTCACGTGCAGGAAGTGATCGAAAAGCTGGCGAGCCGCGTCCGCGAAGTGCGTCGCTTCCTCAAGGAATGCGTGATTCTTCCTCGCGCAGAACAATTTATCGGATGGAAAGTCATGTTCGTTGAAAAGCTCCAGGACGACGAGCTCTATATGCTGGAGGGAACGCTCCTAAGCCTGAACTTCAACTGTGTGGCCAGCATCGAGGTTGGCGGGGATGCCCGTTCCGTATCGGTGGAGAACCTGCTGATCCCTATGATCGAGCTCCAAGATCCCGCCGCCGAGAAGCCGACTGCGCCGGCGGCGGAATCCGCGCGCAGTGGCCGTAGCAGAGGCTGGTTTAGCTGGGCGAATCGATGGAAAATTCGCTAGAAAAAAATGTGCGAGACTGTCATCGCCAACTGTCGCGTTTTTTGCGCGATGCGCTCTAATTCGGGGCCGGCTCCGAGAAAAAGAAACTGTCCGAGTTCCTCCATGCCTCGATTCACCGCTATCCGCAGCGCCATGTTTTTTTTTGTTGTTTTGCGATGCAGTTTTCTGCCTTCCCGACTACTTCCCCGGTTCGGCCCCGCCCGTGAGTTTAGCAGCGACGGCTGGTCGGGCAAATTGGAGGATCGCTCCTATCTTCCAAACAGTGATCGTCGAACAGAGCGCAGTCCTCTTGCTGCTCGCTGATCCGTGCGACTAAAATCGGGCGCGAATCCTCGCCGCGACCGAGCAGCGGTGTTCCCTTTCGTTCAGCAGTGTGAACCCGCGGCTGTGGGCGCGGGGAGAACGGGGAAAAAAAAGGAACCCATGATGCATGCGAGTCGTGACGGCCGTTGGGCAACGCCATTCGGCAGGCTCGTCAGGCAATATGGCGTTAAGCGCTTGTCGCGCGACCTGCAGGTTGACAGCACCTGCGTCTACCAATGGATTCGCGGATATGTAAGCCCCCGTCCGCCGAAGGCCCTGCTGATCATCGAGCTTGTCAGACCTTTGGGCAATCTTCGGCTACGCGAAATCTATGCGCAGCGAATCAGTGTGCGAGCGAGAGAAGCTGAAGGGGAGCCGATTGAATCCGCGCCTACGCGCGGCGAGAATGTCAGCATCGCAGGCGACGCGGCATGAAGACGGCGCGGCCCGCAAATGAGCGTTACCCGAAAGTCCGGCTCAAATAGCTCAAACTTTGGCTCGGCGACTTCCTGCGGCCGATCTCTTGGAGCGATCGGAGGGTGACGCGCTCGTACGTCGTGAAGCGGATGCCACACTGCGACTCCAAACACTCGCATCGGCGGACATCTGTGTCCAGGTTTTCCGACCGGCGTTTCCTCAGTACTTGTGTTTTCCCCCTGCAGGCCGGGCATCTCATGACGTGAGCCTGATTGTTTCACGTGCAGGCCACAGGTGCGCGCCTTCCGAGGCGGTATTTGCTGGATTCGCTACGCCCCGCGAGGCTACGGCTCGGCTTCTGACCGCAAGGCGCGGCGCCATCTGCGTCGTTACTTGGCACTGGGAATAGAGAGCCAGAAGCGGCTTCGCGAGTTGCGCCCCCCACGGACTATCGCGTCATGGCCTGGTTTGAGCGAGAAGCGTATCGTCTTCTCGAACATTTTCGATGCGAGCCTCGACTGATCGCGTTCGGCGAGAGCCAGCCGGAACTTCTCGACGGCCGCAGCGTCGACGCGTACTGACTGGCCAAACGTGACGATCATCTCCTCGTTGATGCCGCGCATGAGACGGGATTTTTCAGCGTGCGCAGAGCCGAACTTCGAGACGATCTCGATCAGCTCATCCTTAAGCTTGTCGAGCGGCTCCTGCGCTTTGGCTGCGGCTGCCTTCGCGCGCGCGAGCGCTTGTTCCAGCGAATGATACTCAGCCGCCTTCACGTCGATTTCTGCAGGTGTGAGCATTTCCGCAGTCATGCGGCCGCTTCTTGTAAAGCCGTAAGCTCGCCCTTTGTTTCCGGCAGCCGCGCAACGATGATCTTGTTCCGCAGCGAGCACGTCTCCGAGTGGCGAGTCAGGAAGATCCTCCCTGTCAGCGCGGCGCCCTCGTCCTCGTGCTCGAGCTCCGGAACAAGCATGTTTCCGCACTCCCCACACCTAAAATTCCCTGTGATGAAAAGGCGAATGTCCATAAGCGCATCTTATGCCCCAGGCCTGCCCGGCCCGCAAAAAATAGCGGGTGAGACGATGTAACAGTACTGGGTAGTGATACATCTCAGGCAGAAAGCGAGACCCAAGACCCAGACCGTACAAAACGAATCGTTTAAATGGCCAGCCAGCGAGCGGAATGGCACCTGTGGCGCGAGATCGCGCCAGGGCAGCCTCAGTGGGCATGGCAAATCAGGCTTTTCCCATGACTGGTGTGAATGAGAGGGGCAGCAGGAGCTGCAGCGCGCCGTCCATGCCCCAGTCGAACACGCAATCGCAAAACTCCAGGATCCTCTCCTCGCTGCTATGCTGCCCGTCCCACTCGCCGCGATAATCGTCGCCGCGAAATCGCTCGGGCGAATGAAAGCTCACCTGGCCGCAAGGCAGATCCACGTACAGAACCCACCTCGGCTGGCCATCAAACTTCGCGCCGGCGTCCTGCTTCCAACCGAAGCGGATCCGCAACCGCTTCCCGTGCTTCTCGAGTGTTTGGCAGAGCTGCTCGAGCGATCGCTCTTTTACGTCATATGCTAGTGACGAAAACGAGCCGACACCACGCACGCCCCCGCGATATCGCTTCGCTCGCGTCGACGATTTCTGAGCGCGGAACAGATTGAAGGCGACGTCGCCGGCCGGGCCGCGCTTGGCAAGCGCTGCGTAATATTTCTTTGTGACCTGAGGGTCAGAGCCTTGAAACACGTCTCGCGCCCGCATGGGCAAGAGTATGGGCCCGAGTCCTGCGTCGCTGCGCGCTGATTTTTTTATTCTTCGAAGCTCAAACGGTACGTGATCGCCGATGGCGTCTCGTCGAAGACTCGCGGCTGCGAGGAAAGAAAACAAACTTCAAGAGCGCGCCCGAGAAAAAACGGCGGCGAACGCTGATCCTTTCTACGCGTTCATCGTGAGCGTTTGTTGAAAAGAGCTCGCACGGTTCGCGCGCGCTGAAATTTTTTTCCGCCGAGCGCTGGAAGTCTCGGGACGTTTTCAAAAACATTTCTTCAAGACTTGAGCGGGTCCTTCCTCGGCGGCGGCATACCACGGGTGACGGCGAGCCCGGGCGGGCACCAGTGTAAGCCTCGAAAAAGGTGATTTCGGTTTCGCTTTGGCCGCGAAGCTAGCCGACGGCGCGAGCCCACGGAGCGTTTTTTGAAACGCTTCGCGAGGGATGCCGATTTAAACAGAGGAAAGAAAGATTTCCATTGACCACGGTTCGTATTTGAGCGATTCAGGCAAGCAAGGAAGGAAAGAGGGCAAAATTTGTGAACGGCATCGTCATCGACGGCCGCAAGTTCGAGTGCGTTACCCAGGAGCCCGCACGGGACTATGTCGTAGAGAATCTCCGCATTGCCGGCGCGCTCGATATCTTCCGCGCGGCCGCGGAGAAGCCGGTCGACGCGAAAAATGCAGCAGCTCTGCTCACTCGGCTCATGGTTTCCGGGCGAGCTCCTCAAATCTTGGCCGGTTGTCTCGCCGAAGCCGGCAAATCGTGGACCGTCGAAGAGGCAAATCGCAATGCCGCGCGATTTGCTGCTATCACCAAAGCCGAGGACAAAGCAGCCATGCGAATGGCGATGGCGGGGTTCGTCATCGGTTTTTTTCAGTACGCGCTTCAATCCGCAACGATTTCGCCGAAATCCTCCGGCCTGCTGAACTAAAGGGCCACCGCATCAAAAAAATCAGAGTTCACCGCCGAAACTGCCGAAAATTCTCCGCGAGTGAGCACCTGAAATTACTCTCTAGTTGAGAAGGCCGCGTCGCGTCGCCATGCTTAAAGCCACTATGCCCGGCACGCCCGAAGTTGGTTTTAGTTTCGGAGTTGAAGGCGATCAGTCCCTACTCGCAGCGGTCAAACAGCTCCGCGAGGAATTGAAAGGCCTCAAGGAAGGCCAGGATCGCGTCGCAGCATCGGCCGAAGGCCTGAAACGCGCATGGGAAGGCCTCGTCCAGCTCGCCGAAGTCCTGGCGATCGCCGAGCTCGCAAAAGAAGCGTTTGACGCCGCGGTCGCAATCGGGAAGCTCGAACAGATCACGGGAATCAGCGCGCGCACTCTTTCCGTCTACCGTAAGGCAGCGAACGACGTCGGCATCGAGCACGAGTTGCTCGACAAGGGCCTCATGCGGCTCTCTCGATCGCTGATTCAGCTACAAAACGGAAACACGCAAGCCGCGCAGGCCTACGCACTCCTCGGGCTCCGTGCGAAAGATTTTCAAGGCCTCAAACCGGACGAAGCGCTGCGCCTCGTCACCGATCGACTCGGGCAAATGCAGGATGGCGCGCAGAAAGCCGCGGCCGCGCAGACGATCCTCGGCCGAGGCGGCGCCGTACTGCTGCCCGTTTTCAAGGAGCTCGCCGGCGAAGGATTCGCCGAGGCTGCGGCACAGGCTGAAAAACTCGGCATCATCTTCGATCACGACTTCGTCGAGTCGGCCCTACGCGCAAGGGCCTCCCTGCAGGAAGTGAAGGACATTGCAGTCGGCGCCACGGCCCAGTTCGAGGCAGGATTCATTCCTGCAATGGCCGACGTCGCCGATTCGCTCGTGAAAGCCGCGAGCAGCGGAGGAAACGGGTTCAAGACACTAGGCGAAATGGCTGGCACCGCCTTCAAATATATTTTCGGCGTGCTGCAGTCGTTTGCTATCACGGTCGGAGGGACAGCCCAAGTCATCATCGAAGATTTCGGCTACGCATGGGAAACCGTGAAGCTCGGCGCTGTGTCAGTTTTCGACGCCTTCAATCGCGCCGCTCACGGAGATTTCGCCGGCGCTCTCGCGGCCATACGCACAGGCTTCAACAACGCGAGCCGGGAGTACGAAGAATATCGCGGCCGGCTGGATGCGATCGACAAGACTCACGAAAAACTGCAAGAAGAAGCGACAAGAGCGCTTTTCAATTCCGATCGTCCGACGCCAAAACTTCCGCGCCCGGGCGTGATCGAAGCCGGATTCGGCCGAGATCAAAGCGTCGCGCTCGCACGCGAACAGCTCACCGCGCTCCGGAGGCAAGCCGACGACGAGCTCGCCCTCTACCGCGCACATAATCAGCGCTTGCAGGCCGAAGATAAAGCGGCCTATGAAGCCGGATCGATCTCGCTCGAGGAGTATTTCACGCGCCGGCGCGCGGCGATCGAGAAAGAATTCACTCTCGAGGTCGCGTCACTCAATACCGAGAAAACCGGACTCGTCGGAGTCCGCGCGCAGGTCGCAGCCGCACAAACGCTCACGCCGGCGGAAGAGGCAGCAAAGAAAAAAGAGATCCTCGCGATCGATCAGCAGATCGCTCACATCGAAAATCAAATGAAGATCGATGCCGAGGCTCGAGACAAAGCGCTTTTCGAGAACGATCGCGCCGAAACGGACGAGAAGCGAAACAAACAGATCAAAGCCCTCGAAATGGAAAAGCAGCTCGCCGAGCTCGAGGGCAATCGCCATAAAGCGACGGAGGCAAACCTCAAGCTCGAGGAGCTCCGCTTCACGGCGCTACTCCGCGCGCTCGGATTCACGTCCGCGCGGATCTCGGCAAAGCTGGACGAGTTCCGCTCGGCCGAAGGCGCGAGAGCGACCGGCGCGATCGGGAAAACCGGCTTCGAGGAAGGCCTCGCCGGCATCGAGGGACAGAAAGCCGCGATCGAAGGCCGCGCGGCCTCGGGAAGCATTTTCGCGTTTCAGGCCGAGAAAGCGCTGCATGATCTGCTCGAGCGTGAGATCCCGCTCCTGCAGAAAAAAATAGATCTCATGCGCGAGGCGCAAGCGAAAGCACTCGCCGCCGGCGACGTCGATCTGGCGAATCAGCTCGGAAAGGATGCCGACAGCGCTTCGGTAAAGCTCGAGAAACTGCGCGTCGAGCTCGTGAAGACGGCCGACGATTGGCAAAAATTCAGGACCGGCCTCAAACAAACCACTCAGCAAGCGCTGACGAGCGGCCTCGATGATTTCTTCACGCGACAAATCTTTCAGGCGAAGAGTCTCGGGCAGGCCTTCCAACAGCTCGGCCTCGAGATCGCGCGGACGTTCGAGGCTTACGTCGCGCACGCGCTCGTCGCGTATGCCGTCAAAAAACTGCTCGGCGCACTCTTTCCGGACAACGCTCAGAACGGACCGCAACAGAAAGCGAATCAGACGATCGCGGCTAACGTGGCCGTGGCCTCGAGCGACGCCGGCGTTTCTGCGGCCGAGGCCTTTATGTACGGCCTCGCAGACTCCGGAGGAAACATCGCAGCCGCGGCCGCGCAGGCGGCGATCGCCTACGGCATAGGGTTGTCATTCGCAGGCCTGGCGGCCTTCGCGCGCGGCGGTTACGTCGGAGCGCAAAGTCTCGAAGCCGGCGGCGGCGTGTACGGTCCGGGCTCATCGACGAGTGATTCGATCCCGGCCTGGCTCTCTGACGGCGAGTACGTCGTCAACGCCGGCGCGACGCGGCGCTTCGGACGGGACGCGCTCGACGCGATCAATCGCGGAGCTCTCTTGCCGGCCTTCCGATCGCCGGCCCCGTACGGCGCCTTCGGCTTCAGGCTTGCGAACGGTGCGCGATCGGAGTTTGCCGATCGAGGCGGAGGGACGACAAACAATTTCAGTCTGCCGACACATATCGGTGAGCTCTCCGCACTCGACGGCGCTTCCGTGCGCGCCGCACTCGAGGAGCACGGAGATCTGATCGGAAAGATCGCAGTGACTCACGTGAAGCGCCATTTCCGGACGAACGGCGTGGGAGGCTGACCTGCAATGAGCGAGCCGCTTCGCCTCAGTTCGCTTCTCAAAAGAGTTACTCGGACAGTGCCCTCGGAGCCATCCGAAGTGGGGCTGCCGAGGAAAGTGTCGCCTCTCACGTCCATGTTCCCGCCGGCGTGAAGGAGTGATGTAAATTTGTCTGCGATCGACAGTGCTCGAGGAGCACGGCCGTGTTAGCCGCCAATAAAATTTCGTCGCGTCGCAAAGCCATTAAGAAATCGAAGAAAGTTTCCCTGCCCCTGCCTCGATTCGTTAGCACTCGCGACATTGCGAAGCGCTTACGGCTGACGCCGCGACGAATCCGGCAGCTCGTCGCATCAGGCCTTCCCCACGTTGGCCGCGGCAGGCACGACGTGGACGCGGTCCTCGATTGGTACGTTGCCTACTTGAAGCGCCGTCTCGCCAGAGAAAGCGATGAAGAGGCCGACGCTAATCGTCGCAAGCACGAGCTCCGTGATTTGGCCGCAAGGGCGGATCTGCGAGAGATCGAGCTCGCGATGAAGCGCGAGGAGCTCGTCTCGATCGCCGACGTCGAAAATCAGATGACGTACCTCGTTGTCAGCACTAGGGCCCGCATCCTCACCGTGCCTGCACGCGTGTCCGGTGAGCTCGTTTGCGAACAATCCCGCACGATGGCGCAAGCGAAAGTCGAGAAGGCGCTCGAGGATGCGCTCTTCCCTCTCATCGAGTTTGCAGAGAGCCCTGGCCTTTGGGTCAGGACTCTGGCCCGGCCTGGTCGTTAGGACAGGCCAAGCCTTCATCGAGCATTACGCGGGGCTCGCGGTCGGACAAGGCGGCGCTCCATGAAAACGAAGGCTGAAAGAGTGGCCAGGGTCAGCGCTATGGGTTCTGAATTGCGGAGTCATCGTCGGTTTGTGCAGTACGCGTTTTCTCGCGCTCTTGAGGTGGCCGTCAACGGCGAGCCCTGGGACGGGCGTCACGTGAACAGCGCATTGCTGGGCGAAAACACAATCCTATTCGAGTACAACGACGGCTCGCTGCTCAGGATCGCAACGACTTCGGACGGATATAGTGTCTGGACTCTCGTCGCGTGTGGACGCAGGAACTCTTCGCTCGAGGTCCAAAAGTGAAGACCATGTGAAGTGCAAGGCCCCGCACAATGGGGCCGCCCGTTTTTTATGGGTCTCAGGACGCAGCTCGGAGATCTGACCTCAGCTCCTCGAGACGTCGTTCGGCGTTTGCACTGAGCGCCTGTCGAACGGCGGGCCGGAACAGCTTTCTCATGCGGCTCTCGAATTCGATTAACTCCGCCACACGCGCACTCGATGAATAGGCGCCAATTTCCCGGACGATTCGATCCAGCAGTTGCTCAGGCGCGAAATCGAAAAGCTCCACGAGAGCACCATGAAGCCCGTCTTGCAGCTCCTCCGACAATCGCCTGGAATAGCGCTGCGCTGCGGCCGGCGGAGCGGACGCGTTCAGCGTGGGCAAGGTGCTCGGACGGTTTGCGCGCTTTGTGACGTCGAGTTTCGTTTTCATCTTCGTTTTCCTCTCTTCGCGAAAAGTTAAACCACGGTAAGACCGACGGCAGGGAAGAGGCGGAAAACGCAAAAAAGTGGCGCGCCCTGAGAGATTCGAACTCCCGACCTTCTGGTTCGTAGCCAGACGCTCTATCCAGCTGAGCTAAGGGCGCTCCGAGGCAAATAGTTTAGCACAATCATGCAGGAGAAAAAGCAGCGCGGTTTGCCGCGGAGGAGCCCACAAAACGGCTAGATCTGCATGAGCTTGTTCAAGTCCGCAGTTGCTACGCATCGCTCGAGGAAAGTGAACTGGCCTTTGTCCTTCACCTCGTTTGCAGCGTCGAGGAAACCAGTCATTGCCGCGCGATAAAATGAGGTTGCAAGGCTGATACGCCTGACTCCAGCCGCGGCGAGTTCCGCCACGGAAAATGATTTTCCTTTGATCCCCACCATAAAATTAACGGCCTTCGACACTGACTCGCAGACTGTACGAACTGAAGCAAGGTCGGGCAGGCCGGGAGCGAAAAGCACATCGGCCCCGGCTTTTTCGTAGGCCTGAAGGCGGCGGATGGTTTCGTCCAGACTCGGAGTGCCATAGAGAAGACAGTGCGCCCGAGCAGCCAGCATAAAGGGAAACGGGAGCGCTCGCGCCGCCTCTGCGGCTGCGGCAATCCTTTCCACGGCCAAAGGAAAATCGTAAAGAGGATTGTTTGGGTTGCCGGTTGCATCCTCGATCGTGCATCCAACGAGTCCCGCCTCTGCCGCAAGCCGAATCGTTTCCGCTACAATTTCCGGCGCGTCGCCAAACCCTTTTTCCAAATCGGCGGAAACCGGCAAATCCGTCGCGTCAACAATTGCCTGCGCATGCGACAGCGCCTCATCTCGTGTCAGCCTGCCGTCTCTTTTTCCGATGGCTGACGCGGAGGCGGCGCTCGATGTAGCCAATGCCTGGAAGCCAAGACCGGCAAGAATGAGCGCGGAGCCAACGTCCCAAGGATTCGGAATTACGAACACCCCGGGCCCGTCGTGAAGCGCACGGAAACGAATTGCCTTTTCGTTCTGACTAAAGCTCATGAAGGATACCCCACGCTACTATGCTATGCCGTCCGCCTTGCGGATGCAGGCGATCAATCTTCTAGAAACTGGTAGCCGTGTTTCTATTTGGGTATTTGTTGGGACAAAGCAAACGCGACGTAGACTCCGCCGGATTTGGATTTTGGATCCTTTCCGCCGCCCGCCGCAATAACCACGAATTGACGGCCTTGAACCATATAGGTTGCCGGCGTGGCGTTGCCGGAAAATGGAAGAGTTGTTTCCCAGAGAAGTTCACCGGTTAATTTGTCGAAAGCCCGAAACTTTTTGTCGAAGTCGGTTGCGCCGATAAAAACGAGGCCGCCAGCGGTGACGGTAGGGCCGCCGTAATTTTCCGTGCCGGTATTCTGCATGCCTTTCGCAGCGAGTTCGGGATATTCGCCGAGCGCAATCTTCCAAACGTACTCGCCCGTGTTCAAATTGATTGCATTGAGCGTACCCCAGGGCGGAGCGATGGCGGGATAGCCGTCAGGATCGAGAAACTTCTTGTAGCCCGTGAAGCGGTACTTTATTTGGGGCGGCGGAGGGCCCGCACTCTCCATCTCTTTGCTTTCGCCACTCGTCAGGTACTCGATGAGCGCGAACATTTGATCCTCGGTGAGATTCGGAAAGCCTGGCATGCGGCCCTTGCCGTTTTTTATTGTTGCGACGATTTCCTGCGGCGGAACCCTATCTCCAATTCCAATAAGTGACGGAATCGCGGGAGGCGAGCCGTACATCTTGTCGCCGTGGCACACGCCGCATTGGCTCAGATAAATAGATTTTGACGAATTTCCTCCCGTGTTTTCGGCGAGCGCTCCGGTCCAAGCCATTTCGTTTGAATTGATATAGATGATGCCGGATTCCGGATCAACCGCCGGGCCGCCCCATTCTGCGCCACCATCGAAACCGGGAAATATGACAGTGTCTTTCCCAACGCTGAAAGGAACGAATTGGCCTTCGCTGCGGAACTTCGCGAATTTTTCCATAGCCCAGCGGTGAGCTTCGGGCGTGCGGTCCGTGAGAAGTCTTTCCGTTAGCAATTGGCGCGCGAAGGGCGCGGGCTTCGCAGGCAACGGCTGCTCTTTGGCTGCGATTTCTCCAGGTATGGTGCTCGCTGGATATTTGCGATTCTCGATTCGGAAGAGCGGCTTTCCGTTCGCGCGATCAAAGAGATAGACGAAACCTTGTTTCGTGGTTTGCGCCGCTGCATCAATCTGATTTCCATTGCGGCGAATTGTGAGCAGCGCAGGCGGGGAGGGAAAATCCCGATCCCAAATATCGTGATGAACGCTCTGGAAATGCCAGATGCGTTTTCCTGTCAGGGCGTCTAACGCCAGAAGCGAATCAGCAAACAGGTTGTCTCCAAGGCGGTCAGCGCCGTAAAAATCGAAAGCGGCGGAACCCGTAGGAACGTAAATGATGCCGCGAACCGGATCGAGTGACATCCCCGCCCAATTATTCGCGGCTCCGCTCGATTTCCATGCATCCGCGGGCCACGTTTCGTATCCAAATTCGCCTGGATGCGGAATCGTGTGAAAGGACCAGCGAAGTTCGCCCGTTCGGATGTCAAACGCACGAATGTCGCCAGGAGGCGCGGGAAGCGTTTCCGGATATCGGCCACCAACGATGAGCAGATCTTTGTAAACTACGCCTGGGCTGGTCAGAAAAATGGATTGGGCGTCCGCAGGTCCGCGGCCGAGATTCTCGCGAAGATCAATGCGGCCATCGTGGCCAAATGTTGAAATGGGTTTGCCCGTCGCCGCGTCGAGGGCATAAACGAAATTCATCACCCCGGCGAGAATGCGCGGAGTCTTGCCGTCAGTCCAAAAAGCGAGGCCACGGTTGGGCTGGGTGCCTTTGACTCCCGAGTCAAATTTCCAAAGTAGATTTCCGGTTGCCGCGTCGAGCGCGAAGACTTTTTGTGTCGGTGTCAGTCCATAGAGCACTCCTTCCACGATGATGGGGCTCGTTTGCAAGCCGCCTTGCTCGCCAGTGTCGAAGCTCCAGGCAACTTGAAGTTGGCGGACATTCGCGCGATTGATCTGAGCTAGCGGCGAGTAGTGATCGCCCAGTGGGCCGCCGCCGTAAGCCGACCAGTCGCGATTTTCCGGAGCAGCGGACTTTGAGGCCTCCTGCTGCCCAGCACGGATGCGAATTGCGGATGAGGAGAGAACTACGAGTGAAATCGTGGCTGCCACACCTAGAGCAATAGTCCGGCCGCGCATGAAAAACCTCCGCGTGGACTATACCGCCTTAGGCCATTTCGGAGAAACCGACTAACAAGAGCGACGCGTCAGCGCCAGGGAATTTCGGGGTCGCTGCGCCACTCAAGGCCCATGTTGTCGTCGGTAATGATGAGGCTGCGCTGCGTTCGCGCACGAAGAGAATCGGTAGACTCCATACCGATCAACCGGGGCGGGGCATTCACTGTATCCGCAAGCATCATATAAACGGATAGGATTTTCTGGCAGGCGGGATCCGCGGCGTCGAAGACGGTTTTGTCGTCAATTCGGTAGCGCTGAAGCACGGCGAGCCAGCGACGCTTGTCCACATTGATTGGCGAATCACTGACAGCCAGAAAATTCATCACGCGCAGGCCAAAGGGAAAAACGCGCAAAGCCGTCGCAACCGGCTCGTCCGCCGATGTCGTATTGAAGTAGTAGACGCCGCCGGGATTCAAATGAGATTTCATCAATCGAAGAAATTCAACCGACAAGAGAACAGAGCTGTGATCGCGCCAGTTAAATGTCGTGTTTGCAATAATTGCGTCATAACGGACATCGGGATGCGCGAGAATCCATCGGCGCGCATCATCCACATAGACGTGAACCTTGGGATTCTCCAGAAAGGAATCAACCGCTGCATATTTGGGGATGAGCTGGAGATATCCGGGATTGATGTCGATGGCGTCCAGCGATTCGACTTGCGGATGATTCGCCAGAACCTGCGCCCACGAAGCGGAGGCAATTCCAATCACCAACATCCGCTTGGGTGACGAAGAAAAAGCACTTAGGGCATAGGCGCGGACGACCTGATTTACGTCGTCCATCGGATTCACATTGTAAGCACCGTCGTAAACTCCTCCGCCGAACACCTCTCGATCGGCCGTGATGGCGATAACTCCGTTACGATTTTCGACGATTTGTGCAAACGGCGCGTGGGCCTCCGGCCGGCTTCCAAAAATCAATCTTTCGTACAACAAGGAATATGTTCCCGAGGACAGGACGATCGCTGCCAGTGAGGCGCAAACGACGATCGCCGACCACGCTGGTGGTTTTCCCAACTTTCCGTCGCGAAAAAGCAACACGAGAATTCCGAGTAGTGCTGCCAATGCTCCGAGTCCAAGCGAAATCGCCTTCAGGCCAAAATATTGACTGAGCACGAAACCCACGCCCAGACTCCCAAGTGCGGAACCAATGATGTTGGAGACGTACACCAAACTCACTTTGCGGCCGGCCTCTTGCTCCGGCGGAATCGCCAGCTGGCAAACGACTGGAAGCACCGAACCTACAAAAGCGGAAGCGAGAAAGAAAAACGGCGCACTTGCGAGGTAAGAAATCTTTTTCGACAGGAACCTCGCTACGAGAGGTGGCAAATACACGGAGATGGCTCCGGCGCACAGAAGTAAAACCCCCAGCAAAAGATTGACGCTTGCGGCGCCACGCGATTCCGACCATTTCTCCGTGAGAAAGGAACCCATTGCAATGCCGGCAAGGCAAGTGGCTAGCATCATCGCGAAAGCGGGCGCACGATCCGCGGAAGCCAATGCGAATACGCGATACCACGCGATTTCGAACCCCAGCGCGATGAAGCCCGACAGCCCGGCAAGTATCATCGCAAAGAAAAGTGGCATGCGCTTCGTGCTGGGATCGCTTTTTTCAGAAGAAGATGACTCTTGGCTCGGGTCGCGCTCGGCGCTGCGCGCAAAGAGATATGCGGTTCCACCCACCAAAGCATTTAGGCAGGCGGCGATGGATACCGAGCCGGACTGGCCAAAATTCCGCAACAGAAGAATTGCGCAGAGATAGCTGGCCACTGCTGACCCCGACGTGTTCACGAAATACAGAATCGAAACGGAAGCTCCGACTCGATTGGTTCGAAGCACAAGGTATTCAACAAGGAGCGGGAAGGTTGCACCCATCAGTAAAGTGGGCACCAGAAGCAGGCACAAACTGAAAAAAATGACAGAGCCGAGATTTGCGCCCGCAGTGTAGACCGAAGCCCAATGGAATATCCGCAGTGAAGCGAGACCAAAAAGCGCGACGCCGAGCTCCACAATTGCAAAGAAAAGAATGCCCTGCTTTGGAAATCGCGAAGAAAGCCAACCACCGACAAGGCTTCCTGCTCCGAGTCCCAACATAAAGGCCGTCACGACCACAGCCACAGATTGCGTGTTGATGCCGTAAATCGCAAAAAGCGCCCGTTGCCAGACCACTTGATAGACGAGCGCGGGCATTCCCGAGGCAAAAAAGAGCAGGCTGAGGAAAACCAGGTCTTTCTGCCGGCTCGCACTTCGCGGCGAAAACAGGAATGTGAGGAGAAGTATTACGTTGATCGCAAGCAATCCGGCAATGGGTCCCGAAGACATAGCCCTCCAAGGCAGCTTCTAAATCTGTGACGGCTCCATTTCTTTCTAGCTGCCATCTTTTCATAGGAATGTCCTGCCCAACGGGCCTAACTCTCGCGCATGTCTTTGATTGACTAATAGTCCGTGCGCTCAACTGTTTGTGCCGCTGCGACGTGATCCCGGTACTGGAACTGGGTTGCTGGAACGACAAAGAGCGACAAAACTGCGCCCGCTGGGAAAGTCGCACCATGCCGCTTGGCGAGGGCCTTAAACAAGTGCACTTTGGTGACGTTTCATAAAGCGATTCCGGAGCGGCTTGAAAAAGCGGCTTCTCCCGGAGCAAAACCACCCAGCGAGGTTCTTGCGATGGAAGCTCAACCCAGCAGCAAAGCCAGTTTCGCGGAAGGCTCGTTCATAACCGCCCATTCTCGGGCGTCGGCGCCCGGCAATCCGAGGAAAAAATTCGCCCTTTACCCACGCAAACAGTTAGACATCCGCTGGCGGGACCTAGCGGCGGGTATGTGGAGGTGCTTTTTCCCAAGAAGCCTAGAGCGCAGCGAGGCGGAATTACGGGAGCGCTTCGCGACGGGTTCTCCGCTGCACATCGCCTACACGGTGCGTAGCTCGTTCGACTTGATCCTGCAGGCTCTTCAGCTCCCGGCCGGCAGCGAGATCGTCATGTCGGCGCTGACCATCCGCGAGATGGCGGACATCGCCCGCAGGCACGGATTGGTTCCAGTGCCGCTCGACTTGAACCTTGAAACCATGGCGCCGGAAGTTATAGCTCTGCAGACAGCGATTACTCCGAGGACGCGGGCTTTGGTCATTGCGCACCTCTTTGGCACGCGCGTGCCGATGCGGCCATTGCTCGATCTAGCCAAACGGCATGGGCTCTTCGTCTTTGAAGATTGTGCGCAAGCGTTCATCGGCCCGGACTACACGGGCCATCCCGAAACCGATGCTGCGATGTTTAGTTTTGGTTCCATCAAGACCGCAACGTCGATTGCAGGCGCACTGGTGCGTTTGCGCGATCCAAAACTGCTGCAGAAAATTCAAGCCATTCAGAAAACGTATCCGCGACAGCCAACCAAAGAATACTTCCGCGAATTGTTTACTCACGTCTGTGTGAAATTTTTCACTGTGCCACTTCTCTTTGGGCTTTTTTATCGGGTGTGCGTTGCGCTGGGGAAAGACTTTGAGCGAGTCATCAGTGCCGTTCGAAACTTGCCCGAAGGCGAGGAAGATGTTTCTGTGATTCGAAAGCAGCCTTGCGCAGCATTGGTTGATTTACTGGCCCGGCGCATTCGAACGTTTGATGTGGACAAGCTTGAGGAGCGGACGCGAGTCGGCGCGGAATTTGCCAAAACACTTCCTGCAGGATTGACACTGTTGGGCCGCAAAGCCGAGTTTCACAGCTTTTGGGTATTCCCTGTGTTGGCGGAAGCGCCGGACCGCTTCGCAGCGATTCTGCGATCTTACGGTTTTGACGCAACGACGGCTGGCTCTGCACTCTCAGTAATCGAGCCGCCCGCGAGATCCGACGCGCAAATTGCCCCAGCAAAAACAATACGCGCTGCCGCCCGAAAGCTGCTCTATCTTCCCGTCTATCCAGTAGTGCCCGCAAAAGAGCGCGCGCATTTGCAGGCGGCCCTCAGGGAAATCCAAAACACGAAAGCCCACCTCGGCGTTACCGATGCTCGACGCGTCTATTCCGCTACGGCACATGCGGTCGAATCACCAACCTCGGTCGCCACCATCCGCGAAATTCTGGAGCACGCACGACGAAACCACCTCCACATTTGCTCAATGGGAACCGGCCATAACCTCGGCGGGCATGCTCTTCACGAAGGCAACATCGTTCTCGACATGAAGCGCTTCCAGAAAGTTGTCTCCTTCGACCCCCAGCGCAAACGCATCACCGTCGAGAGCGGCATCACCTGGGGAAAAATTCAGGAAGTGATTGCTCCCGCGGGCCTCGCTATTCAAGCCATGCAGTCCGACAACAGTTTTACTGTTGGAGGATCAGTCTGTTCGAACGCACACGGCCGCGACCTCCATGCGTCTACGCTCATTCAAAGCGTGCTTGGCTTTCGCCTTATGCTGGCGGACGGTTCGGTTGTTTCGGTTGGTAGAACGGAGAATTCGGAACTGTTCAGACATGTCATTGGTGGTTACGGCCTCTTTGGCGTAATTTTGGAAGTTGATATCGCACTGACTGAAGACTGCGTCTTCGAACAGACGTCAGAGGTTATTCCTTTCGCCGAATTGAAGCGGCACTTCGCGCGAAGTATCCAAGCAGACCCGGACGCTCAATTCTTTATCGCTCGCCCGTCCATCGCTGCACACAATTTCTTGAACGATACGGTCGTGACGGTCTGGAGAAAATCGGAGACGCGGCGCGAGGATGTATTCGAACTCGGCCAGGAGAAAAACGTGAGCCGCGACCGTTTCCTGTTTGGGCTATCGCGCCGTTATCGCTGGGGAAAGTCCCTTCGCTGGCGCGCAGAAAAATGGCTGGCAATGCATCCGGCGAACGGAGGCATCGTTTCTCGAAACAATTGCATGCGGCCCCCGATTTCTGCCGTTCGAATGTTTGATTACGACTCGACGAAAGATGCGGACGTGATTCAGGAATTTTTCGTCCCCGTCGCGAGGTTTAGTTTGTTCTTCGCCGCAATGCAGAGCGTTCTACTCGAATCGCGCGCAAATTTGATTGGTTTAACCATCCGATTCCTGAAGCAGGACAGCGAATCGGTTCTATCTTATGCGCCCCACGCAGATGCGCTGGCCGCGGTCCTTTACATCAACGAACCGACCACAGCCGAAGGCCGCGTACACGCCCATGCGCTGATTCAGCGGCTCACGCGAGTAGCACTGGAGCACGGAGGAACATTCTACCTGACCTACGCTCGCGACGTGGACTTCAGCGATTTGAAAAGAGCCTATCCGCGGATTGAAGAATTTTTTCAAGCCAAGCTTCGCTTTGATCCAAGTATCCTGTTTACGAGCCGTTTCTTCGAACTCTACGCGAAGAAATTCACGGGTGCTCGTGCCGCGAGTGCAGTGGGATGAAGCTGATGAGGTTGCGCGAACGCTTCGGGGAAATTTGGAGGCGCGTGGCGGAATCGAACCGCCGATAAAGGTTTTGCAGACCTTTGCCTTACCACTTGGCGAACGCGCCTCATGAGCCGGTCCCAAACTGCCGGCAATGCCACAAATGAAAAACCCACCTCCCGAGTCTCTTGCGGCGGTGGGTCAGTCCAACAAAGCTAACTTCGAATTGTTGGTGAGTTAGCCTTCGCCAAAAGAGACGCTCGCGCAACTGAAACAACAGGGCTGCTCGAGAACACTCATTTTGGCAACAAGTTCCATACCTAGAGTTTTGCGTAGAGCCGGCCGCAAGTCAAAACGGAAAACTTGCTGCCGAGCATTTGAGATTTGGATGGCTAAACGAAATTACCCTCTATTACGGCCGCCGCAAGCCTGCCGCTTCCGCGGTCACGTCCGTGTATTTCAATCCAGCGCCAGTGTTAAACAGTACGACTTTGTCTTCCGGCTTCAAGTAGCCGGTCCTCAGTAAGTGGTCGTACGCAACCGTGGACGCGGCGCCCTCGGGCGAGAGAAAAATTCCTTCGTTCTTCGCCCAGTCTTTCAGCGAAGCCAGAATTTGCTCGTCCGGAAAAGATAGCGCTACTCCGCCGGATACTTTCAAAATTTCCAGCATGATGTAATCGCCGTACGGTTTCGGCACTCGAAGCCCTGACGCAAACGTATCCGCGTTCTGCCACATCTGACTCACTTTTTCGCCGCTCGAGAACGCGCGAGCTACCGGAGCGCATCCCGCCGACTGTACGGCAATCATGCGCGGACGCTTGCCTGGTCGAACCCAGCCGAGTTCCTCCATCTCAACAAATGCTTTCCACATGCCGATGAGGCCAACGCCGCCTCCCGTCGGATAAAAAACGGCCGCTGGATATTCCCAGCCGAGTTGCTCGACGAGTTCATATCCCATAGTTTTTTTTCCTTCGGTGCGGAAGGGTTCCTTCAGCGTCGAAATGTCGAACCAGCCTTCTTTTTCCTTTCGCTCGGCGACGATGCGCCCGCAATCGGAAATCAATCCATCCACCAGCGTGACGTTCGCGCCGTACAAAACGGCCTCCACATAGTTCGCGAAGGGAACATCTTTCGGCATAAAAATACTCGCTTCGATGCCGGCGGCCGCCGCGTAAGCAGCGAGCGCTCCCGCCGCATTCCCCGCTGACGGAACAGCCAGCTTTCTTAAGCCGAAGTGACGCGCCATCGTAACCGCCAGCGCCAGTCCGCGCGCTTTGAAGCTGCCCGTTGGATTCACGCCTTCTTCCTTGAGAAATGCGTTGGGGTAACGCTTGCTGCGCAACATCGGCGTCCAACCTTCACCGAGAGTGACAGGTGTGACGCCCGGAAGAACCGCACGATAGCGCCACATGCCAGGCCAGGGCGACTTCGCCGCGTTTGCAGCGATCGCATCGCGGGTGGCGGTTCCCCGTGCAGGCGAGAGATCGTAGCGAACGTAAAGTGAGCCGGCGCAATCAGGACAGAGCGTCTGTGCTTTGTCTGCGCCGAGGGTTTTCTTGCAGCGCGAACATTCAAAATGGGTAATTTTTGGCATTCCGGCACGATAGCAGTGACCAAGGAGCGCGGCAAGTTGACCGCCAGCCAAAAGACAAGAAATCTTGAGCACGTTTTGCGCGAGCACGATAAGATGTCGCGTCCCGAAATCGTTCCTGAGAATGAACACTCACGGAAGACAATCAGAGAAAAGGCCGGCGCAGACCGCGCTGTTTGGCGCTCAATTAACGGGATTTTCCCTTCTAGCTTTGGGCTTTGTTTTGATTCATTTCCTGCCAGGTCACTTGATTCCGACAATTGTGCGATGGGCTGCCCTGCTCATATTGGGAATCGTTGGCATCCGCAAGCGGTCACTCACCTACTGGATTTTCTTTGCCATGCTTGTAGGACTAGAAATCGGGTTGGACTGGCCCGGATTTGCTTCACACCTGAAAATTCTTAGCGACATTTTCTTGCGATTGATCAAGGTCATTGTTGCTCCGCTGATTCTGGGAACATTGATCACGGGTGTGGCGGGGCATGGTGATCTCCGCAAAGTCGGCAGGATCGGTTGGGAGAGCCTCCTCTATTTTGAAGTGATTTCGACCCTCGCCCTGGTGCTCGGGGGTTTTGCGATCAATCTGACTCGCGCCCGGAAAGGCCTCTGCATATCCGCCGGCTCCGCCGAAGGGGTTCCGCCCAAAAAGCCCCCCCCTCGGTGGGGTTGTTTTTTCCTGCCTCCTTTTTCGGGAAAAAAACGCAAAGCACATCGTTAAAAAA
>JACXTT010000806.1_pt1 | contig 53300 bp, 49 predicted proteins | sample 9270951 | NCBI WGS metagenome assembly JACXTT01 (sample SAMN15532306, study PRJNA645909) | rock metagenome | isolation source: weathered quartz diorite | place: Puerto Rico | collected 2017-06-21
AGTCCCGACAGTAAGGGCCTAACCGCTACAGGCAAGCTGGATCAAATTGATAGCACACACTTTGTCGATAAAGAAAACCGGGTGGTTTTATCAATTGAAGATAAACTCACCTGGTCTGTAGAGGGTAAAACGCTTGATTATACATTGATACAAATGGATAAAAAGTCGGTAAAACAAACACCGGCAACTATTCAGATCGATATTGAAAACCAGCTGATCCCTGATTTTAAAACGGCAAACATCTGTGGAATCGTGAGGGGCACTTCTAAGCCCGACTCAGTACTGGTTATCACCGCGCATTATGACCATTTGGGCGGCATGGGTAGCAATACCTATTTCCCGGGGGCCAATGACAATGCTAGTGGGGTTACCCAGTTATTAAGTCTGGCCAAATACTATGGTGCACATCCGCAACGCTACAGCATGGCCTTTATTTGCTTTTCGGGCGAAGAAGCCGGGCTATTGGGCTCCAAGTATTTCACTGATAACCCGCTGATCCCTTTAAAAGACATCCGCTTTCTGATTAATCTGGATCTTGATGGCACCGGTATTGAAGGCATTACCGTAGTGAACGCAACCATCTACCCCAAAGAATTTGCCGCTTTAAAACAAATAAACAGCCAGGGCAATTACCTGGTGAAAGTAAACCCGCGAGGAAAAGCCGCCAACAGCGATCATTATTATTTTACAGAAAAGGGAGTTCCTGCTTTTTTCATATATACATTGGGAGGTATCAAGGCTTATCACGATGTTTTTGACATCAGCAAAACTTTACCCCTTACGGAATATGCCGATTTATTTAAGCTTATCCTGAAGTTTAACAGCAGTCTGATGACAAAACAAAGGGCAACCATATCATCAGTCAATTAGCAGGTTCGGGGTTCCAGGTGCCTGGTTTCTGATTTACTTCATTATGCAGAACTCCGGCTTTTGTCTTATCTTGAATCCTGATTCTTAATTCTCTATCATGCTTAACCTTAATTTTGACCCGTTTCCTGTGCTCAGTACCGAACGTTTGCTATTACGGAGGTTCACTTTTGCCGATGCTCCCAGGCTTTTTGAGCTGCGAAAAGACCCAGTTATTATGCAATATATATCCCGGCCGCTCGCAAAAACGCTTAATGATGCTATAGATCTGATAAAAGTTATTAACGATTTACTCAAAAACAATAACGGCATTACCTGGTGCATCACGCTTAAAAACGAACAGGAGTTTATTGGCAGCATAGGTTTTTGGCGTATAGAAAAGGAGAATTACCGGGCCGAGATAGGCTATCTTTTAAACCCGGCCTATCACGGTATGGGAATTATGCAGGAGGCCATAGAAACCATCATTAATTACGGTTTTGGGCCTATGAACCTCCACACGATACAAGCAAACGTGAGTCCTGATAACCTGGCATCAATAAAATTGCTTCAAAAGAACAACTTTACACAGGAAGCCCATTTTAAGGAAAATTATTTTTTTAACGGCGCATTTGAAGATACCGTTGTTTACACGTTATTAACAAAAACTTAAATGTGTTAACAAAATATTCACCTCAGGTATTTTGAATTAAAAATTTTTAATGCATGTTTACAGCATAAAAACCAATTATAGCTAAGTGCCGAAACAATTCGGCTAAAATGGGGTTAACAATTATTAAAAACAAAAGAACTTATCATGGCAACAGAAAAAGGAAGCGGCATTACCGCGTATTCAGTAAAAACCAAAACTAAAAATGTACCAATGATCGATCCTGTTATCGACGTAAAGTCAGGAAGATACATTGCAACAGGTAAAGATAGCGCAGGTAATAAAATGGCCGCTATCATGGGAAAAGCAACTGCCGAAGAGCATATCAAAAACGGTAACGCCAAAAAAGGCACTGGCTGGTAAATAGCACAATAAAAGCCCCGGTATTAATACCGGGGCTTTTATTTTACTCCTCCTACTTATCTCTCCCTCTTCGCCTGGCTTCTACAGGCATTATTGAATAATTTTTGAACTAAAATTTATTTTCGAAATACCAACCAACTACGTGGTTTTTACGCATTTCCGGTACTTTTACGCAAAAAAAATGGGTGAAAACACCTATTTTCCTTCATTCCTATTTGTTTTAATTTTGCTAAACCTGTTAATTAAAACGAACGAGCCGATGTCTGTACGTATTCTTTGTATAAAAACCGATGCTAAACTGCACAAAAATCCTTATGTAGCTATTGATTCATTAGAGTGGGTAAATGAGCGCATTAACGTAAAAGGAGTTACCGAAAGAGCTAAACTTTATGACTGGATAAAGGATGCCGACGGAGAGGCTTATGTTATTGACGAGTATGGCAATAAAACCACGCTGATCCCCGCCCTTTGCCCGGATGGTAATAAATACGTTAAAACCGTATCTGACGAATCAAAACCTGATTATTTATTGGCTTTACCGCAGAGCGCATAATATTTAGTTACTCAGACCACCTCTTAAACGGATTTAAAGATAAAGCCGAGTTGTAATATTTTTTGTCGCCCGTAACCTCTACAGTAATCCAGGGAGGTAGCTTAAACGTTTCCGCCTCATCTTCCAGTTCAATTTCTGCTACCAGCAGGCCCTGATTTTCGCCTAAAAAATCGTCTACTTCCCATATTTTACCTTCGTAGCTAATACAATAGCGAGTCTTTTCCAGCTCTGATGTTGCAAAATTATTCAATAGCTCTAACCCTTCATTAACCGGGATGGTATATTCATATTCCAGACGGCTAATGCCTTTTGTTTTCCCTTTAATGGTTATATAACCATGCTCGTCGGTAACACGCACCCGGATAGTTTTAATATCATCACTTAAAATATACCCCTGACGATAATGTTTACCCTCGGGTTTACTAAGCTGGCGCCATTGTTCGTGATCAACCAAAAACTTGCGTTCAATTTCAATGCCCATAATTTTTTATACCTGGGCGGTAAATATAGGGATGAAAACAATAATTAGGGGATGACATCACACCGCTTTTTTAACCGCTATAGCTATCCCAGTGGCCCAGCATTGTTTGGTGAGCACCAGGTCTGTCCGTTGCTCCAACATTTCCATCAACCGGATAGCTTTTTCATGATGACCATCGGGCCAATTGGGCTGAGGCAGCATATCATCAATAATATATAAACCACCGGGGTTAAGCATCGCTATTGCTTCATCAAGCAACAGATACTTACCATGCCAGGTGTCGGCAAAAATATAATCGAACTTCAACTGCTTGTTTTGTTCAAACCAGTCGGCACCATCCATACAAATCAGTTCCAGCCGTTTATCGTTGCCCAAAAACCGGTCGGCAACGGTTAAAAAACGGGCATCATTGTCGATAGAAATAAGGGTAGATACAGCATCCATACCATCCAGTATCCATGAGGTTGACAAGCCTGTACCCGTGCCCAACTCCAGGAATTTACCACCCGGTTTTGCAGCAGCCAATGTTTTCAACAAGCTACAGGTTAAAGCATCGGAAGCCATGGTAAAACCCGATTCGATGGTAGCCCTGTCTATATCGTCGTAAGCTTGTGGGTAGGGCTGATTTATTTGCTGGTTCATAAAATATTGTTTCAGATAAAGTTTATTTTTGTTGATTCTCTTTACAAGTATATCAACAAAAAACTTTATTTTGAAACAAAAAATAGATATTTTATACTAAAAACCATTTTAGTATTTAGAATATTTATTTTATTGGATAAGACTGTAACGTTCCATTAGTCAGGTTAAGACAAAGTAACTGCTGCATAGGATAATTGAATTTACCTGCGGGGGTACCCATAAAAAACAGCTTACTCCCATCTGTGTATCTGTAAAGAAAGCCAATATCAGCGTAACCTGTACTGATTTGCCACGCAACTTTACCATCAGGCAAAAGGGCCGTAAGCAATAACGGCGCATTATTTTCTGTAGATGCTTTGTGCATCACTATCAATCCTCCGTTACTTAGGCGAATGGGGGCATGGATATGATTATTGACAAACAGCCGATAGGTTTCGCTTGTAGCCAATGAATCAGCGAACTGCAGGGAGCGTTGCTGCGGATCGGTTAAAAAGCCGCCGTATATATATACAGCCTCACTCACTTTTTCCCAATTGCCGCTAAGCTTGTCGGCAGGATGGCTATATAAAAACCGCCTTACCGATTTCTCCGAACTACGGTGCTGTACCTCTTCCCGCATATTGCTTGCCTGTAATAACTGTACTTCCTGATCATCCAGCACGGCCAGGCCTTGTTTACCATCGTCATAAGCCTGTACCATCAACCCATCATATGAGGGTTGGTTCTTGCGTTTAAAATACTTATCGGGATTGTTGAGGTTGATAGTGCCTGTTTTTAAGGTGAGGCCGTTGATACTATAAAAAAGCCCATCGGTACCTTTAAAAAGCACCGCCTGCAGCGAATCATTATAAGCAAATTTAATATCGCTGCTATTGTACGATGTAAAATCCTCTTTGCTCATTTTATCCTTAACGGTTTCAAAATGATCATTTTGGGCAACCACCTCCCCTGTTTGTTTATCGATCACATATAATTCATTTCGCAGAAAAAATAAATATTTGGAAGATTGGCCCAGCAATGCCGCAAGGCCAAAATCCTGGTCGCGGTTGTTTTTAGCATCAAGCAGTACCCTCCATAGTCTTTTACCGTTTTCCAGATCAATAGCTTCGGCATACCTGTTGTTATCGGAATAGGTTTCTGTTGTTCCAGATTCATGGGTAACTACGGTAGCCATCACCGCATGTCCGTTCATATGATAAATTAAGGCATCTGCCTGAGCATAGGTGGCTGCACCACTATTGATCATGCTGATTATACCCCAAACAATACCACTAATAATCAATATAGGTAACAAAAAAAGTAAAGAGAAGCGCCAGTAATTACGCTGAGATGGTAGTACGCCAGGAGGCCAGTTATGTTTTTGCATAAGGTAGTTTAATCAAAAACACGGTGGCTTTTGATTTGTTTGGTCTGCCATGTGTACAAATTAAAACCGCATAACGCCATATGCGTTATGCGGCCAACTATTTATTTTTATTAAATGATTTAATGACAAGCCATCATTAATTCTATATCCAAACTACTTTTTGTTCGCTTTGATGGGCTTTCCCAATAATATCTCCATACAGTTCTGGTTTTCTGGCCTTGATGTAGCGATAACCGCCAGCCAGGGTTAGTTTATCGGCATTAATATCGGCAATGGTAATTTCATTATCCAATGATCTGCACTCGGCTATCACATCGCCATAAGGATCAATAACCATGGAGCATCCGTTTTTAAGCTGATCATCATCCATACCTATTGGGTTAGAGAAAACTGCATAAACTGCGTTATCATAAGCCCTGGCAGGCAACCATTTCATCAGCCAGGCACGACCTTTAAGTCCATCAAATTCTTCCCGTAATTGTTTAGCGTTGCCGGCTTTATCCTTCCAAAGTATAGCATCAACAAAACCGGCCCCGGGACGGGTAGATGGCGTACACATAGTTACATGCGGCATAAAAATAATATCGGCACCCAGCAGCTTGGTAGCCCTTACATTTTCAATAACATTATTATCGTAACAGATCAGGATACCGCATTTCCAGCCTAAAATTTCAAAAACAGTATAGCTGGTACCTGGCTGTAAATGAGGATTTATAAACGGATGCAACTTACGATGCTTAGCAACCAGGCCATTTTTATCTACACATACCTGGGCTTTAAACAGATTGTCATTTTCGTCTTTTTCAAACAATCCGGCCAGTATAACAATGTCAAATTCGCGGGCGTAAGCAGTAAGTGTCGAAATGCTTTCCCCACCTGGAATTACTTCGGCCAGGTCAAGCATCTGTTGTTTATCCAGGTGCCGGGCAAAAGTGTACCCGGTAACGGAGCATTCATGAAAGGCAATCACATCGGCCCCCTGCTGCGCCGCTTTTTGCGATAACTGTTTAATAATTGATAAGTTATAGGCTTTGTCGCCGCTCTTGTTTTCGAACTGGGCAGTAGCTATTTTTAAGTTTTCCATATGCTTGATATTTTAATACAGCAAAGCTATGGCCGATCTCAAAGACTACCTTGTAAAAAACCGACATTTACAAAAGAGACTAAACCTGCATAAAGTTAATAGCCAGCAGGTTATTTATTTTATAGGCTGATGGGGTTATACCAATGTTCTTTTTAAAATAGTTATCGAGGTGTGCCTGATCATAATAGCCGCTCTCGTAAGCCGCATCGGCAATTTTTGTGTCTTGTGGATGCCTTTGCAAGTTCTTTAAAAAATACTGCAGCTTCACAATGGCGGCGAAGCGTTTCGGCCCTATCCCGATATACTGGTTAAACCGGCGTTCAAGTTGTTTTTCGGTTATAGGTAAAGCATGCAGCAAATGGGCTACAGATATATTTCCCTTGCTGTTATCTATTAGTTTTAAAGCTCCAGTAAGTATTTTGTCGGGATACGAGCAACCAGCCAGCTTTTTAAATACAAAGGTTTCAATGTGTTCAATCTTGTTTCGGATGCCTGTTTCATTTAAAACCCGGTCTTCCAGCTCCTCTGCATCGCTTTTAAAAAGTTCATTTAGTTTGATCAGGCCGTCGTTTAATTCAACAGAAGCTATTCCGGATAAAGCAAACAGGCCATAAGGTTGAAATACAACTACCAATATATCTAATTTTCCGGTGGATACCAGATTTTTGTATTGGGTTAACTGCCCGTAAACAAAGCTACTTGGATGGATATATGCCTTGTCTGCAGCTTGTTGTACCAGCGGCGTTTTGAAGTAAAAAACCATCCCCGGATTGCCGTCAGAAAACAAACGGTAGTTAATTGGCTCGCTGCAATCGCTTTCCAGTATCAAAAAGTGCTTAATAATATGAGCAAGATGCGGTGATGGAGGTATTTGCATACGTAAACCTGGTAATGAGGTAAAGTTACAAATTTCTGAACAGATAGATTCCGGATACGGATTCAGGCACCTTCTTTCAAAAAAAGTAACAATCATGTTATGATACCCCCAGTGCAACATATTGCTTATAACTTTCCGTTGATACAGAAAAAGCTATAATTTTGTGTGTTGCCTGTGCTCTAAACGGACACTTTACTATCATTTAAATTTACCGTGATTGTAAAAAAATGTTAAATGACAGGTGCGTCCGGCACGCTGCAACCCTAAATGTTTATATTAGCCCCTGTTAGCCGCTTTATATTATATTAATGATATCTAGAAAAATTTTACTCCTAATTTCGCTGTTATTCTCTTTTGGTTTTGCTGCTTCGGCGCAACAGGATAGCATACCTTTAAATACGCTTATTCAAAAAACTGCCAAATTTCAAAGCAGTTATCCTATTGAAAAAGTTTATCTGCATTTAGATAAGCCTTATTATGCCGTGGGCGATACCATTTGGTTTAAAGCTTATGTAACAGTTGAAAAGCATCAGCCTTCGGGTTTAAGCGGTGTGGTTTATGTTGATGTGATCAACAGCCAGGACTCTGTTATGGAAAACCTGCGTTTACCTGTAAAAAACGGCTTTGCAAACGGTAACATTACCCTTACCAGCGAAACCTATAAACAAGGCCCCTACCGCATCAGGGCTTATACCAACTGGATGCGCAATTTTGATCCTGACTATTTTTACGACCATACCATTAACGTAGGTAATGCTATTGACAACCAGGTAAATACTTTTATCAGCTATAAAAGTTCAGAAAAAAAGGGCACCGTAAAAGTTGATGCGGATATTCTTTATAAAGACCCAACCAATGCCCCCTATGCCAACAAAAAAGTGAGCTGGCAATTGGTTCGTAACGGCGATCCCATAACCAAAGGCAGCGGCCGTACCGACGATAAAGGCCATCTACTCGTGGATATACCCGAAAACGAATCTGCTACCATCACATCCAGTTCATTGGTAACCGCCATTGATATGGGCGAACGTAAATCGGTTACCAATTCATTTTCCTTAAGAGGTGCCGTAACTGCCTATGACGTACAGTTTTTTCCGGAAAGCGGACAACTCACCAATGGCATACGTTCAAAAATTGCTTTTAAAGCCATCAATTCCAAAGGATTAGGGACTGATGTAAAAGGAACGATTACTGATGACCAAGGTACAGTTATGGCCTCTTTTACTTCAGCACACCTGGGTATGGGTGTATTTGCTATAACACCCGAAAGTGGAAAAACATATACAGCTAATGTTACCTTTCCAAATGGTTCTACAGGCACCTATAAACTTCCGCGGGTACAGGCGATGGGTATTAATCTGTCCGTATTTAATACCGATGCCGACAATCTTACAGTTAAAATATCGGCTAACGAGCTATTCTTACAGCGCAAACAAAACAAAAGCTTTTACTTGGTTGGACAAAGCGGAGGGGTTATTTACTATGCGGCTCAAACTGTGCTGCAAAATGCCGCCTATACAGCCAATATCCCCAAAAATAAGTTCCCAACAGGTATTGTACAGTTTACCTTGTTCTCATCCGGGGGATATGCTTTATGTGAGCGCATAGCTTTTGTACAGCATAATGACCAGTTAAATCTGGCTCTAAGACCTGATAAACCATCTTACACAACCCGGCAAAATGTTAGGATTGCCCTATCGGCAAAAAACAGTACCGCTCCTGTTGAAGGCAGTTTTTCTGTAGCCGTACTTGATGATACCAGCGTACCTACCAATGAGGACTCAGAATCGACTATATTAAGCAACCTGTTACTTACATCCGATCTGAAAGGATATATAGAAAAACCTAACTATTATTTCAACAAGCCCGACCAGGAAAAACAGGACAACCTGGATATCCTGATGCTTACACAAGGGTATCGCCGTTTCTCGTACGAGGATATACTGGCAGATAAAAACCCTCCTATTTTTATTGCACCGGAACAGGGCATTGAAGTATCAGGCATATTAAGAACTACCACCGGGCTGCCGGTAGGTAAAGGCAGCATCCGCCTGCTGATACCAGACCGTAATTTTTCGGCAGAAACGGTAACTGATTTATCGGGTAACTTCAAGTTCAGTAACGTGGTGGTGATGGATACTTCTAAAATAACCCTGAGCGCCCGTAACAACCCTAATGGCAAAAACATGGTGATTAGCGTAAACGGCGAATTGTACCAGAAATTAACTAAGAACCCTAATCTGCCCGATGAAATTGTAAATATCGACAGCGCCATGCGCCCATATCTGGATAACAGCCGCAAACAATATCAAAATTCCCGTGTGCTGAAGGAAGTAGTGGTAAAATCGACCAAATTTGAGAAAAAACCGAGCCATAACGATTATGGAACGTTCGCGGGATTACCGGGCCAGGCCGACCATGAAATATCCGGCGATCAGTTAAAGGATTGTCCCCTGCTAATCAATTGTTTAAGCACTATGGCTTTTGGTTTAACTTATGTAGACAATAACTTTTATATCACCCGCGATTATAATGCCGGCAAAAAGGTTCCTGTGCAGATATATGTAGGCAGTATGCCTGTTGATGTAAACTTTCTATCGAGCATGACAGGTGCTGAAGTTGCCTCTGTAGAGATCTTTTTAAAGGATGGGGTAAGTGGTCTTAACCGTATTAACCAAACCAATGGTATACTTCTCATCAACAAAAAGGTGATCAAAAAGGAAAAAATAACACTGGCTCAGTTACAGGCGCTTATTCCCAAACAAAACGTAGTTACTTTTGGCATACAGGGTTATGGTAAATCCAAAGAGTTTTACATGCCTAAATATGATGTTACCAAACAAAGCTCGCTCGGAGCCGATTTGCGAAACACCATTTACTGGAACCCGAAAATAATAACCGATAAAAACGGTGTAGCCTCATTCAGCTTTTTTAACAGCGACGCCCGCGGATCATACCGTGTAATTATTGAAGGTCTGGATGCCGAAGGCGATCTTGGCCGGCAAGTAATGCATATCCAGGTGAAATAGAGATTCTTGGAGTAAGGATTTTGGGAGCAAAGATTATTGGAACAAAGATTTGGGGATCAAGGAACAAAGACAGCAAAAGTCTGTCAATCTTTACTCCAATAATCTTTGCTCCAAAAGTCCTTACTCTTTGCTCCCAAAATCTTTGCTCCCTACTCCCAAAGTCTCCAATAATCCTTGCTCCTTACTCCAAAAATTGATAACTTTATGATAAACATAAACTTATCATTATGGATTTTTCACACATCAACTGGCTGGCCGTGGTAGCGGCTGGCGTGTCGGCATTTCTAGTTGGCGGTATCTGGTATTCTCCATTGTTATTCGCCAAGCCCTGGATGGCTGATAACAAGCTTAATCCCGATGAATTAAAAGCCTCCAATAAGGGCCGCATCTTTGGCTTTTCATTTTTCTTTTCCATCATTATGGCGGTTAACCTGGGGATGTTTCTGGCCGATGCCAAAACCAATGCATCCTGGGGCGCCACTGCGGGTTTCCTGGCCGGTATATGGACATTCAGCGCCATTGCCATACAGGGACTGTTTGAGCTGAAAAGCTGGCGCCTGATATTTATAAACGGTGGTTATAGCCTGATATCGTTAACCCTGATGGGAACCATTATAGGTTGGTGGAGATAGGTGACGGGAAATGCTAAAATCTAAATTGTAAAACGCTAAAGCTTTCTTCCCTGTGGATCCAAGAACAGAGAAAATATTAAACTTATTTCACGATTCGTGGACCGAAACATTATTGTGGTATGATGATCTTATCAACAATTATTCAGGCTTTGAACGTCTTAAACCCTTGAGGGAATTTATTTTAAAATTACGAGCAGAAGGCGAGGACGTTTTTTTCCGTATTGGAACCTCTATGATATTAACGCATGGCCTCATCATTTCCAGATCAGTAAACAATAGGCTACGAAAAGATCAAAAGTACATCAGTGTAGAGATCTATGACCATTCCTACCACGTAACATTTAGGGAAGATACGGTAATCTATCGTGAATATAAACTTCAAAGTCTTAATGATCCTCGAATGTACAAATTACTCAAAACACTAAAAGATACGCTCGTAGATTGATCCTATAATGCCGTCTTTACACCCGGTGATGATCCGCACGCCAATTTTTGATAGCCTGTTTAATTTCACTGGCTGACAGATTTTCTGCTATCGCTTTTTCTATTAGCGGAATCAGTTCATCATCCGGCGCGAAACGCAGAGCAGCTATCTGCGCTATGGTAAGCCGACTGTCCATCGGTTTGCGGGTAAGTATAAAATAACGTAAACCCTCCTCGGCACGAATGGCCCTGTCCTGCGCTTTTAGCGGGAACATACGTATAAACAGGCTCATGAGCAAACAACAACCAAAAAGCAGCAGGATGAGCAATGCACTCAATAAGTTTGCCGAATGCCATTGCAATACTACATTAACAACTGAAACTATCAATCCAAAAATGAGCATAGCGCTCAGCAAATAATGAAATCCTATAACAGTGCGTTTGTGATTGGTCAGGTTTTGAGATGCCATGGTTTGTTTTTGAGCGAAAGATACCACTAAATTAATATCCTTACTCTTTGCTTCAAAAATCCTTGCTCCTAAATTCATTATTACAATCGGGTTATAATATTTTTAAACAATGCAGGCATATTTGAGTTGATTTTAATAACAACAACTTATACTATGGCAAACACATTTGAAAAAACGTTCACTTTAGGTGGCGACTATACCATAAATCGCCTCGGCTACGGTGCCATGCGCATTACCGGCCAGGGTATTTGGGGCCCGCCTAAAGACAAGGATGAATGCATCCGTGTACTTAAACGCACTGTTGAACTTGGCGTAAATTTCATTGATACTGCCGACAGCTATGGCCCCAACGTTTCAGAAGAACTGATAGCCGAAGCGCTTGCACCGTATCCTGCTGGGTTGATCATTGGCACCAAGGGCGGTTTCCTGCGTACAGGCCCCAATCAGTGGAATATTGATTCATCCCCGGCTCACCTGCAGGAAGCCCTGGAAGGTAGCTTAAAACGCCTGAAACAGGACCGTATCGACTTGTATCAACTCCACAGGATAGACCCTAACGTACCCGCCGAAAAGACTTTTGAGTTTTTACAAAAAGCACAACGGGAGGGCAAAATCAAGCATATTGGTCTGTCGGAAGTAAGCGTCGATCAGATTAAACATGCCCAGCAGTTTTTCGAAGTGGTATCCGTTCAAAATATGTATAGTGTGGATAACCGTAAATGGGAAGCCGAGCTGCAGTATGCCCGCGAGCAAAACATCGCCTTTATACCCTGGTACCCACTAGGTGGTGGTAATGTAAAAGGCGAACAGATATTACAGGGTGTGGCCGATAAATATAGCGCAACTATACACCAGGTTGCCCTGAGCTGGTTACTGCATCACTCGCCAAACATCCTGCTTATTCCGGGTACATCAACCGTGGAACATCTGGAAGAGAATATGAAAGCAGCTGATATAAAACTGGATGATGCCGATCTGCTGATTCTTGAGGGTCTGAAAGACACCAAATAAACAAGCCCATAAACCGGGAAAAATAAAGGGATGCCATCAAATACGGGTATCCTTTTATTTTTGTATCATCATCAAATACATGAAGAGTAAAGAAGAGATCCTGAACAGCTATAATACCACCGGCAACGATGGTTTGCCCGAAATATCGGCTCCCGACCTGCTAAAGGCCATGGAGACTTACAAAGAACTATACGCAGAGGCTGCCTTCAACGCGGCCCGCCAAATGAAGGATAGCGCCTATGAATTTACCACCTATGCCGATTATGCCAACCATATCCGGCAGGAGGCCCGCCAGTTAGAGGAGAACCGCGACGAATTTACCGGGGCCATTACCCTGGCTGCCAACAGCGTACTACCGCATTTTATACCCCACGATCGCTCCGTAAAAGAATTTTCCTTCAACTTTACTATGCAGGGTAAAACTTATACCGCGTTTTATAAAAAAGATGCTGATGGCTATTGGCAACTGAACAACTGGACCGCCGCCGATTAATATGCTGGCAGGCTAAGCGATCAAGCGCAGTAATAATCTGGTGGGCCGGCTATCCAACCACAGCTACTTTAAAGGGCTTTACATCAACCGATTCCCATATTTTTTGGGTGATGTAGGGATCACTTTGCCGCCATGCTTCCAGCGCTTCATCAGTTTCAAACTGCATGATCATTACGGAGCCTATCATATTACCATCGTCATTCAATACAGCTCCGCCCATGAGAAAATTACCCTTTTCTTTGAGTTCTTTAAGGTTATCCAGATGATGCGGGCGTACATCCATGCGGCGCTGTAAAGCCCCCTCATCTGTATAATCATAACCTGTGACCAGATATTGCTTCATAATTAGTGAATTATTGAGTTAGTGAATTGTTATTGTTTCTTGTCGGGGTCAAAGGTGATCTTCCAACTTATTCCAAATTTGTCGACAAGCATTCCATAATGGGTACTCCAAAAAGTTGGGCCTATAGGCATAACAGCCTGCCCTCCGACAGCGAGCTCATTATATATGCGATAAGCTTCGGCCTGACTGATTGTGCTGATATAGAGATAAAAATTATTGGCAATCCCAGATGTTAATCCCTCATAGGTTTCGATACTATCACAACCCATTATAACCGTATTCGGGGCGATTTGTAAAGAAGCATGCATTATTTTTTCATCAGCCGAAAGCGGGAATAATTTTTTATCGGTTTGCGGCACATCTTTATACCGCCCCATAAACAGGATATCACCGCCAAAAACAACCTTATAAAAATGGAAGGCCTCTTCGCAATTATCTTTAAAAACCAGGTAAGGATTTAACGTTGTCATCTTTTTTGATTTCTATATTATTACACTAGAAGAGTAAACCTAATATTTAAAAAATTGCAAATCCCACAAAAAAATTACACGCATAATCCATTCCAGTGTACTACTTTCGGTTTATACTTATCCAACAGGCAACAGACTGTTCTGTTTGCCTCAACTACTGTAAAACTATATATTTAAATTTCCTGCCTGACCAGATCGGTATCTGAAAAAATTAAAAAATTCTATTTTAAATAAACTTTATAAATGTAAATTTGACAATTTTTACAATATTTGTTTTTTCCAAATTACTAACCTGAAATAATGAAGAATACTTTGCAGCAGGAATTTACTAAACTTTATCATAAAGAGGCCGACGCCACCTATTTTTCTCCCGGTCGCGTAAATCTTATCGGCGAACATATCGACTACAACGGAGGCTTGGTTATGCCATGCGCCATCACTTTTGGCACTTACTTGTTAATATCGCCTAATGAAGATGGCGTTTTTCGTTTCAGGAGCTTAAACTTTAGTGATCAGGGCGATATCCCTGTTCAGCCGCGCTATGAAAAAACGGGCGACGAATGGTTCTATTTTCCTATTGGAGTAATAGATCATTTTGGTAAAGATGGACACCAGTTAAAAGGCCTGGACATGCTTTTTTATGGCGATATCCCTATTGGCTCTGGCTTGTCGTCATCAGCCTCTATCGAGGTGGTTACGGCTTATGCTCTTAATGATATTTTCGGTTGTGGTTACAGCAAACTCGATCTGGTGAAATTGTCAAAATCTGTCGAAAATAATTTCATTGGTGTAAACAGCGGCATTATGGATCAGTTTGCCGTTGCCTTTGGCGAAAAGAACAAGGCCCTGATGCTGAACTGTGACACACTGGATTATCAGGCGGTTGACAGCAACCTGGGCGACCACGTGCTGGCCATCATCAACACCAACAAACCTCGCAAACTGGCCGAATCAAAATATAACGAACGTGTACAGGAATGTCAGGAAGCATTAAAAGCCCTGCAACAGGAACTGGATATCAATTACCTGTGCGATATTAACGCCGAAACTTTCGCTAAATATCAGCACCTGATCACCAATCCAGTGGTACTCAATCGCGCCAAACACGTTATTGAAGAAAATGATCGCGTAAAACTGGCTGCCGTTGCGTTGGCTGCTAATAATTTACAGGAATTTGGCAGACTGATGTACGCCTCGCACGATTCCCTACGCGACCTTTATGAAGTAAGCGGCGCTGAACTGGATGTCGTGGCCGAATACAGCAAAACCAACCCAAATGTAGCCGGTGCCCGCATGACCGGCGCAGGTTTTGGTGGTTGTGCCATAGCCCTGGTTAAAGCCGATGCATTTGATAATTACAGCGCCGAAATAACCGAATATTACACTAAAAAAATCGGCTACGCCCCATCGGTATACAGTTCGCTGATCGGTAACGGTGTAGGATTGCTGAATTTACTGGTACAATAGTTCATTGGGTCATTCAGTCATTAGGTCATTGCCGTGAATCGGATAATTTGTACACCGGCCATTATTCTTATTTTTGCCGGCTAATGGATTTGTTCATTGGCCTCATCGGAAAAGAATTTTCAAACTAACCAATGACCTAATGACTGAATGACCCAATGAATCAATTATGCGCAAATTAAAATTAAATGAGCTGAACCGGGCTTCGGTTGATGAATTTAAGGCACAGGATAAATTGCCTGTAGCCGTTGTACTGGACAATGTGCGCAGCATGCACAACATTGGTTCTATTTTCCGTACCTCTGATGGTTTCGCGGTGGAGCAGATCTGTCTTTGCGGTATCACCGCCCAGCCCCCGCACCGCGAAATTGAAAAAACTGCTCTCGGCGCTACACAATCCGTTAACTGGACCTATTACGAAACCCCATTACAGGCTGTAGAACAGCTGCGCAAAGATGGCTATCACATTATAGCCGTAGAGCAGGCCGAAAACAGCACCATGCTCAACGAGTTTACCCCACTCGACAATGAAAAATATGCTCTCATATTTGGCAATGAAGTAAACGGCGTAAGCGACGAGGTGATGCAAAACATCGACGCCTGCATCGAGATACCACAATTCGGCACCAAACACTCTTTCAATATCGTAGTATCAGCAGGTATAGTACTTTGGGACTTTTTTGCTAAAATGGCAATGTAAAATATCAAACACACGTCATTGCGAGGAGGAACGACGTGGCAATCCCCAATATACAGAGTCGCTCTCTAAGTTGGAGATTTCCACGCTACGCTCGCAATGACGTGGTTGGAAATAATCAAGGGGTGACATATTTATTAAATAATCACCACCAACCGCTTACCTCCATCCACATCCATATCCCAAAGCTCTGCAATGTTTTCCAGTTTTACGGTGATGGTTTCTATCTTCAGTTTACCGGCTGCGGCCAGTGCAAACATCTCTGGTAAAATCTGGCTGAATAGTTGGCCAACCTGTGGTTTCGACCAGGCCCCCATTCCCGAACCTGTTAATCGCAGATCGACACTGCGAAGGTTAGCAGCCGATAGCTGGATCAGATCCCCAGTCATGGCACCTATCGATACATACCTCACCCTGTTGGTAAATGAGCCATTACCTTTTAAACAAGCCAGTATCATTTCGGCCGTGTGCCCCCAGAGGTAATCAATGATCACATCAATAGGTGTGGTGGAGTGAATAGTGGTCAGTTGCGCTTTAAAACTCTCGTCATCCTGTTGTACCGAAACTATTTCATCGGCTCCAAGTGATAACAGTCCATCTAAAGAAGTTTGATTCCTGCCCGTCACGATCACTTTTTTGGCGCCATAGTGTTTGGCTATCTGCACCGCTACACGCCCGGTAAAACCGGTTGCCCCATTGATGAGTACTATATCGCCCGGCTGAATATCCGCTTTAAATTTAAACCCCATAGCCGCGCCGATCACGGCGTTGGGCAGAGCCGCTGCTGTAGCATCGTCCACCCCATCCGGAATTTTCACGATACGATCTTTATGAATAGTTGCTTTTTCGGCCAGCATACCGCTTATGCCCAAGCCATACACTCTTGTTCCATCAGCCAACAAACAAACTCCGTCACCTCCAATAACCTTTCCATTCTCCTTTGGTGCATCGCTTGAGTAGTGCTTTCCACTAGCCCTGCTTTTATCTAAATGTTTTATGGCTACGGCTTTTACGGTTACCAATAACTCATCTTCGTTTTGAGGAACCGGCTCAGGAAAATCTACATATTGAGGTAATTCCCCTTTTTGATACATTACTGCTGCTTTCATTTTATTTTTTGTTTATACAAAAGTAGAGCAGCTGTTGCCAGCGGGCGATAACATTTGTTATCAAATGAATCATCACTTACGACTCACATTCCATTTAGGCAAAATTGTTACTAAATTAGCTTACCCATGAACCATCAACTATAAACCAAACCATGAACGCTCTTGCTAAAAAGCTACAGATGAAACCCCATACACGCTGGCTATTGCATAACGCCCCGGCCAACTACCTGGAAAGCTTGGCTCCATTACCCGACGATGTGGAGATAGTACATCACAGCCTGGATACCTTTAACGGCATACAATTGTTTATTACCAATAGCACAGAACTGACAGATGAATTGAAAATGGTCGCTCCCTTATTGAAAGATGACACCGTGTTCTGGATCATCTACCCTAAAAAAAACTCGGGCATCACAACCGACCTGGAAATGATGAGTAATTGGGAAGCTCCAGCCAAATATGGCATCCGGCCCGTAGCCTCGGCAGCAATTAATGAGGTATGGACGGCTCTGCGTTTTAGGCCCGTTGACCAGGTAAAAGTTTCGGCAGGCCGTAACGATTCGGTAAGGAACAACGAGTATAGCGCCTATATTGATGTGGATAATAAAATCGTGACGCTACCCGATGATGTAAAAGCTATTTTGGAACAACATCCGGGTGTATTGAACTGGTTTCATCAGCTGGCCTACAGTCATAAAAAAGAGTATGTGTTATGGATACTCACCGCCAAACAGGAAAAAACCCGGCAGGATCGTTTGGCTAAAATGGTGGAGATGCTGATCAATAAAAAGAAGAACCCCTCGGATAAGTAAACGTCTTCTCTTATCATGTTCTCGGCCGGAGGCCGGGTAATGGTGGTCACTCGGCTGGAGCCGAGCGACGACAGTGGAGTTATTTTTCAGTTCCCTCCCCACGGGATGGGTGCGATGGATGGCGCGTAAAGGCAGGGAGGGGTTTAGCCAGCGTTGAAACCCCTTCCTCCCCTTCCTGAGGGAAGGAATCGCACGAGCCCGGGCTTTTGACGGCCTGTCATCCTGAGCCCGTCGAAGGATCGCGCGTAGAAGCCCCGCCCACCATGCTTCGACGGGCTCAGCATGACACCCGTAAATAAAAAAAGTCATTGCGGTTTTCGCAATGACTTTTTTTAAAGTCTCCTCTTCAGGGGAGATTTAGAGGGGCTTCCTTACGCCAAATTCCTACCGGCGTTCACGATGCCATATACCGTACGGATCACGAGTTTATCATATATCTCAATCAGTTCACTATCCTCGCTGCTATTGAGCTTTTGTAAGGCATAATGTTGTATGATCACGAGTGGTAACACAATCTTTTCGCGGATGGCGATAGAACGGCGCTCAACCGGATATTCTTCCATCAACACAGTGCTTCCAGTAAGGTCAAGCAACATTTCGCGGGTTAGTTCAAACTCGTTCTTCAGCATTTTCCAGAAAGTGCCAAATTTTTTGTCCTTCTCCAAATAAGCCGTTACCCTGAAATCAGATTTCGACATGGACATGGCGCAGTTATCCAGCATGGTTTTAAAGAAACCGGATGTTCTGTACAGCTCTTTTATTTCGAGCCAATTGCCGCTGTCTTTCATCTTTTTCAAAGCGGTACCCACGCCATAAAAGCCGGGGATACTTTGTTTGAGCTGGCTCCAGGAAGTTACAAAGCTGATGGCACGCAGATCTTCCAGTTTTAATGGAGCCCCGGCATTACGTTTGGTTGGGCGACTGCTGATATTGATGCGCGACAACAATTTAAGCGGACTGAATTTTTCCAGATACTCTACAAATAATGGGTGCGCGCGCAGGGCCATAAACAGTTCGTAACTTTCACTGGCCATTTCAGATATCAGGGCTTTATGCCTGTTATCCAGCAGATCGTTATGGTTAGGATGTAGTGCGGATATGATACCCGCGTTGATTAACTGCTCCATGTTAAAACGGGCGGTCTCCACCGAGCCATATTGCGAACTCACGGTTTGCCCCTGGATGGTCAATTGGATATGATCATTGGCGATTTCGTTACCCATAGAAGCATAAAAACGGTGTGTTTTACCACCACCACGTGCCGGTGGGCCTCCCCTGCCATCAAAAAACGCCAGGCTGATATCATATTTGCGGGCCATGGCAGTCAACTCCACCTTAGCTTTATATATCGACCAGTTGGCCATCAGGTAGCCACCATCCTTGGTACTGTCAGAAAAACCAAGCATAATGGTTTGTCTGTTACCACGTTTTTTCAGATGCTCGGCATAGTATGGATGTGTATATAACTGCTCCATGATCTCGGCCGCACGCGAAAGGTCGTTCACAGTTTCAAACAGTGGCATGAAGTCGACACTCAGACTGTCTTTTTCCCATCCGCTCCATAAAAACAGATCGATGAGCTGTAAAATATCGGATGCCTGCTGGCAATTGCTGATGATAAAACGCTGGCAAGCCTTTTCGCCATTGGCTTGCTGAATTTCCTGCATCAGGCGAATGGTGTTCAGCGTATCCTGTGTCATGGCATCCGCATCAGACGGGCAATGGAAATCGGCTTCATTAAAGCTGATCTGTTTAAGTTTTCCTTCCTCATCCAGATCGGAATAACCTTTAACGATACCAGTTTTAATATTTTTTAAACTATAATCAAACACACTGCGCAAAACACGGCTATCCTGACGGATATCCAATGTGGCAAAATAACAGCCAAACAAGCGTACCTTTTGGATCAGATTTTCTACAATATCTACAAACAAGCTATCATGATCGGTGATGATGGTTTGTTTGATAGATTGCAGCAGGCTCATTAATTCGCCCTGCAGATTTTTAGAATCCGGATGTTCGTTGGCGTTCTTGTACAGCAATTTCTCCAGCTTAGCCATAGCCTTTTCCACACCACGGAAAGTGATACGGCGTTTAAGCACCCTAAAATCGCGGTAGTAACAACGGAACAGGCGCTGCCTTAAAAAGCTGGCTACCTCCTTAGTGGTTTGCGTATTTACATTAGGATTGCCGTCCCTGTCGCCACCTGGCCAAAAGCCTAGTTCCAGCACACGGCTGCTGGCGGCATCAATATCAAACTCCTCTTCGAGTTTGGATTGTATACCGGATACAGCATGGTAAAATATATTCTCCAAAAACCAGGACAAGCTAATGGCCTCGTCAACCGGTGTTGGTGATGTTTTGTTAAAGAATGGTGTTTTGCCCAATTGTTGCAGCAATACATCAATATTATTGATATCGTTGTTTTTTACGGCCTCAATCAGATCGGTCATAATGCCCAGTACAGTGCCCGGATAAAACTGGGTTGGATGAGCGGTGAGTACCAGTCGTAACGAAAAGTCTTTTAGTTTTTTGCTGATCTGCGCGCGTGTTTCCTCGCTGTTGGTAGCTTGTGCCAGCAGGCTTTGCAGGTTACCCGAATCATCAAACTTACCCAGTTTATTAAAGGATGAATCTTCAATAGCATCAAACAAAACCACCTGGCGTTCGATGTACTGGATAAACCTGAACATACGGTTGATCTGCTCGCGGTGATCGATATCCGGTACATACTTTTTAAAGAATGACTCAATAATATCCGTCGGCGAGGCCTGCTTAATGGCACCTTTTTCGCAATGTGAACTAAAAAACGGCAATAAAATACCGGTATCCTTTACCTGATAAAACGGTAATGTTTGAAATAAACTGTTATATAACTCAAACCTGGTTACAACCTCGTTATTAAAAGCTGTTTCCCGCTGACTGAGTTTTAAAGTTAATGACATAGTTCGAAAATAATTGGGTTAAAATTGAATGGTGCCGGCTATTGCGCAAAACCGGGGGTGAATTTAATTATCTAAAATTAAATTTCAACTAAAAGTAATAAATTTAATAATATTATTATGAATTTGATATCAAATTTACTAAAACAGGATGAAAAAATTTAATTATTGTAAATTTACAACCTGATTTAAAATCAAAATGATATTAAAGAAATTATATGGTTTAGCTGTAAGCAAAGATTTTTATAACTTGCCTGTGTATTGCTCCGCAGTAGCCAAAAACAAACACTATTTTGATGAATATTAACACCAGGGAAATAAAAAGCTTTTTTTACAGCCAGTATTTTTCTGACGGTTTACGCATAACGGCGGGTATACTACTGCCCTCGCTGATATTGCTGGAGTTTAACCAGTTTGATCTGGGCCTTACTTTTAGTTTGGGTGCACTTTGTATCTGTGTAATTGACAATCCCGGTCCGGTTACACACAAGCGCAACTCTATGGCTATAGGCAACTTATGCCTTTTTCTGGTAGCCGCCATTACCGGTTTTGCCCGGCTTAATTTATATACATTGGGGTTAGAGATCACCTTGTTTTCGTTCCTGTTCTCTATGTTTACGGTTTATGGTAACCGCGCTGCATCTGTAGGTACCTGTTCGCTGCTTATCATGATATTTATGATGGATAAAGCGCAGCCCCCGGGCAACGTGTTGTGGTACAGCGCCACTATCCTGGTAGGTGGTTTATGGTACATGGCTTTCAGTCTGATATTTTTTGGTATAAGACCTTACCGTGCAGCGCAACAGGCATTGGGTGAAAATATAGCCGATATTGCCAGATTTTTACGTATCAAAGCCGACTTTTATTTACCAGATAAAGATATTGACGACAATTACCGTAAACTAGTGTCGCAGCAGATACAGGTAAGCCAGCATCAGGATGCCGTGCGCGAATTGCTGTTTAAAAGCCGGGTATTGGTTAAAGAATCAACCGGGGCCAGCAGGATATTGGTATTAACTTTTGTTGACCTGGTGGATATGTTTGAGCAGATCATGGCTACCCACTATGATTATAGTGAGATACGTGAACGCTTTAAAGATACGGGCATCCTGAATGAAATTTCCCGCATTTTGCAGCATATGGCCGATGAGCTGGATGAGATAGCCTATATGGTATTATCAAACGCCAGGAACCGTCATATTACCGATTTTAACATTGAGCTGGAAAAGCTGAAGTTAAAGATAGATGATATTGGCAAAAACAATCAGGAGATCAGTAACCTGGTGCTCAAAAAAATCTTGATCAACCTGCGAGATCTGAGCGACAGTATCAATAATGTATATAATTATTATCACTCAAAAACTGCTGCTAAATCAACTGAATTACGCGGCGATGTGGAGTACTCCCAATTTGTAACGCATCAGGATTATGCCCCGCATATTTTCTTTGATAATTTCACGCTGGACTCTGGCGCTTTTAAACATGCCCTGCGCGTATCCTTAGTTTGCCTGGTGGGCTTTATTACAGCCAAAACAGTGGCTCAGGGACATCATAGCTATTGGGTACTACTTACTATCATCGTAATCCTGAAACCCGGTTTTAGCCTATCTAAACAGCGTAATTACCAGCGCCTTATCGGTACCATTTGCGGTGGCATTATTGGCATACTCATTTTAAGTTTTATACCAAACACTACGGCGCAATTTGTATTCCTGATGACATTTATGATAGGCACCTATAGTTTTTCGAGACTGAACTATGTGGTCAGTGTGATTTTCATGACCCCTTACGTGCTTATCCTGTTCAAGTTTCTTGGTGTAGGCCTTTTGAACGTGGCACAGGAACGTATACTGGATACGCTCATCGGGTCGTCAATCGCGTTTATAGCCAGTTACCTGATATTTCCAACCTGGGAGTTTGATCAGATACAGGAAACCCTTCGCGACGTGGTAGTAGCCAATATAAATTACCTCATAACTATTGCCGAAAACTTATCAGGCAAAATAACCGGCACTACTATGTACAAACTGGCCCGTAAGGATGTATATGTAAAATCGGCCAACTTATCGGCTGCCTTTGAGCGGATGACATCTGAACCCAAAAGCAAGCAGCGTAAAGTAAAGGAGGTACATAAGTTTGTGGTTTTAAACCACATTCTTTCATCGTATATAGCTAACATAGCATCAGGGTTGGTAAAAAAGGAGTCACAGCTGCCCTATCCCGAGGCACTTAAGTTAGTTAAGAAAAGTATATCCGTATTAAACGAAAGCAACAAAAAGCTTCAGGGACAACCTATAGAGTTCAATATAGGCAAAACAACAACCGTTAGTGAAACTGACAAGATTGAACTATCAGCAGAGGACACTTTACTGAAAGAACAATTAGGTTTTATTAATAAAATCAGTTACGATATCGCAAAAATAACTGATAACATCCTGCAATAAAAAACCAAATCAATACTCATTGTATATTATAGCGCTTTAACTCGTAGGCGTGGCCTTTTTTGTATGGTTACAATTGTTTTTCACACAATGCTTAGCATAAGTTTTAGCACATACTTTGCTGCTTTTAGGATGTTTTTTTTCTAAACCCGGGGAGTTAAAAAATACCCCGCCGGTAATAGCCAATATGATTAAAGTTTTCATGTTTAGGTGTTTGGATGCCTATATGACGAAAGTAAATGGCAAAACGTTACAATCAATTTAAAAAAAGTGATTTCGGCCTATCTACAATCAAGTAATATATTAGCAAACAACCAGTTAAATGTTTATATATAAAAAAAGTCAGTGACCTCGCGTTACTGACTTTTTAATTAACTATTAACTGACCAAATATCTTAACGAAAACTACTTGGCTGTTACAAACATAATACGTAAATCAAAAACAGGATATGTGAAAATCACCCATCATGCTTATGTATATAAGTTTCGAATTGTGCAAAAACAAGACAGGCTACTCATTTTGAGCAGCCTGTCTTGTTAATATTAATTATGATACTGATTAATAACCAGGATTTTGTTGTGGTTTTATAGCAGGGTTTGCATCCAACTCAGCCTGTGGAATAGGCAGAATAGTTTTGGGATCTGTAGCAACTAAGCTACATTGAGGCGAACTAACCGCTAGTGGACTGGTACAAAAAGCACCCCGATCCATTGTTATACCATTCCTCATCAGATCAAAGAAACGTTGTCCTTCAAACATAAACTCTCTCCTTCTTTCTGATAAAATTTCAGTCAATAACGACGCTCCCGTAACACCGCTAAGGGCTGTTAATCCGCGATTGGTTTTGATGGAATTTAAATCAGCCAGAGCCTGGGCATCCTGACCGCCGATTTTGTTTTCGGCTTCGGCTCTGTTTAAGATAATCTCAGACAGGCGCAATACTTTGGTACTATATAAACCCTGAATCCCACTCTGACCTGTAAACTTCTTATTCTCAAGTTCGCTTGGACTACCTGCGAACGGCGCTATAAATGTAGTGTATCTTTTATCATTAGTTTTGTCAAATATGGCAGTCAAATTTGGTGATACCCTAATATCTCCATATCCTGGTTTCAAATAAATCTGCCCCAGGTTATCTGATCCCTGGCTTTCAATCACATTAAAATTAACGGTAAAAATTTCCTCTGCTGTCCCGGGAGTACTGTAAAAGGTTTTTAGGTTAGCAGTATCAATCACTTTAAAATCGGTATTGGCAATAACTGTATTTGCTTCGGCTATAGTATTTGCATAATCGCCTTTATATAAATAAACTCTTGACAACAATGCAGAAGCCGCAAATTTGCTTGCAGTAACTTTTGTTGCAGCTGTAGTACTGGCCAAAAGACCTTTCGCCGCTGTAAGATCGCTAATAATCCTATCGTAAACCTCACCTACGGTATTTCTGGCCGGATAAAGTGTTACATCAGAAACCAGAACAACAGGCACACCTAATTGAGCTCCGTTTCCTTGGTTATAAGGTTTAGCATATAGCCTAACAAGGTCAAAATAACCAAGTGCTCTTATAAACAAGGCTTGTCCTTTTGCCAGGTCTTTAGCTCCCTGATCTCCTGAAACTTTATCTACGCTGTTGATAATGTTATTAGCCCGGGCTATTGATACATAAATTGATGTCCATATAGCAAGCGCGTCAGCATCATTCGAGGCATAAGTTCTTTGAAAAGTACTCAGGTACCTGTTACTATTAGCTACAGAAAGGTATACATCATCTGCACTCAGATCACCATATACGTATAAAGATCGCCCATAATAATTTACACTTTGTAAACTTGAATACATCCCTATTACGGCAGAGTTTACCCCTGCCAGGGTACTTAAGGCTTCGGTTGTGTTTAATGAACTTTTGGGGTTTAGATTAAGCTGCTTTGTACAAGCAACAAAAACCACCACCAACATCACCACACTCAGTTTTAAAATCTTTTTCATAATATATATTCTAACTATTATAATTTATAATAAGGATACCTTTATCCCGGCAGTAACACTTTTACTTGAAGGATATTTGAATACATCATTACCATTCAACGCATTTTCAGGATCTACACCTTTATAGCTGGTAATGGTTATCAGGTTAACTCCGGTAACAAAAAACCTTAATGACGAAAGCTGTAATCTGTGTGCTATGTCTGAAGGTAATGAATAGCCTAATGATACTGTTCTTAACCTCAGGTAATTTCCACTTTCCAGGTAACGGGTTGATGGATTGGATGAATTTTTGTTACCATTTGGAGATGGTTTCGGTCTTTCAGCAATTTGCCCTGGAGTGGTCCAGTAATCTTTATCTGCGTCCTTATAATAAGCCCATTGCCAGCGCTGACCGTCTGAATCCAGGTAAGATAAAGTTTGATCATACACTTTTGCACCGGTAACAGCGTATACAAAGAAAGAGAAATCAAATCCCTGATATCTGAATGTATTACCCATTCCAAAATTGAATTTAGGGATAGATGAACCTACGAATTTCCTGTTCTCTGTTCTGCTGGCGATGGTATAGCTATTTGTTGTTGTTTTTCCGTCAGCAAGATACCATAGCGGGTCACCATTCTTAGGGTCAACACCTGCCCATACTGGCAAGAACCATGAATTAAGAGGCTGCCCCACACTTGTTCTGCCCAAGGTACCTCCAGCAATATCCTGATTGTTGAAAAGCCCGGTAACTACGTTTTTGTTATATGAAAAGTTAAAGTCTGTAGTCCAGTTAAATCCATTTTTCGATTTAAAGTTATCGCTACTCAAAGTAGCTTCATAACCTTTATTTTCGATAGCTGCAATATTTCTGAATGTAGAGGTAAATCCGCTTGTTCTGGACACAGGGACACTTAACAGGGCCGAGGTTGATTTTTTGTTATAATAATCAAGAGTTGCTCTTAAGCGTCCATCAAAAAAACCTGTTTCTAAACCCACATCAAATTGTCTGCTTTTTTCCCAAGTCAAAACCGGGTTACCAGGTGTACTTGGAGCGCTGCCTGCATTACCGTTATAAGTTATACCTGAATAAGTATACAGTGGCTGAGCCAGGTAGTTGTTTGGTAAGCCAGTGACAGGATCAACAGGGAAGGTAGCCACACCTGATGTACCATAGCTTGAGCGTAAACGTAAATCAGAGAAGATGGTCTGATTTTTCATAAACGCCTCGTCAATAATTTTCCATGACGCACCAAAAGAGTAAAAATTTGCATATCTGTTATCAGCACTGAATCTTGAGGATCCATCTCTTCTGATAGAAGACGTTAAGGTGTATTTGTTATCAAATGTATAGTTAAGTTGTCCTAAATAGGATAAGAAAGAATACTCTGATTGTCCGCCGCCTACTGCATTAGGTGTACCAAATGTACCTAACTCCTGCAATTTAGGATTTGCGCTTCCTTTTCCATCGGCAAGGATAAAGCTAGAATTATATCTTTGGTATTCTGTTAAAACCAGGTAGTCAAACTGATGACGCTTGTCCTTTGAACTAGCCTGTCCGTACAATGATGACTGAGAGGTAAACGTGTAAGTATTATTTTGAGTCTGGATTAACTCACCGCTGGTAGCTGGTGTTGCACCAATTCCATTACCTGTTGTTGGATCGAAATAGGTTTTAACAGCAGCCTGGATCAAATCTATACCAACGGTCTGTTTCGCACTTAACCATGGCGTGATTTTAATATCAGCATAACCTTTTCCTAATCCCCTAAACTGTTTTACTTTAGTATAATTCAGTGCGTTAGAGTATAAAAAGTTGTCACCTGAAAAACCTCCGTAATCTGGTTCTTGTCCTGTATACAATGACCCATCAGGTTTGTAAGGATAAACATGGAGCGGGCTGTTTACAAAAGCACTTAAGATGGGGCTGGAGTAGAGATTGCCGGCATCAGCATCTTTTTGATTAGAAAAAGATGTATTAAATGATAAACCTACTTTTAACCAGGTTCTTGGTTTGCTGTCAACATTTAAATTTGAAGTAAATCTTTCAAAATTTGAATTTGGAACAGTTCCATCCTGTTTAAAATAACCCAATGATAAAGAATGAGTAGTTTTATCAGTTCCTCCTCTGATACCCAAATCATAAGTTTGTGTACTGCCGTGTTTAAATGCAGCATCTAACCAGTCAAATGTCTTATTTAACATTGATGCAGGATACTGCGCATCTATATCAGCCTGGCTTGTTCCGTTAAGGGCTAAAACTGAACGTTCGTAATTATAAGTTTGCGCTCCGCTCATCAAGCCAAATTTCCCAAAGCTTGGTCTTACGGTACCCGCCTGCGCGCTGAAATCGATAGTTGATTCGCCGGCTTTACCTCTTTTTGTTGTAATAACGATTACACCGTTAGCTCCTCTTGAACCATATAACGCCAGAGCCGAAGCATCTTTCAATACGGTTACGCTTTCGATATCATTAGGGTTCATGTTTGACAAGATGTCGTTACTGTTTGTACCTGCAACTTGTGCCCCATCTATGGCAAACTGCCCTCTTTCCACAATAATTCCGTCAACTACATAAATTGGTGACGAAGAAGCTGAAATAGAACCAACTCCACGGATCCTGACATCTGATGATGCACCAGGCTGTCCTGATGTACTCATAACAGTAACACCCGCTGCTTTACCTTGTAATACGTCATTGATATTGGTTAAAGGAACATCTTGAATATCTTTTGACTTAACTAAAGAGGAAGAAATGGCCGACTTTCCTTTTTCCTGAGAAAGATAGCCTGTAATAACCACCTCGGCTAAGGCCTTTGAATCGGCGCTTAAAACCACATCAATATTGGTTTTACCTTCGATAGCGATATCCCGCGAAGTATAGCCTATAAAACTAAATACAAGCGTTGAGCCAGCGGGCGCGCTGATGGTATACTTACCATTTAAATTGGTTTGGCCACCGGTATTGGTACCTTTTATTTTTACTGATGCCCCAGGTATAGGCAAACCGTCTTCTTTTGAAGTAACGGTACCAGTAATGGTTCTGTTTTGCGCAAAGGCCATAGAAGCCGAGCAAAAAAAGCAAACCATGAAAAGTTTGAGTAATTTGTGTTTCATGCTTTTTGAATTTATTAATATTATTAAGATCGTATTGGGTACTGATTGAGAAAGGGGAACAATTAACAGTACCAAAACCGGGTTGCTGATGTTTTGAGAATTTCCGGTAAATAAAAAAAGTAGGAATTATTTAAGTAGGTGCTATTATCATAGAATTGTGTTTAATAGTTAATATTATATAAGCCTGACTTACAGGTCATACAACTAATACAAACACAATAATAACATATACACGAATAGGATAATATGCGATAATCACCATTTTGATCACTTTCGCACATTACCCTATTGAGTACAAACTTATTATTTATAGTATTATTTAATCTAAAAGAAACACCATCAGGCAGTTTGCCTATATTTTAAGGGAGTAATTTTATAGTGTGTTTTAAATAATCTGATAAAAGAGCTCGGGCACTCAAAGCCAATAAGGTTTACAACCTCATTAATGGGATACGTGGTGCTCTTTAATAAAAGCTGGGCTCTTTTTAACCGCAATTGTATTAAAAACTGATGCGGGGTTAGGTTAAAAGCTTGTTTAAAAGTTCGCAACAGGTGATTTACAGACAGGCATGAATGCTCTGCCAAATCTTCCAGACTTATATTCTGATTGTAGTTACTGTACAGATATTCTTTGGCACGGTTAAGCCTGCGTAAGATCTCTATTTTGGTACTGGCATTTAAAAAATGAAGTTTTTCTGCTTTCTTAAATATCTCCTCATTATAGATACTGAAATAATTGATCAAACAATGATGCAGATACTCGTTGATCAGCAATTCATCATGCTGGCCATTATCCAGGTATTGTTTAAGGTGATACACATTATGCATAATATCACCTGTAAAGGGGTAAATAGTTTCGTCAAACTCCTGAAATTGCTTTCCTTTATAAACACTTTTTAAAGACAGGCGATTGTCGCCCAATACCCAGCATTCTTTAAAATCCTGCAAAAATTGCTGATCAAAGCTTATGCTAAATGATTGTACCGGAATATCTGAATCTGTATCGGTAGAATATTGCGTCCCTCTATTCAATATTAAAAAAGAATCGGGATATATAGATAAATGTCGTTTCCCTATATCATAACGCTCATTTCCCGCAAAAACAAACCTCAGGCTAAAATCTGAACTATACTGTTGATTTTGCTTCTGACTGCTGGTACGACTATATATTTTATTATTGTTCCGTAATGTTTTTGAATAATCCATCATATAAAAATTTATATTTCTGTATAATTTCTCTCTTCTAATAATATAAACCGGTTACCTGAGGGGTCTAAGAACTCAGCCGCAAGGCCCGTTGGCAGGTAACGCGGAACTGCAGAAAAAAACACTCCGGCAGTTTTGTATAAATGATAATCTTTCAAACAATCATCAGTATTTAAAATAATGCAGCTCTTAAAGGCGTTGCCGCCAACAACCAGAGCTACATCCAAATTATCTGCCTGTAATACGGTATATTCTTCTCCCTCCGCAAATGACATATTACTGATAGGGTTGAAGCCTAATTTTTGCGTATAAAAACTTATCTGCGCATCGGTGTCCTCTGCAAAAACAGGGATATATTTCAATTTCATATGGCAATAACTCTTATAAAAATTCCTAAGGAAATCAACCCAATATCAATAACAAGTAGTTAGGGGTGACGATTTGGTGTGGGTTGCAGCCGATCAGTTAAAACTACTGCACATACCAAAGATAAGCTGGTAGCATAGGCAACGTATCCCCCAAATAGGGGGATTTATTTAATATTAAACAATAATAAATAAGAGAGGAAATATACTGAAAATTAATCAGTTACAAAACAGAGCTTTGTATTGGTCAGATCAATTTATTTTGTTTTGCCATTTTTATGGCATCGGCGCGGGAGTTAACATCGAGTTTTACGTATATATTTTTGATGTGGCTGCGTACAGTTTCCAGGTCAATAAATAGTTCTTTGGCAATTTGGCTGCGACTTTTTCCATCGCCTATGAGCTCCAGTATTTGAGTTTCGCGCCTGGATAGTGGAGATTCCTGATTTTTTTGAAATGAACGGATAACCAGTTTGGCAATATTAATGCTCATGGGGCCTCCCCCATCTTTAACCTCTTTGATAGATTCAATTATTTTGGCAGAAGGTGTGTTTTTAGTAAGGTATCCAGATGCTCCATTAGCTAATGCGTTGAATATTAATTTCTCCGATTCATAAACCGTTAATATTAACACATAACATTGCGGCAAAAGCCTCTTCAATTTAGGGATGGCGTCAACTCCATTAGTACCGGGCAATTCAATATCCAGTAGTACAACATCGGGATGATCGACAGCTATTTTTTTAGCAGCTTCGTCATAAGAGCAATAGGTGCTTACTACCTCATAGCCTTCAGTAGCACCAATTAAGTAAGCATAACCATTTCTAATGGTTTCATCGTCTTCAATAATGGTTATTTTTATAGTGCGGTTCATTTCTTTTAATAATTAAGCATCAACGTTTTTCCTGAACTTTAGCTCTACTACGGTTCCCTTACCTTCTTCAGAAATAATAAGCAGCTCAGCATTAATACGTTTTGCTCTTGCCTTAATGTTATGCATACCATGTCCCTTTGAAATAGTATTACTGTTAAAGCCTTTACCATTATCGGTAAGACGCAAACTGATCACATCTTTATCCACATAGGCCCAATGTAATATAACCTGTCCGGCTTCAGCGTGTTTAAGTACATTATTCAGCAGCTCTTTATATATCATGGTGATATTACGGCTATACTCCATCGGCAGCTTAACTTGTTTCAGGATGTCATCAATTTTGTTAAACTCAAAATCAACCGGCATATCCTGAAAAAGCTCAATACCAATTTCTTTAATGTGTATCAAAGTTTCATATAAATTATCACTTTTAGGGTCCAGAGCCCATAAAATATCTTTTGTCCCATTATAAAGGGCGGCAGCATTTTGTTTGATCTGATCAATAAGCCCGTGCTGATCTGTTTTAGTTTGATCAATTTTGGCATTTAAAATTTCTGAAAGTATAGAAATTCGGGTAAGCTTATTACCCAGATCATCATGAAAATCTTCGGCTGTTTGCTGCCTGATCTTTATTTTTTCTTCCTGCTTAATAGCCTCAATGGCTTGCTGGCGCTGTAATTTGCTATGCTGCCAAATATTTTGCAGGCCAAAACCTATCAATACAAAAAATAGCACAGCTGATATTTGAAAGGTAAGCGTTTTATAAAATGGCGGAATAATTTCAAAACTAAAATTAGCCGTATCCGGCGAAACTTTGCCATCCGGACTAATAGCTTTTACCCTAAATGTATATTTGCCAGGCGGCAACATAGGGTACTCGACAATATTGTTTTTTACTGGCGAACAAAAAGTACTGTCTAAACCAACTAATTTATAACGGTATGATACACTTGTTGGATTTTTTAAATAAATGCCTAAGAAAGAAATAGCCAGGTGGTTTTGGTTATAAGTTAAGGTAGCACCATCTGTTAAATAAGTGAAGGCAGTATCCTTATTTCTGCCTATTTGTGGCATCAGCTTTACATTTTCAATAATAATATGCGGAGGTGGTGAAGATCTTGTTTGTAAACGGGTATTATAAACCAAAACTGATTTTGTAGTGGCCACCCAAACCTGATGATCTTTATAAAGTATGGCGTTTTGATTAGTTTCAAAAACAGGCTCTTTTGAACCTGAATTATCATTAATTATAAATTTATCAGCCGCGCCACTAAACTTCATCTGGTTAACACCTTTACCTGTACCAATCCAAACATTATCTGCATCATCAGCTATCAGGCTATATATGGTATTGGCTTTAAGGCCGTCGTTTATGGTATAGTTTTTTAAACGATTACTTTTCAAATCCCAAGCAAATAAGCCCCGATCATCTGTACCTATTAAGATAAGATTATGATATTTGATCATGGTGAGGATAGCCGAGTTTTTCAGAAAGCTTTGATTATAAGTCTGAACTACTTTTTTGTTTACCAGTAAAACAATACCATTTTGGGTACCAATAAACAAAGAATCGCGCCCTGCCGATACTAATGATGAGGAGTATTCAGGCACACCATCCAATTGCTTAAGCGAGCCATTTTCATAATAATAGCAACCAAGTGAGGTTGCTAACCAGATAACTCCATTATCATCAGCCGTAATAGCGTGGTAGGCTATTTCATCACTTCCTTTTATCTGCCTGAAACCTTTTTGGTCATATTGCCATAACCCAGCCTGACTGGTACCTATCCAAATGGTTTTATTTTTATCGGTATAAAGGCACTGTATCCCAGCCAAATACTTTGAATTAGCAGGCGTAGCTATGTTGGATAGCTTTTTACCATCATATCTTATTAGTCCTCCCCCATCCGCGCCAAGCACAATATGATCGTTCCAATCTTTAGTAATGGCCATGATTATTTTTGACTCAGGCAAGCCTTGTGTGCCATCAAAAGTTACATATTTACTACCCTCACAACGATACAACCCATTACCCAGGCTTCCGAGCCACAGATTATTGTCCCCATCTACATATATATCGGCAATAGAAATATCGGTGAGCCCATTTGATGAATTGTAATGAACAATCTCATCATCCATTAAACAATAGGCACCGTTATCGGTACCTATCCAGATATTCTTGTACTCGTCCTGTTCAATACATAACAGTTGCCCCTTTACACTTGCCATTCGCACAGGATCGTAAGGCATCACCTGGTTATCATTTGTATAAAATAAGCCTTTCCAGGTTAAGAGGTAAGCCTTTTGGGCATCAAATTTATCAAACAACATCTTTCTCACAGCCAGTTGTTCGTATTTTCCACTAAATGGTGTAGAAGAAATCCATCCGTTACGGGCAAAAACATATATTCCTTTTCCGTAAACGGCGGCATAAAGTTTGCCACTTTTATCAACGGCTATAGTAGTTACTTTGCTGCTGTCATCAAATGTTACCGGCTCCATTTTATTGCCGGTAATTTTAAATAAACCATAACTCATCACAGCCCAGATAGTGCCATTTGCATCCTGGGTAATATCAGTTACAACATTGTGTTTTTGAGAGGCCTCAGGCTTATAATTTTTAATTTTACCATTATGAAGCATAGCCAATCCGTCAAGTGTACCAAACCATACACGCCCCGCACGATCAGAGAAAACGGTGCTTACATAGTTATTCGGCAACCCGTTTTGCCTGGAATATCCTAAAAAATCCTTTCCATCAAAACGGCAGGCTCCTCCAAAAGTGGCTATCCATAAACGATGATCTTTATCCATCGAAAACCTGTTCACCTGCGATTGGATCAACCCATCATCAATATCATAATGCGCAAACGTATATTTTTGCCCTAATGCCGGAAATACCCGCATTAAACAAATAAATACCACACACCAAAACACCCTCACTTGATATAAAATATACTTATTCACTACACCCTGATTAATAATTTGCAGTATTACCGCAATTAAATTCAAAATAAAGCTAAATAAAGCAAAAAAAATCACCCTTTTGGGGTGATTCCTTCTTATAGGGTAAATTGGTCAAAATCCCCTATCTAGTTTTATTATAAGATCAGTTAAAAAACTCAATTTTTAGCGGTTACAGCTCCATTACTACCGGCTGGTGTTTCCAGGTCTTCAAACATTTTACAAACCTGGGTAATTTTCCATTCCTGTGCATCATCTTTTTCAAGCACCAGGTAATTATGCTGTATACTGTCATGATAACTAAAATCAACCCTGGCTATTACCAGTGCATCGCTCTTGGCCAGCACTTCGTAGTTTGACTGACAGTTTTGCTGAGTGCCAGCTTCAGTTTTCATAGCATCAACCAAACTTGACTTACTTTGCTGGATTACTTTATTGCCGCGAGGAATTTTCAGTGTATAATTTTCATCCAATATCTTGTTAAGCTCTTTATAATTGCCATTCATGTGGCTGTCAATAAAGCTGCGGATCACAGCGGTGTAACCCTTATCGTCAGTTTTCGGACCTGTATAAGCGTAGATTGATGTGACCGATAATAAACTTATTAAGCAAGCCACCAGAAATTTATTTTTCATTGTGATATTTTTTTTATCAAATGTCACCAGGGTTGTAAAATAAAAATGTGTGTATAGCACCCTAAAAGTATGCGTATAACACCCTAAAAATATGCGTATAACACCAACGGTATTAATTGAAGAAGAAGAAATAATGCCCAATAATGAATTTTGAATACTTAACATCTGTTTCTCCCTTCATTATTCAATATCCGGCATTCATTATTCGATCTTTAAAATAAGTTTTATAATTAGTGGTATTATTCAATTATAGTTGAATAGTACCACTTAAAATAAAAATAGTACCATTATAAATGGAAAATTGCTGCGTAATTTTGTTTCATGTTACAAAACATACCACTATATGATATCTGTTCGTTATCTGACATCAATCAGGATGACATATTGGTAAGCCGTTTTGCACCATATCTTGATACACATAAAAACCTGGTTGCCACCCATCGGCACACATTTTATCATCTGGTATTATTTACAGCAGGCGCCGGTACACATACTATAGATTTTGAGAGCTTTGAGGTTAAACCCGGGCAAATTTATTTTATGATACCCGGACAGGTACACTCCTGGGCTTTTAAGGGGGTTACGGATGGTTATATTATCAACTTTTCGGCATCGTTCATCCAATCCTTCCTGTTACAGCATGGCTACCTGGATAATTTTTCTTTTTTCAGCGGTAATCTGGCCGATGCTGTGATCAATTTGCCAGCCGAAACTTATGCAGCAATCAAACTACTTTTTGAAAACATACTTACAGAAGTTAGCAATCCCGGCTCATCTGCTGCCGATATGATCAGGTTGCTGATGCTTCAAATATTTATCAGGGTTAACCGGGTAACTGCCATCCCGGTTGTAAATAATAATTCATCTTACAACCAAACCTTGCTCAAAAATTTTAAAAATTTAATTGAGCATCATTATAAGGATATCAGGTTACCAAAGGATTATGCAGCTATGCTGTATATAACGCCCAACCATTTAAACGCGGTTTGTAAAGATATGATGGGTATTCCGGCTGGTGAGATGATCCGTAACCGGGTGATGCTGGAAGCCAAACGCATGCTCACCAATCCACAGCTCAGCATCAGCGAAATATCGTTAAAATTAAACTTCAGCGACAACTCCTATTTCACCAAATTTTTTAAAAAACTGGAAGACACCACCCCTGAGGAATTCAGAAAAAAATTACTATACGATAATGGAAAATAACAACTATAAATTAGCGGCATGGCCAGCTTTTGTACATGCCAAATGTCCTCGTTGCAGACGCGGCAATATGTTTGCCACAAGTATGTATGGCTTTCAAGGTCAGGAAATGCACAAAACCTGCTCACACTGTGGCTTAACATATGAAAGAGAGCCAGGTTATTTTTATGTGGCCATGTTTGTAAGCTATGCCTTTAATGTTGCCGAAATGGTAACCGCCGCCGTGGCTATAAGTGTACTGACCGGCAGCCATAATCCGTGGTTATATGTTTCTATTATATTGGCTATTGCGGTTGTACTATCGCCCTTTAACTTCAGATATTCAAGGGTTATGTTATTGTATTGGCTTACACCAGGCCTGCATTATCACCCTGAAATGAGCCGCGACAAAATAAACTGATCTTTTGATAAATGATGATAAGCGTCGGCAGTGTTTTTCCTGCCGGCGCTTTTTTTATGCGTCAATAATTTTGATGACTATTAAACTATGAGGTTTGCTTTTGGTCATAATTACATATAACATCTATATTTTTTTGACCATGAAAACGAAATTAAACATCATAAAAAAAGACCTGTATAATGTATTTGTAATGGGTAATGCCGACGAACGGCAACTAGCAAGGATCTACTTTTTACTGGCTATCCCTTTTTTTACTTTACTCTTTACTTTTGGGCACTTCCCTACTTATAAGTAAGGCAAACTTGTATTATTTAGTCTGGATTACAGAAGGATCACAGCAACCGGACTTAAAAACAAAACAGCCGTTACATTGCTGTAACGACTGTTTGCCAACTGTTTCCCTAATTAAACTAACTAAACTAAACGATCATTAATATTACTGTGTGTACCGGCCCAGCTGGTTGATGGCCATTTGTACATTTTTAATATAAAAAACACTATTATAAACACATTGATTATCTATCCACCTTCTTTTCTTTAAAAGGTTGCTGTAGTTAAAATTCGTAATGGTAAAAAAATCTTTTTTCAGATCCACTTGTGCTGTACTATCGGGCCGATTACTGCCCTGATTTTCCTGTTGTTTTATCTCCGATGGTTGATTATTAAATGATTTCATTTCATCATCTGATGAAAATATTTGGGCACAAGCAACAAGTACAAGGGAAACAAAAATTAAAAAGTGATAAAAAAGCTTCATAGTAAATAACTTTGTAAATGTTTGATTGGATGCCCGCCTAAACATTAAGTCAAAATTAATCCTACCACGATAAAAATAACAGGGTGATAATACGGTATCACCTACGTATTTCTACGCATTTTTACATTCCATGAAATAAACTGTTGATTTATTTACCGGTAACCCGCAGCCTGCAAGTCAAATAATTCGGCATAGCGGCCTCCTTTGAGCAATAATTCCTGGTGACTGCCTATTTCTATCAGTTCTCCTTTTTCCAATACCAAAATTCGGTCGGCCATACGAACAGTACTAAATCGGTGCGAAATCAGCACCGCCGATTTCCCTTTGGTTAATTCGGCAAAACGCTCAAAAACATTGTATTCGGCCCGGGCATCAAGGGCTGATGTAGGCTCATCCAATATTAATAGCTGTGCATCACGCATATAAGCCCTTGCCAGGGCAACCTTCTGCCATTCGCCTCCAGATAGCTCTACCCCATCAGCAAAACGTTTGCCCAATTGCTGGTCATAAGTATGGGGAAGTTTAGCGGCCAATATATCGGCCAGACTTTGACGCGCAGAGTTTTCGATGAGCGGCCGGTTATCTTTTTCGCTTATTTTGCCTACAGCTATATTCTGCGCAAAGGTCATTGGGTAGCGTAAATAATCCTGAAAAATAACACCTACGTTAAGCCGCAGATCGGCCAGGTCATACTGTTTCAGGTCGATACCATCCAGCAGTATCCTGCCCTCTGTTGGGTCATACAAACGGGCAAGCAATTTTACCAGCGTGGTTTTACCTGCGCCGTTTTCACCTACCAAAGCCAGTTTTTCGCCGGGATATAGTGTAAAATTTAAATGGCGGTTGGCCCATCTGTCGGAATTAATGTATCTGAAGCCAACATTTTCAAAAGTAAAACCTTGTTGTATAGATTTAGGGAATGGCAGCGCGTTCTCGGCCAGTTTAATCTTTGGTACGATCTCAAAAAATTCAAAAAAATCGCGTAGGTAGATAGCGCCTTGAGATACTGCTGTAAAACGAGTTAAAATACCCTCGAGTAAAGTACGGAGCTGCCGGAATGAACCAGCAAGAAATGCCAGCTCGCCGATGGTTACGCTGCCGTTCACCGTACGTACAATAATAACCAGGTAAGCTGCGTAATAGCCCAGGCTGCCCAGCATGGCAAAGAAAGTACCCCATAATGAACGTTTTATGGCCAGTCGCCTATTATCGCCATAAAATTTATCAGACAGCAGCCTGAACCTGTCGATAATAAAAGCCGAGAGGTCAAATATTTTTACTTCTTTGGCGGTTTCATCGCTGGCACCCAGGTAACGGATGTAATCCAGCTCACGTCGCTCGGGTGTTTGCCCACGGGTTAGCGCATAACTTTGATCGTTAAAGTATGATTCACCTAAAAAAGCCGGGATAATAGCAATAAGCAATAACACAATGAGCCATGGATTAAAAGCCATTAAACCTACGGCCAGGAAACCCATCGTGATTAAATCCTGCACCTGGCTCATTACTTGCGACAGTAATATAGTACGGCCAACAGTTTGCTGCCGGGCACGCTCCAGTTTGTCATAAAATACCGAATCTTCAAACTGATCCAGATCCAATGTGGCAGCATGCTCCATAATTCTGACTGAAGTATAGTTGCTGAACAGATCACCCAACAGGCTATCCATTAAGGTGATGGCCCTGCTAAGTGCATCGGTCAATATAGCCAGGGTAAACTCAAGCCCTACTAACTGCCACAGATAGACCATATCCTTCACATGCTCATGGCTTACGGCCACCACCTGGTTAATAATCAGCTTACCTACATATAGTAGCCCCAAAGGCATGGCCGACCGTATAATGCGCAACAAGGCATTTACTACCGTCATCCAGCGGCTGGTTTGCCATACCAGTTTAAAAAACGCAGGCAAATTGCGTAGAGCCTCAAAACGTTCTTTTAAGGTAACTTTGTTATTAATGGTATTTTTGGGTGGGCGATCAGTCTTCAATATGGATGCTCTTTCTTGTTGATATAAGCGAATTTAACCAATTAACCCCCTAACCCTCTAAAGGGGAGATTTATTTTACATTGGCTTGTCATTACCAACCCGACTTACGAAGTTTTAAAAACTTCGTAAGTCTTTCTAAGTATTGAGTTGTTTTTTTGTAAATCACCAGCCAAAACAATAACCTGCTTTTTATTACTTTTGCCGGCACTATGGATACTTCACTGCATAATCAATTCGACAGTATAATTTTTGATCTTGATGGCACGCTTTGGGACAGCACAGCCAATGTGGCCCTGGCCTGGCAGGCGGCTATTTCAAAAGTTGATTATATTGATGAACCCATGACTGTAGAGCGGGTTAAGTCGATTACAGGCATGACCTACGATGCCATTTTTGACAAACTTTTCCCAAATCTCGATACAGATCAACGCAAGGAGGTACAAAGCCTTTGTGCTACCAGTGAGCTCGAAATTTTGCATACCAAAGGTGGTGATCTATACCCACAACTGGAAGAATCATTGCAATACCTGGGAACAAAATACAAACTATATATTGTAAGCAACTGCCAGAGCGGTTATATCGAACTTTTTCTGGACCTGAATAACATGCACCCTCATTTTTTAGGTCACCAGTGTTTTGGAACAAAAGGCAACCCCAAGGCTGATAATATCAAGGATATTGTAAACGATCATCAACTGAAAGCACCGGTTTATGTAGGTGATACCATGGGCGACTATACCGCAGCACACCAGGCTGGTGTCCCTTTTATTTTTGCCAGCTACGGCTTTGGTAAAGTACCTGACGGGATGGTGGCTACTGTTGATAGTTTTAGTGAGCTGACAGAACTGCTCTAATATCTTTATGGTAAACGGTTTCAGCTCTGTATCCAGGTATTTATTTGCCTAATCAGGGTTTCCACCTGTATGATTTACGATGGCAGCGATAACAAACATACTTTTTAAGCGGCAACCAAAATAAAAACATTTTTACAAATGGCCCGCGAGGTATGCGGTTAATATTAGTGTTATTACAACGCCTGCAATGAACCGCGTGGGTATGGCTTGGGCTTGTTTGCTTTGAGGAAGCAATGGAAAGGATGGGTTTTTCGTCGATTTCAACAGTCATGATCAGTTATTTAGGGGTTTTTTCGCCCCCTGACCAAAATAAAAGCCATTAAAAAGTGCATACCTATCCAATAGGTTCACATCTCAATCAGGGGAGCCTAAAGTTAACTTAAAAACAATGAAATTCATAGCATTTTTTGCTTTAAAAAGAAAATTATTTTTGCTCCTCAAGCAATAATTGCATAAAAAGCAGATCGAGCCAACGGTTAAACTTAAAACCGACTTCTTTAAAGTGCGCAACCTGCCTAAAACCCAAGGATTGGTGCAAGTGATAGCTGATTTGATTTTCGCTGTCGATGCCCGCTATTACGGCATGAATACCATTTTTTCGGGCTATATCAATAAGCGGCCGTAGCAAAAGTTTGCTTATCCCCTGTCCCTGAAATAAAGGATCTACATAAACAGAATGTTCAACAGTATAACGATAACATGGCCACACCCTGAAATGTCCGTAAGTGCAAAAGCCGGCTACCTTCCCACCTGTTACTGCTACCAATACCGGAAAGCCATTATCTATTCTGTCCTGATACCATGCCTGGCGCATTTCCAGTGTATGGGGTTGTTCGCTGTAAACGGCGGTAGTATTTAATATGGCATCGTTATAGATGTGCAGAATGGTTGTCAGATCATCCTCATTGGCATTTCTGACATTGATTATACTATTCATATTCATCGTAAATTAAAACACCCCTTACTTTAGGTAAGAGGTGCTTTGAATATTTCCAAGGATCATCCTTTTTTATCAGGACTGCCGGCTGCCGGCTGACCACCCGGAGGCATGCCACCAGGACCACCACCAGCCGGTATCACAACTTCCGGATGAGCTGTACCACGATGGCAGGTATTACAGTTAACGCCAGATTGCATGATCATGCCTAATGAATCTTTTTTGGCATGAAAATATTTCTGGTTTATTTTATTCATCATCTTGTACATATCACGCGCCATTTCCTTTTCGGGCTTGGCATCACTGGCCCAATCCATCTTTTTGGTTTCCTCATTACGGACATGACAAAAGTTGCAATGTACACCTAATGAATGCTCCCACTCTTCCATCACTTTGTGAAGATTATCGCCAGAGATGCTTTTAGGTAACACTTTTAAATTTTTAAACCCTTCATCCTGGGGTTTCTTAGGGGTCATGGACGTCATGGCGCCTAATACCACAACAGATAATAATCCAAGGGTAGCTACTATTTTTTTGTTAAATGGCATAATTGTCATGTTTAAGTAATCGAAATTAACCATTAACTTTTAATGTAACAACCGGATTCCGTAAAAGATGGTAATTTTTAAGATACAATTTATGGAATCAGGATTACTGAAACTGAAGTCAGGAGCCGGGAATCAAAAATTAAGATAAATTTTGTTTTTTGCTTATGAAAATGAAGCTTTTTTCTTGACTCCTGATTCCTAACTCTGGCCTCTCACCCCGCATTAATAACCGGCCATACCAAATAGCGGGAAAGGAGTTTTTCACTGATAGCCCAAAGTTTATTGCGTGATTCGGTATCTGTTGCAACCGCCGAGGTAGCTACTTTTTTCTTCTTTTTAAAATAAGCTCCATTGTACTGTTCAAGCCGGGGGGCCGTTGCCAGGAATATCGAAGTTTCGGCCGCTTGTTGTACGGTTACCATAAATGGAGTTGCCAGCACAAATAATATCTTACCCAACCCTTTAATATCTGCTCCAAAACCCGTTTTAACGGTACCCGGATGTAATGAAAAAGCAAGTATCCCTTTATCTCCATACTTCTCGGCAAGTGATTGAGCAAAATAAATATTAAACAATTTACTCATCCCGTAAGCCTTAAAGCCATTATAAGTTTGCTGCCATTGCAAATCATCAAACCGGGGTTTACCCCATTTATGAGCTTCCGAACTTACATTGATGATGCGGGCCTGCCCTCTTTGCAATAAAGGCATCAGACAGTGGGTTAATAAAAAAGGTCCCAGATGGTTGGTAGCTAAAGTCAATTCAAACCCATTCTTACTCAAATGGCGTTCCTGAAAAACGCCGCCTGCATTGTTGATCAGGGTATTGACGGCAAAAAGTGTTTTATTGAGTTCATCGGCCGCCTCACGTACGCTTTGTAAATCGGCCAGATCGCAGCGCAGCACATATATTTCTTTATTGCCTGTTTTACCTGTTATTTGATTTTTAAGCCGCTCGCCTTTGGGTATATTACGTACCAGCAGATAAAGGGCATGCCCTTGCGCAGCTAATGCTAATGCGGTTTCTTGTCCTATGCCGGATGTTGCACCGGTAATAATGGTTGTTTTTAATGCCATGCCCTCTATGCTCTGAAAAGAAAACTTTCAGATTAGCAAGATACTTGTTTTTTGCCCCACGGGTCCTCTAAAGAGTGATTTTTTTGATATGCTTCAATACTTTTACACTTTTATTAAAATACCCGGATTTACAATCCTGTTTAAGCCTTTGTTACTCGCTCCTTAAACTCTTTACCGGGTTTGCTAACGCAGCTTTAACAGATTGAAAACTAATGGTGATAAAAGCTATTAATATCGCCATCAGTCCCGCCAATACAAATACATACCAGCCAATATTGATACGGTAAGCAAAATCCTCGAGCCATTTATTCATGGAGAACCAGGCGGCCGGAATGGCTATAGCTATGGCAATCAGTACCAATTTGATAAAATCCTTTGCCAACAGACCAATAATTTCGGTAACGCTGGCACCCAATACTTTTCGAACGCCTATTTCGCGGGTGCGTACTTGTGCTGTAAAAGCTGCCAATCCTAACAAACCCAAACATGAAATCAGGATAGCAATGCCCGCAAAATAATTAAACAGGGTTCCTTCTCTTTGTTCTCCTTTATAAAGATTGTTAAAAATATCATCCAAAAAAGTATAATCAAATGGGTATTGCCCATTGTATTGTTTAAACTGCTCCTGGGCTGCATTAATGGCTTTTTGAGCATTGCGGCCATCCGTTTTGATATACATCGAGTTCAAATTCGGGGTATAATAAAAAATAGCAGGAGATATCTTCTCCCTCATGGAAGCGAAGTGAAAATCTTTTACCACGCCTATTATGGTACCATTAGTTTTCCACATCCTAAATCTTTTCCCTATCGGATTTTTTAAGCCAATTTCTTTAACCGCTGCCTCATTTAAAATAAAATGGGTTGAGTCGGCCACTGCTCCCGTAAAACCAGCTCCCTGCACTAATTTCATTTTAAAAAAGGACATGAAATCTTTATCAATGGCCATAGGATGCACAATAAAAGTTTGGTTAGCTTCTTTACCATCCCAATCATTATCGCCGGTAAGACCGCCCAGCCTTACAATGTTGGAGTTGGACCGGGTAACACCCAATATGCCTGGCTGTTTTAAAAGTTCGGCTTTTACGGCATCATAATGTTTTGCCATATCCCGCATCCAGAAACCTAATACATGACTTTTATCGTAACCCAATTGCTTTGACCGGATAAAGCTAAGCTGATTGGTAATTACTATGGTGCCAATAATAAGTACAACCGAAAATGTAAATTGGGTAACCACCAATATTTTCCGGAAAGTAACATCACCAATACCGGCAGAAACTTTACCTTTTAATGCTTTAAGCGGTTCAAATGATGATAGCAACAAAGCCGGGTAAATACTTGATACGATGAGCGTGCCCGATATAGTTGCCAATATAACTATCCATATATGATAATCATTGAGGTTAAATACCAGCTGTTTACCCGATAGTTCATTAAACGCGGGCATTAGGGCATAAATAAGCATGATGGCCAAACCCGCGGCAATCAAAAATAATAAAGCGGTTTCTACAATAAACTGCAGGAACAAATGTGATTTTGCAGCCCCTATAATTTTACGCATGCTGATCTCTTTTGACCGCAACATTGACCGTGCAGTTGAAAGATTTACATAATTAATACAGGCAATTACCAATATTAATAATGCTATAACAATAAATATCCTTACAGTGCTTATACCTCCATCGCTACCATCAAGCCGATATAAATGTGTTTTTGTTAAGGGTAATAATAAATACTCCACATCGGTATCTTCCTTTTTATGGCTGATGTGAATGTTAAACAACTTTGCTTTTAAACTTTGCGGTGTGATACCTGGATTAAGTAACAGATAGGTTTCATAATTAAAATTGCTGAAATTACTGTTTACATCTTCCTTATTATCCGCGAGTTTTTTACTGATATGATAACTCATAGGCATGATCATATCCATATTAAAGCTGGAATTATCCGAAAAATCGTTGATAACGCCACTCACTGTAAAGTTTGCTTTATCATCCGCTACAATTACCTTTCCAATCGGGTTTTCATCGCCGAAATATTTCTTAGCCGATTTTTTTGTTATGACTACGGAGTTATCGTTGGCAAAAGGCTTTGCCGTATTCCCCTCCGCTAATGGGAAATCGAAAATAGAGAAAAATGATGGATCGGCGAAAACAACGTTTTCATTACCAAAAACTTTATCATGGTATCTGAACATCGAAAAAAACTCATTACCTGTTATACGAACCTGATCTTTTACTCCTGCTACTTGTTGCTTTGCCAGCGGCCCCATCGGGGCTACATCCTGCGACCAGATTTGCCTGCTAGCGCCGGTGCCGCCAAAAATTGCCATTCTGTAAATGTTAGGCGCTTTTTTATGGAAGCTGTCAAAACTCAATTCGTTCTGCACCCATAATAATATCAGTATCCCGATAGCCAGGCCAACAGTTAAACCAACAATATTAATAAAGGAGTAAAATTTGTTTTTTAACAAATTACGCCAGGCAGTTTTGAGGTAATTTTTCAGCATGATCGGAGTGTTTTAGCCAATGTTAGCTAAGATTATGCCATTCATTCAACTAATTGATTATAAGACAAATAAAACAAATCATTAATAAAACTCCGTACGGATATATTATACTAATTGTTCGCATGCGGACGGTTTATATCCTAATATAATGAAAAGATTGATATTGGCCCGACCGAAAGAAAACGGCTCTCCCTCTTTCTGAAAAAAATAAAATAAATTTGGATTACTACGAAACATTCGTAGATTTACGAAATAATCGTAAATATAATGGAGAAATTATCGCAGCAAGAAGAAGAAGCCATGCAGGCAGTGTGGCAATGCGGCCCGGGTTTTATTAAAGATTTTCTGGATCAGTTACAGGAGCCCAAGCCTCCTTATACCACCCTGGCATCAACCATTAAGAACCTGGAGCGGAAAGAATTTTTAAAAAGCGAAAAAATGGGCAATTCGCTCCGTTACGTCCCCATCATTAAAGAGGAGGAATATAAAAAACGCTTTATGAGTGGTTTTGTGAGCGATTACTTCCAAAATTCCTACAAAGACCTGGTTACATTTTTCGCCAACGAGAAAAAGATAAGCGCCAGCGATCTGCAGGAGATCATTAAACTGATTGAAAAACAATAAACCCTACCACCATGCCAGCATTGTTTGTTTTTTTGCTTAAAGTAAATATTGCCCTGTTGCTATTTTGCGCGGGTTATTACCTGGTACTCAGACCGCTTACTTTTTATACGCTTAACCGTATTTACCTGCTTGCAGCTATCATTTTTGCCAGTATATACCCCTGGTTAAACTTATCAGCCTTTTTGCAGCGACATGAGGAATTGGTAAAACCTGTACAGCAGATAGTTATCAACTGGCAGGCACCGGTACAAAGCCTGGTAAAACCATTGGGGCAACCCGATTACTGGCGATGGGCCGAGGTTATTTTCTGGCTGGGTGCCTATCTGTTAGCGCTTAAACTGGTGGTACAGCTATTCTCGCTGTACAGATTATATAAAAGCTCCAAACCGGCTACCATCAACAATCATCAGGTACGGATTATGGATAAAGATGCAGCGCCTTTCTCTTTCTGGCAAAGCATCTTTGTGAACCCTTCAAAACACGAACCCGCCGATCTGAAGGCTATATTATTACATGAGCAGATACATGTGAACGAATGGCATACCGTAGATATATTGCTGGCCGAAATAAGCAGTATTTTTTACTGGTTTAACCCTGGCATATGGCTGATGAAAAAGGCTATCCGCGAAAACGTGGAATTTATAACCGATCGTAAGATATTAAATAAAGGTATCGACAGTAAAACCTATCAATATAGCCTGGTTTCGGTAAGTTTTAACAACCAGCAGCCCGGTATAGTGAACCATTTTAATATATCAACCATCAAAAAACGCATTATCATGATGAACGCTAAAAGATCTTCAAAAATAAACCTTACCCGCTACGCCTTCCTGGTACCTGCGGTGATTACTTTACTACTGGTGTTCAGCATATCAAAAGCCGATTTTGCCAAACCTATCCGGGTAAAATTGGTTAATGCGGTTAAACCTTTGGAAAACATCATCACTGTAACCGCTTTGCCAAACCCGGCTGGTAATGTTCCGCTTCCTAAGCTTAAAAAGCCCACGCATCCAGCGGCCAAAACATTACCAGTCGCCAAACCAGATACAACTAAGAAAGCAATCATCGTTAATAGATATGGCAATAAAGACTCCGTAATTTGTTATATCAACGGCGTAAAAGGCAGTCTTAAAAATATTGATCCTGATAATATAGCGCAGGTTACCGTTTTAAAAGGGGCTCCCTTACCGGCTTATATTAGTAAAGATGATATAGATGATGCAAAAAAGCTGGGGCTGATACTTGTTGTGACTAAAGATTCGCCTGATGGAAAAACAATCGAAAAATCAAAACAAGTAAATGGGGTTGTAGTAACTGGCTACAAAGTAAATGCTAACGTAAATTCAACCAATACTGCGCTAAAAAACTATCAACCAGGCGCTTTTTCTATTCATGTTGATACTATCAATAACACAAATACCAAGAGCAGCGTAAAGGCCCGTATTATACAGGTAACCTCCTCTTCAAGCGTATCGGTAGATGGTAAAAACACCTCTTCTCAGAACATTTCTGTTGATAATAATAAAGGCATGCATATCTCTTTTGATAAAGATAAAACACCATTAGTTATGGTGGATGGAAAAGAAGTACCCGCAGCTAATATCAATAAACTAAATCCCAATGAAATTGAAAGTATGAACGTTCAGAATGATGAAGCCACCACAAAAAAATATGGGGACAAGGCAAAAAACGGAGTGGTATCGATCACCACTAAAAAGAAAAACTGATTAAGGGGTGAATATTGCCTGACAGATCATGCTTAATTATATCCATTAACTGGCTTCGGCCAGTTTTTCTGTTTCAAGCAGGGTGAGTAAAGCTTTTTCTGCCTGGTTGAGCTCGGCTGCCTTCACGTCCTTTTCTTCGTCGAGTTCGCTAATGTATTTAAACAGGGTGCCTTCCTCATAGCTTTTAATTACCGAAGGGTGCACATAGTATTTTTTACAAACCGAACGGGTGTTGCCTAAAGTAACGGCCACTTCATCAATTACGCTGACGATTTTTTTACGGCATTCGGTAACATTGGCAAATTCACCAGCCGCTTTAAAAGCATATAAAGCGCTTACGCTGCCAGCCCAGGTACGGAAGTCTTTAGCCGTAAAATCTTCGCCGGTAATCTCTTTCAGATAGTTATTAATATCGCCCGAATCAACGCTGTGGCGATCACCAGCTTCGTCATAATACTGAAAAAGCTCTTTTCCCGGGATGTCGCGGCATTGTTTTACCAACCGTGCTAATTTTCTGCTTTGCAAACTTACTTTATGCTGTACGCCCTTTTTGCCTTTAAACTCAAACCTGATAGTTGACCCATCAATTTTAATATGCCGGTTTTGCAAGGTGGTTAAACCAAACGAACCATACAATTTTTGATAGGATTCGTTCCCTACCCTAATGCTGGTTAGCTCCATGAGGCGCACCACAAGAGCCACCACCTTTTCGTGCCCGGGGTTATGGCGGGCCAGATCTTTATCTACCTGCTCACGTATAGCGGGCAGGTAAGAGGCAAAAGTTTGCAGGCGATGATATTTGGATTGATTGCGGATCTGGTTCCAACCAGGATGGTAGCGATATTGTTTCCGACCGGCGGCATCGATACCTGTAAATTGCAAATGCCCATTTTCATAGGGCGATATCCATACATTGGTGTACGCCGGCGGGATCACCAACCGGGTAAACCGGCTTATCAACTCCTTGTCTTTTATTAATTTGCCTTCGACATCGTAAAAACTCCATCCCTTGCCCGACTTTTTACGGGTATAGCCCGGTGATGAATCTGACACATACCTTAAACCAACCGCCTTTGCAGTAATCTTTGGGTCGCGACCAATTTTTTCCAGTTTTTGCAGCAATCGGTTCATATGGATGGAACAACAAAGCCCATACCATTAAGTTTTGATGAGCAGGCAAAGGATACCCATACCCAGCCAACCTCCGCTTAAAAGAATCCATACCGAATAATGAGTTTCTAATTTCCAACAGCAAATAATGGGTTTACATAAAATTAACGAAAAAAATACAACTTATTGATTATAAAATAATTAAACACATGTAAACCATAAAATGTGTAAACCATGTAAACCCACTTTTGTAACAAAATGGCCCAGCTGTTCGGGGGTTATGCTCATCCTTATCTTTTAAATACATATGTCATTGAGTAAGGAATCTATTGCAGAAATTATTTTGATAACCTCACTAATAATGATGTTTATATTTTATAAACGTCAGATAGTTACTAATTTCACATCAAACGCAAAACACTGATTGATGAAATACAACTTTTTAGGAAACACAGGTTTACTGGTTTCTGAACTTTGCTTTGGCACCATGACCTTTGGTGGCACCGGCCTGTACGAAGCCATTGGCAAGGCCCAGCAAACAGAGGTGAACGATATCATGAAAACAGTTGTTGACTCGGGCATTAACTTTATTGATACCGCCAATGTATACTCTTTCGGCGAATCAGAATCGTTGCTCGGCCAATCTATCAAGGATGTGGGGCTCGATCGTAACCAATTGGTTATTGCAACCAAAGTGCGCGCTTTTTTAAACCAGGGACAAAACAGTGGTGGTTTATCCCGGTACCATATATTCCAATCGGTTGATGCCAGTTTAAAACGCCTGCAGGTAGATCATACCGACATCTTATACGTACACGGCGTTGATTACCATACACCTGTAGAAGAGATTATGCGCTCCTTAAATGATATTGTTTTAAGTGGCAAGGTACGTTACATAGCCGTGTGTAATTGGCCTGGCTGGATGGTGATGAAGGCCATGGGTATTGCCGAAAAAAATGGCTGGCATAAATTTATAGGCATGCAATGCTTTTACTCTTTGGCCGGCAGGGATATTGAAAGAGAGATATTACCGGTTGCTATTGATCAAAACCTGGCTATGATGCCCTGGAGCCCGCTGGCGGGTGGCTTTTTATCGGGTAAGTTTACCCGTGATAGCCAGAACGTCGAAGGATCGCGCAGATCAACGTTTGACCACCCTCCGATAAACAAGGAAAAAGCCTATGATATCATCGATGTAATTGTGGAGATAGGTAAACAGCGCAACGTATCAGCTGCGCAGATTGCTTTAGCGTGGGTACGCCTCCAAAAAGGTATTACGAGTACTATCATCGGTGCAAAAAACAATGACCAATTACTGGACAACATCAAGTCGACCGAAATAGTATTATCTGATGAAGAGCTGAAAAAGATTGATGAAGTAAGCGCACTTCCTGTAGAGTATCCGGGTTGGATCATTGATTATCAACACAGGTTCAGATAGATTGTAAAAGTATTGGGCTTTAAATAAATCCTTATTCTATAACAAAAAAGGGAAGTCAAAATATGGCTTCCCTTTTTTGTCGTATCAAATCGTAAAATTACAATCCAAACCCGTAAGCTACGCGTAAAGCAAATATACCCAGATGGTCTTCTTTATGAGTAAGATAATCATAATGCAGGCCAAAATCCCAATGTTTAGTAGCATAACCCAGATTTGGCGACAGATCTAAACGGTGTGGCCCCCAACTCGGACCTTCCAGTTTTTCAAAGGCAACACCAATTTCGCCTCCTACATATATATTTGGCAGAAAAAACTCTTTAACGCCGGCCTTTATAGGCAACTCACCATAGCTTTGATATCTTTTGTCCTGTCCGGGTATCTTCTTTGGAAAAAAGTGGTAACCACCGGTGGTAAAGGTGATAGCCAAATCATTGGTAACGCCATACTGCAGGCGTGCGGTTCCGCCAAGACTAAAGTTTGTACCCAGTTTGGCAACTCCAGTCGGAAGGCCCGATTCAATACCTAAGCTTAAAACAAAGTCTTTGGCTGGAGTAGTTTGTGCTTTTACGTTGGTTGCAAAAAACAAAATAGCTGCCATAAAAGCTACGCCTATTAGTTTTGTTAGTTTTTTCATTTGTAATGATTTTTAGTAAACAATATTTATATACATTACTATCTCATTCACAAATAGGTTGCCTCGCCTTCAATTTATTTTTGAACTGATGACCATATGAAACAACTAACCATTGATTTTTATAAAGCAGGCAACCTATTACTTAAAGCAATCGTATTTTTTGTAACAACCGTCATTTAACAGGAGGTTATATATCAAACCAAAAAAATATTAAAATGAAAAAAGTTATTTATCCCGCGCTGATCCTATTATTTATCAGCTTTTCGGCTTTTATTGTTGCCACTACCTGGAAGGTAAAAGATCCCTATGAAATAAAGTTTTCGAATGGAAAAATACATGGAGAATTTCAAGGGTTAAAAGCAAATATCCAGTTTGATAAAGCACATCCTGAGGATTCAAAAATTTCGGCTACTATTGATGCTACTACGCTAAGCACCGGTTTTTTTATTAAAACCAGTCATTCTAAAGATGCTATCGACGTTGATCATTACCCTACCATCAGTTTTACATCAACTACTGTAAGCAAAACCAATGCTGGCTATGACGCTAACGGCAAGCTTACCTTAAAGGGTGTTACAAAACCAATTACCATTCATTTTACGTTTGACGATAAAGGAAACGAAGGCATTTTTAAAGGCGATTTTAAAGTAATTACCAAGGATTTCGGTATCACCAAAAATGGTTCACCAGACTATCTGGACATTACATTAAGTGTTCCTGTAAGCAAATAAACTATTCATGATTTTTGAGTTATAAGGGGGAAGTGTGTGTGTTTTATTTAATAACTCAAAAAGAAAGCCCGGAGCTTAAAAACTCCGGGCTTTTGATTTTATATTTTACTGCGCTTCTCTATTCAAAACTCTTCAACACTTTGATAACGTGTTCTATCTGTTCGGGATGAACATCCAGGTGGGTTACAAAACGGATGCGGTGTTTATCGGTGTCGCTGGCTTTAATGCCATGGATAGCCAACTTAGCCAATACGGCCGCAGCCGGTTCAACTGTATCAAACAGTACAATATTGGTTTCCACTGGTACTACATTACTCACCCAGGACAATTTACTCAGTTCCTCGCCTAAAATGGCTGCATGGGCATGATCAACTTTAAGTCGCTCTACATGATGATCAAGCGCGTAAATGCCGGCTGCAGCCAAAAAACCAGCCTGCCGCCATCCGCCACCCAATACCTTACGGATGCGACGGGCGTATTTAATGGTTGCAGTATCAGCCAATAAAACCGAACCTACCGGTGCGCCCAGTCCTTTTGACAAACAAACGGATATTCCATTAAAATATTTGCCATAGTCAATAGCCTTATCTCCGGTATGCGTTAATGCGTTAAATATACGTGCACCGTCCAGGTGAAGCTTTAAGCCTTTGGCTTTGCATAGTTCGGCAATGGGGGCAATATCAGCCAGTGTATAGCAGCTGCCGCCACCCTTGTTTACTGTATTTTCCAGTACTACTAAACTGGTATGGGGGAAATGGATATTTTCGGTATTAATCTCAGGCGCTATCATTTCGGCGGTGATAATACCCCGGTAACCATTCAGCAAACGGGTGGATACACCTGAGTTAAAAGCTATTCCCCCACCCTCATACCGGTAAACATGCGCGGTTTGGTCGGCTATTAACTCGTCTAAAGGTTGTGTAAAGCATTTAATAGCTATTTGGTTGGTCATGGTACCCGATGGGCAAAACAAGCCCGCTTCCATTCCAAAAATGGCTGCGGTTTTCTTTTCCAGCTCGGTAACGGTTTCATCTTCGCCAAAAACATCATCGCCTACTTTGGCGCTCCACATAGCTTCGAGCATTCCGGGTGTCGGTTTAGTAACCGTATCGCTGCGTAAATCAACAGTTAATTGCATGGTAATTTTTTATTCCTATTTTAGAAGCTCAAATCTAAATTATATACGTTCAATTTTACTATTATCCGTATATTTTATGGTTGTAACAAATATGTATCCATCATATTAAATGTTTTTAATTTACGTTCTCTGTTTTTAAACTTACTATGCGTACAACTATACTCCTTTCATTAATTGTATTGAGCTGCACATCGGTTCAGGCTCAAAAATGGCAGCCTGGCACTTTTACCGATGTAAAAGGCAATCGTGAAACCGGTTTTATCAGGCTTGATCCTCCGGGTAAGGGGCCTATAAAAGATGAAGGCTTTATTGAATTTAAAGAAACCGAAAAAAATAATCCATATAAATTAAGCGCCAGCGACCTGCGGTCGTTTGTGGTAGCTAAAGATAGTTTCGTGGTGGCTCATGCTCCACAGAACGGTGCCTGGGGTAAGGAAGAAACTGATTTTGTAAAAGTGGTTTTGGACGAACCAACCAAACTTTACGTGGCTCAGGGAGGCAAAGGCGGCGGCGGAAGCGGCTTTGGTATTTCGCCTGGAATTGGCATGGGCTACGGTACCGGCGGATACGGAGGTGGCGTAGGCGGCGGTATAGGCATATCCCTTGGTGGCGGTCGTGGCCGTAAAGGCGGCAAAACAATTTATTACTACGGTGCCAACACTGCCGAAATGAAACAATTGACCGACGAAAATTTTGAAGACATCATGACCGATATTATGGGCGATGAACCCGATGTAGTGGAGAAAATACACGCACACCAGTTTGGGCTAAAAAATATTGACAAGCTGATTGCCTATTATAAAACAAAGCAGAGCCCCCCAGCCCCCTAAAGGGGGAGCTTTTGATTAGCATAACTAAAAGCAAATGCATTCTTGTTCCCCCTTTAGGGGTTTTAGAGGCTCAATCAATCTTGATCCCCTTATAATACTCGGCGTTCTGATAATCTTTCCGGAGCGGGAAACCTTCCCAATCGTCGGGCAATAATATCCGGCGCAGATCTGGGTGACCTTCAAAAAATATACCTAATAGATCATAGGCTTCACGCTCGTGCCAGTCGGCAGTTCGGTATACGCTGGTTATGCTTTTAAATTCGGGCAAATCTGTATTTTCCCGGTTGTGAGGTTTACTTACCTTTAGCGTAAGTTGGGTTTTATAAGGTATAGATGCCAGGTGATAAACCACACCATAACGGTTATCCTCATCATTGTAATGCACCCCACTCAGGCTCGACAGAAAATCAAAATAAGTTTTGGAATTATTACGCAGCTCCAGGCACAC
>JACXTT010000807.1_pt1 | contig 53263 bp, 45 predicted proteins | sample 9270951 | NCBI WGS metagenome assembly JACXTT01 (sample SAMN15532306, study PRJNA645909) | rock metagenome | isolation source: weathered quartz diorite | place: Puerto Rico | collected 2017-06-21
GCGCTTTTACTACTCGCAGCAGTTGTGAACGGATTCTTTACAGCGTCTTTGAACGAATGAACAACCATTGGTCCCGTCACCCGCTCTCAGCTTTTACACAGAACTCTTGACGCTACCTAGTACTGATCCCCAATCGCGCTGCCGCGAGAGCAATGGAGGATACCCCTCGTCTAAGCGACGACGTTCTGCGGCCTGCCAGCCAGGAACGCGCGAATGTTTTCGACGGCGATGTTTAGCAGGCGAGAGCGGGCGGCGCGGGTGGCCCAGGCCAGGTGCGGCGTGATGATGCAGTTCCTGGCTCGCAGCAGAGGATTTTCTAGCGAAGGCGGTTCCTCAGCGAGCACATCCAGACCTGCTCCGGCCAGCGCGCCGGAATTGAGCGCGTCGGCCAGGGCCTGCTCCTCGACGAGCGGGCCGCGGCTGGTATTGAGCAGGAAGGCCGTCGGTTTCATCCACGAAAGGCGTTCGCCATTGACAAGCCCTTTCGTTTCGGTGGTCAGCGGGCAGTGCAGGCTCACCACGTCGCTTTGACGGAAGAGCGTTTCCAACTCGACAAACTTGACTTCGCCGCCTGCTGCGGCGGTCCTGGTATCATACGCGAGCCGCATCATGCCCAGGGCGGCTGCCCATTCGCTCACAGCTTGTCCGATGCGACCGAATCCGACGATTCCCATGACGCTCCCATCCAGCTCGATCAGTGGCCAGTCCCAATAACACCACTCCACGCTGCGGGACCAGCGGCCTTCTCGCACCGTTTGCGAGTGATGGCCCACATGGTGGGTCAATTCAAGCAGCAGCGCCAGCGCGGTTTGCGCGACCGATTTAGTTCCGTAAGTCGGAACATTGGTGACGGGTATATGGCGCGCGGCAGCCGCTTGCAGGTCCACGACGTTGGTCCCGGTGGCCAAGACGCCGATGTACTTCAAGCGTGGCAAGCTCTCAATATGCGTGCGCATGAGCTCGGTCTTATTCGTCAACAAAACCTCTGCCTCGGCCGCGCGGCGGAGGACATCGCCGGGAGTGGTGCGCTCGTAAATCTCACAAGGGCCGAGCGACCGGAGTTTATCCCAGCTCAGATCGCCGGGGTTCAAGGTGAAACCATCGAGGACGACGATGTTCATTGCGCGAAGTCTAGAGTCCAAAGTCTCAAGTCCAAAGTCAAAATTGTGGCCAAGCGCCTCGATTTCTCGTGGCGGTGGAAGATGAGGCCTTGCAAATTCAGGAATGGAAAAATCGCGGACTAAGCGATAGCATACCTGAAATGGCGACGACGCGACATTGTTGGCAATGCGGCGCCGAGTACAAACTGTCAGGATCTCCGGGGCGGTCCGAGACTTGCGGCACGTGCGGTTCGGATCTGAAAGTGTGCCTGAATTGCGTCAGTTATGCTCCTCAGATGGCGCAACAGTGCCGCGACCGGCGCGCCGAGGCCGTGGCGGAGAAGCACCTGGCCAATTACTGTGAATATTTTGAATTTATCCGACGCGAGTTTGTGCCGCCGCCTGAGGACGTGCCTCGCGCCGACCGGGCGCGGGAAACGCTGAAGAAACTGTTGGGGGATTAACTTGCGCTCGTTCAGGCTTCGTCAAGCGCCCGCGCAAACTTGAGGGCTTCGCCGTAATGCTTGTTCCCGGCCCGGATTCGGGCAGTGAGCGTCTTGCCGATCGCCAGCAGGAAAGGTGTCGCCAGTTCCGGCGCCTCTTTGGCCAGGCGCTGAAAGGCGGCGGCGGGCATCTTAATGAGGATACTATTGCAGATTGCCACGACGTTGGCCGAGCGCGGTCCACGATCAAATAGCGGGATATCTCCAAAGAAATCGCCTGCGCCCAGCGTCGCCAGATTGACGTCCTGCTCGAGCACTTTCATGCGCACTGCCAGCTCGCCCTCGAGCACCAAATACATCGTATCGTCGGAGTCCCCCTGCCGGACGATTGTTGAGCCCGGAAGCGCCTTCATTACTTCGATAAATTGAGCGAAACGCGCAAGCTGTTCGTCCGACATCGCCGCGAAGATCTTGATGCGGCGCAGTGCACGGACATCGAGGCCTTGCAATGCCAGGGAGGATTCCGCCTCCGCAGCACCCGAGTTGTTAAAGAACATTTTTAGTTCTGGCAGATCGGCCGCCCTTTGCCACGAGCGATCGCCGGCGGCAAAAATCCACGTGCCGGCGGTGATACGCTCATCCTTTACCCACGAGACGAGCGTCGGGAGCTCGACCGGGCCGTACGGTGTTCGGTCGATTCCCCAGACGATAAACGCAGACTCTGGCGCAGCGGAAGCCATGTCAATGATTCCTGTTTCGATAGCGCACCAGACGGCAAAAGCCAAGTAAAAACGGCGACCGATTCGCCTCTCCCCGCCAACTTGCGTTCCGCATTCAATTGCCGGATACTTTGCCTGTGCACTTGACCGTGACCCAGCTCGCCGACCGCCTGGTTGCGTCTTATGCGCAAGTGGGCGGCATCAACCATCTGGACGGAAAAAACCTTCCGTCCAAACATGCGATCGCGGACATCACCGTGGACCTGCTCCGGCTGCTGTTCCCGGGTTTCTTCGACGAGAAACTGATTCACTCTTCCGAAATCAAAGTCGAGACGGCCACGCGGCTCGACGCAGTCCTGGGGGACCTCGAGGCCGAGATCCGCAAGAGCCTTGAATACAATCCGCCTCCGGAACTGCCAAAAAAGGATCTGCGCTCGATCGCTCGCGCTTACACAGTGGAGTTCCTCGACAGCTTGCCCCGCTTGCGTGAACTGCTGCAGACCGACACCGAGGCGGCCTTTAACGGCGACCCTGCGGCGCTGAGCAAAGAGGAAGTCATTGTGGCTTATCCATGCATCGAAACCATCGCGGTGCAGCGACTGGCGCACGAGCTGTATTTGAAAAATATCCCGCTCATCCCGCGAATCATGACCGAGTGGGCCCATGGCCGCACAGGAATGGACCTGCACCCGGGCGCGCAGATAGGCACGCACTTTTTCGTGGACCACTGCACCGGGACCGTCGTGGGTGAAACGACCGAAATCGGCAATCACGTCAAGATGTACCAGGGAGTGGGCCTGGTGGCGAAGTCGCTGGCCGCTGGCCAACTCCTGCGCGGACAGAAGCGGCATCCCACGATTGAGGATCGGGTGACAATTTACGCGGGCGCCACGATCATGGGCGGCGACACCGTGATTGGCGAGGGCAGCACGATTGGCGCGAATGTGTTTTTGACCAACAGCGTCCCGCCTCACTCATTGGTGGTGCAGGAGGAGGCCAATGTGAAGGTGATGAGCAAGAAGGAGTATCAGCGCCGGCAAGAGGAGTTTCATATCTAAAATTTCGTCAGTCGTTCCAATTCCCGCACCCGCTGCTCAATGCGCGCGCGCGTCGTTTTCGTAGTTCGCCGCAGGCCAAATCCTTCGCAGCAGAAGGAGGCCAGCACGCTACCGTATATCATCGCGCGCCGGATGTTGTCGTCAATGGACCCTTTGGCGCTGGCGAGGTAGCCGAGCAAGCCGCCGACGAAGGTATCGCCCGCGCCGGTCGGATCGACCACCTTGGGCAATGGATAGGCCGGACAGAGAAAGACACCGCGGGGGCTGGAAAGTACGGAGCCGTGGGAACCCAATTTGATGATGACGTACCTGGGACCAAGCTTGTGGATTTTTTTCAGCGAGACGAGAAGGTTGTCTTCTTTCGTCAACTGATGAGCCTCGCTGTCGTTGAGCACGAAAGCATCCAGGCTCCGGAGCAGCTTCAACAAATCGACCAGGGCGATGTTCAACCACAAATCCATTGTGTCGGCGACGACGAATTTCGGGCGAGCCATCTGCTTCAGCACGTGCAGTTGCAATGATGGGGAAATGTTACCCAGCAGAACAAAAGGAGCATTCTGGTGGGAATTCGGCAGCGTAGGAGTGAACGTCTCAAACACTCCCAGCTCGGTCAGCAACGTCCGGCGCCGGTTCATGTTGGCCTCGTATTGGCCGGACCAGTGGAACGTTTTGCCGGGCTGCATTTGCAAACCCTCGAGATCGATTCGATGGCGCTTATAGAGCTGAAGATAACGCTTGGGAAAATCATCCCCGACGACGCCGATCAATTTGACTGGGCTGAAAAAGCTGGCAGCGACCGCAGCATGACTGGCTGAGCCGCCCAGGAGGCGCGGGTTCTCAGCGTTGGGGGTCTTGATCGAATCCAGCGCGGTCGAGCCAACAATCAGAACACTCATAAACAGTTGATCGGTTACCAAATACTGCTGCCATCTGTTTTCCAGGCAACGCGAAAAATCAAGTGCCCATCTGACCACGCAACGCGGCCTGGATTCAATCCCCTACCGATCTCTCGCCGAACAGCCGGCGTTTGAAAGCGCGGCAGGTGGCCTCGATGTCTTCCGAGTTCAGGATAGCCGAGACCACGCAAATTCGACTGGCGCCCGCGGCCACGACCTCATCCACATTGTCCAAATTGATTCCGCCGATGGCGAACCAGGGAATGCTCACGTTTTCAGATGCCCATCGAACATACTTCAGCGTCACCGGAGTTGCGTCTGGCTTGGTGCCGGTCGCGTAGACCGGTCCAACGGCCAAATAGCTGGCGCCTGCCTCGACGGCTCGGCGCGCTTGCTCGGGCGCATGCGTGCTCAGCCCGATTCTTATGGGACTGTCAGCGCTTGAAACTTGAGAGACTCGCGAAAAGCCCGCGCAGAAGAAATCTTCCTGGCCCAGGTGACAGAACTCGGCGCCAACTTCTCGCGCGACGGAAACATGATCGTTGATTACCAAGCCCACCGAGGAGGCACACGTGATGGACGAGATTGCTTTGGCCATGTGGCTGATTTCATCGACCGAGGATCGTTTCGCCCGGAGCTGAATCAAATCGGCGCCGCCTTGGCAAAGCTGGCGAGCGACTTCGTCTGGCGCGCGCCCGCGCAAATAAGCCAGGTCCACAAACGCGTAAAGCCGGCATTCGGAAAGTGGTTTCAACTTGTTTCCGGGATTAATCGTCCCTTCCGGCTCACCGCGTCCGGGCAAACATCATTCTCCAGAGCCAGCCCGAACCGAGGGCCAGTGAGCCCAAGGGGCCACAAAGCACCGGCGCAAACATGAGCCAGTGCAGCCATTTCGCCCAGGCCAATCGGGCCGCAAATCGCTCGTCGCAAGCGCGGGCCACCGCTTCCTGAGCGCGCGACCACGAAATCTGGCCCTGGCTGTAAGCGACCAGCGGTTCGATGGCGATTTCTGCCGACTCGAACGCCATGGACATGCCATTACCCGTCACCGGAGGCGTCATCGTCAGCGCATCCCCAATGCAAATTTCGTCCAGTTCAGAAGCCCGCCGCGGGCGCAACGCCAAACCGGCGACCGCGCAAAACGAGCCTCCGACAAAAACGCATTCGCCCATTCGCTGGTGCAAAAAGGTTCCGGGGGAACCGCGAAGCAACTCTTGCCCGGGCGACGCACGACCGCTCGCCCCAGTCGTCCGCCGGAACAATCCACAGACATTTACAGCGTTTCCATTCAACCGGCACAGCCCGACATATCCATCATTGTTGATGTGCATTTCCAAATCGGCGCCCAGGGACACGTTTTGCGCGTGAGCTTTGAGGCCAAACCAGCGCCAGCCATTCTCGACTGGCCGCGCGCGCCGCCCGCTCGCATGAACAATACCTTCCGCAGGCGACTCCCGGCAGAATCGCTTGCCTTCGTGTAGTTCGCCGCCCATCTCGCGAAATCGCTGCGCGAGGCTCGCGTCCAGCTTGAATCGCGACAGGCACAGCGCCGGGGAAGTTAGCGTCCGCCGCGGGGAACTGGCTTTGCCTGAGCAGAAGAGAACCGTGTTTGCTGAGACCGCGCCGGCTTGGAGAAGTGGCTCGACCAAGCCGAGTCGCTCCAGCACTTGAACTCCCCGGCCACTTATAAACTCGCCACAAACACGGTGGCGAGGGTAATGGCCCATCTCTAGAATCGTGGCCGGGACCCCGTGGCGCCTGAGACCAATCCCCAGCGTCAGCCCGGCCAGGCCGCCCCCGATAATGGTGACGGGCTTCACGGCTGCCACGTGGCGACAAACAGATGACTGGAAAGGTTCGCCGGGTGCTCGCTCAATCTCCAGCCTCGCCCGGCCGGCCATAGCCGGGACAATTCCTGTCCCGCAAAGCCCGCGCGAACGCTCAAGACCGCGTCATGCCGGGTGACCGCATTGCATCCGAGCAAACAAAGCAGCCGACAGCCAAGAAGCGAGCAAGCCCAGCGGCGCGGTTCGACGGCGATAAACAATCGCGTCCTTTGCGCCGCCTGCGAGAGGAGCCGGGTAAGCTGCGCCTCTGAGAAATGATGCAGGAACAAGTTGGCGATCATCGCATCCCAAGGTTCGGCGACCGGTTGCGCGAGCCAATCGAAGACATCACTCGCAACTGTCTCAGTGTTCCAGGCGAGTTGTTCGAATCCGCGCCGAGTATCCGGTACGAGCAGGTCCTGTTTGTCCAGCAGCAGGGTCATTGCGCCGCGGCAGTTGGGAGCGAGCCGCTGCGCGACGCCCAGCAGAAAAGTCCCGTCGCCCGCGCCGAGCTCCACCAGGCGCGGTCGCGAAGAGCCGTCCAGCCCGGAGCGCAACGCGCGGAACATAATCCGCGGATTTCCCATCCAGGCGTTCACGCGCCGCAGGTCCCGGCGCGAACACACGGCGCGCGGATCGGCGGCAGGCAGCTCATCGAGCAATTCAGGTTCGACTCGGCGATTCATATCGCGACAAAAGTGACAAGCGGCGCGTGACAAATCAGCGTGGTTCGGAGGTTCTTTGCTTACGTTTCACGCATCATGTTTCACGCATCACGTTTCATGTTTCACGTTTGACGCCTCACTCCACCTCCAGCAACGCCCCCTGACAACTGAATCCCGCCCCGAAGCTCGACAGCCACCAGTAACCGCTCGGGGCGGAGTCCGCCAGCGCGTTCTGCAGAACGAAAAGGACCGACGCGCTGCTCAGGTTGCCGAACTCGCGCAGCACGGCGGCGCTCCAGCGCACGTCGTGATCCGACAAGCCAAGCCGCTCCCGCAAGGCCAGCAGCACGTCGCGTCCCCCCGGGTGCAACACCCAGCCCGCAACTTGCGATCGCGACACGTTGGCCGCACTGAGTACGTCCTGGAGCACGGCGGCAGCGTGCCTGCCGGCGCGTTCCGGCACTTCCGGTCTCAGAATATTCCGCAGCTTGCCATCTTTCTGTTCGAAGCGCAGAAACTCTCGGTCCTCGGGTCGAAGGACCGAGCCGCTGGCCTTCCAATGCACGCGCCGATTGCCGTTGGGTTCGTGGGCGAGCACCGCCGCGCCGGCGCCGTCTCCAAAGAGACAAGCGCTAATCAGCACGCCGGGATCTTCGTCGAAGTACATCGCCGCGCTGCAAACTTCGACGCACACCGAGAGCACTCGCTCGCAGCGGCGCGAGGCCAGCAAAGCCTCAGCCGCGCGCAGATTTGGCAGCGCTGCCACGCAGCCTTGACCGACCAAATCCAACGTCATCACGTCGGACCGCAGGCCCAGTCGTTCGCCGACGTAACTGGTCAAACCGGGACAAAGATAGCCCGTGCATGTGCTGATGATGATGGCATCGATTTGATTTGGCTGATTTGAAGCCTGGCTAAGGGCCCGGCGGGCGGCCTCCTCAGCCAGCAGCGGCGCGTTTTGGATGAAGCGCGCGTTGAGGGCGTCAGGAGTTAGCTCGAAAGCTTGAGCGAGATTGTCGAGCGCCAGGTGCCGAGCGTCGATGCCGTTATTGCCGGTTAACACCTTTTTGACTATCGCTCGTGCTCGCGTCTGAAGTTGGCGGCTGAGAGGCGAGGCCGCGAAGAATTCCCAGCATTCCCGCTGCGTGTAGCGTTGTGGCGGCGCAGCCGTCCCCAGGCCGGTGATGAACATACGGCAGAATAGCGCGAGTCCTCAAAAAGTGCGAGTTATAGAAAAACTCCAAACGCCAACATCCAAGCTCCAGAGATGCTCCAAGATCCAAGCACCAGGGAAGAAGCAAGCATCAAACCTGCAAGTCTTTGGAGCTTGGTTTTTGGAGTTTTTCTGGAGCTTGGTTTTTTGGAGCTTGGAACTTACTTCAGCCCCGCAATGTACCCAAACCGCTGACGAAATTGCTCGGGTGTCATCGACACGCTGGCCGCCAGGCTTTGCAGTTGCTCGGCGCGCTCGAAGTCGTCGCGCTCAAGCTGAATCATATAATGGCAGGCACATTCGTAAGCTTCGCCATCCACGTTGACCTTGCGCACCTGCATCTTGCCCGTCTGCGGGTCGAGCATTTTCTCGAAGGGCAACGCCAACATCTTGCCACTCTCGAAGCAAACGATCGCTCCAAATCGGGCCGCGTCCGGAGAAAGCAGGAATTTGACTGCTGCATAGCCCAGATCGCGGGTGTACTCCGCATCAAACGGAATCGGATCCGCGCAGCGCAATTCGTAACCGAGATCCTTGTCGGTCAGAGTAATCTTGAGGCCGAGTTTTTCCAAGCGCTGAAGCAGCAGGTCCTTCATCAGCCGGCCGAACTCGATTTCGCCCAGGTGCAAGTGGCCGTGGTCGTCGCGGGCAATGTTGCCGTAGCGTTCCAGGTGGCCGCCGCGAACGGCGCTGCGCAGCCCGGTTTCGCCCATCGCCTCGATCAGACCTTCCGCCAGCACCACAACGCCGTACTGAACGCCACTTGCTCGACGTTTGATGATCGAGCCGATGATAAGGTCGCAGATTTCGTCGATTGTGACCTGCCGGCCGCGGAACTGCTCCGGGATAATAATCAAAGTTGCAGCCGCGGCTTTACCAATCCCCAAAGCCAGGTGCCCTGCCGTGCGGCCCATGCTGATAGTGATGTACCAGCGCGAAGTCGTACGCGCGTCCTCCGTCAGGTTGCGCAACAGGTAAACCCCGGTATGCCGCGCCGTCTCAAAACCAAACGTAGGCGTCGAACCCGGCAGCGGCACGTCGTTGTCGATCGTCTTGGGGACGTGGGCAACGCGAATCTTGCCGCCGGCGCTTTTATAAACCTGGCTGGCCGAGTAGGCCGTGTCGTCGCCCCCGATGCTGACCAAAGCGGAGACGTCGAGCTCCTCAAACGCGGTGAGCACATTGCGCATGCTGGCCTCGGATTTGGTCGGGTTGGTCCGCGAGGTTCCGAGAATGGAGCCGCCGCTCAGGTGGATATCTTTAACATTGTTGATGGCCAGTCGAACTATATGTTCCGTGTCGCCCGCGGCGAGCCACTTGTAGCCGTCGCGCACGCCAAGAACTCTGAAACCCTGGTTCATGCCCTCGATCGTGGCGGCGCTGATGACACCGTTAATGCCGGGGGCGGGACCGCCACCGACCAGGATCGCTAGTTTGCCTCGATGGATGGCGCCGGCCATATCACTTGGGCAACAATTCGCTCACGAGCGATTTCTCTTCTCTTAGTTCGTTCACTGTCGCGTCGATTTTCGCGCGACTGAAATCGTTGATGGACAAGCCTTGCACAATTTCGAGACTTTGGCCATTGCTGCGGACGGGGAAGGAGCTGATCAGGTCTTTCTCGACGCCGTAGCTGCCGTCGGAGCAAAGACAGAGGCTGTGCCAATCCCCGGGCGGCGTCGGCTCAAGAATCGAGCGCACGCTGTCCACGACTGCGTTGGCGGCGCTGGCTGCGCTGGAAAGGCCGCGCGTTTTGAGCACTGCCGCGCCGCGCTGCTGCACTGCGGTGATGAAATCGCCCTTGAGCCAGGCCTCATCGGTGATGACTTGCGTGGCCGGACGCCCTTTGATTTTCGCGTGGTAAGAATCTGGATATTGCGTGGCGGAGTGATTGCCCCAAATAGCCACGTTCGTCACAGCCGTGACGTCCACGCCGGATTTCCTGGCCAGTTGCGATTTGGCGCGGTTCTCGTCTAAACGCGTCATGGCGAAGAAGCGGTCGCGCGGAATTTGAGCCGCGTTGTTCATGGCGATCAGGCAATTCGTGTTGCAGGGATTGCCCACAACCAGGATGCGAACGTCCGGAGCCGCGTTTTTCTGCAAGGCCTGGCCCTGGCCAATGAAAATCTTTCCATTTATGCCCAGCAAATCCTTGCGCTCCATGCCCGCTTTGCGGGGCACGCTCCCGACCAGCAGCGCCCAGTTAACGCCGCGAAAGCCCTCCTCCAGGCTGGCTGTAGGCACAACTCCTTTCAGCAGGGGAAACGCGCAATCGTCCAGCTCCATGACAACGCCATTGAGCGCTGCAAGCGCCGGCTCGATCTCGATGAGGTGCAAAATTAACGGCTGGTTCGGCCCAAACATGGCGCCGGACGCGAGCCGAAACACCAGCGAGTAACCGATTTGCCCGGCGGCACCCGTCACTGCGACATGGATCGGTGATGTGTTCATAGTCTCTTATCCCGTTTGCGCGCCAGTATGTTGGATTAGCGGAACCACGCAAGTTCGTAAGACCCGCTCTCATACTTTTTCGCGCGAGGCCGACGGATCTTGCGACTGCATCTTCTCCTGGCGCTCGCGCAGCGCGCCCACGCTCGACAGAGTCGAGACGATGTAAGGAACCAGCGCCGTCAGCGCCATCTGAAACAATCGCGCGCTCGACAGTTGTCCTTTGAGAATCGCCTCGCCGTGATTGATGGTAATGAGCACCAGGCCGACAAACACTGCGTATTTCAAGGCACGTTTCACCACGGAAGGCTGCACAGCGAGCCGAAGCGATTCTTTCATGGGCGCCGCCACTCTAACCGGCGCGCGGCACGCGGACAAGAGGGCGTGTTGCCCAAAGGGCGCACGAGCGCGGCCGTCCTCGGCCGCAGCAATTTTCGAGCATTTAGTCGCTCTCGAATTTTTACACAACCATCAGGCCGACACGCCCAGGCAAGGTTTGCGACTGACTTGAATTCCAACGGGGATCATCTTATTGCTAACGCCCACGACATGCCAAGCGACGCCAACCTGGTCGAGCTCCGAAACGTGACGAAGATCTATCAGCAAGGGGAAATCAAAGTCACCGCGCTCAACAACATCTCGCTCAACATTCAATCGGGTGAATTTCTCGCGCTGATGGGGCCATCCGGTTCCGGCAAATCCACGCTGTTGCACCTCATCGCCGGCATCGACCGGCCTACCCGCGGTGAGTGCCGCGTGCAAGGCGTCGATGTCGCGCGGCTTAGCGAATCGGCCCTGGCCGATTGGCGCAACCAGAACGTCGGTTTCGTTTTCCAGACGTTCAACCTCATCCCGGTGCTGACGGCTTTTGAGAACGTGGAATTGCCGCTCCTGCTGACGCACCTGGACCGCCGACGCCGCCGGCGCCAGGTCGAGACCGCGTTGGCATTGGTGGGGCTGGCGGACCGCGGAAAACACTTGCCACGGCAACTCTCAGGCGGCCAGGAACAGCGCGTCGCCATTGCCCGCTCCATCGTCGCCGACCCGCGCCTCATCGTCGCCGACGAACCGACCGGCAACCTGGACGCTCAATCAGCACACGAAGTCCTGGAGGTCCTGAAGGGGCTCCGCTGCCAGGCCGGAAAGACGGTGATCATGGTGACGCACGATCCCAAAGCGGCCGCATTCGGCTCGCGCTCCGTCCACCTGGAGAAAGGCGAACTGCTCAGCGACGCCGATTCCGCACAGGCCTCGGGCTGAAAGCGCAGAGCAAACCCAGCTATTCACCAAAACCGATTATGCCAGACATTACCGTCAAGCGACTCGACGAGATGGAGCGTTACACCGGCCCATTTCAGAAGGGGCAGCAGTTTTTCTTCGCAGGCCAGAGTCTCGGCCTCGCCAGGCTCGGGATGAACGCCATCAGGATGCCTCCACATTGGGAGCACTACCCTGAGCATGACCACTCCTCCGACAACGAGGAGGAGCTTTACATTCCGCTTGAGCGCAGCGGAACGCTTCACGCAGAAGGCCAGACCTATCCGATGGAGCGCGGCGTCCTGATTCGTGTCGGCGCGGCCACCAGGCGCAAGATTGTTCCTGGCCCGGAAGGCATGACGCTTTTGATGTTGAGTGACCGCCCCGATTCCAAATGACCATGACTCCTGTCAAGATCAAGACGATGAACGCTGGGTGGCGCTTTCAGTTCCGCTTTCGCTCATGGCACCACCTGCCCGGCGTGTGTGAGTTTTTTCGTTGAGTGCCCTGACTACCATGAGCGAAGAATCGAATAGAGAATCCAGGTTATGAAATACCTCTTGTCTTCACCTGACCCTGCACGAGTCGGACTGATTCAGAGCCTGCTGGATTCGGCAAGCATTGAATGGGAAGTCCGTAACGAAGCCGTCTCCCAAGCCGAGATCGGTATGCCTTTCCACACCGAATTGTGGGTCTTGCACGACGAGGATTACGAATCCGCTCGTGACCTGATCAATGCCGGGAGCGCCCAGGCGGCCAAAGATCAAAGACCCTGACCAAGACAGGCGCTGGACCCCGCGAATACTCCAAATAGCCGCTGATGTTGGATTGGCGTGCCGTTCAAAAAAGGCTTCAATTCGCGGTTCATTTTTGTTATCATCTCATCAGTTGAGCAGCCTCCTGCGAGAGCTCAACTGCCAGGCGGGCGGTGCACATAAGACGAATATGACTATCAACCCGGCCCGAATACTCCCCCTTGTCGGTCGCGTGCTTCCACTCTCAGTCATTAACAAAGTTTGCGTGGCTCGACTTGCTTCGGCTTAACAGCGTTGGGACGTAATTGATCGCTCAGTTGCTGAGGATCGCGCATGGACTCCCGAGTCGAATCCGGCAGTGAAAAGGAAAAAAGAACACGCAAAGTGCAAACATCTATGAGTGCCCTTTTTCCCTTATGAAAATCAGCATCGCATTCCTTTTGTCGGCGCTCCTCACGCTGACGCTCCAGCATGCGGGGCAGGCCGCCAGCCCAAAAAACAACATCCTGCTGATCATTGCCGACGATTACGGCGCGGACAGCAGCGCGCTGTTAAACTCCACCAACAGCGGCGCGCGCCTGGCCCCGACGCCGAACATTGACAGTTTGGGCCATAGCGGTGTGTTGTTCCCGAACTTTTACGCGCGGCCGTCGTGCTCGCAGGCGCGGGCATGTATTTTCACGGGCCGCGAATCGTTCCGCACAGGCGTGGGCTGCGCCATTGGAAGCACCAACATCACTCCGGCCCTCAGACCGGACGAATACACACTGGCCAAGGCGTTCGCCACCAATGCTCCCGATTACAGCCTGGCCTCCATCGGAAAATGGCATCTGTCCAGCACTGCCGACCTGAACTCCCCGCTCACCACCGGCGGCTGGACCAACTTCTCCGGTTATTTCGGCGCCGCCGTCCAGGCCTACACAAACTGGACCAAGATCGTCAACGGAGTCTCCTCCAATACGACAAACTACTCGACAACCGATCAGACGGACGACGCAATCTCGTTCATTCAGAGCAAGGGAACCAACCTTTGGTTCATGTGGCTGGCGTACAACGCTCCCCACCAACCCATCCACAAACCGCCGACCAATCTCCTGTTCACGCCGGCTTACCTGGCCCTCAGTGGCACAAGCTCCGACATCATGACAAACGGACGCGCCTACCAGGAGGCGATGACCCAGGCGATGGACACCGAGATCGGCCGCCTTCTCACTTACGTGCCCACCAACACCGACATCATCTTTCTCGGCGATAACGGCACCGAGATAGCCTTCCAGCAACCGCCCTATTATTATTCCCCCACCAACGGAACTCCCGACGCAAACGGCCACGCCAAATTCACGCTCTACGAGGGCGGCAGCCGGACGCCTCTCTTCATCACTGGACCGGACGTTGCGGGAGGCGGCCGGACTAATAACACGATCGTCAACGCAGTGGACCTCTTCCAAACGATTCAGGAATTGGCCGTCATCGACGTCGCCGCCACGCTGCCCGCCGGGGTGATTATTGATTCCAAGAGCCTGATGCCCGCGCTTCAGGGCGACGTGACCATTCCCACCTCTTTTATGTTCGGTGAGCAATTTAATGAACGGGACGCAGCGGACGGTTGGACCCTGCGCAACGAGCGCTTCAAGCTCATCCATTTCTACGACCACTTCGAACAGCTCTACGATTTGTCAAGCGACCCGTATGAACACACCAATCTGTTCTCGGCTCCCCTCAGCCAGATCGCGCAGTCCAATTTGTATTCTCTCAAGATGCGCGCCGCGCCGTACCTGACCCTGGGAAACACAGTCAACACGCGCAACCTCCTGCCCGCCCCCACGGTCGCTGGTCTCACGTATTCGAATGCGACTTTTTCCATCAATGAGCAGTGCACGCAATTGACCACCAATGGCAGCTTTGCCAACCCGAACCAACCAGGTCTGACTCAGTTGAAGTCCGGGGACACCAATTTGAACTATCAGCTTATCCTCTGGCGTTCCTCCGGGCTGACGAACACGCTTGCGTGGACACCCGTCGTCACCAACGTCGTGACTGGCACGACCAATAACTTCCTGCTAACGACCAACAGCCTGATGACAGATTTCAATGCAACGGCCGACCATAAGTTTTACCAGATCACGCCGTATGTGCCTTAAACGCTGTCTCGCGCTGGTTGGGTGCCTGCTGTTGGCAATCGGATTGTGGGTGTTCAATCTTGATCGAAACAAGATCGAAGGCGCCGCCGCTGCTGTTCCGCTGAACGAACGCATCCAGGTTGCTCCGCGCGCGGCCACGCAAGCACAGCCGGCCATCGGGTCACCAGCCCAGCCGCCACGGGCTCCGTTCATCGTCGCGAACACAGGGACGGATTCACCGGGAACAAACCTCGAGACGCGCGTTATCACCTTTACAGCGGATGTCGGAGGCTCGCTGCCACTTTTTCGGCAATGGAGGGTGAACAAAGGCAGCGGCTTCCTGCCGGTGTCTGAGCGCGAAACCAATTCGGTATTGGTGTTGAAAAACGCCCGCATCACCGACACCGGTGCGTACTCCCTGTTTGTGTCCAACGCTTTTGGTGGCCTCCAGACGACCCCGGTATCGGTGGCAGTGGTCGAGGCGGTTGATTGATAGATCGTGCGAAAGAGGCGTTGCAGGATCTTGTCGAGCGAAAACGTTTGAGCCTAGAGCGGTTTAATTAATACTGTAGCCTCTTAATCCCGACAAATCCTGAAGGATTCTGCACAAATCGGCGCTGGTGGGGCTACGGTTGTTAGCAAAACGCTCTAGCGATCTTGAATATGGGATTAGCGCGTTTCAGCGTGCGAACGGATGGTCTTTTGAATCGTTGTCAGGCAAGTCGTGAGACGCCCGGCACTGCCATCGGCGCTATCTCCAGACTCATCTTCCAATCGAGGTGGTCGGGGACCAGTTTCTCCCGGGAATTGAGCGCCTGCTCCCAGGTGACTTCCTCCCCGGTGTAGGCGGCGATCCGGCCCATCAGACCCATCAACGTGCTCTGCGTCATCCATTGTCCGTCGTTGATCGGTTTGCCGCTGCGGATACTGGCGAATAATTCGTCGTGCTCGTTCTGGTACATGTCGGTTTTCGGCCCGCTCTCGTGGTATCGCCAGTTTTCCTTTCCTTTGATGTACGGCGCCTGCCAACCGGGGATCTTTCCCACGCCGGCCGCTCCCATGAGGTAATCCGAATTTTCCGAATAGGTATGGCCGACCTGCCGCTGGCCGACGAATGCGCGCACGTCGTCGGCGTATTCATAGACGACAAACATGTGGTCGAAAATGTTTCCCTGATAGTTCGGCGTGCCTCGACCGCCCACAGCTACAGCTTTGAGGGGCGGCTCATCCTTCATGGCCCAAGCGACTTTATCCACGCTGTGGCAGGCCTGCTCGAGATAGCCGTCGCCCGAGAGCCAGACAAAATTATACCAGTTTCGCATTTGCCACTCCAAATCGCCCGTGCCAGCCGGGCGCTCGCCGGCCGGGGGCATCGGCTTGACCGGCCCGGTGTAGTACGTCGCGTAGATGGCGCGGATTTCGCCAATGGCGCCGTCGTGAATCCGCCGGTAAAACTCGCGACGCGGAACATCGCGACGCCAGCAGAAGCCCGCCACCAGCGAGAGATTCTTCTCTTTCGCGGCTTTGGCGGATTCGAAAACCGAGCGTACGCCGGGCGCATCGGTTGCCATCGGTTTTTCGCAGAAAACGTGTTTGCCGGCGTCGATGGCGGCTTTGAGATGGACCGGGCGGAATCCCGGCGGCGTGGCCAGCAGCACGACGTCCACACCGCTGTCGATCACTTTTTGGTAGGCATCCAGCCCGACGAAACACTTGTCCGGCGTCACTTTCACCTTGTCCGGCTGGCCCTTTTGCAGGCTTTGCAGGCTCCTCTGCAACTGATCTTCAAAGGCGTCACCCATCGCGGTCAGCACGACGTTTTTGTCGGCTTTGAGCGCCTGATCAGCCGCGCCCGAGCCGCGGCCGCCGCAGCCAATCAGGCCGACTTTGAGCGTGTCGGTCCGTTGGTCGGCGAACAGCCTGCCCGGCAAAATCGCCGGTGCCGCCAGCGCGCCGCCGACCACGGCTGAAGTTTTGAGAAATTCCCGGCGCGTGGAGAGCGGATTGGATAGCGTATTCATGGACTAGAATGGTAAGTAAGACGAGCCATTCAGGACCGAATTTGGTGGCAAGTAAACACTAATTTGACCTGGAGGTTGGACCTTGGGTTTTGGGATTTCGCTGTCACGCTCGTAATTTGTCGAAAAAAGGACTATGAGATCCTTGCGCTCCTCCATCATGTCTGATAAGTGTAATTATCGCCTGTGACGGCGCGGGTGTGGTTCAGTGGTAGAATGCGGGCTTCCCAAGCCTGAGATGAGGGTTCGATTCCCTTCACCCGCTCCAATCTCCAGTCTCCTTCGGCAAATTAATAAGTTCGTAGATACCCACTCATACGAAGAACCGAAAATGAGAATAAAAATGAGAATGACTCGCCTCGGATTCCATCCAGACAACCCTAAACGCCCAGTTGGCCAACGAGTTGTGCAACCCTTACTTCGATTCACGGTGAGAATTTTCGTCTTGTTAGTGAAAAACGGTCGTACGCATCAGGAACTGAACTAAGACTTCCCGAGTTCCGCTACGAAACTCACATCTTTTGCTCGCCCCCGACCACGCAGAAACTGTCTGCTTCCCAGCCGCTGTGCAAGTGGCCAGGCATAACCATAAACTTGTGGCAGTCCTTTAGGTTACGCGCTACTTCCGCGGTGAAATAGCGGCTCAAATCAAGTCATTACGCACTCCCAATTTATAGGGAACAACTCAGCCTGCAGTTTGAGCCACGCGGATGTATCAGCAGTTCTCAACCCTGGCAAATGGCCCAGAGCTCGATGGTTAGAGAAACTTGCAGAGGGCGTGCCCAATTATTTCCGCCTTCGGCCAGTGTGCAGGCATCGTCACGCTGCGTTCCGCTCGCGCCTGGTCGCCCCAAGACGAGCACCAATAGAACACATGATCCCGAGTATCAATAGCCTGCGATTCGTTAAGTGTGCGGACACTTGATTCATCTGGGGATGTGCGGAGACGGGTTTCGGTAATTGGCCCTTTCTGGCCACTCGGCCTAAGGCAATCGCTCTCGATGTGGTTTGTGATCTCGGTTCCAGCGGACGAGTGCGTGGTCGCTTGTATCCTCGAACACAAATGGTATTTTTGGTGATTCCACGTGGCTGTCGCAAAATAGCACATTAATCCTTCCCTGATGGCGGGAGGAACCACCCCACTCTTCCATTTTCTGCGGATCGAGCTTTATCCGCGCGAAGATTGAGTGCCCAAAGAGGCTATCGGCGATCACCATCATATCACTTGGTGAAACGACTTCCGATTCCGCCACGGGAACAAGAGTGGCAGGCCAACCGTGGCCGAGGAACCCTAGGGGTTCAAAGGCTGTCCCAGGGCGGTTCGGATGCACGCCGTATGTATTATATCCATAGAACCAAGGTTTTTGTGGCTCGCCATTGTACGGGAGATGGGCAGAAGGGCAGCGCCACACTCCTTTTTGATTGAAATCTGATTCTGGGTGAGAAATTCCAAAACCACCGCGCTCAAGCTGGTCAGACCACCATGGGCCAGGGATCTCGGCGCTCCTCAAGGCAAGCCATGTTGGGTAGTAGTGGTTATCCACCAGGAAAACATGCAAGGCGGTTCCGAGTTGATGCAAATTGTTGGTACAATAGATGCGCTGAGCTCGCGTCTTACTTCGAGAAAGCGCCGGGAGTAGCAGAGCCGCTAGTATGCCAATGACCGTAATGACCACCAACAGTTCCATTAAGGTAAAGGCCGGAAAGCGGCCCTTTCGCAAGGTTGCAAGTTGCGAGTTCATCTCCACACAAGTTCCCGCAGTCGTGAGGCTTCACCCGATGTCAAGCCGGCAGAATGGATTGCTTGGGAGCAGGTGAGGCGAAATTTGCGGACGGCCTCTTCTCGGCAATGAACGTTGAGTTTTTTGTAAATGGTAATCAGATGGCTGTGGACAGTCCCCGGCCCGATCCCGATGTGTTCCGCGATTTCCTTTTGCAAAAGCCCATGCGAGAGCAGCGCAAGAACCTGCTTTTCCCGTTCTGAAAGCTGACCGACTCCACTTGAGCAAGCCATGAGCCGAAATATTTGGAGGAGCGATGTTTGTGCCCGCGGGCAGAAGACTGCGTCTCCTTGCATGATGTCGGCCAACGCTGCGACCAAGCCCGAAAAGGGGGCCGGCTTCAGAATGTAGCCCGAGGCTCCTGCGAGCAAAAATAGAGTCAGAAAATGTAGCTGAGCGCACGGGCTGTATACGAGCACCGGCAGCCCAGGTGCCGTGAGCTTTATCTGCATTATCCAATTGGTGGCCCGCACATAACTGTGTTCCAGATTGATAATTACAGCATCCAGTGTATCTGTGCAAATCTCGCGGAGGGGTGATTCGATGGTGTGAAATTCAAGCATCCAACTGAGTTTCGCAGACATGACGGCCCTAATTATGCCAGCTTGAGTTTGATCGTCGAGGTCAAAAGCCCAAATGCGTGCCTTGCCCTTGCTTACCTTGCTGGCCAGGGCTTGCGTATCACTATGCCAGGCATTGTATGGATCTTGTTTCGATAGGCGTTGCGAAACGCCAGAGCTCGCGCCAGGTGCCGATTCGGCTGGAGCTGCGGTCGAGCTCATCACAATGTCCAGCGTCGCCGATGGGTCTATTCGCTGAAGACAACTCTGCATCGCCTTCTCGTTTGGTTCCCGTACATTTTGACTGGTGGCTCCTCAAACACGAGGTTCGGGCAAACTCGGTTTCGGACAACCGCCAGATTGCCCGGCAGTTGAACACTTCCCGGCCAACAGTGTTGCTCTGGCGCGAGCGCTTTGCTCAATCGGGTGTTGCAGGCCTGGAACACGAACCGCCACGGCAGGTCAGCAGTCAACGCCTGGAGGAGGAGATAATTAAGAAAATCGTGGACACGACTCTGCAAACCACACCTCCGGACGCGACGCATTGGAGCACACGGACTTTGGGGCGCCATTTGGGAGTCAGTCATATGACCGTGGCACGGGTCTGGGACAGTCACGGCCTGCAACCGCATCGGGTGCGGACATTCAAATTGTCGCGGGATAAACAGTTTGTGGAAAAGCTTACGGATATTGTGGGTCTCTACATGAATCCGCCCGATAAAGCCTTGGTTTTATGCGTGGATGAGAAGTCGCAGATCCAAGCTCTAGATCGAACGCAATTGGGGTTGCCGCTCAGGTCCGGCAAATGCGCCACCATGACCCACGACTATATCCGGCACGGGACCACCACCCTGTTCGCCGCGTTGGATGTGCTTCAGGGCACGGTCATCGGCGGTTGCTTTGATCGGCATCGGCATGAGGAGTTCCTGAAATTCTTGCGCCAGATCGATCGGCAAACTCCTCCGGATCGTCAGCTGCACTTGGTTGTCGACAACTACGCCACGCATAAACATCCAGCCGTAAAGAACTGGCTCAAACGCCACTCCAGATTTCATCTGCACTTCACGCCAACCAGTTCATCTTGGCTCAATTTGGTGGAGCGATGGTTCGGAGAAATAACCCGCAAGCGTATCCGTCGGGGCAGTTTCAAAAGCGTGCGCGACTTGATTGCCGCCATCGAGGATTTTATCTGCCAAAATAACGAAAACCCGAAACCCTTTGTTTGGACAAAGCGCGTCGACCAAATCCTAGAGAAGGTGGGCCATTGTAAAGCTGAGACTGTTACACCACACTAGTGCCCACGCCACAGCGTTAGGTCTGGAAGGTGTGCTGGAATGTGCCCTTACGGCGACAAATGGATCACACAGGCTTCCATTGCCCTGCCGCAGTTGGGCACAATGCCGTCGCGCATTAACTCTTCTCCGGTGAACGATTTTGCCTCCTGCAAAAGCGCAGGGCGAGCCGGAGCAGGATTGAGTTGTCGCACAGCGTAGCGCTTCACTGGGTCGAGACCTTGAGGTCGGACGGGAAGCGCTTGGCTGTCCCTCATCTGAAACACGAACATCACGGCCTGGGAACGATTGGTGTTCACAAAATTTAATGCACAGCGGGGAGAATCGTGCGGGTTTTCCAGGCGGTACAGATCCCCGAAGTGGACCACATCGCGAACTTGTTTATAGGCGGCAACTGCGCCTGCACAGATAGCCTCGTCCTCCACGGATAGTTTGACCAGGTCGAGGTCGAGACCGAAGTTTGCGCTCATCGCAACGGCGCACGCAAAGTGCATCGGAAGACTGTCCGAATGCGTGACGTGGCTGACAATGGCCATAGGCGGAAAGAAGTAGGAATAGTCCCATTGCATGGGCAAGCGTACGAGTGGGTCTGTGTTGTCACTCGGCCAAAACTCGTGAAAATACTGGAGTGCGGCGTAATCTACTCGCCCTCCACCACCAGCGCACAACATCAATTCTGTTTTGGGAAAGCTTTGTGCTGTCTTGTCCATGAGTGAGTAAAGCGCGTGAACATAATCGATCCAAAGGTGTGATTGACGATCCGGTGCAAGCCAGGATGACCCAGGCTGCGTGAGATAGCGGTTGCAATCCCATTTGGCGTAACTGACTCCGGGTACACTCAGGATGTCCTGGATGACGCGCCACTCAAATTGCTGCACTTCGGGACGGGTAAGATCGAGCACGAGCTGGTTGCGCTGGAATTCCAGTTCCCGCTTCGGCTGAGCGATTACCCAATTCGGATGCCGCTCGAACAATTCGCTTTTCGGATTGACCATTTCCGGTTCGAGCCAGATGCCGAACTTGAGGCCGCGTTTGCCCGCTGCCGCAGCCAATGAAGCCAAGCCCTCAGGCAGGCGTTTGCGATTGGGTTGCCAGTCGCCGAGGCCCGCCTGGTCATTCACGCGCGGATACTTGTTGCCGAACCAGCCATCATCTAAAAGCAATAACTCCGCGCCGATTTCTCTGGCCGGATCGTAAAGACCGACGATGCGGCTAAAATCAAAATCGAAGCCGGTGGCATACCAGTTGTTTAACAACACCGCTCGCGTGGAGTGACCGTCGCGCAAGCCGAAATCGCGAGCCCAGGCGTGGAATTTGCGGCTCATATTGCCGAGTCCCTGGTTACTCCAGACCCAAATCATCCGCGGAGTAGTAAAGGTCTCGCCGGCTGCGAGCAGGTAACTCGAAGCGAAGGGATTGAGTCCACATAGCGCACGGACAGATCGGCCGTTGTGATCGAAAGCGCACTGAAAACTTCCGGACCATGCCAAAGAGCCGGCCAGCACGCGGCCAGTGGTTTCACTCGATGCGTCATCGAGCGAGAGGATGAACGAAGGATTGCGGAATTGATGGGCGCGCACGCCGAGTTTCGAATCCAGGACTTTCGTCCCCGGCGTGAGAAACTCGGTGGTAGGCTGCATCTCCTTGCCCCAATCGCCAAAGAAGTGGGTAAGGTGAAGATTCGTGGGCGAGAGGAGCAACGCGCTGGAAGCCATTCGCTCGAACTTCACTGGCCCGGACTCGCGATGCTTGATTTCTACCCATTGCTCCACCAAATCGCGCTCATCATGCGCGCGAAAGCAAAGCGTGACTTCGAACGGATACGCCGGGTCGCGCAGTTTGATGCGCAAGAGCTCCCGAGCTGGGCCTTCATTCGTCCGCGTCACACTATCATACAACAATGTCGTCGAAGTATTGCCGTCTGCATGCGCGACTTGCAGCGCCGGTTCCCAGACATAACCATCACCCCATTGAGGATACGCTTCGTCGAAACGTTGCGGCGGTTCATTGGCGCTGCCCGCACCCAGAGCGTGTTGATAAAGTCGATTATCGTCGCCCACTTCAAATTCCAGCGCGAAGTTTTTGGCTTTCGGCCCGAATGGTTCCAGGGGCGGCAGCGGTACCGGAAGTGACGCGCTATCTTGCATCACAAATCCCGCTTCCGCCCAATCCGCGTGGTCATAGCCTGTGCCGTCATTGCCATCCGTGACGCGCAATCCGAGAATTCGGACGCCGGTGATGTCCACGTCGAGCGATCTTGCCGGCTGCCGGCCTGCAATGAGTCCGCTCCGCCACAAAACTTTTCCGTCGCCCGTTACGAGAAATTCCACGCTGCCATGTCCTTCAGTGCTGTCATCGAGGCCGACCTGCGCAAAAAAGCGCTTGCCAGCGCCGCCTAAATCCAAACGCATTTTGCTTTTCGCGTGTGTACCTACTCCGCGAGCGAACTGCTTTCCGTCGATGCTGATCGGTTTGCCAACGACTCCGAGATCAACCTTCGGAACGCTCCAACCGGAAGTCATTTTTGTGAGATCAAGTGAAGAGAGCCACACGGTTTCCGCTCCAAACACGGAAGCTGCGCACACCATGGGGCCAGCCAGGCACACTACTTTGGTAAACGAAGAACTCTTTCGCATCGCTTCGTGAGAAGTCTGCTCAGTTCCCGACTCTGATGCAAACCTGCCAGATCACAGACCCTTGTGGCGCAATCGCTCCGCAACGCTTGCGTTGGGCCGCTGCCGACAGGACGTCTGGTTCGCCGTTTGCCGGTTCTAACGCAAAATGATGATGTCCATGCCAACCACCGCGATTCAGCCATAGGCCGAGCGTGTTGTTTTCTGCCGGGTCCCACTCGAACTCAAGACGATCACCGGTCTCAGGGTTGTGGATCGCCGCGCGGCCTTCGCGAATCGGCGAGGCAAAGAGTTTTTCGCAATTCGTTTTCGAGGTAGTGTAATTCAACGCGTCAATCCACTCCGCGCCATTCAGCAACGCCCTCGTCGATTTGGGCAATTCGAGTTGATCGCCCCTCTGCAGTCGAAGCAGTGGGTGCATCGCCCACAAGTAAAGCTCTTCCGTTGATGCTCGGTTGTGCAACCGATAACTGAGCTGGATTTCGTTTTCCAGTAATTCAATCGTCCGCTCGAAATCGAATGGGGAAACTTGCAGGCTAATGGTCGTCCGCAACACACTGTGTTTCCATGCCCCCAAATCGGCTTTCCAGGCTGCTGGCCAAAGTTCTCCGTGGTCGGGCAGATTGCGCTGCTGCCACTTACAGGGAGCGATCGTGGGAAGGCACTCGTCTATGCCAACAAGCGGGCTGCATTCGAAGCTATCGCCGGGCTCGTTCCGAAACAGCTTTAATCCGTCGTCTGGATGCCAAAGCCACTCGCGTCCGGTGCCCATGTCCTTCAGCGAAATGATGCGGGCGCCGAGGCCCGGGACGACGGTTATTCGGACCTGTTCAGTGCTGAGAGTATAGGTTTTGAAGCCCTGGATATTTCGGACGCGACGACGCGGTTGAGATAGATCTGCTGGAGTCCGACTTCCGACACCGGCGGCTACAGCGCTTCCTTCCGCCTCCTCACGTCGGCGGCTACGCGGCTTCCGAGTGACGAGATTCATGATGAGAGATTGCTTAGGAAGTCGGCGGCCAAAGCATGGTTAGGATCCCGGCGAAGTACCGCTCTGAGGACCGCGCGGGACTTAGCCTTTCTGCCCAGTCCAAGATGCGCCTGCGCCTGGAGAAACAAGGCGGTGGTTTCCTGGCGAAATTGAAGATCATCGTCGAAAAGCAGCATCGTGGGGAGTGAGGTTGCGAAGTAATCAATTTTGGCAGGCTGCTCTTGGAGCTTGTCGCCATACGCGAGCAAGTCGCGGAAGAGCCGTTTAGCCTTCGCGCGCTGCCCTAGTTTTTCAAGCGACAACGCTGAGTAAAACGTCATCTCGCTCAAGGCGCGGACACTCATCTCCTGAAAGTCGCCTTTGAAATTCGCGGCAGCGGACCAGTGGCGCCAGGCGGAGTCGGGATCTCCAACGGCCGCGCAGGCGCAGCCGAGCCAGTAATGGATGTCGCTTTGGTTCGCGAGGAGGTGTTTGGCCTCGCTTAGATTTTCTGGAGAAGTCAGGGCGTGCTCGAAATGTCTTCGGGCAGCGGCAAAATCACCTTTCGCGAACTGCGCGCGCCCAAAGGCCAATTGGGAGCGGACATGTTGCCCGAGCGGGCCGCCTTCGCCGCCTTCCCATGGCTGGAATTTGCGGCTGCCGACGAGTTGGGCAGCCATTTGATGCTGTCCGGTTTGGTTGTAAAGCGCGCAAAGTTCGAGGCTGAGGTCGTCGCGTTGTTTAACAAGGTCAGGACCTTTTGAGAGTGCACGGAGCCGTCGTTCGGGTTTTTCGCCAAGGCGTTTCCAAAGCTGATCTCGTTCGTACAAGAGCCGTGCGTCGTGCGGATTGACGCGACACGCGCGCTCGTAGGCGGCGCGAGCTTTGCCGGGCTGCTTGCGAATATTAAAATAGCCAATGCCGAGATTGCGCCACACGGTCGAAAAGCCGGGATCGAGTTCTGCACTGCGTTCCCAAAGCTGGATCGCTTCTTTGTGACGGCGGCGATCATAAAGCAGATTGCCCAGGTAATAGGACGCCCGAGCATCCTTGGGTGCAGCACGCGTAGCAGTCTCGAAAATGCCAATTTCTTCGAGACGAGATGGAAAGCAGTAATCGGGTGACTGCGCTGCGCCCTGCTGAAAGTGTTCCAGCGCACGTTTATGGTTTCCGAGCTTTCCCTCCAGCCAACCCATCGTATAGTAACAGAGCGGCCAGGCTCCAAGATCCTGTGTTGGAAGATCATACCGCAGATTTCCAATCTGTGTACCCCGAAAGCGTTCGGAGATGGTCGCTGAGTCCCAATCTGCAGGCGCGCGAACGTTGCCTGGCATTGAATTAGTCGCAAGCCTGGCAGGCTGGAAGCCCTGCGATACAGTCCCGCGTTGGCGGGAGAAATCTGCACGACAATCCGCTTCTGCGCTCGAAAGCAGTTGAATCGCTTCGGAAAATAATCCAGCCCGGGTGTAATCATGGGCGAAATCCAGGCGAGTTTGGAGGTCACAAGTCACGTTCTCGCCCGCGAGATGTCGGGCCCACCAATCAAGCCGATCGAGGCGCAATGTTTCCTGCAAGAGGGCATCGGCTTCGCTGGCGCGCCCCAGCTTGCGCAAGACAACGACCTTCAGATCTCGCGCACGCAGATTATCAGTATCCAAACACAGCGAGCGGTTGAGATGATCGAATGCTGCGTTCCAGTCCTTTCGACAGCAGTCAATTTCCGCCAAAGCGTGGTAACTGGCGCGGGCCCAAGCCTGGTTCCATGTCGCTTTGTAGAATGTTGCGTAAGCTTCATGATCTCGATTCAGGTATCGCAAGCACAACCCGAGGTTGTAGTAAGGCTCGCCATCGTACGGATTTGCATTGCGTTGGGTCAGGCGTTCGATGCTTTTGCGAAAATGCCTTTCAGCATCTGAAAATTCACCACGACGCAAGTGCCACAGACCCACCGCATTGTTGCAGCGGGAATCGAGCGGATCGCGGCGCAGCGCTTCACGCCAGTAGGAGACTGGAGAACGGGTCGCGTGCCGGTATTGCTCAAGATGTAGTCCGGTGATGTAAAGCTCGTCAAAGCTCGCGATAGCTTCAGGGGCAGGCGGCTCGGTCGCAGGTGAAGGAAGTTCGATTTCTTCACGTGGTTTGGGTTGATAAGAGATGATTTCACGACCTTGGTGGTCCAAAACGCGCAGCGTGGTTTTCCCGTTCCTCCACATCTGGCGAGGCTGTCCGGTTTCGAGAACAAATGGGCGCCCGGGTTCGAGATCCGCATCCCATTCCGCCGCGCCTCCATTTCTCTCGAGGCGAACCACAGCGCGTGGGAGGGCTCGCGTAACTGCTACGCCGATCCGAACATGCTTCTTTGCCAACAACAGACTGACAGCCACTTCAAGATTCGCGTGCTGAGCAGGTCCGATCTTCTGAATTGGAAACCAATATTGGCTCCAGGTTTTCGTTTCGCCAGGTTGCAGAAAGCTGAAGTCCGGCTGGTTGTCAGTATAAACGCCAGCCATGATTTCTATATAAGGTGGGAACTCGCCGCCTGCGCTGGCGTTAGTCAGATTTCGATCCCACGCATACCCGAACTCGTGGTTACCCCAGGTCCACTGCTTCTTTCCCGGGGAGATATGGTGGTTCGCATAATGGACAATCCCGGCCTGCGCCTCGTAATCGTACCCGCCAAAGAAGTTCTCCTTGCTTCCCATGCACATGTAGGAGGTGGGAACGGGGATATTGGCGTAGAAGGAGAGATCGTTGGGAATGTAGTTCGGGAGTTCGGAGTTCGGAGTTCGGAGTTCGGAATTATCACAGCAGTGTGATGGCACGAATCGGGACGGTATTTCATTTGCAGGCACTCCAGTACGGGCGCGTTCTTTGTAGTTCACGCCGTAGTAATGGCCCTGACAGAGAGGATATTCGCTCATCGAGCGGCGAGCGTGATCGGCTACGTAGTGAACGTCCGGCGGAAAGAAGCTTTGATAGGCCTCGTGAACGCGCGTGGCGACGTTGGCCCACCAGAGAAATGTTTGCACAAACGGCGTGCGATTGTAGGCGCGCACCTTCAGCTCCAGGTAAGCGCGACTCGGATGCAGGCAGACACCATGCATACCTTTCATGCGCGCCATTGGATCGTGTTCGCTGCACCAGATCGTCTTGGAACCGTCGGCGTGTTCCTCAATTTCGAAGTCCACCGGCAGGAACGTTGCGGGCCTATGATGCTGGGGCCAGTTGAATTCGATGCCGCCGGAGATCCATGGCCCAGCCAGGCCGACAAGCGCCGGTTTGATTACAGGCTGACGATAGATGGCGTCGTAACCATTGGTTTTATCCTGCAAGACATGGATGCGGCCGCCAATTTCGGGCAGCACCATCACTCGAAGGAATTCGTTTTCGATCCAAACAGCCTTCCATTTGCGATCCACAGGCTTTTCCGAAATGCGATCTGTGAAGGGCAGAGGATACACTTTCCCGCTGCTGCCTTGATACACGCGCTTCTCAAGGAACATCGGGTTCTTGTCGGGAGGCGCCGGTAGATAGGTGGGGATCACCAACTCCTCGATACGCATTTCAACCTCCTCTCGCCGCTTTGAATGGTCCTTGTCCAGGTGCGGCCGAGTTCCAGCTATCCTTGAGCGGCGCGACTGCAGCGGGCTGATTCGATTCATCGCTTTCACGATTCAATCCACAAGCTCCCGCTCGATTTGTTCGAGCGTCTTACCCTTGGTTTCGGGCAGTTTGAATTTGATGAACAGGAAGCCAGCCACACAGATGCCTGCATAAAGCCAAAACGTGCCCTCCGACCCGAGGTTCGCGTTTAGGATCGGAAAAGTGTAGGTGAGGATGAAGCATGCAACCCATAGTGAGGACACGGCCACGGCCATCGCCGCACCGCGAATCCGATTCGGGAATATCTCGGAAATGACCACCCATGCCACCGGGGCAAGGGACATCGCATAGCAGCCAATAGCAGCAAGGACTAGCAGCAGCATGGGCAATCCCTTCACGCCGGTGAAGTAGCAGAAGCCCATTGCAGTGTAAATGGCCGCCAGTCCGGCCGACCCGAGCAGCATCAGCGGCCGTCTCCCACCGCGATCCACAACTCCGAGAGCAACGAAAGTGAAAGCGAGATTCACTGAACCGGTCCAGGCGATGTTTTTCAGGACCGTTGAAATGTCGTATCCCGCGGCGTGGAAAATCTCTTCGGCATAATTGAAAATAACATTGATCCCGCACCATTGCTGAAAAACCGCAAGAACGACGCCGAGGACAAGTACCTTGCGCATTCTCGGTTCGAGCAAATCCGAAAAGCGCACCTGCTGCGCCTCCTCGCCCGCGAGCGTGGATTCGATGTCCACAAGCGCTGCGCGAGCGTATTGTTCCCCACCGATCCTGGCCAAAATGCCGTGGGCGCGTTCGGGCTTTCCATTCTTAGCAACCCAGCGTGGGCTCTCAGGCACGAGCGTCATGCCGAGGAAAAAGAAAAGCGAAGGGACCGCGGTAAGCCCGAACATCCATCGCCAGCCCTGCTGACCGAACCAGGAATTGCGGATGAATTCGTCGCTCGCGCCGGTCGGGAGATCACGCACGAGAAACCAGTTGATGTACTGGGCCAGAAGGATGCCGATGACGATCGTGAGTTGATTGATGGCTACGAGCTTGCCGCGGATCTGCGCAGGGGCTACTTCAGCGATGTACATGGGCGAAAGGTTTGAGGCCAGGCCGATCGCCACTCCTCCGAAGATGCGCCACAAAATGAAAACGCTGAAGTTGCTGGCGAGCGCGTTGCCCGTGGATGTCAGAGCGAAAATCAAAGCGGCGATGATCAACAGCCGTTTGCGGCCGAATCTGTCGCTCAGGGCCCCGGCAACCAGCGCGCCCACAAGGCATCCGATCAGAGCGCAACTGTTGGCCCACCCAATTTGAGTTTCGCTCGTGAGTTGAAAATATCGTTGAAAGAACGGCTTCGCGCCACCAATGACCACCCAATCCCATCCGAACAGCAGACCTCCCATGGCCGCAACGCTGGAGATGAGCCAGACGTAGGCCAAATTAAAGTTCGCCCTTAATTCGGAAGTTTGCTCGGCAACCGCGGTTATCATGGTCGTTTGTATTAAGGCCAGGTCAGACGGAAGAAGCCACTTTGGCTCGACTGATTAAGCAAAATGCTCCAACTATTCGTTTGCCTTGAGCCAGCGACATCAGCCCAGCCATCTCCACTGGCCGTCAACACAGCTTGCGTTTGTAACCGCCACCCGGTGTGGTCCGCGGGCCAGGTCACCGTCAACTGACCCGCGCCTAGTGCTGCCGTAAGATTGGTCGAAGTGCGTACAGTTGGGATCAATCGAAACAGCTTTGCGTGCCGGGCGCCCAGATTAACAGTCCAATTCGTGCCTGCGATAGATGAAAACGTTCCGTCCCAAAGGTCTTTGGCAGTGTATGTGCCTGAGATTCCCAACCGCGACAAATTAAGGTTCTTAGTGACGCTGGACGCATTGTAATTGAAAGCCGCGACGTACCAGTTGCTGCCATCCTGCCGCACAAAAACATCGGTGGCATTCGTCCGGGTGTTTCCTTCAACCGGCCGGAAAGAAAGCCCGGCGCGCGCGACCTGGTTGATGTTTGGATTGGTTAGACACGAGATTGCCAGGCTTTGGCCGCCAGCAGAGGCGAGGTCATCGCTATTCAAAAAGACCGTCCCCGCGATAGCGCAATTGATGAGGCGGCTTTGGTTTTCGTTCGGCGTGGCGCCCGAGAATTTCATCATGTCGGGGTCGCTGAATTGGTACAGACGCCCATTAATCCACCAGCCATAAGAGACCGCTTGCATCGTAGCGGCAGTATCGCCAATGGAACTGGCGGCATCACAGTAAATCCGCCGCGAGTGTGCATACTGATAAGGGAAGATAGGCGAAATCGCCTCGCTGAGAAACATGCGGCCGTTATTCTGTGAGACCAGATATTGCATTCCCTGATTGTAAGCTTGAATGCCGGTAACGACGTTGGTATCGAAATGGACTCCTTCGAGCGCTCCGTGAGTGAGGAAGTCCAGTTTCAAAAAATCAAAGCCCCGGCTGGTGAAATAGTTGATGTAATAAGCGGTCATCAGTTTCGACCCTGAATGCGTCGGATCAAGGGCGATTCCATTGTCGAGCATTTGAGGGTCGCCCGCCTGCGTCCGTAAAAAGGCGCTACTCCACTTGTACGTGCCGCTGCCCGTCATCAAGGAATTTGATCCCTGGGAAGCCGTGCCCCAATAGACGAATGGCGTCCAGTAGATACCGGCCTTTTGCCCGTTACTGTGACAGAAATTGGCAAACTGTTGCAGCTCGGAATCGCCGAGATTGCTCCAGAACGAATCCAGGTTGACGTAAACCACTCCCAGGTTATTGAATTGGTTCGTTTGCAGATTGTTCTTTATGAAGCTCGCGACGGCTGTGACATTGGAATACGTGACGCCATTCATATAGGCATACCAACTGTTCCAACCGAATGGCACGCCGCCAGGCCACTTTAACCGTGGTGCCTGCGCCGCGTTAGCATCCGCGAACGATTCGAGCACTATGCGCCAGTCTGAACCGAAACCAACGAAGACCATCGGGGACAAGATAGAGTTTCCTTTGACCAGGCCATGTTCCGAAACATCGCGCGTGTCGCTTGAAGTGACGCCGCCGAATGCGTTGAGCACGTTGAGCCGGTTGTTCGAGCCTTGAAAATAAATGCCGGTTTTCCACGTGTCGTGTGTGACAGACCCAACGACAAGCCCGTTGCGGGTTGTATTGTCGTAAAAGGCGGAAACCTCGTAGCTCATGCTTGTGTTGTTAATCGGCATGGCGTTGTAGCTGAAAGTGAACGAGTCGTTGTCGAAAGGCGCAATGAGCGCGCGGTCGTCGCTGTAAGCGCCAATGTCCACCCCGCCAGTCACGTCCATCACCAACGGCCCCATCCAGCGGGATTGCAGTCCGGTGCCTGTCATGTCCACACGCGTCAAAAAGCTATTGTCCTGATCGACAATAAAGGTCTGCTTCATCGTAGGCAGATCCAGTCGAGTCGAAGTAACTTCAACTTGATTGTTGGTCGCCGTCCAGGAGTGGTTGGTGTAAATTGTGTCGGTGATATAGTTCGTGAGCGCGCCACCCGAATAAAGACCAACACCGGCATAGAAGCCGGAAATCTTCAGCGCGTTTTGCCAGTAAAAATTCGCCCGGCCGGTGCTCAGGTTATACTCAAGCCGCACATTGGCATTGGTCATCTTGAGCAGATTGCCTGTTTGAACCGGCGGCAGAAGCGGCCCGGCAACGCATGAAACTGCCAGCGATAGCCCTCCAAGCAAACTCCTGGAAATGGTTAAGCATCCACTCAATCGCCTCGGTCGCAAGCTCTTGCGTTTTTGTGCGTCCTGCGTGAAACTCACCACTAAACACTTAGCTCGGCGGGGACGCCCATTAAGTTCCAAATGGAGATCTTGTTACATCACCGGCGACTTTAGGGCAGAATGAGGCGAAAGAATACCGACCGGTTGCTGGGATCAATCGGCATAACCCATTGGTCGGTGCTTTCTGATCCCGTCACGTTCACCCAATTAGCGCCCGTGAGTGTATTGGTTTGCGATTGCAACACCCAACCGGTGTGGTCGGCAGGCCAACTTAACGTCAGATAGCCGCCGCTCACCTGCATCGTGATATTTGTCGGGTTTGGATTGAATGCCTGAACCACTGAGATACTGCCGCTGCTTGCCAAATGGTTCACCCAACCCAGGCCGCCATGCAACACTGGTAGAACAACGTCGGCAAAATTTCCACTGCCAGCCGGACTGAACAGGACAAAATTGTCGCCCACCGACAATGCAGGGCCAACATTGGTCACGACCAGTGTGCCGCCATAGTTCAGTGTTCCGGTGGACGCTACGAGATCGTTTGTCAGTGGGCTGTTGGACTTATTCAGTTCCATCTTCGTGGTGCCGCCGAGTGTCAAACCCCCGACAGTAAGCTTGCCGATACTGGCCCCCGGCGACAATATACCACCCGGCTGCACGGTTACGGTGCCACTAATGGTCCCGTTACCGCCCAGAGTCCCGCCACTTTGCACATTCACGCCGCCCGAGCCCGTTCCGGAGCCCGAGGTATTGTTTACCAAAAGTGTGCCCGCACTCACCGTGGTGCCGTTTTGGTACAGGTTTGCTCCACTCAGGACCATGGTGCCAATGCCGGTTTTGATCAGCGTGCCAAAATTACCGTAGTCCCAATATGAGTGGGTCAGCACCGCCGGCACGGATAAATCAATCCCGTTTGCCGCTCCGATCGCGACGTTAAAAACTGTCGCGTGGGGCGCGTCGAGCAGTTGAATGTCTGAATTGGCACCCGAACTCATGATCACAGAAGTGAGGCTATTGCCCGGCACGTTTACGCCGTTCCACAGCGCCCAGCTTTGCCGTGTAGAATCATGTCCGCCAACTGCCGATAACGTGCCGCCGTTCAAGGTCAACAGATTGATGGGAACAAAATTCGCGGTTTCAACCACCGCCCCCGGACCGATAGACAAACCCTGCTGCGGCGGATCGCTGCTCGTATCGTTCCCGTGGAACGGTTCATAGCTGTTGATTACCAATTTGCCCGGTCCCATTGCGAGAATCGTGCCGTTACCACCCACATAGGTTGTCGGTGCCCAGGTGTACGTATCGCTGCGATTAAACGCGATGGTTCCGAAATTCCCATAATAAGCGCTATCCACCAAATTCCCCGTCGTTCCCCCGTTTCCAATCTGCAACGTTCCCTGGCTGACATATGGGCTCAGCGCAGGAACATTTCCGGCGAGGATAAGCGTGCCCCCGCCGGTCTTTTCCGTAAACTGGCTGTTCCCGCCCGTCAAACTGCCCGTGAGAATCAGTGTCCCGCCGTCATCAACGCCGATCGTGCCCTGGGCTGATTGACTGCTTATGATGTCGCCGCTCCACGTTCTTGTCGCCCCTCCGCCACTGCGCAACGCCCCATGACCGTCCCCGGCAAAGCCGTTGCCGCTCAAGTTCAAGGGTTCTGCTGCTGGATATGTTGCACTGTCCAAGAAAATACTCCCGCCCACGTTCACTGTGGTTCCGGCTGCGAACGACCCGAATGTGTTGGTGGATCGTGCATACACCTGAATGTTGGTGCCGATTACGGTCACTCCAGAATAGCTGTTGCTGCCATAAATGCCTAAAACGGACCCAAAGGTGTCACTTACAGCATTGGCAAGATTCAAGCCATTCGCGCCCGCAAGCGGAATATAAAACTGGCGATAGCCCGAAGAAATGAGCAACGGCATCATTGGGCCGTTGTCCATGGTCAAGACGCTGCCCCCGCCGCTCACAAAGTTTTGATTGTAGTAGGACAAATTCAATTCCCCGATGTTTATCGTGCCAATCGTCCTGCTCGTGTCCAGGGTCACCGTGCGCGTCATGGTGATGGGAGTGGCGCTGAAATCGGCGGTATTGCCTGCTCCATTGGCAATGATGCCGTCCAGCCACTTGGCTGAATCGCTCCAATTTCCGTCGGCATCAACATTCCAACTGCCGCTTTGCGCCTTCATGGAACATGGCGAGGCAATCACCGTTATCGCGCCTGTTATGGCCATTAGTTTTCTGAACAGATTTTTCATACTTGGGGGTCTTGTTGTTTTGTTTTGCGGATTTTCGTTAAAGACAAAAAGTTTCTACTCTCTCGCTTACCAGTAACTATTTGTCGGATCGACCGTTGTGGGAGGGGTCGCCGGGAAGAGAAAGTTCGCCTCATGCCCGTCGCCGAACAGCGTCGGAAACAGAGGTCTGCCTTTGTCGTTATGCCAGGCGCTCGACGTGTCGTTAATATTGCGCGCGTACCAGGGGAAGTCCCCGAGAATCAGTTTGGTGGAAGGAGCTCGGGCGATCTCACTGGACTTAATCGGACCCGGATTCCCCGGCAGCGGCCATGGCCAGTCGGCGGCCCCGCCGACATGCCGCACGCCAATGTTATCAAACCAGAACGCCATGTAGTAGCTTACTCCGTAAGCGTCCCAGCATGACTTTACATCCGCATATTGCGCATCGCCGTGGTCCGCGGGGCAACGGAACACGTTCAAGGCATTGGCGATATACCTGTTCAGTGGCCGGTTGGTTTGAGCCACGTTCCCGCCATTTGGGATGACCGCGTCATACCCTGGATCGCTCGGTTTCAAAGTCGAGCTTTGTCCGCCGTAAGACACCCAGGTGAGCCAAACCGGATAGTATTCGGCGTTGTCTTCCGCATACAGTGTCAGCGCAACTCCTTGTTGTCTCACATTATTGATGCAACTGGTCCGATAGGCCATTCTCTTAGCGCGAGCCAGCGCTGGCAGCAGCATGGACGCCAGGATCGCGATGATGGCGATAACCACCAGAAGCTCGATCAAGGTGAAAGCGTTAGACAGCCGGTTTCTCCCTGATGATATCATCCGCCTATCATCTCTTTTTCTGCTGTTCGCTGTTTTCATCGCGGGAAGGATCGTCGGACTGGCTCGGTTCAGATTTTCATGATGTGCAGGGAATTTCGCACAACGCACCCTCTAGTGGAATGGACGTTTAAATGAGGAGCATGGACTTTTGACCGGTCGGATGTACCGGTTTTATGGCAAACGCCTGCCCCTCTTTGATGAACTAGGCTAATCTGCGCCGAGGCGTATGGACGTTTGGCCGGGGAGCACGGCTTTTTCGCTGCCAGCGCTTTGCTTCGGCAAAGACTTGGCGCTGTACCTGCGCCGATGCTCGCTCGGCGAATGGTTGTGCATCTTGCTGAAGGCCCGGGAAAAATAAAACTGTTCGGAAAAGCCTAACTGATCGCTGATCTGCTTTATGGGCAGGTCGGTGCTGTTCAGCAACTGCACCGCGTGTTGCATCCGCAAATGATTAAGATAACTGAGAGGCGCATATCCAGTCACCCGTCGAAAGAGCGTCGTGTAATGCGACCGTGAGAGGTTTACCAATGCGGCGAGCGTTGCTACTTTCAAAGGTTCGCTGAGATGCCCTTTCATAAACTCAACGCTCTTAGCTATCTGCTCGCGAACGCTGGGCGCCCCGTATCCGTGCTCTTCCTTGTGTCGCAAAAGCACGCCCATCAAATGAGTCAAGGAATGAGAAGCGTAAATTAAATGTGGCAGCGTGAATCCGTGTTCGAGGGCCTCAACAACTTCCTCAAACAGTGAAAAGAGATATACATCACCACTTAGCGACACCACCGGTTTCTGTTTGCTGACGCCAAGTCGCTCCATGTATAGGGGCACATGAGTACCCACAGCGTGAAACCAATGAATCGTCCAGGGCATCTTTTTCGCCGCTCCATAGACATGCGGCGTGAATGCCGGCACAACGAGCAGTTGGCTTGCAGCAACTTCGTGCCGGCGACCCTCAAGCTCGCACCAACCCGCCCCTTCTGCACAATAGATAAAAATCGTCTCCGGCGCTCCGTGTTCACGCGCGCACGTGTGACCTTTGGCCTTCGGATAGTATCCGGCGTCTGTTGGCACGAGGTTCCTAAGCAGCGGATCTTTCTGGGCCTTTGCGAGAACAGGGCGTGGCACCACGACGATGCGTTGCCCCTTGAAGCCCTCATGTTTCTCGCGCCATTTCATTCTGCCAAAGCAAAAAATCGCCTTGCGATATGGTGAGTTCTCCTCGTGAAAGAACCACCGGCTTCGCCGGCGTGTTGATTTTAGGAGTTTTCGTATTCAAGCCAAGAACAACACAGATTGCCTCGAGTAATACCGTTATCGAAATCGAGCGGAATGTCCGAAACCTGTCGACCCTGGAACACTGGAAAGCAGGTCAGGTTTTCCGGCAGTCGATGCCATTCGGGGTGGGATGCTGAGTTGTGGTGTGTCGTTGGTCGGGATGCCTTTGGCATCGAGCTATGGGATCGGTTGTGTAAACGGATTCGTGTGACGGAAAGTGTTTGCCAAAGCGAAAAACCTTGTTCGGTTTTCCTCCCAGCGGACACTCTCTATTGAATGGATGAGCCGAACGATATTGGATTGCTCCGTCGGTTTGTCGAGGAGCACTCGGAAGCGGCTTTTGCCGGCCTGGTTCAACGAGAGATTAACCTCGTCTATTCCGTTGCGCTCAGGCAAACGCGCAATCCGCATGCGGCCGATGAGATAACCCAAGCCGTGTTCGTCGTTCTGGCGCGCAAAGCGGGAAGTCTGCTTCAACTTCGCACGCTGACAGGCTGGCTGTACCAAGCAGCACGATTGACGTCGTCAAATTACCTGCGGACCGAGGCTCGCCGCGCCCGCCGCGAACAGGAGGCATACATGCAATCACTGATGAATGAATCTACCACCGACATCGAAGAAGCATGGGAGCAAAGCGCACCGCTGCTGGAGGACGCGATGGGGAACCTCAGCGGAAAGGACCGCACCGCCATTTTGCTGCGCTATTTCCAGAATAAAAGTCTGCGCGAGGTAGGCCTGGCGCTCGGCATTAACGAGGATGCTACCAGGATGCGCGTCAACCGGGCGTTGGAAAGCTTGCGGCGGTTTTTCACGAGGCGCGGCGTTGGTCTTTCCGCCAGCGCGATCGCCGGAGCACTTTCGACAAAGTCCGTCCACGGCGCGCCTGATGGGCTCGCGGCCAGCCTAGCGACCGGTGCCGCCCAGGGCACGGTTTTGGGAAGCTCGGTCCTGATGCTGGCGAAGGGGACCCTCAAGCTTTTAGCGTGGGCACGATTTAGGATGCTGCTGGGCTTGAGTGCGTCGGCCACTTTCGCGGTGACCATCATACTCACCGTTTTCCTGTCTGGAAGCAATGCCGGCCCGCAGCAGTCTGCTAATTCCTCCAGTGACGCCAGCACCCTGTCTAAAGTCGATCCTTTTCCCGGGACCGCATCGGAAGGTTTTGACCACCTAGGGATCACCGGGGCGCAGCAAAAGATCAGTATATTGGGAGGGATGGCGACGGTGAGCAATCTTACGCACGGCGGAGCGCTGAAAATCGAGCGTTCTTCATCGCTGGATGGAGTCCTTGTCACCCCGCGCTCGCCGCCCTCTATGCTGGGTCAGCTCGGGATTTCGGAATGGGTGTTCAAAACGCCTGTAATCAGGTTCGGGGGGTATTTCCAGAATAACAGCCGATTCGACGATGCGATTGTGGATTTTTATGACGTGGACAACGGCTTAATCGGATCGATGACGGCCAGCGTCCCGAAAAACCTTCGGGCCTGGACCTGGAACGGCTGGCAATCCGAAGTGCCAATCCATCGGATGGTCGTAACCGGAAATGATGTCGTCTTTCTCAATGGGTTTATCTGGTTTGACGATGTTCGGGTGACTGCGGCTCCGCCGCCACCATGCACCATCATCTGTCCGGGTAAGCTGGAGGCGTGCAACGATCCCGGCATGTGCGGGGCTGTGGTTGGATTTGCCGCGCCAGTGCCAACGAATTGCGCAGAATTGGCTATCGCTTGCGTTCCGCCGACGGGCTCGTTTTTCCCGGTGGGCACCAATCCAGTGCTATGCATGGGGACCGACACTTCAGGGCATGTGACTAATTCCTGCAGTTTTCGAATCGTCGTGCGCGATTGTGAGCCGCCAATCATCGATAGCGTCGCTGCCAGCCCAGAGACGCTCTGGCCGCCAGACCACAAGATGCAGGAGGTTTCGGTACAGGTTTCGGCCGTGGACAACTGCCGTTTGGCGGGAAGTAAGATCATCTCTGTCACCAGCAACGAATCAACGGTCCCGCCTGGCAATGGCCAAACCGTTCCGGATTGGCAGATCACGGGTGATTTGACCGTGAGCTTGCGGGCTGAGCGGTCCGCGGCCGGAACCGGCCGCGTTTATAGTATCACCGTGGAATGCACAGACGAATCTGGCAACGCTTCCCGGGCCGTGGGTCACGTCGTCGTGCCTCACGACCAGCGGTGAGGTGCGGGCGGCGAGCGGCGTGCTGCCGGCCAGCAACTCGTAGAGCAGCACCCAGAATTTGCGTGATCCCAGACACGTCTTGGGGTCTGCGAACGATGGCCCTAAAAGGCGAGCGTCGGCGCGTGTCCGAGAGGTCGTCTATGGTGAGAAGTTGGTGCCAATATGGAACCGTGCGCCGGAATATTGGCATTTCGTCTCCTCTGGGCGCAAATTAGGAGATTTCCTCACAAGGCTGCTCTTGGTAATAACAATGAGGGTTCGATTCCCTTCACCAGCTCCAGATTGAAAGAACACGAGCCATCACCTGCCGCGCCGCCCCTCAAACGAGTGATCGGCGTGGGTGTTCTCGCCTTCTCCGGGTTTAACAACATCGTCGGTTCGGGCATCTTCGGTCTGCCGGCGCTGGTGGCCGCGTTGCTGGGGCCGGCGGCAATCCTGGCCTACCTGGTGTGCGCGGTGCTGATCGGCCTGGTGGGGCTCTGCTTTGCCGAAGTCGGAAGTCGTGTCGCGAGCGCCGGCGGACTTTATGCATACGCACGCGTCCCCTTTGGTCCGGTCGTGGGTGGAATCGCTGGCACATTGCTTTGGTGCGCAAACGCCGCCGTGCCGAGCGCAGCCATTGCGAATTTCCTGACCGATACGCTGGCCAGCTTGTGGCCCGCGCTGAATGGAGGAGTAGTGCGAGCACTTTTCCTGACATTTGTTTACCTGGTGCTGGCCGTCATCAATATCCGCGGCACTCGTTGGGGCGCGCGCGTCTCCGTCGCCACAGCGCTGGTCAAGTTGATGGCGCTGGTACTCCTTGTGTCCGCGGGGTTCTTCGCGATTCATCCCCAGAATCTTCATTGGGCTGATATGCCGTCGGCCAAATCGATTGGTCAGGGCTCCGTGGTCCTGCTGTTCGCATTTATGGGAATTGAAGCTGGCCTCAATACGAGCGCGGAAGTCGTGAACCCATCACGGACTGTGCCGCGAGCGATTGCGTTGGCGCTCACGCTCGTTGCCGCTCTCTACATTAGCTTGCAACTCGTCGCCCAGGGCGTGCTGGGCGCCGATCTGGCGGCCGCGAAAGCGCCTCTCGTTGAGACGGCGACCATGGTGTTTGGCCCTTGGGGCACCCGTTTTCTTGTCGCCGCTACGATCCTGTCGGCAATTGGCTTTTTAACGGCGGACATCCTGTGCAATCCACGATCTTTGTATGCCCTGGCCGAAGCCGGGCAGTTGCCGCGGAAGCTGGCGGCGGTGCATCCGCGATTCGGCACGCCCGCAATCGCCATCGGTACTTACGCCTGTCTCTGCCTCGTTATTGCGCTTACGGGATCGTTCCGGCAACTTGTAATCATAGGGAGTTCCGGCACACTCGTTCTGTACCTCATTTGTTGTCTTGGCCTGCTGCGGCTGCGCGCGAGAGAGATCGCAATGGCCGGCGAGCCGTTCCGCGCACCAGGTGGGGCTTTCGTGCCGCTGGTGGCTTCGGCAATCATTGTGTGGATGTTGACGACATTGGAGAGGAAGGAACTCGTAGCCGCGGCGGGACTTGTCATCGTATCCGGCGCTGTTTACGGAATCTGGGAGCGGATGCACGGGAAGCGTACGAATGGGGCAGCACAGAAGCCGGACTAAAAGGTGAGCGCTCATTGCAGTGCACGGATCACTTTCCGTTACGTTCCAGGAGTTTGGAGCTTGGCCCATGCTGCGCTGATGATAACAATTCGCGAACACGACAGTATCTATCATGAAACCACCTGCACTATTCCTGCTCATGAGTTGGCTGGCATGCACCCATCTATGGGCAGGTGAGCTTACGCCATTCCAACAGCTCGGCCGCGACATTTTCTCCGAGTTAATTGAAACAGATACTACCCACTCGACGGGCGACACGACGAAGGCGGCGGAGTTGCTCGCCAAGCGGCTTCGCGGGGCGAGCTTTGCTGAGGCTGACGTTCAGATCATTGGTCCAGCGCAACGGAATAAGAACCTCGTGGTTCGATATCGCGGCACAGGCGCGAAGCCACCAGTCACGCTCCTGGCCCATCTGGATGTGGTCGAGGCGAAGCGCGAGGATTGGTCGCTTGACCCTTTCAAGCTGACCGAACGCGACGGGTACTTTTACGGCCGCGGCACTTCCGACAACAAGGACGGCGCCAGCGCCTGGGTCGCGGCGCTGGTGCGCTTGCGACGGGAAAATTTCAAATCGAGCCGCGATTTGATTCTCGCGCTTACAGCCGGCGAAGAAGCCGGGTCTGACTATGACGGCGCAGAATGGCTGCTGACGAATCGCCACGAACTGGTTAGCTGCAAATTCTGCCTCAATGCCGATGCCGGCGGGCCGCAGAGTCGCCAGGGAAAAAATCTCAGCTACTCGGTCCAAGCGGCTGAAAAAATCTACCAGAGTTTCCGCCTCGAAGCGAAAAGCCCGGGCGGTCACAGCTCGCTGCCGACTCCCGACAACCCGATCTATCGCCTCGCGGCGGGGCTGGTGCGACTTTCCCAATTCGAGTTTCCGGTGAGGCTCAACGAAATCACGCGCGGCTATTTTCAAAAAATGTCGGCGCTTGAAACGGGCCAGACCGCCACCGACATGCAGGGGATCCTGAAAACGCTTCCCGATCCTGACGCACTCAAGCGGCTCTCGGCCTCTGCGGTTTGCAACGCCACGTTACGCACCACAGCGGTGGCGACGATGATCGAGGGAGGGCACGCCGAGAATGCGCTGCCGCAAACGGCGCGGGCCACCATTAATTGCCGCCTCCTGCCCGACGAGTCGCCCGAAGAAATGGCAAAGACTTTGCGGCGCGTGTTGGCTGACAATGAGATCACAATCACGCCCATCCAACCCACCCAGCCCAGCCCGGCTTCACCGTTGACACCGGAAATAACGAAAGTGATCGAGCAGGCGAAGGAGAAAGTCTGGCCCGGGCTTCCCATCCTGCCGATTATGGAAACCGGAGCTACTGACGGCCTGTTTTTCCGGAGACTGGGAATTCCGACTTACGGAATATGCGGAACGGGCGGTGATCTCGATGATATTCGCGCTCACGGCAAGGACGAGCGCGTCGCGGTAAAGGACTTCTACGACGGCTTGGAGTTCGTGTATCAACTCATCAAGACGATTGCTGCGGAGACCAAGTGAGGGAGGAAAAACGCGACCGCTACGAATCTGCGTTCATCGAAGATTCGGCTGCGGGCGAATGCACTTAGAGCGAGTTTGGAAAATCGGTTTGCATTGCAGGAGCCGAGGTGACGAGGCTCAAATCTTCTTTACGCACCGAAGGTTTTGCACGAGATCAGAGCCTCGTCACCTCGGCTCCTACAATTTCAAGATTCGCTCTAAGGCTCCCCTTTGGGAATCTGTGCAGATGTAAAATCATGGATTTACTGTCTCGCTCGGTTCCGAACCATCGCCGTACGCGGTTGAATCAGCCTTCGGCAATTCAATCCAAAAACAACTCCCGCCGGCGGATGGCGAATCGACGCCCACCCTTCCGTTCATGCGCAGCATGGCTTTTTGCACAATCGCCAGGCCAATCCCCGTTCCCGGGTACTCTTCCTCGGTATGCAGCCTCTGAAAAACACCGAAGATTTTCTCGCGGTATTCCGGCGGAATGCCGATGCCGTTGTCGGTGACTGAAACACGCACGAATCCGTCGTGCTCCCGGGCGCGAACTTGAACGCGAGGCCTAATTCCGTTCGGCACAAATTTCAAGGCGTTGCTAAGCAGGTTGCTCAGCACCTGAGTCAACAGCATGGTGTTCGCAATGACATCGGGTAGCGGTGGTTCGAGCACCATCTCCGCCTGGCTTTGATTGATGTCTGCCTGGAGTTCGCGCGTGGCATCCCCGATCGCAGACTGGAGCGACACCGGCGAAAGCTGGATTTCAGTTCGCGAAACACGGCTGTACTGGAGCATATCCGAAAGCAGGCTCTCCATGCGCTTGGAGGCTTCAGAGATTCGAGCGAGGTATTTCTTCGCCTCGGGTTGGAGGTCTTTTTCAAAATCCAAATCAAACGCCGTGGCGTAGCCCTGAATGGCGCGGAGCGGGGCCCGCAAGTCATGAGAAACCGTGTAGGCGAACGCCTCCAAATCGTGGTTGGCGCTTTCGAGGTCTGCCTTGCGTCGCTCGGAGAGCCGGACCGAGTTGATCAGGGCAAAAACTTTGGGAACCAGTGGAAACAGCGCCAACGCCGTCGCTGCAGAAGCAATCCCGCAGATGAGCTTGACGTAGCCCGCCAGCCAATAGACCGGCTGCCACACCGTCCACACCTCCATGAAATGAGTGAACCCGCAAGTGACGATGAACAGGCCGAATGCCAGGAACATCCAGTGGAACGGGATGTCGCGGCTGGCCTTCCACACCAGGAAAGCCAGTGTGGTCGAGATGCAGACGTAAGAGATTCCAATGACCAGGTCCGAACTGACGTGCAACCAGATCATTTGCGGATTGCGCAGGTAGCAAGTGGCGTGCGGCATGAACTGGTCGGAACGAAGCAACGCGTGGATGAGATTCGGAAAAAGCATGAAAATCAATCCGACGCCAGCCGCGAGGATCAAGCAATTGCGGACAACTGAATTAACAAGAACTCGATGCATAGGTTGGAGGAGGGTAAGGCACCTGTGGACGATAAAGCGCTGACGAAATCTTCGCCATGGCAAAATAGCGCATGCCCAAATAGGCTGCAGCTTGAACCGTGAGGTCCGCGTAAGTCCCCGACAGCCTCTGGTCTCGCGCTTGCGCCGACTCAGTCGGGATCTAGAATCTTTGTTTGTCGAAAGTAAATCCGACAGGTCGAGGCACGCCGGTATGCCTTGGTCGAGACAAATGTTATCTCATTTCTGGACAGAGGCAAGGCAATTATTAGGCGTTTTGCCTACTGGCAATTAGGCATTTTCCTTACCGCTACGCGCGGGAATCGGCGCATTCCGTCCATTGGCAGGCCGCCTGCTGCTTTCAATTCAATCTGAGGTTCGTTGAAATGTTTGTTCTGTCGGTTCATTCGGTTGCGTAAGAGTGTTGTTTTATGAGTAACAGGAATCTCGTGCTGGTGGCGGAGGATAATCGGGATGACATGTTCTTGCTGCGCTGGGCCTTCCAGCGTGCGGGTCTCGCTCCCGAAATCATCCATATGCCTGATGGAGTGGCGACCATGGATTACCTGAAAGGAACACCGCCTTACGCTGACCGGGCTCTCCATCCTCTGCCCGAACTTCTGCTGTTGGACATCAAAATGCCGAGAGCCAACGGCTTCGACGTGCTGGCCTGGCTGGCCGGACGCCCGGACTTGAGCTGCCTGCCAGTAGTCGTACTTTCTGCATCGGTCTTCCCGGCGGAAGTGGAGATGGCCCTCAGGCTGGGCGCGCGCGAGTTCCTCACCAAGCCGAGCGCAATGGACGACCTTGTCGGACTGGTGAAAGGACTGCATGACCGCTGGTTGACAGGGAATCGTGCCTCGATTCCGCCATTTGGTGCTGTTCATCCCAGGCCTTCAGAACAGTCACAAGCTGCCAGCCTGCTTGGGCAGGAAGAGTTGGTTGTGAATGGCCGCAACGGCAGCCTGGCGGGCTCCGCCTATCCGAGCAGGAACGATTGAGTTGATTTCACGTCGTTGCGAAGGCTCCTCCCCAATTCGAGAGCAGCCGCCACCCCCACCAGCCCACGGCCTTCGCGGCCGTGGGCTGAAATTGTCATCGGCCCTCGAAAATCAGTATGAGGTATGCCAGGAAAATGACCAGGTGAATCAGGCCGTTGAGCACGTTCGTGCGGCCTGTGGCGCAGGTTAGAATCGAAACAATGAGCGTGACCGCCAACAGGATTTGATTAACCGGCGTCAGTCCAAGCTCAATCCGGCGGCCCGTGGCGAGACTAATCGCCACGACGGCAGGGACAGTGAGGGCAATGGTCGAGAGCGCCGCGCCGAAGAGCAGGTTTACCGAGCGCTGCAAACGATTGCCCAGGGCAGCGCGGATACCCGACACTCCTTCCGGGCAGAGAATCAAAATGGCAACGATGACACCCGAAAGCGCCTGCGGCGCGCCCAAGTGATTGGCGCCGAATTCGAGCACGACGGCCAGCTTTTTCGAGAGCACGACAACCGGGAGCAAGTAGAGAATCAGGAACGCAATATGAAACGGCAGCGAACGCACCGCAAATTGCGCGTGCTCCTTCGCTTCGGAAGCCTCGTCGGATAATCGCATTCTGGAGGGCTCATCATAATGCTCGGGATGCCGCCAGGTCTGGATCGCCAAAAATGCGCCATACAAACCGATGGTCGTGAGAATCAGAGCCGCGGCCCGGAACCGCAGTAAAGCGGGCGTCGAAGTTGCAGCAGTGTAGTAAGGAAGAATAAGACCGGCAGCAGACAGTGGCACGAGCATGGCTAGAAACGAAACTGCGCCTTGTAGATTGTATTGCTGCTCCCGGTGCCTTAAGCCGCCAGCCAGGAGCGAAACGCCAAGCAACCCGTTCAACACAATCATCACCACGGCGAACATCGTGTCCCGGGCCATCGCCGGATCGGGTGTGCCGCTCAACATAACGGCCGAGACCATGAGCACTTCCATCCCGATGACCGACAGCGTGAGGATCAATGTGCCGTACGGCTCGCCGAGTTTGATTGCCAGACAGTCGGCGTGGCGCACCACGCCGAAGGCAGCGACCAGAATTGCCGCGATCAGCCAGACGAACAAGACGAGCGCCCACCAGGGGCTCACCAGCCCGATGAGCCAACCGCCTCCGAACACAAGGAAAAGCGCGGCACTGCCCAGACCGGGAAGGAGCAGACATTCGGTCCGCAATGAGTCCCAGGATTCGCGGAAGGACGATGCTGGAGTTCCAAGCTTCGGCGCAGTCATTTGCCGAAGGTTAGCAAAGCCGGCCAGCAGGTCCAACCGGATGTCGTTGTGCAGATGGTTGATCGGCTCTGCAACAGAAGCATTCCAACGATGGGCGCACCTCTGGCCCGAGAATGTACTTTAAACCTAAAGCCTCCTTGGAAAGGCCGCGGTCTAGATCAGGCCGACTCCAGCTCGGCGATCAATTTTGGAAGGATCGATTCTTTGGAAAACAACGAGCGCAGATGTGAGGAAATTTGGTGCGTCCTTTCCGAGCCGTAGTTTCGCGCATGCAGGATCTGTTCAACCACGCGTTCAACCTCGCCGTGTCCGGCGGTCCAGCATTTCACTTCGCCCTGAGCTGCTTCAGTCAGTTCAGAGATGTGGCTCGGGCGCGGGCCAATGTACAGCACGGGCGCGCCGACGCTCAGGATGTTATAGATTTTGCAAGGGTGGACGAGGCCGACAAAGTCGTCGCCCATAACAACGACATGAAGGTCGGCCGCAGACAGCGAGCCGGAAAGCTGATCCAACGGCTGGTAGGGCAGGCAGAGGAAGTTTTGGGAGGGGCGAGGGGCACGGGGCGAGGGGCGAGTATCTGGGCAAGAGTCGGCGATCTTTGTTCCGCTAGTTTCTAACTCCTGTTTAATGCGCCGCCATTCGCTGCCGCCGCCAATAAAGCAGAAGGCAATGCCAGGATTGCTCGCGAGCCGGCTGGCCGCGTTCAACAAAGTGTCGAGGGGATGACAGGGACTATGGTTGCCGGAATACATAACCACAAATTTTCCGTCCAGGCCGTGGGCCTGGCGGAATCTTTCCCGGCCTGCTGGGTCATATCGGACTTCGCTGTCGTGGGACCAGGGCGGAAGGACGGCGATTTTTTGCGGAGAGATCACCTTCGCGATGATGCGGTCACGCATGAACTGATCCAGCACGATGATTCGCGTGGCGTGTCGCAAACTGAAGCGCGACAGGGCGTCGAGCAGTTTAGCCACGAGCGAGCCTGATCGCAGCCAACCCGCGGCGATAGCTTCGTCCGGATTGAAGTCCATTACCCAATAAAAGAAGCGGCTGCCACGCAACTTCGCCAGGCAAGCGCCGAGAAAGGAAATCAGCGGCGGCGAGGTAAGAGCGACGACGGCCTCGTGGCGGCGCAAGAACGCCAAGCGCAGCGCGCAAAGCACCTGGAAACTCGCGAAGTCGGCGGCCCGGCGCCATTTGGAGTCTTTGCCTAAGGCGGTGGAGCTGATGCGGATGATGCGGATGCCGCGCCAGACCTCTGATTTTGGAAACTGCTTGTCCGGGTCGTCGTAGGCGCGGCGGCTGGTAACGACGGTGACCTGGTGGCCGCGCTCGCTCAGCACCACCGCAAGGTCGCTGAGATGTTGCGCCGTCGAAGCGACGTCAGGGTAGAACGTCTGGTTGAGGAGGAGGAATTTCAGAGGTCAGAGGTCAGAGGGTGCGTGCTCGAGGGCCAACCGAGCCCCCGCTTGGGGTTCTGGAGCCGCTACACCGCAACAACTATAGTAAACATTGTGTGTTTTTGATGCGGCACCCGCTACGCGATCCGCTACAAACCGCTACATGTGTGACAGGTCCCACCTTATGAGTTTGGCCAACTCGGTCTGGAGGGCGGCGCGCGCATCCTCGGGAAGGTCGTAGCCCCAGACGGCGATTTCGAGGAAGCGCTGGCCGTAATTTCGACTTCCGGCCAGCGCGGCGGCGATGCGATTGCGCGTGTCCCGGCGGCGATTGGCGAGTTCCGAGGGCCCGCTCGGGTCCTCATAGATGCCATAGAAGACGTGAATGAGTTGTCCATCGGATGTAAAAGCGAACTGCTGGAATGCCAGGCGGAAGGGAGCGGCCGGGGCAGCAGCGCCCAAGGCAGTATTGGATACTGGGGCGACGGGAATAGTAATCGTGCCGAGGTAAGACTTCAGGATCATGCCGCTGCGGGGCAGGCATTTTTCGGGTCCGTGAGTTTTGGCCATCTGAGTGCTGACGCGCTTTTTCAACGAGCGCGCCGGCAACCAACGAAAGTAGTAGAGCTGCCAATTTTGGCCGGCGGCACCCTGCCAGCGTGCCTGGAGCCCATCGTCGGCCCGGAACTGGCCAGCGATGCTCGGCGGGACTGGGTTTTTGTCCAGGTTGGGAAGATCTGACGCCGGGACGACGGACCACTCAGCTGAAGGCAGAGAGGAGAGCGGAGACAGGAAGGCCCGCTCGTGCGAGCGGTACCACAGCTCGGTGCCGAATTCGACAACGACGAGCCAGACGAGGAGGCAGGTAGAGACCACACGACCGCGAGACCACAGGACCGCGGGACCCTTGGAAGCGAAGGCCGAGGCTGGAGATCGGTGTGAGGGGCTCGACTCAGGGAATGCAGTCGCTGCGGCCTTTGTTTGTGCTCCTGGTTTTGCCCGCAGCCGCGAGGCAAGAATCCGCAGGCAGAGGAAGCAAGTAACCAGGATGGTCGTGCCGGCAGGATCGTGCCACGAGCCGACGGCAGCGATGCCTTTTGACGAAGCCACAGAAACCAGCAGGAGAGTTCGGCCCACGTTGAAAACGAAGGCCAGGGCGAAACCCAGCAGGCAGAGCACAGCGCGGCGAGCGACAGCAAGCTGGTAAAGCTCGCAGAAGAAGAGCGAAATCATCAGCGTCGCTTGAAAAGAGCGAATGCCGCTGCACGCCTCATCGACGCCTACCATGCCCGTCCGGATCTCGATGACATTGCCGTGCTGAACGGCTGGAATGCCGAAGACCTCGAGGAGCTCGGTGGTTACGGAGACATCGAGCTGTTTGAGCGATTGAGTCAGGGAGGTCTCGAAGCCCGTGGGCCAGGGAACGGCGACGAGGAAAAAGAGCAGGGCGGGCGTGAAACGTGGAACGTGCAAAGTGATAATGGAGGCAGCATGTGTGATATTAGTTGCGTGTTCCGTGTTCCGTGTTCCGTGTTCCGTGTGCTTCGCCACTTGCCACTCGACACTCGTCACTCTTAGTGCGAGCAGAGTCAGACCGATGACTTCGAGGGCCCAGAGCCAACTGGTCAGCCGCCAGATGGGGTTGGCCTCGTGGAGCCAGCGCGTAGGTGCGTACAGCAAGGCGCAGAGGGTAAGAAGGACATAGTAGCATGCCGGAACGTTGAACCTTGAACTCTGAACTCTGAACTCTGAACTCTGAACTGAAGGGTCGCCGCTCTGCCCTACTCGCTTCCACATTAAATAGGCGCAGAGAAAGGGGACGGCCCAGCCGTAGTTATATTGGTCGTAGATCGACCACTGGGCGCCGAGGTGGTAAATCAGAACCGCCCAATAGCCGGCCAGCACTGCGAAAGGAACAATGGGAAAAATCGATTTCAGCGTTTCAGTATTTCGGCCTCTTGCTGTTTCGGTGAATCAGCGGTTTTACGGTCTTTACTTGAATTTGACTGGCTCAGCATCAGCAGCAGGAGCCGGCGCATTTTCCGAAGGATGCGCCGAGGGGTTGAATAACCAGAGCAACAACACCAGCAATGCGAAACAAGCAGCCACCAGCAGAAGGATGATGGTGAACTTGCGTATCCTCTTTCTTCGCTTAGCGCGGATGGACTTGGGGTGGGGCACTGAGGGCACTGGGGAAAAGCGGATTGTGGATCGTGGATAGAAGAAATGCGGGATCCTCAGGCTTGCTTCGGCAACTCCTTGCCGGGCTTCGCGGTAATGAGAGGTCCAAGGCAGAGAACGTCAATATCGGTGCGGAGGAAACAATCCAGCGCCTGCTGTGGAGTGTCCACGATTGGCTCGTTTTCGTTGAAGCTTGTGTTCAACACCACGGGCACGCCGCTCGTTCGGGCAAACTCGCTGATCAAGTCATAATAGAATTCGTTCTGCGACCGTTTTACCGTGTGCAGCCGGCCGGTCGCGTCCTGATGGCATACCGCCGCCAGAGCCTGGCGTTTTTCGGCCCGGATCTTGACGACGTGCATCATGAACGGGCTCTCGAGCGTCTGCTCGAAGTATCCACCGACGGCTTCGGCCAGGATGGAGGGCGCAAAGGGCCGGAAGGATTCGCGTCGCTTGATCTTCTGGTTAATCAGATCTTTCATGCTAGGCCAGCCGGGATGAGCGAGGATGGAACGATTGCCTAAGGCCCGCGGCCCCCATTCACTGCGCCCTTGATACCAACCGATGACGTGGCCCGCATTGAGGTGCGCCGCCGCGCGTTTGAGCAACCCCTCGCGCTCGAATCGTTCGAAGCTCAACTCGGCCTCGCGAAGCGCTGCTTCCATCGCCTGCTCGGGATGCTCGGGCCCCCAGCAGGTGTGGTCGATGCTCCCGGCTCTTGGTTTTCCCAGCACGGAATTCCAAACGTACAGCGCCGCCCCAACGGCGGTGCCATCATCCGAAGCGGCGCATTGGATATAAGAGCGTTTGAAGGGTGTGTCGCGCAGGATGCGCGCGTTGCAGACGCCGTTGAGCGCGCAGCCGCCGGCCGTCACGAGGTTCTCCACCGGCACACGCTCATGCAGCCAGGTCAGGCAGCGGAGCACTGCCTCCTCGAAATGCGTCTGGCAGGAGACGGCCAGGTCCTTGTCTCGTTGGGAGAGCTCGGCGTTCCGCGCACGCGGAGGACCAAGACGCGAGGTAAATCCCTCTGAGTAGAGAGGGGGCAGATGGATTTGACCCCGGTCATCAGTGAACTCCTCCAGGTTCCGCTGCAAGGGAATGAACAGATCAGGATTGAGTTGGAACCGGGCCTGGCCATCTAGCGGCATCAATTCGCGTGCGAAATCCAAGTGCGCCGGCTGGCCATACGCTGCCAGTCCCATCACCTTGTATTCGTCGCCAAACCCAGTGAAACCGATGAACTGGCAAATTGCCGTGTAGAAAAACCCGAGGGAATGAGGCACCGGCACCCTGTCAAGAACCTGAATCCGCTGGCCCTGGCAGTGGGCGAACATGGCGGTGGTGAAATCGCCCGCGCCGTCATACGAGAATCCTGCTGCCTGCTCAAAGTCGCTGGCGAAATAGGAGCTAGCGATATGCGCGAGATGATGCTCGACACGCGCAACCTTGAACCGGCAATCCGCCTCTGCAGCGCCGCAAGCGTCGGCGACGAGCCTACGCATGCTTTGCATTTTGGCGCGGCGCTGGAGATGGGTGACAACGCCTCGGGCGGATCGAAACGGGGACCAGAGGACGTGACTCACTTTGGCACCAAGGTTAGCGTTGCTGTCGTTGCCGATGGCAACGTAATCCACATCGCGGATGGTGGCGCCGGCCATACGCAGGACTTCGCGCAGGGCGTTCGCGGGAAAGCCCGCGACATGTTTGAGGCGTTTCCCCAAACGCTCCTCCGCCACGGCGGCGACGAGCCGGCCGTCCTTGAGCGCGCAAGCGGACGAATCCGGGTGGAAAGCGTTAAGACCGAGAATCAACACAAAAAAAGCAGAAAGTAGAAAGCTGAAAACTGAAAGGGGATAAAACGGGACCGCAGGACAACCGGACGACGGGACTATAGGACCTACCTAGACCGCGGGAGGTGGAAAGCAGGAAGTAGAAATTGGCCAAGCGACTGCGAAGCAGAGGAAGTTGCGAAAGACTCGGAATTTTACAAAAGGAAACGAAGGGAACGAAGAGGATTCCCGTTGTGCTGTACTTCCCGAGTCTGCATTCAGTATTCTGCATTTTTGATTTCTGCTTTCTACTTTCTGCTTTCTGCTTTTGGCCGTTTCAGTTTCTGTTCGAGCAATCTTAGCGAGAGGAGTATTTCCGCCAGGGTGCGCTGCATGACATAATACCAGCCGGGCCAACCGTCGAGGATGAGGCCTTTGCCGAAGAGCGTGTAGGTGAACACTAAGAACGGCGCGAAAATGATCTTCTTGCGGATTCGGTCGGGGAGATTCAGTTCTGCGGCTGGTGTCCTCTGAATGTGTTCCGCTTCCTGAGTAGCATAACGTACCTGGTCCCCGAACCAGCGGCCAAGTGGCTTGCAGTCGTCGTGGTCGATCCAACCCGAGAGCAGGCTCACCAGGCCGTCAATTTCCACGCGATGTCCGTGTCCTTCGTTGCGATAGCGGGCTTTCTCCTTTCGGTAGAGCACAGTACGCGCAGGATAGAGGCTGGCTCGGAGTGGACGGCCGAGGATGCAGTAGCGGAAGCGAGCCGCGAAAGCGACAGTTGAGGAAGAGGGGAGAGAGGAGAGCGGAGACTCGGAGCCCTCACACTTTATCCCTCTCCCAATCGAATTGGGCGAGGGAGAGTCGGCGCTGAAGGCGGTAGTCGAGAGTTGAGATAGTTCGCGAACGAGTTCTTCTGACAAGATGTAGTCGGCGTCGAGGGAAAGGACCCACTTAGTTTTGATTTGCTGCAGGCCGAAGTTGGACTGTGCCGCGAAGGAATCGAACGGGCGTTGAACCACACGTACATTTGGATAACCGCTTGCAATGGCGAGGGTTTCATCGGTGCTGAAGCTGTCCACCACGACGACCTCCTTTGCCCAGGTCAGCCGATCCAACGTCCGGCCGATGTTCGGCCCCTCGTTAAAGGTCAGCACCAGCGGAGTGATCTCCATTCAAGAATGAATCACTGAATTTCCGAAACGCTGAAACTTGAACGTCCGACCTGCCCGCCGGAGACCGACGTCTAACGCTTTGACGATCCGGCCGTCAGAATGGCACGGGAATAGGCCGTTGCCGCGTCACAAATTGCGTCCAAAACGGGTTTTTGCTCGCGGCAGTAGGTGAAGATCTCGGCCGCTTTGGCTCCTGCGTAGTCGTGCGCGATGATGTTGCGGACATCCTTCATTTCGCGCAAATCGATCGCTCGATCGACGAATCCACGTTTCTCGGCCCGATTAACCACGTCCAACAAAGTCCCTTGTGGTTTTAGTTCCACGCGGTCCAGGCTACGTAAGACCTTGTTGACGAGCAGATCAACAGTCCTGGCGAACCGGCTGCTAAAGGCCTCGACACTTTCCAGTTGTCCGGCTGTAGCGACCTGGAGGCCGTCGGACATGCCAGCCACTTGCTGAAAGGAAAAATCCAGATGCTGACGCGCCAAGGCCAACTCAGCGAGGCCTTGCTCCAGGAACTCGCTGGCACGATCCCGACTCACAACTTCACTCCGGTTTCAAGCGCCACGGCAGCCAGCGGCTCCGTCAATTGTTCGCGGCGCTTTACGACCAAGTCCAATTGCTGCCAGCCAATTCGGTCCAGGATGCGCGTGCGCAAACGCACCACATCGCGGAACCCGAGCTTTTCCGAGACGACCAGCAGATCAATGTCGCCTCCTCGCGCCCCCTCGTCAGTCCGCGAGCCGTAAAGATAAGCTTCGGCTTGCGCGTCCTGGCGGAAGATCTCCTCACGGATCGCATTGAGCTCGTCCTTGCTAAGTCTCATAGGGAAATCTTCGAGGAAACTGCGATCTCAGTCAACACCGACTCACCGACTCCCCAGCACCTGCGCATACATCGCGTTGATTTGCCGGGCGATGCGTGGCCAGGTGTATTTGGATTCGATGAGCTGACGACCGCGCCGGCCCATCTCCCGGCGTTCTTCGTCGGACGTGCTTAGCGCCTCGCGCAGAGCGCGGAGAAGCGGCTCAGGTCCAAGCTCGACCCACCAGCCGCAGCGATACGTTTCGAGCTCTTGCCAAGGTGTGCCTTTCGTCGCGATGACCGGCAAACCGCTAGCCAGTGCCTCGGCGACGACAAGGCCAAAGCTCTCCGACCCGGAAGGCAGCACAAAGACAGTTGCGGCATTCAAAGCAGCGAGCTTGTCTTCGCCAGCCAGGTAGCCGGTCCACAATACATCCCCATCGAGGCCCAGCTCGCTTGCCTGCCGCCGGAGTTTCGTAGTGCATTCCGATTCACCACGGCCGGCCACCACCAGTAGTGCCGTGGGGTGCTCCGATTTGACCTTGGCAAGAGCGGCCAGTAGGAGGTCCAGTCCTTTGATGGGATCGAGCCGTCCGAGAAAGAGCACCACAACGCGGCCACGGGAGGCGGGCCAGTGCTCGAGGAAACGTTCGGGACCGGGCGACGATGCCGGCGGCGCCAGGTCGATCCCGAGCGGGATGACATGTCCAGGGGCGCAAGCGCCGGCTTTCTCGGCCTCGTTGCGCTCGGCGTCGGACGTGTAATGCATGGCCGCAGCATGACGCAGGATCGGCCGCTCCACGAAGCGGAAGGAGAGCGCTTTAAGCATGCGCCGGCGATGCAGGAATCCGTACTTATTAAGGACGCCCAGGGGGCGGATAAGATAAGGGACAGCCTTGCGACGGGCTAACTGCGCCGCGCAGGTGCTCACGTGAGAAAACAACGCGTGGACATGCACCAAATCGTAGTCAGCAACGTGTAGTTTGAGCCAGGACCGCAGCGGGAGTGAGACCTTGTAAAACTCCATCTGCTTGGGAAAAAAGAAGGTACCATAGCCGTCAGACTCGACTCGTTGTCCCAACGGAACAGGAGAACGCTTGCCCGGGCCGTCGTCGTCGGTTGTGGCCACATCCACCGCGACGCCGGCCTGGACGAGCCTGCGGGCCATGAGTGATATGGCCGCAGTCGGCCCGCCATGGGTCGGCGAGACGGATGGGATGACGTGGAGAACGCGCAAGGGACAAAGCTGAAACGCTGAAACGCTGAAATTAGAAATCAACTTGAACCACTAATAGACACTAGTCTACTGAGTCATTGATTTCTTGTATAATTATTGTTTTTCAATTGCTACCGTTTCCGCGGCGAAGCGTTCTAGATTTTTTAGAATCTCATCCGCACTCTTGGTCCAGCGAAAAGGCTTAGGAC
>JACXTT010000808.1_pt1 | contig 53208 bp, 47 predicted proteins | sample 9270951 | NCBI WGS metagenome assembly JACXTT01 (sample SAMN15532306, study PRJNA645909) | rock metagenome | isolation source: weathered quartz diorite | place: Puerto Rico | collected 2017-06-21
CCAGAACGCTTGCGGTTTAGCGTTCGCATGGCGCCATGCGAACGCTAAACCGCAAGCGGTAACAATGGAACCCCCCATGACCACAACCTTGAGCCAATTCGCCCGCGGCCTTTCCACCGAAACCGCCTTCGACGTTCTCGCCGTTGCCAAACGCCTCAAGGCGCAGGGCAAGGACGTCATCGAGCTGCAAATCGGCGATAGCCCGTTCAGCAGCACCGCCGCCGCTCTCGACGCCGGCACGAGGGCGATCCGCGACGGCCAAACGCACTACTGCCCCTCGATGGGACTGATGAGCTTTCGCGAAACGGTCGCCGTCAACTACAAGAAAGAGTACGGCATCGACATCAAGGCCGAGAATGTGGTCGTCGGTCCCGGCGCCAAAGTCTTCGAGCAGTTCTTCTGCGAAGCGTTCCTCGATCCGGGCGATGCCGTCCTCGTGTTCAGCCCCGCGTTTCCGACGTACGCGCCGAACATCGAACGCCGCGGCGGCGTCATCGTCACCTCGCACCTGAAGCAGGAGACCGCCTTCCGCCCCAACCTGCATGACATCGAGCAGTTCGTCAACCACACGCCGAAGGCCAAGGCGATCTTCCTCAACTCCCCGCACAACCCGACCGGCGGCGTTGCCACCGAAGCCGACCTCAAGGCCATCGCGGATTTGGTTCGCGGCAAAAACATCGCGGTCTTCTCCGACGAGCCGTACAACCACATGGTCTGGACCGGCACGCACCACCCGCTGCTCGCCCAGCCCGGCATCATGGATCAAACCGTCGCCTGCTACACCTTCAGCAAGTCGTACAGCATGTCCGGCTGGCGCCTGGGTTATGCCGTCAGCAGCCCGCGCATTATCGACTCGATCGGCAAGATGATCAACACCTCGCTGAGCTGCGTGCCGCCGATCGTGCAGCTCGCCGGTGAAGCCGCCCTCAAGAACGACGACAAGGAGCGCGACGAGGTCATGCAGCGCTTCAAGAAGAAGGTCGAACTGCTCGTCCACGAGCTGAAGAAGGCGCACGGCATCAACGTCATCATGCCGGCCGGCACCTTCTACGTCTTCCCCAACGTCGCCCCGATCTGCATGCGTCTCGGCATCACTTCGCACGGCCTGGCGATGTTCCTCCTCGAAGCCGCCGACGACAAGAAGGGGGTCGCCTGCCTCGGCGGCGAGTGCTTCGGCCCCGCCGGCAAGGGTTTCTTACGCTTCAGTTGCGCGGAGCCTGACGAACGCTTGAAGGAAGCCGTCGCGTTCCTGAAGGAAGCGATCACGCGCAACGACCGCGTGACGGCGTATCTGGAGACCCATGCGAAGTATCGGTTACAATGACGGGGGCGAGAGGCCGTTCAACGTGTTAAGTTAGCTCGGATTGGAGGAAACGATGGCACAAAAGACAAAGGGTAAACGTGTGATCTTGCCGCCTGCGCGCCGATCGACCGCATTTACGCGCGCCGAATTGCTGAAGGCGATTCGGGAAGTCGCGGCGGCGCGGCGCAAGCAAGGAGCCCGTGCCCATGGTTCAAAGTAATTACATCAAGCGCGTGTTCATCAACTGCCCCTTCGATGCAGCGTACAGGCCGCTCTTCGAATCCATTGTGTTCGCGGTATTCGATTGCGGACACGAGCCAAGCTGTGCCCTCGAGATTGATGATGCCAGCGAGGTCCGCATCGACAAGGTATTCAATCTGATTGCCAGTTGCAAATCCGGCATTCACGATATCTCGCGGACTGAAGTCACGCAACCCAGCGGCCTGCCGAGGTTCAATATGCCTCTCGAACTCGGCATGTTTCTCGCCGCCAAGCGATTCGGCACTGGCAAGCAACGGCAAAAGGCGTGTCTGATTCTCGATGCCGTCCCTTATCGTTACCAGCAGTTTATTTCCGATATCGCCGGGCAGGACATCCAAGTTCACCACGGCAGCACCAAGGAAGTGATATCGGTCGTCCGCAATTGGCTCAGAGCAGCATCTGGCTCAAGCGGGCTTCCCGGCGGCACGGAGATCTTTCGGAGATATCAACTCTTCGAGCGGGAACTGCCGACGTTATGCAGCAAGGTCCGTTTGCAGCGTGACGAATTGGCCTACGTCGACTTGACAACCATCATTTCGGATTGGCTCAGCGACAACGCTTGAGCTTCTCCCGGCGCATGACGTTGCGCGGAGCCTGACGAGCGCTTGAAGGATGCGGTGGCGTTCTTCAAGCAGGCGATCACGCGGAATGACCGGGTGATGGCGTATTTGGAGACGAATGCGAAGTATCGGTTGCCGTGGGTACTTTGTGCCGCTGCCGCACACCTGCCGTGAGAAGTCCCGATGGTCTCAAAAAAAGACAACAATGACGTCGACATACGCAATCCATGGGATCGGCTGACGGAGCCCTTTTTCATCGGATTCTTCATCTTGGTGGTAATTGCGTGTGCTGTCGGGTTGGCCATTGGGGTCTGGATGACACCTTGGGGACGGCTCGTCGAAGCCTGCATGGCTTGCGCTGGCATTGCTATTGTTATCGTAATCGCCGGCCTCATGCTAACTTGGTTCGAGTACTGGCTCGTTCGCAGCAAGCGCTGGGCGCAGCGCCCCGCGATTCTGTTCGCTGCTGGTGAAGAGGAAAAAGCAGAAGAGGCATTCCGTGAAGCCTTGCAGCAGGCCGATCGTTTTGCGGCCGGCGACCGCCGCCGTGCGGTAATGTACTACACGCTGGCCCACTACGCTGCCAATCAGGGGCGCCGCGATGAGGCCGAGGATTTGTTTCAGAAGAGCATCGAAATCCTCGGCAAGATCCGGGGAAAAGAGCCCGGTGCGTATTTCACGCTGAACGAATATGCTCATTTCTTGACCACCGGCAAGAGGTATGAACATGCCCAGTCCATCCTTGAGACCGCGCTTGATATGGCAACTCCGATTGCCCACAAAGTGGTAGGTGGGGCCGCCGCACAGTTCGAGAAAATAGACTTTCTGACCATCGACTTTCTCACACATGACAATCTCGCCAGTTTGCTCCTGGCGATCAAAGAGCCTGACCTGGCGTCTTGGTATCTGCAATACATGGAAGCTGCGCTGGCGTCGATGTGGAAAAACGAGCGCGACAAATACCAGGGCCGGGCATTGGTGACCAAGTGCCTGTTGCTACTGCAGGGTGGCCAACACGTGGAGGCACGCAGCTTGATTGAGAAAGCGGAGGGAGTCGCTTCGCCGTTGCTTGATTACGTGCAAACCAAAGTTGCCCTTGCCTTTCAAGAATGGGAAGCGGCTGACGAGCATTCGGGCAAACATCTCGCGCAGGCGCGCAAGAGCGGCCCCCTTCATCGTCCGGAACTGCTCGATTCGATCCTTGATGCCGCCGAATGCAAATTGGCCCTGGACGACCAGGAGGAAGCCATGAATCTGCTGGCCGAGGCTCGCAGCATCGTCGTCGATTTCGCGCTGCCGACCGATGCTCAGTGGGTCAAGTCCCTCGAAACCTGGCTGCAGCGCGCCAAGGACCTCGGCAGAAACGAGGTGGCCCAATCCCTCGCGGCCGAGCTGGCGCAGGCGGCGGCGAAACCGTGTCAGGCGATCACGATCCTGGAGAAGTTCCGCGTTCACAAACAAGGCGCGGACGAGCAATGACGTGAGGCTATTCAGTTACCAAACCTCAAGACGCCTTCGCCTTGGGTTCCGACGCCGCGGGCTGGGACAGCAACGGCTTGGCCACGTAGGTGCCGGGGAGCGTTGCCGACACCTGGGCCAACAGTGCCGCGTAGTGCTCAACGTCATTGCCTGCCTGCTCGGCAAGACGGCGTCGAACATCGCGCAGTTCCTCAAGCGGGGGAATCTCGATCATCACGGCACCTCCAGTAACTGCTGCGGCGTCACGAGCATCGGCGACACCAATCGGCGGCGCGCATTCAGGGTGTTGATATGCTCGAACTTGTTGGCATTCGCCAGATGCTTGCAAATCCACGTCAAGAGATATTGTACACGGTACCAGGTGGCGAAGGCGAGATGAAACGCATCACCTGGGTCGTTCGCGGGCATGACGTGTTCGGCAATGTAATAAGCAGCCAATTCAGTCACCTCGGCGGTCAGCGTGAAGCGAGGCAAATTGCTGACCAGCGCAAGGCATCTTTCGCGCTTGTCTTCCGGGTAGCCGACTTCTTGCAGTTCGCGCACCGTTTCGTCGCTCACGTAGCAATCATAGCGGTGAGCGGCCTGCTCCCAGAACGCCACCGTGATGTCGCGCCACGCCTGCAAGACGACACCGGGGCGATCTTCGTAATAAAATGAGGGAATCGTGGCATCCAGGTAGACCGTGGGCTTCATCGGATGTCCTCGCAAGTCTGTTTGCTATAGAGTCGGGTGGTTCCATGATGAAGCAGCACGCGCTCACTCCTGGGAGCCGTTTATCGCCATCCATGATACTCGACACGTTTGAGCTTGTCCATTCCATGAAGCCCCCGGATGAGCGTAGCGATTCCTGGGGGTTTCGCGCGCCTCACCCCCAGGAATCGCTACGCTCATCCGGGGGCTTGGATTGCTACTTTTTTCGCTTGTCCAATGCCTTCACCACCTCCGCCAGCGTCCGCGTGTTGAACACGTCCGCCTTCTCCAGCCAGCCGCGGCGGGCCACATCGACGCCGAAGCGCGTGAACGCCAATTCGTCGGTGGCGTGGGCGTCAGGATTGATGACGAGTTGGACGCCCAGGGCCTTGGCGCGTTTGCAGTGGATCCAGTCGAGATCGAGCCGATAGGGGTTGGCGTTGATCTCGATCATGGTGCCGGCCTTGGCGGCGGCGTGCAGGACGGCATCGAGATCGACCTTGTAGGCGTCGCGGCGCAAGAGCAATCGGCCCGTCGCATGGCCCAGCATCGTCACGCGCGGATGCTCGATTGCCTTGATGATGCGGGCCGTCATCTCTTCCAGCGGCTGATTGAACAGCGAATGGACGCTGGCGACGACGTAATCGAAGCTCGCCAGGGTATCATCGTCGAAGTCGAGCGCGCCGCCCGCGAGGATGTCCACCTCGGTCCCCTTGAACAGGCGGAAGCCCTTCTGCTTGGCGTTGAAAGCGTCGATTTCCTGCTGCTGGTCGCGCACGCGTTTCGGCGTCAGGCCGTTGGCGATGGTCAGGGATTGCGAATGGTCGGCGATGCCGAGGTACTGGTAGCCGAGCGCGCGGGCAGCGTCGGCCATCTGCTCGAGGCTGGCGGCGCCGTCCGACCACGTCGTGTGATTGTGAAAGACGCCATGAATGTCGCCCAGCTCCAGCAGATCGGGCAGCGCCTTGCCGGCGGCCGCATCGATCTCGCCGGTGTCCTCGCGCAGCTCCGGCGGCACGTACTCGAGATCGAGCGCCTTGTAGATGTCGGGCTCCTCCTTGATCTTCTTCTTGCAGCCGGCCAGGTCGTACTCGTTGAGCTTGTAGCCGTAGTCGATAGCGCGCTGGCGCAGACGGATATTGTGCTCCTTCGAGCCGGTGAAGTAATTGAGAGCAAACGGGAACTGCGTATCGCTGACGACGCGCAGGTCCGCATTGATGAGGACGCGCTGCATGTTGTGATCGATGCCGGCCATGGTCACGCTCGATTTGGTGGGGCCATGACCGACGACCTTCTGCACGTTTGGCAGCTTGACGAAGGCGTCCATGATCGGAGCGGCATCGTCGGCGCTGACAAGAATGTCGATATCGCGAATGGTTTCCTTGCGCCGCCGCACGCTGCCGCACAGCTCCATGCGCTTGATGCCGGGGACCTTGTGCAACTCGGCGACGATTCCCTCGGCAATCATCATCGCCTGATCGAGGCGGACGCGGTTGCCCATCTGGTCGAGAAAGGCCAGGCCTTCGAGGATGTTCGCCTGCGTCTTGGCGCCGAAACCTTTGAGCTTGGCGACGGTCCCCTTGTCGCAGGCTTCCTTGAGCTTGGCGAGATCGTCGATGCCGAGCTGATCGCTGAGCAGTTTCACCTTCTTCGGCCCCATGCCGGGGAGACGCAGCATCTGCAGCCAGCCGGGCGGCGTCTTGGCCTTGAGGTCGTCGTAGAAGGGGAGCTTGCCGTCGGTGACGAGGGTGGTGATCTTTTCGCACAGCGTTTCACCGATGCCGGGGATGTCCTTGAGCGTGCCGGCCGCGACGATGTCGGCGAGGTTGCCTTCGACCTGAGCGATGGTGCGGCCGGCCCGGGCGTAGGAGTTGGCGCGAAAGGGGTTCTCGCCCTGCAGTTCGAGCAGGACGGCGATTTCTTCGAGGACGGCAGCGACTTCGGATTTGTCCATGGTGTAACTCCACGCTCGCAACGATTGTCGTTGCCTGTATTGCCTCCAAGGTGGTAGTATACAACCAACCATCCTCGGCATGGACCGGAGTTGCGTAATGACGAACACTAAAATGAACCGCGACGAGCTGGCACGAAACTACGCGGCCAAGCATCTGCAAACCGACCCCGGCATTCGCATGGTGTATTACTTGCCGACCAGGGCGCCCGACAAGGAAATTCGCCTCTTGGAGGTCAATGAACTGATGGCGAGCCGAGACGCGGACCCATTGGAGCCAATCGATTTCGGAGTCGACGCCAATGGGAGTGGTCTGTTCAGCCTCATGGTCCTCGACGTGACGCCGGCGCAATGGGAAAAGATCAGGCGCAACGAACTTCCTCTCCCCAAGAGTTGGACCGTGAAGGGAGCGATCCGGATTTCGCGGTGATTGAATGAATACCTATCAGCGCCTATGGTGGGACCAGGCTCGTTCCGATCATTCGATCCTTGAGCTGCTGCGCCACCGAAGCGCCAGTCCATGCCAACAGTTGCACTATCTGCAAATGGTCACGGAAAAGCTCGGTAAGGCCTATTTCTGGCGGAACGGCCGCCCGCCGCGAAAGAGCCATGCGTCATTCGTTCGATTCTTGCAGGCGCTCGATGATCGGTCCGATCCGAACGGTTTGCGTATCGCGCAACTGCTGGGATTCGCGCGAGCGAAGGACTTCGAGAACTGGATTCCGACCATCACGCCGCTCGCCTATGAGTTGGAGCGGTTAGCGCCGGCCCTCGCCGGTGACACCGGGCCGAACCCGGAATACCCGTGGCCACGCAAAGCGCCGACCCACGCGCCGGTGAACTATCACTTTGCGGTTTGGACAGCACTTACAGAAACGGGACGAGGCCGCCAACTGCTGAAAGTAGTTGATTCAGCTGTTCTCGCATTTCCAGAATATGCATGACACGCGACCAGGAGAGGAAAGTCCGATGTCGGTACGTTTTGTGGTTCGCCTCATGTTCGAGTGGGGTGGTGGTTGTCTCTGGTGCATGAACGAAGCGGCGCGAGAACAGTTCGACGTGGGACCGATTGAAGATCGTCTTCCCTTATCTCACGCGACTCGGCAGCGGTTGATTGAATTGACTAAATGGCACGACACATCTCTGAATTGGGCCTACCCGCCAGATCCCGGCCCTTGGACAAAAGATGAGCACGAACGGTTTGATCGTGCGGCAAAGGAGATACTGGTACAGATTCGCGCGGAACTCGGACATGAATACGATGTCGAGTACGGACCGACATGAAAACGTGAGAATCCCCGCAATACGAAGATCACCACAACCCCGACTTTTCCTCATACCCATACATCCGATTGAAGTTCTGCACCGCCACGCCGCTGGCGCCGCGCACCAGGTTGTCCTCCGCGACCAGTATGACGATTCGGCCACGCATGACGCGCACCGTCATGTCGATGAAGTTGGTATGGGCGCTGTCCTTCGTCGCCGGAACCTGGCTGGTGACGCGTACGAACGGGGCGTTTGCATAGTAGGCGCGATACAGGTCGAGCAGTTGCGCTTCGGTGAAATCACGATGCGGTGTTGAGTAGATCGTCGTGAAGATGCCGCGGTCCATCGGGATCAGGTGCGGAGTGAAGATTACCTCAACGGGTTCGCCGGCGATGTCCGACAGCGCTTGCTCAATCTCCGGCGTGTGGCGATGGTTGCCGACGCTGTAGGCGACGACGCTTTCATTGCACTCCGGGAAATGGAAGTTGAGCTTCGGCGTGCGGCCCGCGCCGGAAACGCCCGACTTCGAGTCGATGATGATGTCCTTCAGGCCAACATACTTGCCGGCGACTAACGGCGCCAGGCCGAGGATGCCGGTTTGCGGATAGCAGCCGGGGTTGGCGATGAGCTGGGCATTCTTGATATCGTCGCCGTAGATTTCGGGCAGGCCGTAGACCGCCTTCGCGAGGTTGGCGAGGTCGTGATGGCTTTCGCCGTACCACTGGGCGTAGACGTTGGGATCGCGCAGGCGATAGTCAGCGCTAAGATCGATGACGCGAATTCTCCCCTCTCCCCCGGTACTCCGGGGGAGAGGGGCCGGGGGTGAGGGGGCTAGGCGTCCCGCGGGTTCACCCCCCTCACCCCCAACCCCTCTCCCCCCGAGTACCGGGGGAGAGGGGAGCAATTCGGCGATAGCGTCCGCGCTTGCCCCGTGCGGCAAACAGCCGAAGACGCACTCGACCCCTTTGGCGACCAGCTTGTCGGCGTCGAACGGCTCCATGCGCAGCTTGAGCCGGCCCGCGAGGCTCGGGTGCGCTTCCGCGACGGCCGGCATCTTTTCATCGCGCGAGGTGACGGCGACGATCTCGGCGTGCGGATGCCGAAGGAGGATCTTGATCAGCTCGCAAGCGGTGTAGCCGGTGCCGCCGAGGATGGCGATTTTGGTCATCGTTCAATCCCAATTTTCGGTGCAAGTCGTATCACAGTCACTGTACACTGAGCTGCAATCATCGACCATTGCACGATCCCAGGGGTTCGGAGTACCTCACCCTGGGCTTGGGGGGAACATGATTCAAACCATTCACGAAGCCGCCGAAGCGATCAAGGGCCGGCGCGTCACGCCGATCGATCTCGTCGAGCAATGCCTGGAGGCCGTCGAGCGCTGGGAAAAGCACGTCCACGCCTGGGTGTTCATCGATCGCGAGTACGCGCTGGCCGAGGCGAAACGCTTGACCGACGAGCTGGCGAAGGGGCGCTATCGTGGGCCGCTGCACGGCATGCCAATCGGCGTCAAAGACATTTACGATGTCTTCGATTGGCCGACCGCGTGCGGGTCCAAGCTGTGGGCGAACAGCATCGCCCGGCAAGACGCGGCCGTGGTGGCATCCTTGCGCGAAGCAGGCGCGATCTTCCTCGGCAAAACGGTGACGACCCAGTACGCGAGCTTCGACCCGCCGGTGACGAAGAACCCGTGGAACCTCGCCCTCACGCCAGGCGGCTCGTCGAGCGGCTCGGCGGCGGCGGTCGCGACCGGCATGTGCCTCGGCGCACTCGGCTCGCAGACCGGCGGCTCGATCACGCGGCCAGCGTCCTACTGCGGCATCGCGGGGTGCAAGCCGACCTATGGGTTGTTCCCGCTGGATGGCATCATGCCGCTGGCACATTCGATGGACCATCCGGGACCGATGGCGCAGAACGTCATGGATTTAGCCTTAATGATGCGTGGCATGTTCGACGGGTTCACGGTCGAACCGCAAGCCAACTATGTGGAAAGTGCGGCCGTGCCATCAAGCAAACCTCGCTTCGGACTGGTTCGCCAGCTCTTTGAAGAACAAGCCGATGAAGCCGTCCGCGACATGATGGATGAGATTATTCAACGTTTCTGCGATGGCGGCGCAGGCGCCGCGGAACTCGCCCTTCCCGCCCGGTTTTCTGACGTGATCCAACGGCATCGCATCGTGATGGCGGTGGAGGGCGCGCAGTACCATGAAGCCCGCCTGCGCCGCCATCCCGACGATTATGCGCCACGCATCCAGCAACTCCTGGAGGAGGGGTTGAGTTGTGGCGCCTCCGAATATGCACGCGCCAAGGCACACAAAAAGGAGCTCACTCAGGCCATGCAATTTCTCCTGAGCGACGACCTGGTGTTGCTGACACCCGCGACCACCGGCCCCGCGCCGCTCGCCGACACCACTGGCGATCCCGCGTTCAATTCGCCATGGAGCTACACGGGCTTGCCGACGATCTCGATCCAGACCGGCTACTACGCGGACGGGCTGCCGCTGGCGATCCAGCTTGTCGCGGGGCCGAACCGCGAGGACCTGCTGTTCAGCGTTGCCGCATGGTGCGAGAAGCGGCTGGCGCCGAACCCGCTAGTGCCGAAGTTGCCGGGTTGAATTCGCTTAGCGCCCGCATGACGCGATCGGTTGCTGATTGCCACCTGCGGGCGCTAAAGGAAGAAGGGAAGGATTCATGTTTTCCTGTTGGTACATCGTGTTGGCGATCGGTCAACCGGACCCGGGTGGCCTCGAACTCGTTGAAGCCAGACCGCTGCCGAGTTTGACGAAGCGATTCGCGCTGACCGACGGCTGGACCGGCGGCGACGGCGCTCAATCGATCCAGCTCAGCAAGGACCGCACGCTCTGGCTGTTTGCCGACACCTGGATCGGCAAGATCGAGGACGGCAAGCGCGTCAAGTCGCGCATGGTCAACAACACGTTCGCCTGGCAATCGTTGAACAAACCCGACGAGCCGTTGCGGTTCTTCTGGGCAAAAAATGCGATCCTCACGCCGACCGAGAAGAACACCTGGTACTGGCCCGGCGACGGCGGCATCGTGGACGGCAGGCTGTATCTCTTCTGCAAGCTGGTGCGCCGCCGCGATAAGGGAGAGCTGGGCTTTCAGTTCGATTGGTTTCACAACGAACTCTTGCAGATCGCCAATCCGCTCGACGAGCCGACCGCGTGGAAGGTCGAGTGTTATCGCCTGAGCGATGATGCGGAGCAGCCGCGGCTCGGCGTCGCCGCCGTTCTGGAAGGCGATTATCTCTATGAGTATGGCCTGTTCCCCGAGAAGCAGAGCAAGCCGTTCAATAGTCCGGTCGGCGTCGCGCGGATCGCCAAGAGAAAACTGGCGAAGATGGATCGCGGCGATTGGGAATACTGGTGTGCCGGCGGCTGGTCGAATTCGCCCGCCAAGCTCGTCGCCCTCTTCCGCGATGCGCCGGCGGAGTTCACCGTCACCAAAGTGCGCGGCATTCCCGGCTTCGTCGCCACCTACACGCAATTCGGCCTCGGCGGCAACGTCGCGGTCCGCCATGCCATGCGACCCGAAGGCCCATGGTCGAAGCCTCTCATCGTTTACAAATGTCCCGAAACCGATAAGAAAATCTTCCAGTACGGCGCCAAGGCGCACCCGGAACTCGCCGAGCGCGACGGGCAGTTGATCGTCACCTATTGCCGCAATATCGGCTCGCTCGCGGAACACGTGAAGCGGCCGGAGATTTACTTCCCGCAAGGCGTCGAGGTGCAAATGCGCTGGACGGGAAAATAAGCCCAGGCATTGCCACCAAATTTGGAGAACCCATGCAACCCACGAAATGGCTGGAACAAAACGACGCAAAGCTGATCGGCGACCTCGCCAAACTGGTTGCGATCGAGAGCATCTCGACCGACGGCGAGCATCAGAAGGAACTCGACCAGACGGCCGAATTGACCTGTGAGCAAATGAAGGAGGCCGGTCTGAACAATGTGCAAGTTCTCAAGACGGGAAGCTCCAACCCGTACGCGTTCGGCGAATGGCTCGATGCGCCGGGGAAGCCGACGGTGTTTCTGTACGCTCATCACGACATTCAGCCGGTGAAGGGTTTCGAGGACCAGTGGCAATCGCCGCCGTTCACGCTGACGGAACGCGACGGCCGGCTGTTCGGCCGCGGCGCTGCCGACGACAAGGGGGCGATCACCACGCAGCTCGGCGCCATCGCGTCGTGGCTCAAGACCAAGGGCTCGCTTCCCGTCAACGTCAAGATGCTGGTCGAAGGCGAAGAGGAAGTCGGCTCCAGCAATCTGCAAGGCTTTTTCGTCGACAACAAAGATCGGCTCATGTCCGACGTCATCGTCGTGTGCGACACCGAGAACGTCGAGAACGGCTTGCCGTGCATCACCTATGCCCTGCGCGGCATCGTGGAGCTGAGCGTCGAAGTCCGCACCGCCTCCGCTCCAGTGCATTCGGGCATGGCGGGGGGTGTCCTCGCGGATGCGGCCATCGCGCTCAACGTCATCCTCGCTCGGCTCTACTGGGGCCACAAGAAACTGCCGGTACCTGGCATCTACGACAAGGTCCGCAAGATGACCGGCCCGGAACGGCGCGCCGCCAAGAAGGCCGGCGGCGATGAGACGAAATGGCGCTCCGACCAAGGCGTCCTCGCCGGCGTCGAGTTGGCCCTCGAGAGGAACGTCTCGCCCAACGAAGCGACCTGGCGCAAGCCGGCCATAACGGTCATTGTTCAGGAAGCCAGCACGATGGCGAACAAGTCGAACCAGGTGTTGCCCAAGGCGCGCGCCTATGTGAGCTGCCGCATTGTGCCCGATCAAGACCCGGAGGAGGTTTACGAGCAGATCAAGGCGGTGCTGGTCAAGGATCCGCCGTGGGGCGTTCAGGTCGAGGTCAAGCCGACCGCCAAGATGAAATGGTGGATGACCGAGCCGACCGGGCCCGCCTTCGTCGCCGCCCAGAAGGCGCTCAAGAAGGGCTTCGGCGTCAAGCCGATCCCGATCGGTTGCGGCGGGTCGATTGGCTTCGTCGGCCCGCTCGCGGAACTCTTCGGCGGCGCGCCGGCGCTGCTCCTCGGCATCGAAGACCCGCTCAGCAAGGCGCATGCCCCCAACGAGAGCTTGCACGCCGGCGACTTCCGCAAATTGACGGCGTCGATTTCACATCTGTTCGAACAGATCGGCAATTTGCCCGACGGCAAAGTGAAGTAAGACAAGGACTCACGAGTCAGGAAGCAGCAAGAGTTGTTTGAAATCCTGACTCCGGATACCTGACCCCTGACTTGTCACGCCGCCGTCGATGGTTTATAGTGGAGCAAAGCGAGGGTCCGATCATGAGCTACGGCGGCGATGAGGGCGAAGGGGTCGGGTTTGCGACGGCCCGCGGCCGCGATTGGCCGAGCGTCAGGCAATTCAACGTGTTCCTGGCGAATCGGCTCGGCGCGATGATGAGCGTGGTCAAGCGCTTCGAGACCACCGACATTCACATCATCGCGCTGTCGGTGGTCGATTCGACCGATTGCGCCATCGTTCGGATGGTGTTGAGCGATCCGGAGCGGGCCTACGAGATTTTCGAGCAGGCGAACCTGCCGTTCACGGAGAGCGATCTCTTGGTGGTGATGCTGCCGGACGGACCGCAGCCGCTGGTGCAGATTTGCAAGGCGCTGCTGGGGGCGGAGATCAGCATTCACTACGCCTACCCGTTGATGACGAGCCATGCGGGGCGGGCGGGCCTGGCGATTCATGTCGAGGACATCGAGACGGCATCGCAGCACTTGAAACAGGTCGGGTTCACGTTGCTGTCAGAGAATGATCTGAACGAAGGGAGTGACGAGGGAGCGTGAAGCCGTGGCGTGCATTCGCGGCTGCTGGACAAACGCCTCGCATTTCCGCGTTTTCGTCCTTTCTCAAGGGAACCTTGTATCGTAGAATAACGTCGAAAAGGTGTGCTGGGATTCCGCGCGCTGATCAGGAAGGGAGCGGCCGATGTCGCAAGTCGTTCAAGCCAAGTGCCCGCATTGCCAGAATGTGCTGCGCATTCCCTCGGAATGGGTTGACAAGCCGATGCGCTGCAAGAACTGCCGGCAGACCTTCCAGGCGAAGACGTCGTCGAATGTCGCCGCAGGCGCTCCGAAGGCGCAGGCGAGCGTGCCGATGGCGCAGCCCGCGAAAGCGAAGGCGGCCCCCGTCGCCCAGCCCGCCATGGGCGTGCCGGTCGGCGTCGCCGCTGGTCCGCCTCCTGCCGGTGGCACTCCGTTCGGCTTCGAGGCGGACGATGCGCCGACGCCGTCGATCGCGCGCCGCCGCGGCCGAGGGCGCGGCATGTTGCTCCTGGTCGTCATGTTCTTTTTCCTCTTTGTTCTCGCCGCCGGCGCGGCCGGCTTTGTCGTCTACAAGGCAATTAATAACGCCCCCGCAGGCCCCAAGCAGCCGATCGCCAAGGGGGATGGCGCCAACAAGGGCGAGAACAATCCGGTTCGCCCTCCCACCGACGGGCAGAATGACAAGAAAAAAGGCATCAGCGACGACAAGGATAAGGTCACGCCGCCGATCGACACGCCGCCGCCGAAGAAGGAGCCGCCACCCAAGAAAAAGGATCCGCCGAAGAAGGATCCCCCAAAAAAGGACCCACCGAATACCGACGTCGCGAAGAAGGAACCGCCCAAGAAACCGCTGTTCACGAACGATCCGTTCCCGCGCCGGGCCTTGCTCGTCAGCGTTAACCATTATTTGTTCTACAACACGGTTCACTACGGCAGCGAGGTCAAGGCGCTCCGGGCGGACTATCCCGGCAGCAGCACGGGAGTCTTGCGCGACCGCTTCAGCCGGGCGCCGATGAACTTTCCCGCCACCCAAATCGTCGAGCTGAGCGACGGCATTCCGCAGGGGCTCGGCAAGGCGCATCCAACGCAAAAATCGGTCATCGAGGGGGCGATCAAGGACTTCGTCGAGGCATCGCGCGCCCAGGACCGCGTCGTCCTCCTCTTCGCGGGACATGCCGCCTCGATCGACGACAAGGCGTACCTGGTGCCGAGCGAAGGCAACGTGAAGGAGGTCGATTCGCTCATTCCGCTCCAATGGGTCTACGATCAGCTGTCGGCTTGCAAGGCCCAGCAAAAGATTCTGGTGCTCGACGTGTTCCGCTATTCGCCGAGCCGAGGTTCCGACATCGGCAACACCGGCGAAGGCGAGGAAGGGCAGATGCCCGAGGGCTTCGACAAGGCGGTGCTCAATCCACCCGCCGGCGTGCAGGTGTGGAGCGCCTGTCAAAAGGAACAGACCGCCATCGAGCTGGAAGGCGGCAGCGCCTTCATGCAGGCCCTGTGCAGCGCCTTGACCACCGGCGCCGAGATGAAGGGAATCTCCAACCCGACGCAGCCGATCCCGATCGACGCCCTGGTGAAAGACGTGAACGACCGCCTGAGCGGGCTGGTGGCGCCGACGAAAAAAACGCAAATCTCCCGCCTGACGGGGAAGGCGGCGGACAAGATGGTTGAGTACAACAAGGACGAAGCGTTGCCGCTGGCGCTCAAGCTCAGGCCGCCGATGGCGGGGGGCGCGATGGCGGCGAGCAAGGACGACGTGAACAGCATCCTTGAGTTCTTCAAGCAACTCCGAGAGGTCCGCGAAACCCGCGCCGGCGACCGCAGCTTTCTCAATGACGGCGGGCTTCCGGCGTTTGCCGCCAAGAAGCTCGAATCGTACAAGCCCGACGGCAAGAAGGACCTGGAAGAGTTGCGCAAGCGCTACAACACCGACAAGACGGAGTACGCCAAGGAATTCCCGCTGCGGGCGGCCGTCTTCGATGTCATGGACGCATTGGAAGAGAGTGCCAAGGTACGGGTTCGCGAGGTGTTGACCAAGGCGGACACCGACCCCAAGCGCAAAGCCGCCATCTTGCTCGAACAAGAGCCGATCGGCCAGTCCATCTTCAATCTCGATAAGGTGCAGAAGCGCTTCACGAAAGCCGGTGAGATGCGCGAGATGGAAACCTCGCGGCGCTGGCTGGCCAACTACGATTACGCCCAGGCCCGCTTGCAATCACGCATGGTCTTCCTGATCGAGTACAACTATGTCCTCGCCGCCGTTCGCCGCGACGAACTGCCCGAACTCGCTCCGGGCCAAAACGGCTGGCGCATCGGTTCCGGTAAAAAGATCAGCGTCAGCGAACGGAAAGCCAAGGACCTCGCCAAAGACACCAAGAAGGTGTGGGATCGCATTCTCAAGGACTATCCCGACACTCCCTGGGCCTTGCTGGCGACGCGCGAGAAGGACATCGCCCTCGGTCTGGAGTGGCGGCCGAAGAGCGATTAAGCGAATGCAGAATGCAGAATGAGAGCCTGGTTTCTTATTCTGCATTCTGCATTCTGCATTCTGCATTCGTGCCAACCCACCACTTCCAACTCACCGCCGCCCCGACGACGATACCCGCGATGTCATAGCCCACATCCGCCAGCGAGCCGCCGCGATGGCACCACGGCTTCAGCGCCTCCTGCGCCATTTCCGTTCCCCACGCGTGCCCCATCAGCACGAACATCATCAGCCAGCGATAACGCCCCGCCAGCGGTACCCACGCCGACAGGACTGCCAGCCCGGCGTAGACCGCGACGTGTACCGTCTTTGCGAACAAATACTTGTTCGTCAGAATGAACTCGCCCGCCGGCATTTTCCCGGGATCGGGCACCGGCAGCTCTAGGCCGACCGTCCAGACGATCATAACGCTTGTCCAGATCAGCCAACGAGCCACGGCGTTATCCTCGATACGATTGGTTCCCACGGATTGTATGGAATCCCCATTATTCGTTCAGCGCCCGCGCGGCGCCATGCGGGGGGCTAAACGGGGCGCCGACAACCGGTTCACAAAGCGGAAAAGTCTCGCTGTGCGGAAAAGTCACGACGCGCCGGCGCTGTCTGGACAAATTCCGCCGTTTTCCCAGCAAGTTTATTTTTCCCAACCCGCATCATCGGGCAAACTCTCGTAGAGGCAAGCTGCCAGCTTGCCTCTCTCAATGAAACTGGGACAAGCTAGCAGCTTGTCCCTACGGAGGTGATGCCGATGAAGCTGACAACGTCGTTGTTCCTGGCCATCCTTGGTTTCGCGTTGACCGGCCCAGCCGCTCAGGCGACGCACTGCGGCGCCTGCAAATATCCACGCGGCCTGCGCACCTCGCAGCAGCTCTGCATGCCGACCATTCAGTACAAGGTCTGCTACCAGACCGTGTGGGAGGACCGTGTCTGCGTCAAGTATCGGCCCGTCTACCAGACCACGATGAAAGAATGCCGTTATACGACCTGCGAGCCGGTCTACGAACGGCATGTCCGCGAGCATCGCTACACCGTCTGCAAGCCGATCTGGACCACCGAGTACGTGACCCAGCAATACACGGTGTGCAAGCCGGTGTACGAACGGCACGTGAAGGAGCACCGCTACTGCGTGATGCGGCCCACGTATCAGCATTACGAGGAGCCGGTCCACTACACGACCTACAGGACGATCCACGAGCAGCACTTCAAAGAGCACCGCTACTGCGTCCATCACCAGAAGGTGCAGGAAATCCAGGTGCCGGTGAAGTGGACGACGTACAAGCCGCACTACACGAACCACGTCAAGGAAGTGCGCTACTGCGTCATGAAGCAGCACATTCAGGAATATCAGGTGCCGGTGAAGTGGACGACCTATCGTCCCGAGTACACGCAGCACGTGCGCGAACATCGCTACTGCGTGATGCGGCCCACCTACCAGGAATATCAAGTGCCGGTCAAGTGGACGACCTGCAAGCCGATCTACGAGAAGCACGTGAAGAATGTGCCGTACACCGTGTATCACCAGAAGATCGAGTGCTACCAGGTACCGGTGAAATGGACGACCTATCGGCCCGTGCACACGACGCACGAGGTCGAGGTGCCGGTGACGACGTACAAGACGGTGCTGGAGCCGTGCGAGAAGGTGGTCAAGACGATCCGCTGCGAGCCGATGATGTATGAGAAGCAAATATGCGTGCAGACCGGCGAGTGGAAGACGGAGCAGATTTGCGTGCCGGGCAAGATCGTCCACCGGACGCATCGCGAGCCGGGGCGCTGGGTGTTCGACCCGTGCACCTGCTGCAGCAAGTGGTGTCCGGGAGCCGTGGTGACGTGCCAGGTGCAGTTGCCGTCGCAGTGGGTGTGCAAGAAGACGTTCTGCCCGCGTGAAGAGATTCGCACGGTGAAGTGCTGCAAGATGGTGCCGAAGGAACATTGCGAGGTGGTGCGTTACAATGTCTGCAAGGTAGTGCCGGTACACACGACGCGGAAGTGCTGCTACACGACCTGCAAGATGGTGCCGCAGGAACATTGCAAGCTGGTCGAATGCCGCAAGTGCGTGCTGGTGCCGGAGCACAAGGTTCACCAGCAGTGCTACACGACCTGCCGGATGGTGACGGAAGAGCACTGCAAGATGGTGGCGTGCCGGAAGTGCGTGATGGTTCCGGAGGAGAAGGTCTGCCGGATTCCGTACACGACCTGCCGGATGATTCCGCAGGAACATTGCAAGATGGTGACGCAGCGCAAATGCATCCAGGTGCCGGAGGAGAAGGTTTGCCGGATTCCGTACACGACGTGCCAGATGATCGCGCAGGAGCACTGCAAGATGGTGACGCAGAAGCGTTGCTACACGGTGCCGGAAGAGAAGTGCGTGCGCGTGCCGTACACGGTGTGCAAGGTGATCCCGGAACAGCACTGCAAGATGGTGAAGAAGACCAAGTGCGTGATGGTCCCGGAAGAAAAGTGCGTGCGGATCCCGTACACGACGTGCCGGATGGTGCCTGAGGTGAAAACGTGCGTGGTGGCGGTGAAGAAGTGCACGATGGTGGCTGAGGAGAAGATTTGCCGCGAGCCGTACACGACCTGCCGGATGGTGCCGAAGGAACATGTGAAGTGCGTGCCGCACACGACCTGCCGCTGGGAAGCGTATTGCGAGACGCAGAAGGTATGCCGGCGCGTACCGATCTGCGTACCGATCTGCGTACCGATCTGCAACGACCCGTGCGAGGCGCCGTTGATGATCGAGAAGAAGTAACACATCCGTTTCGATGCCGATCATATCTCGCTCGGCGGTTTGGCGCACTCTGAAGCGCCGAACCGCCGAGTGCTCTTTTGGACCGCAAGGTCAGTTGCGAAATTCCGTCGATCGAGCGTGGCCGATTCGTTGCATGAAGGTGGTGTGTGTCTGTGAATGCAACGAATCGGCGTAACGCATTCGGCGCCAAGGGGTTGGTCGCTGCGGATTCGTTGCACGCAACTTGCCGTCGGTGTGGCTGCCGGCCGCTTGTCCTGGATGCGGCGTCGGCGTATCCTCTCGAGTAGCGGAGGAGTGTGCGAATGTCGTATCCGATGCCACGTCCCGGTCTGGCCATTGCCGCCGGTATCTTGTTGATCACCTATGGCTCACTTGGGCTGCTCGGCGTCTTTTGCGGCAGCGGCGCCATGCTCATGCAGCAGGGGTTTCAACAGCCGCTCGCGCCCGGAGAGGAAGCCAACTTGCTCAACGGCTTCGTCGAGCCGGAGGTGGCGAAGGAAGTCCCCAGCGCGCCGGCCGTGGAAACGGCCTTTCTTGGCGTCAGCTTGCTGCTCAGCTTGGCGATGATCGTGGCCGGCATCGGCGTGTTGCAAATGAAGCCGATGGGGCGCTGGCTCGCCATGGCGGTTGCCGTGGTCGATATCGTCGTCACGCTGGCGCACACGGCCTACAGCGTGATCCTGATCCTGCCGGTGCAGCATCGCCTGCTCCAGGAAGAGGCGCCGAACATGCCGCCCGGCCCGTTCAACATGATCGATGCCATCGAGAGCGCCACCTGGGGCATGACGGTGTTCGGCGTTCTGTTCACGCTGGCAATCTGGGTCACGGTGTTGTGCATGTTGAACAGCAAGAGCGTGCGGGCAGCCTTCGCCGACGAATTCGAGCCGACCGAGCCGCCGAGCCGCGAACGAGCCCGGCCGCGCTACGACGATGATGACGACGATCTGCCGCCGCCGTCCCGGTCGGCCGGCGATACGGGAATCACGGATCGACCTGGTCCGCGCGGATAACTCAGGAGAATGACTCATGGCCAACATAGCCAAGCGCCCGGGCGTGGTCCTCGCGGCGGCGATCTTGCTGTTCATTTTCGGCGGCCTGTCGGTCCTCGGCAGCTGCTGCGCCGGCGCCGGCCTGCTCATGCAGGGAGTCATTCCCGAGCCCCCCGCCGTTCAGGGAAAGAAGCCGCCCAACGCCATGGACCTCAATCGCAAGGTTGCTGAGGAGGTTCCCGGCTTCATCATCGTGGAGTCCGGCACCCACGGGCTCAATCTTCTGCTCGGTCTGGTAAAGATCTTCGCGGGCATTGGCCTCCTGAAGATGAGTTCGCCCGCCCGGCTCCTGGCCATTGGCGCCGCCATTGTCAGCATCTTGGTGACGCTTGGTCACGCGGCATATACCGCAGTGCTCGTCATTCCCGTCTACGACAAGGTGTTCGCCGAGCAGCTCAAGAATGCGCCGCCGATGCCCTTCGACTTCGCGCAGCTCATGCAAGGCTCGATGTGGGTGGGCGTCCTATTCGGGATCGTTCTGGCCCTCGCCATCTGGCTGACGGTGATCTTCCTCTTGAGCGGACAGAAAGTCCGTGCCGCGTTTGCCGAGGCCGGGCTGCCGCCCGTCGAAGAAGAGCCGCCGCGCTCGCGCCTGGAGGGATATGACGACGATGATCGCCCGCCGGAAACGGGCATCACGGATCGGTTGTCTTGAAGCCGCGCTCGGCTTGGTATCCGGAGCCATTTGGCCATGCATCCGACCGTCGATAATGACGCCCTCGATCATGCCGCGAGGCTTTTGCGTCCCGCGCACAGGGTCGCAGTCCTGACCGGCGCCGGCATCTCAGCCGAGAGCGGCCTAGCGACTTTTCGCGGCGCCGGCGGACTCTGGGAAGGCCATCGCGTCGAGGACGTGGCGACGCCTGCCGCGTTTCAGCGCGATCCCGCCCTCGTGTGGCGTTTCTACAATCTGCGCCGCGCCAGCCTGGCGACCGTGAAGCCGAATGCCGGGCATCTCGCTCTGGTCGAGCTGGAACAGCGCCTGGGCGCGAATTTCGCGCTGGTCACGCAGAATGTAGACGGCCTGCACCAGGCAGCCGGAAGCCGCAACGTGCTCGAAATCCACGGTTCCTTGCGGCGTGTCCGCTGCGTGGGTTGCGCACGCATCAGCGACCGCGGCGCTAAGCCTCTCGCCGACTTGCCGAACTGCGAGAAATGCACGGCCATGCTTCGTCCCGACGTCGTGTGGTTCGAGGAGCCGTTGCCCGAAGATATCTGGCGGCAAGCGGTCGAGGCGGTGCAGACCTGCGATTGCCTCCTCGTCGTCGGCACCAGCGCGATCGTCTATCCGGCCGCCGGCTTGATCGATGTCGCCCGCCTGGAAGGCGCCGACCTGATCGAGGTCAACCTGCAAAAATCCGCCGCCAGCGCTCGCGTCGATGCCCTCCTGCTCGGTCCCTCTGGGACGATGCTGCCGGAACTGATAAAAAGGCTTGGGTGAGTGGTCATGACACAAATCCTCGACGGCAAAGCACTGGCGCAAACGATGCAAGCGGAGATCGCCGCGCGCGTCGCTGACTTCACGCGCAAACATGGCCTACGCCCCGGATTGGCGGCGGTGCTCGTCGGCGACAATCCCGCCAGCCAGGTCTACGTACGCAACAAGCGCAAGGCGTGCGCGCAGGTCGGCATCGCAAGTTGGCTTCATCAATTGCCGGCGGAAACCACCCAAGAAGATTTGCTGAAGCTTGTCGAAAGACTCAATTGTGATGCGGAAGTTAGCGGGATTCTCGTGCAATTGCCGTTGCCCAAGGCGATTGACGAGAGTACCATCGTGCCAGCGGTGGCGTCCTTGAAGGACGTCGACGGGTTCGGCCCGGAGAGCCTCGGCCTCCTGACCGCCGGCCGGCCGCGCTTCTTGCCGTGTACGCCTTTTGGTGTACAGCAGATTCTTATGCGCCACCAGGTCCGCATCGACGGGCAGCATGTCGTGATCGTCGGCCGCAGCAATATCGTGGGCAAACCGCTGGCATTGATGCTGATGCAAAAAGCGGCAGGCGCCAACGCCACGGTGACGGTGTGCCACAGCAAGAGCAAGGACATCGCGGTCTTGACGAAACAGGCCGACATCGTCGTCGTGGCGATCGGCCAGGCGCGCTTCTTGACGAAAGAGATGGTTCGGCCCGGCGCGGCCGTCGTGGACGTCGGCATCAACCGCGTGGACGGCAAGCTGGTCGGCGACGTTGACTTTGATGCCGTTAAGGAGATTGCCGGCGCCATCACCCCCGTGCCGGGCGGTGTCGGGCCGATGACCATCACAATGTTATTGCACAATACGCTGGAAGCCGCCATACTACAGCATGGGCTGAAGTGATTGAATGACCAACGGTTCTTGCCATTCCGCAGCGGCCTGAATTCGGGCCGCGGAGTTCATACATGCTTCCACTCACCACGGCCGGTCGCATCGGCCTGAGCGTGTTGCTTTTCCTGGCCGGCGTCGTCACGCTGCGTCTGGGCCAAACAGTCATCGTGCCGATGCTGATCGCGTTGATCCTGGCGACGGTGCTCGGCCCGGCCGCGATGTGGCTGCATCAGACCCTCAAGATCCGCTGGAGCCTGGCCTGCATTTGTGTCGTTATCGGGCTGATCCTGGCCAACTTTTTGATCGCGGCGATCTTCTCCTTGTCAGTCACGCGCCTGGTGGTTCGGCTGTCCGATCCCGACCAGTTTCTCGAGACGTACAAGAATTTCCGCATCAAACTCGACAAGGTCAGCCCCATTGATATCGAGGAGAGTGCGCTTCCCAAGAACCCGCAATCGATCAAGGAGATTGGTGTTCTGAAGTATCTCAATGACGCCGTTCCCTACATTGTGCGCGAAGTCGCCGGCTACTCCGCAAACTGGAGCTGGCAGGTGGTCGTGATTCTCTTCATCACGTTTTTTGTCTTGCTCGAAGGGAAAATGCTGGCGCGCCGCGCCGTGGCGATCTTCGGACCTAGCGAGGAAGTGCAATCGAAAGCCACGGGAGTCTTGATGGAGATGGCCAAGCAGGTACGCACCTACCTCGTTTGGCGCACCCTGATCAACCTTATTCTCGCGATCGTGATGGGTATCGTTTACCAATCGTGCGGCTTGACGCAGGCGTGGACCTGGGCGGTGCTGCTCGCGATCCTCAATTACATTCCGTACTTTGGTCCGGTCCTCGCCAGCATACCACCGTTCCTGGATGCGTTCATCTTTGCCGGCCCGGCCGAGGCGTTGGTCGTCACCGTCGTGTTCTGGGTTGTGGTGGTGCTGGAAGGCTACCTGGTGGTGCCGCTCGTGATGGGCCGCAACATGGACCTGAACGCGACGACGGTAATGCTGGCGTGCTTGTTTTGGGAGCTCGTGTGGGGCACGACTGGCCTGTTCCTGGCGATGCCGATCATGGCAGGCTGCAAGGCGATCTTGTATCACGTTCCGGAGTGGCGCGTCTGGGCAAATTTGATGAGTTCGACGGAGGTCGATCATCACCCGCCGCCGCCGACCGCATCGGCTCCTCTCCTGCCGCAGCCGCCGGGCAATTCCCCGAACGGCAAGCCCGGTACGCCGCATGGCGACGGGGTCAGGCCTGCGGATGGTGAACATCGCGCCGTTTAGCGTTTGCCGCACCCGAATTTCATTTTCCCCGCGAATTGATTGGCAAACCGCCGCGCTCTCGATTAAAAAGAACTGCTGCCCCAGCGCGGCTTCTTTCTGTCGGAGCCTGAAAGCGATGAGTGAAGCGACCTCAGGAAACCAACCTGGCCCCGCCCATGGTCAACTGAGCCTGTGGGACACGGTCAGCATCATCGTCGGCATCGTCATCGGATCGAGCATCTTCACCATCCCGACGATCATCTTCATCCGTGTCGGCGGCCCGTGGGAGGCGCTCGGCGTCTGGGCATTCGGCGGCGTCCTTTCCTTGATCGGCGCTCTCTGCTATGCCGAGCTGGCCACGACCTACCCGCGCTACGGCGGCGATTACGTCTACCTGACGCGCGGGCTCGATCGCCCGTTCGGATTTCTCTTCGGCTGGTCGCAGCTTGCCGTCATCCTCACCGCCAGCACCGGGGCGATGGCCTTCATCTTCGGGGAATACTGTGCCGGCCTGTTTGACATCGGGGATGCCGACAAGACGCTCTTCGCGGCCCAGGCGGGAGTTGGGGCGGTGGTCCTGTTGACCGTCATGAACTTCTTCGGCGTCGTGCTGGGCAAGTGGGTCCAGAATGGCCTGGTCATCATCAAGCTATTAGGTCTGGTGCTGATCGTGCTGGCGGCCATAATCGTCCCGGCCAATAATGCGTTCGAAGTCACCAATTCGGTGCGCGGCCAGTCGGGGATCCCCGGCGCCATGATCCTCGTGCTCTACGCTTTCGGCGGCTGGAACGACGCCGCCTTCGTCGCCGCCGACTTGAAGGATCGCCGCAACATCACCAAGGCCTTGCTGCTCAGCACGCTCGGCATCACTGTCGTCTATTTACTCGTCAACTTCGCCTACATCTGGGCCATCGGCTTCGAGAAAGGTCGTCAGTTCAATTTCGCCATGCCCACCGAAATCATGACCAAGGCATTCACCAGGATTGGCGGCGAGGGGTTCGGCACGTTCGGCGGGAAACTAATCAATCTCATCGTCATGACCTCGGCCCTGGGCGCCATGAACGGCCTCATCTACACCGGCTCGCGCGTCTATCTCCCCCTCGGAAAGGAACATCGCGTCTTCGCCTTCCTGGGTTACTGGAACCCAACGCTGAAATCGCCCGTGCTCGCTTTGATCGCTCAGGCCGTCGTGAGCATCGTCATGATTCTCGCCGTCGGCACCAATGCCGGGCGCGATGCCATTGACCGCATGCTGAACTTCGTAGAAATCCCATCCATCCCGTGGGCGGATCACTTCGGCGGTTTTAATACGCTCTTCGACGGCAGCGCGCCGGTCTTCTGGATCTTCTTCTTGCTCACCGGCATTTCCATTTTCGCGTTGCGGGCACGCGATCCGCATATTCCGCGGCCATTCATGCTGAAGCCTCCGTTCTATCCGCTGTTGCCGATTGTCTTTTGCGGCATGTGTCTGTTTGGGTTCTGGTCGGCGATGACGACCGCGGGCTGGGTCTCTCTACTCGGCTTCATCCCGCTCTTCCTCGGCCTACCCCTTTACTGGCTGTCCGGCAAGGGGACGGAAAGCATGGAAGCCGCACCGACCGTTGGACCCGCGGAAGCGGCAGCGCTGGCGCCCGATGCGCCTCAAGATGTCCGCATCATGCGGAAGGATTGATCGAAATCACTCGCCCTGGCAGGAGATATTCCATGAAACGCATCTGGCTCATCGCGCTGTTAGTTGCCGGGCTCACGGCATCGGGACTGTTGACCTTCGCCCCCGGCTACGGCCAGGACAAGCCCGCCGCGCGCGAGCCCGACGTTATCTATGTGCCGACGCCGGTCGAGGTCGTCGAGAAGATGTTCGAGCTGGCCGACATCCGCCCCGGCGAGGTCGTCTACGATCTCGGCTGCGGCGACGGACGCATTCCGGTCATGGCGTCCAAGAAGTACAACGTGCGGAGCTGGGGCTTCGACATCAATCCCGTGCGCGTCAAGGAGTCGCTCGATAACGTCAGCAAGAACAAGGTCGAGCACCTGGTCACCATCAAACAGCAAGACATCTTCGAGCTGGATCTGTCGAAGGCCGACGTGATCACGTTGTACTTGCTGGCTCGCCTGAACGTGAAGCTGATCCCGCAGCTCGACAAGCTGAAGCCCGGTTGCCGAATCGTGTCGCACGATTTCAACATGGAAGGCGTGCGTCCGAAGCGCGAGGTCAGCTTCCGCCCCGCGGGCGGCGACAGCCAGCGCGAGCATCGGGTATATCTGTGGGTGACGCCCCTGGAGAAGGAGAGGCCGGGGAACTGAACCAGAAGCCCGGGGGTTCGACGCACCTCACCCCTGCGCTTGCCTTGTCAATGGTCAATGGTCAATTCCTGGTACTGCGCCTTGTGCCACGACTGCCCCGCTCGCCCGCTGATCCACACCCAGAACGCCAGCCAGGCGGCCGCGTTAAGTACCAGGAATGACGCCGCCGTCCCCAGCGGCTTGACGCGCGTTGCGATCGCCGGTATCAGCCCCAGCAGGCCCAGCCCATAGCCGAACGCCTGGACCGAGAAGAATATCTGATACTCCATCTCTATCAAGAATCCACTCGATACGAACATGCCCAGCAGCGCCCACGGCACTGCCAACCGCAGCAGCTTGTGGGATACCCATTGCCACCAGACGCGATTGCGCCACGGCAGCAGCGCCGACGCCGGCAGCAGCCTCACGAGCTGGAAATTGCCCGCCAGTGTGCGAATCTTGCGGCGAAACTCGTCGTGTGCGTCGTCCGGCAACCGATCGAACGCCTTGGCGCGTTCGTCGTGGACCACGCGCTGACCTTGCAGGACGACGTGCATCGGCCAGTAGACGTCGTCGAGCAGCGTGCCCGGCGGGATCGCCCGAAACAGCGACCGGCGCACGGCGGCGATCGCGCCGGTGACGCCGACCTGCGAGCCGAGCCGGCTTTCCTGCCTGCGCAGCCACTTCTCGAAGCGCCAGTACATGCCGACGCCGGCGAGGACGCCCGGAGCGCTTTCAAGCACCAGATCGCCGCTGACGGCGCCGATCATCGGGTCGGCAAAGTTTTCAACCAGGCGCGCGAGGGCGTCGTCGGCCCAGCGCTGCCGCGCGTCGGCGAGGATCAGCAGCTCGCAGCGCGCTTCCGCCGCCCCCGCGTTGAGCGCCGCCGCCTTGCCCTGCTTGTGCGGCATCTCCAGGACGCGCACGCCGCGCTCCGCGTATTGCCGGGCGATTTCGACGGAGCGATCGGTGGAGGCGTCGGAAATGACGATAATCTCGCCGACGATGCTGCTCGCTTGCAGCATGCGCGTGAGTTCGTCGAGCCGGCGCGCCAGGTTTTGCTCTTCGTTGTGTACCGGCACCAGGAAGCTGACGGTGGCTTGCACGGAGCCGACGGTTCGTTGGTGGCGAACCAGGCTGTTGGCGACGACGAGAAGGATCGGATAGAGGATGTACGTATAGACGACCAGCGCGGCACAGAGCCAGCAGAAAGTTTCCAGGGCAATCATGCGTCTATTTTAGCGGCGGCGGGCCGATCTCCAAACCGAAACGCTGCACGATTTCCTCACGCTCGGGCGCCAGCCTCTCACGATCTTCGGGACGGGCCAGCATAGGGTCGGGCGACCATTGCAACGGGGCAAGGTCCTGCGTCCACGCCTGGCCGCGTGCCAGCGCGTATTCCTTCAGGAGATCGTTGAGGACCCGCGTGCTGCGCCAGCACGAAATGTGCTGCTCGGCCCAAGCACGCGGCGCATAGCGGTCCGCGGTTTGCACGAAGTCGGTCAGATCGCGGGCCAGGTTGTGCTCGTCGAGAAATCGGCCAGTCTGCTCATTGAGAAAGATGCGCGAACCGATCAGCGCCCCTCGGAGCAGGGCAACCGGCGTGTCGGCGCACAACGATTCGGCGACCACCACGCAGGAGCCCTCGCGTTTCGACAGCACCACGCTGGCGCGCGCCTGGCAGAACAGCTTCGTCACCTCGCGATGCGGTTGATTGCTCAAGATCGTGAACCGATTCGCGACGCCGTACCAGCGCGCCAGTTCCCGGATCGTGTCGGCCGTGCGTCCATCTTGATCCTGCCCGACCAGCAGCACGCGCTGCTCCTTCGGCAGCGACCGCAGCGCGGCAAAGAGCGATTGATGGCGTTTCACCTTGCCCCAGCTGGCAACCATGATGAGATCGTAAAGACGTTCCGCTATTGGCGCCGGCGCGTACAGATCGGGATTCACCCAGTGCGACGCATAAAGCGGCACCACGATCAGCCGGCTCGAGACACCAGGCAACACGTCCGCATCATGCGGATTGCTGATCTGCGTGAAGATCGGCTCCGGATACACGCGCGGAAACACGTAGTTGACGAAGTTGTGCGGGCTGGAACTCGGCGCGACCACCACCTCGTAACGATCGGCAAACGCTTGCACGTTCGCCTGGTTCAGCAGCTTGACCCACTGCCCCTCGAACGAGACGTAGATCACCCCTTTTTCATGCGGGCCCAGATTCGGCTTCAGAATGGCGGCTTTGTAGATGCGCCGATCGCCGAAGTCGGGAGCGAACTCGGTCCAGTCGAGTCGGCTCAGGTCGAGCCCTGCCGTCAGGGCGACGATGCGCTCTTGAATCTGCCGTTCGACAATGGGATCGTCGGCAAGTCGGGCGGCGGCGCAGAGCGGCACCAGCGCGCGCGCATCATCGGAGCGCGTACGCCAGAGTTTCCAGCGGCTGATGGCGCCCCGGACGCGCGGATGATAGCGCAGCCAATCTTCGAGCTCCAGGCGTCGTCGCTTGAGGTAGGAGAGCATGACGTTTGCTTTGAATAAGCTCCGATCGTGGCGGAAGAATCAGTCGGTTGAGATACCCCCTGCGTCAGTTGGCAAACTGCAATCGCAAGAGCCACAAATCCCGAGATGAACGGAGGTTACAACAGCACTCCAGTTTGCCAACTGACCTCTGTCGAAACGCTGTCCTGATTCGCCCCCGCCCACCTGCGGCAAATTCATCTTGAGGCCTGACGGGCGCCCACCAGCTTCTGGAATAGTTGATGATATTGCTCGCTCATCGCAGCGAACGAAAAATCGCGGCGCACCCGGTCGCGCGCGGCTTGGCCCATCGATTGCCGCCGGGCGTCGTTGTCCAGCAGGGAGAGGACGCGCTGCGCCAGCGTGGCCGGATCGCTTGGCGGAACCAGATACCCGCTCTGGCCGTCGTCGAGCACTTCGGGGATGCCGCCGACCGATGTTGCCACGCTCGGCACCCCCGCAGCGCCGGCTTCCAGCAGGATCACCGGCAGCCCCTCGGAATGCGACGACATCACATTGAGATCGAGGTTCGGCAGAAAGCGAGCGAGGTCGTTGCGAAAGCCCGCCAGCACGAATCTGCTCTGTAAACCGCGCTGACCGATCAAGCGCTCCAGATCGCCGCGCAACGGCCCATCGCCGAACAGCACGAAGCCGGCCTCGGGACGCTGTTGCGCGACGAGCGCCGCCGCCTCGATCAGAACGGCAAAGCCTTTTTCCGGGCTGAACCGGCCGGCCGCCCCGATCAGCCAGCGTGGCGGCTGCGCAAACCAGCGCAACATCTCCTCGCGGTGGGCGGCATTCGATTCGACGAATGCATCCGCGCCGACCGCGTTCTGGATGACGGCGATATTCGCCTCGGGCACGCCCGCGGCGCGGACCCTGTCGGCCTGCGCCTTCGAGACAGCCACGACTGCATCCATCCAGCGGAGGATGATCTTGTCGAGCTTCTCGTAGCAGCAAACTCTCCAGGTCGCCGACGTCCAGCCGTGCGAAATCGAGACCACGGGAATGCCGACGCGCCGTGCCGCCCGCCAGCCGACCAGATCGGGCTTGTAGCCGCTGCAACAAAGCAGGTCCGCTTGCAAGCGCCGCAGTTCGTCGGCGACCTCGCGGACGCAAGCGAAGTAGCGCGGCGTATTGTAGGTGAGGGTCTTGCCCGCGAAGCCGTGCCGCTTCACCTCGTCGAGAAACGCTTGCGCCAAACCGCGCTCGGCGAAGGACAGAAACACGCTCTCGACCGGGTTCGGCAAATGCCGGGCCAGGCCGAGCATCTGCCGTTCAGGGCCGCCGTAGAACGGCGAAGCCATCAGGTGGACGATGCGCATCGAGGACGATTCCCTCGTTCGAGTTCATGGCCGCGAAACACTCTTCTGCCACGACGCTTCCAGCTTTTGCGAAAGCACACCCCAGTCATAGGCCTCCAGCACGATACGCCGACCGTGTGCCGCCAGCGCTTGTGCCTCGCCCGGGTTGCGGATGGCGTGGACGAGGGCGTCGGCCATCGCGTCGTCCTCGGCTTGCACGTAATCCTCGCCGGGCTTGAGCAGCAGGCCTTCGGCGCCGACGCGCGTGGAGACGACTGGCAGGCCGCACGCGAGGGCTTCGAGAATCTTGAGCCGCGAGCCGCCGCCGATGCGCAAGGGGACCGCCATCACGCCGGTGGCGCCGAGGAACGGCCGCACGTCGGCGACATCGGCGTGCAACTCGACGCCGGGCATTTGCCCGGCGCGCTCAACCAGGCCGGCCGGCGGATGTCGTCCGACGATCACGAGCTTCGCGTCCGGCTGTTGCGTGCGAACCCTCGGGAAGATCTTATCGAGCAGCAAGCCGATCGCATCGAGATTCGGCCGCCAATCGAGTGCGCCCAGGAAAAGAATGCTGGACGGATTGCGCTGCCCCTTCACCTGCTCGAAGAACGCGCGGTCGATGCCGTTATCGACGACGTCCACGTTCGGCTGGCCAAACTGCTCGCGAATCAGGGCGGCGTCCTCTTCACTGACGGCGACGACGCGCGTCGCCTGGTGGAAGGCGCCGGTTTCGAAAGTGCGGAACTTGTGCCATTGCGTTTTGAGGAATGCTCTCTTGAGAGAATTGCCTTCATTTTCGTAATAGCGCTGCCAGATGAGTGTATCGACGTTGTGGGCGATGACGACACGCGGCCCCGGCAGCGAAGCGTCGATCATCGGCAAGTACGCGGTCCACTCCAGTTGCCAAACATCGATGCGCTCCTTCGCCGCGAGTTCCGTGATCGCCCGACACATCGGCTCGCTCTGATGCGAGGTGACCGAATACGGCCACGACGCGAACAGGTTCCCGAACAGGCGGGCGTAAAACGACAGGCCCGACTTCATCGGCACTGGGTGCAGTACCAGGATCGGCTCGATGTTGTGCGCGCGCAAAAAGGCGGGAGCGACGCGAGCCTCCTCGCTGTCCGCGGCGCAGCGCCCGATATAGGTGATGCGATGGCGCTTGGCGACTTGCACCATGAGATTGAGCGTGCGCAGGCGCTTCCCCGAGGTTGCGGGGTAGGAGACATCGCCATCGATGATTGCGACATGCATAGGAAGGTTCACGGTTAACCGCTATGCCGATGGCATGTGCGGACTGGTTGCGCTCGACCCATAGAGGGTTTCATACTGTGCCGTCATTTTGCGGATGTCGAAGTTATTTTCCACCCGTTGTCGTCCGCCCAATCCCATCAGGCGGCCGCGTGCGGGATCGGCGAGCAGCACGGCGATGGCTTGCCCCAGCGCTTCGGGATCGCCAGCCGGCACAAGCAAACCAGTCACGCCAGCCTCGACGACCTCGGGATTGCCGCCGACCTGGGTAGTGACGACCGGCAAGCCGCGCGCCATCGCTTCGAGCAGCGTCAGCGAGATGCCTTCGGATTGCGACGGCAAGACGAACAACCGGGCACGCGCCAGCAGCGCCGGAATCTCGTTCACCGCGCCATGAAAGATCACGTGCTCGCTCACTTGCAGTTCGTTGGCAAATTGCACAAGCTCTACTCGGCACGGCCCATCGCCCGCGATTTCGAATCGCGCCTGCGGCAATGTGGCGACGACGCGCGGGACGGCGCGCAACAGGTTCGCGATGTCTTTCTCCGGGCTGAGCCGGGCGACCGTGACGATCGGGCCATCGTCGCAAGGGCCCTGGTAGGCGAAGCGCGTCAGGTCGATGCCATTCCAGATCGTACGTACCTTGGCCGACGCGACGCCTTGCTCGATCATGTAGCGGGCGCTGTCATGCGAGACGCAGACGAACGCTTGCGCGAAACGAGCGGCCTGCCGCATCAGGAAGCGCTGGCGCCAGGTGAACTGGGCAAGCCGGCCGTGATGGTGGGTGTGGATACGGCACGGCGTCCCCGCCCACCACGCCGCTGGCATGCCGTAGATGAGCGGGCGATCGTCGTGCGTATGAACGACGTCGAAACGTTCGGCGCGGAACAGGCGTGACAGCCAGCGCCACAGGCCCGGCCGAAAGCCGGTCGGGGCGTCGAGCGACACGACGCGCACGCCGTCGGCTTCGAGAAGATCGGCCAGACCGCCGCGCGTGCCGAGGACGATAACGGTCCAGTCGAAATGCGCTCGGTCGCGCTGGCGGGCCATTTCGACGAGGAGGCGCTCTTGCCCACCGACGTCAAGCCCGAGGGTCACGTGGGCGATGTGCAAGCGCGGGTGCGATAGGGGAAGAGTCATGACGACGCCACCGAAAGTATAAATTTTTCCGAGCCGCGCACCAGCGCAGCGGAGTAAGCGGTCCGCCGCCCAGTGCATCGCCGCTTACTCCGCTGCGCTGCGTGCGCGGCTCGGATATTTCAATTCGCACCGCTCCATGGCGTACACGACCACACGGCGGCCTTGAGGACGATCCACCAGGCTTGGGGGGACCATGGCTGACGCAGGAGGCGTTGCCAGGCTGGCCACAATGCTTGCCGCGCATGCCCGGCGGCCAGATGACCGGCCGCCCAGTTGCGAAAAACCTGCGCCTCCTCCTGGCGAAGCTCGCGGCGTCCGAGCAGCGACGCATAACGATTGATCACCGTCAGCATGTTCGGAAAGTCGCGGGCCGTATCCGAGTGGGTCAGCGAGCTTTCGAGGATCACCACTGTCGTCAGAAGATCGGAGATCAATAGCGCCGGGGTTTTCAACATCAGCCGAATCCACAGGTCGATGTCTTCGGCCGTGCGCAGTCCAGTGTCGAAGCGATCGTCCCCCAGCACGGAACGGCGCACCAGCACGGTTGAAGTATGGATGCAGAGGGCGGCGTGAAAGACCTCGGGGCCGCTCAAGCGCAGGACGGTATCGCGAAAGCGCGGCGGGATGGCATTGCCCTGGTGGCGCGCGCCGGTCCGGGGGACCTCGATCCAGAAGTCGCTGGCGGACAAACCGACCTCGGGATGCTGCTGCAGCAATGTCAGTTGCCGTTCAAGATTGGCGGGCGCCCAGCAATCGTCGGCGTCGAGGAACGCGATCAGTTCGCCGGTCGAGTGGTCGATGCCGAAGTTGCGAGCGCTGGCGGCCCCGCCGTTGTCCTTGCGCAGCAGCCGCACGACGGGTCGGCGCGATGGGTCCGCGCCATCCTGCCAGCGGGCAATGGCTGCGGCGAGATCATCGGGGCTGCCGTCATCTACCACCACGATTTCTTCGGGGGGGTGCGTCTGGGCGGCGGCGCCGTCGAGGGCTCGGCCGATGACGCCGCTGGCCTTGTAGGCAGGCATGATAACGCTGACCGTGGGAAAGCTGGCCATCAACCTTGCCTCCACGCAGCGGTATCGAGGGTCTCTGGGGGCCGGACCTTGAGCAGCCGGACCAGGAAAGCACGCAGGCGCTCCGCTCGAGCGTAGCCCAACACGCGCGCCATCACCCGAAAGCGCCAGCCGTACTTGCCGAACATTCCCAGCCGATGCTGCAATTCCTGGATGCGCTGGAGCATACCGGCGAGCAGGTCGGCATCCTCGATCCGCTGGGCGACCATTTCTTCGTAGCTGCCTTGCTCGAATTCGAGCAAGGTTCGGCCAAACCAGTCGGCTCGGCCGCGCTCGCGCAGGATGTCGTGGAGTTGAAGAATCAGCTTGGCCTGCGACCGGACCCAGCCTTGCCGGTTGGCGCTGACGGAGCCTGCGCGCTGCCGATAGTAGCAGCCGATGCGCGGATCGAGCTTGAACTCCGGGCCGTGCAAGCCGACCTGGCAGAAAAAGTACCAATCCTCGGCAGCGTGGACCCCTTCGACAAAGCCTCCCACCGCCTCGACCAGCCGGCGCGGAAACAGGTAACAATGGATGCCGCCCCAATCATAGTCGCCGCGGAAGAGGTCGGGCAGCAGGGCGTTCGCGGCGGGGATGTGGTCGAGGTACTGCTCGGGATGGCCGTCGCGGAACAGCCGGCAGCCGGTGAACGACACGGCGTCGTCGCGGCCCTGGAGGGCGTCCATCTGCCAGGAAAGTTGCTCGGGGTGGAGGAGGTCGTCGGAGTCGAGGAACTTGAGGTAGGCGCCGCGCGCATGGGCAATGCCGGTATTGCGTGCCGCCGAGATGCCGCCGTTGGGCCGCCACACGTAGCGAATTCGTTCGCCGTAGCGCTGCGCCACCGCCTCGGTGTCGTCGGGTGAGCCGTCGTTGACGACCACCGCCTCGACGGATGGGTAAGTTTGCGCAAGTACGCTGTCGATCGTCGCGGGCAGATAGTCGGCCTGCTTGTAGCAAGGAATGATCACGGAAACCAGGGGCGTTTCAGTCATGGCTCCACCTGAAAACTCCAGCGCGTCGGGGCGACGCATACGCCGCGATGGTGCGCGCGCCCTTGGCCGAACACATCTCCTTCCGTCACCGTGAACCGCATCACCCGCTCGATCTCGTCCAGCTCGTCGGGGCCGGTGGCCAGCCCAAGTTTGACCCAGTAGTCCCCTGGCGCCAGGGGGAATTGCTCGATGACGCACTCCAGCACGCCGGCCTGCTGCAAGCGCGGCAGGACCGGATTGGTCAGCGGCGTTTGCAAGCTGAGCATCCGTTGGCCGACGTTGTCATCGATCGAGATCGTTATCGATGGCGATTCTACCGGGGTCGGCACGTCGAGGATGAGTCGAAAATGGAACCGACCGCCCACCGGCAAGAAATTGGCCGGCTCCCCCTGCTCGTTCAGCAGGCTGGCCGAGCGAAAGATCTTGTAGACGCGCGTCGGACTATCGACCTCGCTCAGATTCGTGCTGACGTCGGCCTGCGCCGTCAGCACCCGGCGATGGTACTCCTGCACCAGCTCGCGAACGCCCCCGTCCAGCGCCACTCGGCCACGATCCAGGAGTATGCCCCGCGAACACAGCGACTCGATGGCGGCCATGTTGTGGCTTACAAATAGAATCGTCGTCCCCGACCGGCCGACGTCGCGCATGCGTCCCATGCACTTGCGCTGAAATGACAGATCGCCAACCGCGAGCACCTCATCGACGATCAGAATCTCCGGTTCCAGATGGGCCGCGACGGCGAACGCGAGCCGCACGTACATGCCGCTCGAGTAGCGTTTCACGGGCGTGTCGAGAAACTGTTCGATCTCGGCGAACTCGACGATCGCGTCGAACTTCTGTTGAATCTCGTGCCGGCGCATGCCGAGGATGGCGCCGTTGAGAAAGATATTTTCGCGGCCGGTGAGTTCGGGATGGAAGCCGGTACCGACTTCGAGGAGGCTGCCGACGCGGCCGCGCAACTGGACTTCGCCGCGGGTGGGCTTGGTGATGCGGGAGAGGATTTTGAGCAGGGTCGATTTGCCAGCGCCGTTGGGTCCGATGATGCCGACGACGTCTCCTTTGTTGACCTGAAAGGAGACATCGTCGAGGGCCCAGAAGTCTTGCACGGTGGCGGCTGCTTCGCCGCGGCGGAACCAGCCGGCTAGCCAATCCGTCAGATCCTCGCGCAACGTGCGATAGCCGTAGGCGGACCTTGACTTGCCGCTCGATTGCACGCGGTAGCATTTGGCCAGGTTTTGGATGGTGAGGACAGGGGTCATGAACGCTTCAGCTGTGCCGCTTGCGGCTTAGCGCTCGCCTGGCGCCAGACGAGCGCTAAGCCGCAAGCGGCGTGGTTAGATTACATCCGCAAAGGAATCCTCGACGCGCCGAAAATACAAACAGCCGACCAAGAAGAACACCAGTGCCATCGCCGCGGAGAAGCCGAGATCGCGCCACGGGATGTCCTGGTCCAGCAGCGCGGCCCGGAAGGAAGCGATCAACCCGGTCATCGGGTTGAGCGGCAGCAGTTGCTTGACCCAGCCGAACTCCTGTCCCTCCTCCGCTGGCTTCAAGTCGACGTAAATCGTCGGCGTCGCGTACATCCACAGTTGCACCATGAACGGGATGATGTAGCGAAAATCGCGATAGGCAACGTTGAGGGCCGCCAGCATCGTGCCGACGCCGGCCGCCGATAGGACGATGAGCATGAAAACGACCGGCGCCAGCAGCAGGCTCCAACCTGGGGCGACATCGAAGCCGGCCAGCCAGTACCCGATGTACATGATCGCCAGGAGCGGCATGGCAACACAAAAATCGACGATGGCCGCCCCGACCGTTGCGAACGGCACCGCCAGGCGCGGGAAGTAGATCTTGCTGATGAGCCGCTCCGACCCGATGACGCTGTTGCCAGCGTTGGCGATGGCAGTCGCGAAAAAGCTCCAGGGCAAAAGGGCCGTCAAAACGAAAAGCATATACGGCAACTTGTCGTTCTTCTCCTTATCATAAATGCGGGCGACGACGTAGAAGATCAGAAAGAAGATGAGCATCATCATCGCCGGCTGCAACACGGCCCAGGCGACGCCGAGCAGCGTTTGCTTGTAGCGCACCTTGACGTCGCGCCAGGCCAGGAAATAGAGCAGATCGCGAAAGTGCCAGAGTTCGGCAAAGTTGATGAGCTGCCACCCGGCGGGCGGACGGATCACGGTCTCGGGCGGTTCGGGGCCTGTGGTCATGCAACACTCCGTTGTTTTGGTCCGTAGTCCGTGGGCCGCAGTCCGTGGCATGCATCGTATCCACATATTCTACGGACTACGGAGCACGGGCTACGGGCTACGCCAGAAAACGGATAAAAACATAGACGCCTGCCAGAGTGAGGACGCCGGCGGCCGCGAATCGGCCCAGAAGAGAAAGATCGAAGCGCAACGGTGTCGGCGGCGCCAGCGCGGCGCCGCGCGCCATCTGTGTGTAAGCGACTGACAAGCCGAGCATCAGGTACGTCGGAATGATATAGCCGATCGACAGCGACACCATGCCCAGACCGTACGCCGCCAGGCCCGCCAGCAGGTAAGGTTGAATCGCCTTCAAGTCGGCGTCCATCAGCAGAGGGTCACGGGCGCCGAAGCGATACATCGACCAGCCGGCGGTGACAAACGCGCCGACGAACAGGCAGCCGCCGAACAATCCCAGGTCGGCGAAGCCTTGCAGATACGAATTATGGGCGAGGTGCCGCCGTTGTTCGTCATACCGCTCGGGCTGCATTTCTTCTTCCTTTGGCAAACTCATGCCTTTGCCGAACAGCATGTTCTCGCGCCACGTCGTAAGCCATTCGCGCCAGAGTTCGACGCGCGACTGCGCGGTGCCGGTGGTGGTGCTGATTTCGGTTTGCCGGCCGGCGAAGACGATCAAGAGCAACGGCACACCGACGGCGCCGATCAAGGCGGCTCTTTTCCAACCGTAGCGGAGCCAGACGAAAGTGCCGAGGCCGCCGGCAAAGGCGATAAACCCGCCGCGCGAGCTGGTCAGCAAGACCGCGTAGGCAAACACCGGCAGGAGAGCTGCACAGACGACGCGCAGATACAGATTGCCGCTCGTGAACAAAAAGTACAGACCGAGCGGGACCATCGCCGACAGCAACACGCACAGCTCGTTGGGGTCCTGGAAGATGCCGGTCCCTTGCAAACGCTGGATGACGATGGTGCTGCCGTGCAGACCTGGCACACTGTCTTTGAGGGTCTTGATCGCGTCAAGTTGGATGAGGTCGTGGTAGCGTAGGACGGCTAGCAAGGTCGTAGAGCCGCTGAACACCAGGATGCAGATCAGCAGCGTGTGCAGCCGCGCCGGCGTGGTGACCAAGCTGACGAACAGTACGTAATAGACGATGATCTTGGCGAAATGGAAGCCGGTGCGCCACGCCTCGGCCAGATCGCCCGCCAGAGCCGATGGCACGAGAATCGCGATCAAAAGGCCGAAGACGCACAGCGTGACCGGCTGCGTTTCGAGCGCTTGAGCGGTCAGGTACTTCAGAACATCCGGCGCCGCCGCGAGCAGGCAGGCGAGGATGACGTAGAAGTAGATTTCCCATCCCAGCAAGGCGGGCACGACTTCCGCGGGCCGGATGAACAGCGTCGCGTTGACCAGGAGGAACAGGAAGTAGGCCATGAAATTGCCCGGGGTTTGCCGCTTGCGACTTAGCGCTCGCTGGCTAATAGCGATTATTGCGGATCTCTTGCTGCGAGCGCAAAGCCGCAAGCGGCAACGGCTACGAGTCTCGTTGCGTTAACTTCTGATACTCGGCATCGATCACGTCGCGCTTCGGGAACCAACACAGAGGCCGCAGCGTTTCGTAGCTCAGGCCGATCAGCTTGAAGATCGTGCCCAGATAGATCGTCAGGTCGAACAGCAAGCTCACGTTATTCACGTAGTGCAGGTCATACGCCAGCTTGATACGCACGCTCTCGAAGTCGGTATCGGGCGGCAACTGAATCTGCGCGAACCCGGTGATGCCGGGGCGAACCTGCAAGCGTTGCCGATAGAGCGCAATCGCCTGCTCCAGTTGCGGCAAGAACTCCGGACGCTCGGGACGCGGGCCGATCAGGCTCATGTCCCCCTTCAGGACATTCCACAGCTGCGGTAATTCGTCGAGGTGCGTTTTGCGCAGCCAGCGGCCCAATTTGGTGACCCGGCAATCGCCCGGCTTCGACCATTGCGCGCCGGTCAGACTCTCGCAGTCATGCGTCATGGTGCGCAACTTGTAGATCGCGAATGGCTTGCCGCCGCGGCCCATGCGCGTTTGCGAGTAAATCACCGGGCCGGGGGACGTCAGCTTGATCAGCAGCATGGCGAAGAAAATGAGCGGCGCGGTGAAGATAAGTAGTACGAGAGCAAACACAAATTCCAGCGCCACTTTGAGCGCTGAGTACCACGTCGGCGCGTGGACTTCCGTCGCGGGGGGCGGCGCCGCCCCGCGACTTTCGCGCGGCAATGTTTCGGTGAAGACAAACATCGACATACCTACTTGCCTGTTCCGTGGGACCGATGGCAAATCCGTCCTGCTAATTCGGCGGAAACAACGTCCGGTTCAACACCGGCATGAACTCGCGCAAGAACTCCGCCGTCACGTCGGCCTGTGGTGTCGCTGACGGCGGCCCAACGATCTCGCGCGACACGTACAGCTTGTACAGGAACGGTGCGCCGCGGAACTGCCAGCGCGGCGACGCAGACGCTTCCCACGCGCCATGGGCGTTCCATGCCCAGTGCAGCCGCAGGTGCCCGCTCGGCTTGGCGAACTGCCCCGTCCAGAAGCGATCGTCGGCGATCCGGCACTGCGCCGCTTGATCTTGCAATTGATACCCGGCGCCGCTGTAGCACACCTCCGGCGTGTGGACAGCCATCTTCCCGGCCCGGCCGCACATCAAGATTGCCAGTACCGACGCCTTGGTATTATGATTCACGTAATTTCGTATCCAATAGCTCTTGGCGCCGGTCTGTGCAAACGCCTTCTCCTCTCCTGTCACATCCTGAGCGTGCCAAGCACCGATGTCCATCGGCACCAGCGCGACGCGCGAAGCCGCATCGTCGAGCTGGTCCGAGTCGCCGGCGAGGGCGTAGTAGACTGCGCCGGACATCAGCAGCGTCGCGACAGCGGCCAGGAATGCTTGGTAGCGCGTGGACATCGGTGCGGTTCCTTGGTTGTTTCTGCCGTTAGTGGTTTATTGACAATCAAACATCCAAAATCCGGTTCGTGGTCCGTGTCAAGGTACGTTGTCGTCGTTTTTTTCGCGTGAGTTCGTCCCATCGTCCAAAAACGGGTGTGGGTGGGTGGACGAATGGGACGAACTCACACGATTTCGTCTGGCCCTCCTGCCATATCGACAGGCCCCTTGTAATCCGAGAGTCAATAGCAAACACGACTTACTTTCCGGCCATGGCGTAGCGGTAGTTCTTGTCGCTGAACTCCGGCTCCGTGCCGAGCACTACCGCGCCGAGCATGGGGATGCCGAGCGGCGCCAGCTTCTGCTGGGCGGCGTACACCGCAGGCGCCCGGCTCACCTCGCTCAGGATCGCGAACAGGACGCCGTCGCCGTGCTGGCCGATCAGCAGGCTATCGGTCACCGGCAGTACCGGCGGGGAATCGATGATGATGAAGTCATACTGCTGCTTCAATTGCTCAAAGAGCGTGCGCACGTTGTCCTGGGCAAGCGCCTGGATGGCGTGGGCATCGCCGTTGCCCGCGGGGAGCACCCACAGCCGGCTGTACGGCGTGGCGCGGACGGCGTCGCCCGGCTCGACCTCGCCGCGCAACACCTCGGCCAGGCCGGGTTCCTGCGGCGTGTCGAACAAGACGTGCGTGCCGGGATGACGCAGGTCGGCGTCGATAACGAGCGTGCGTTTCCAGGCTCGCGCCAGGCTGGCAGCGAGCTGGGTCGCCAGCGTGGTCTTGCCTTCGCCGCTGTTGGCGCTGGAGATCATGATGACGTGCAGCGCCTCGGTGCGCGCCTGGTGCAGGAGGACGGTGCGGATGGCATCGACCGATTCGTGCAACTGATTGAGCCATTGTGCTTCGATGACCGCATCGTTTGCGCCCGGCTTCTTCGAGCGCGCCGGCAGCGCGGGAATGGTGCCGACGACGTTCAGGCCGAGACCGTGCGTCACTTCATCGGGGAGGCTGAGCTTGCGCGAGCGGAATTCGAAGAACGCCACGCCAAACAGGGCGAACAGGAAGATGCCCAGTCCGCCGGCGCCGGCGATCTTGGTCTGTTGCGCACGGTCTTTTTCAAGCGGCGGCATGGCGCGCTGCAGCGGCATGATCCGTGAGGCGGGCGCTTCCAGTTCGACGTCGCTGATCTTTTGCACGGTGGAATCGAGGGCTTTCTTGGCGGCGTCGATCTTTTCCTCGATTGCCTGTACCTGCGCCGGCTTGTTGGCGCCGCCAGGCCCGGAATCCTTGACGCGGCGGTCGTACTCCTGAATTTCCTTCGTGATCCGATCGCTGCGCAACTTCAGGTCCTGAATGTCCAGCTCGGCCGAGCCGACCGCGTGCTCCAGCAGCGTTCGTTCGTTCTCGCGCCAGCGCTGCTCCAGCTTCGGCTTGAGAGATTCCTCCCGCTCTTCTTTCAGTTTCTCGACCACGGCTTTCTCCCGCACCTTCTTGTCTGCGTACACTTTCCCGAAGCGCTCGCGATAATCGGCGATCTCTTCGTCGATCTTGACAATGCGCAGCTCGAAACCTTGAATGCTGCCATCGCGGGTGTACATTTCGCGCAGCCACGCCTCGGGAATGGGCTGTTTATCGACGGTCTTCAGTCGCGCCTGACTGGTGAGGATCTTGCTCTCAGCCTTGGCGATCTCGTCGTTGATGACCCGGCGGGTCGCTTCGGCGGCCGCGAGCTTGCTCTGCCACTGCTGCTGTTGAACGAGCGCGGCATCGCGGTCCTTGACATCCAGAGACCGATAGATATTGCCGAGGATGACGCGCAGCTTGCGCAGGTCTTCCTCGTGTTTGTCCTTTTGCTTGCGCAAATCTTCGAGCCGTTGCTGTTTCTTCGAGCGTTCCATCTCGGTGTATTCGTTGAGGAATGCTTTGTTGATGGCGTTGAGCAGTTCGGCCGCCTCCTCGGGCTGTTCGGCGGGGAGGGTTACGCGCAGGACTTCGGGGCCGAGCAGGAAATCAGTCTTGAGTGCCTTCTCGAGCCAATCGATCGCGCTCATCCCCTTTCCGCGCACCAGGTCAAGGTCCTTGATATCGCGACCGTCGGCGGTCTTGTCGTTGAGGGCGGCATTGAGGACGAGCGGGCTTTTGACGAGCGCTTCCATGTTGGCGGTGAATATGCGGAACTCGACATCCTCGGACCCGCTTTGCTTGGCGGCAACGCGCACGCGCATCTGGACTTTGTACATCGGAGGCAAGACGAAGAAGACGGCGACCATGGTGAGCGCCGCCGCCACGGCTGCCACGCCCAACGCCAATGGCCAGCGCCGCCGCAAGGCGTGCAGCAAGCCCGACAGCGTCGGCGTCGCCGACAGTCCCGGCGGACCGCTCGGGGCGTTGTCCCCGCGCGCTTGCGCCATCGCCAACAACGACGATTGCAAGAACTGGCTCTCCGCGGCGCTCGGGCCCTTCGTCGGGGCGTGTTGGGTGTCCGTCGTGTTCATCGCAGGGGTCTCCGTGGTGGATCAAATCGAACTAGGTCAAATCGTTGGCCTGGGCACATGGAGCGACATGGCCGGGCGTTTTCCCATCATCAGGGGCAGCGGCGCCGCATCCTCCGCCTCCATCAAGAGGTTCGCCAAGAACTTCAGCTCCAGCCACAGCATCGCCAGAGCTAACGGCATCATTAACCAGCCGGCCAAATCGTGATAGATCACCTGGGCGAGCGAGCTGTCCTTGCCTGCCAGGTGAAAGGCCACGCCGGTCGCGCTGATGCGAATCACGTTGGCGAGGATCGCGATCGGCATCGCGCTGGCGATCAGGATGAGCCGATCGTAAAGCGGAGCATGGACGATCATCGCCAGCGCGGTGGCGAGGGCGAAGAACGTCATGAGCATGCCGAGGCCGCTGCACGCTTCCTCGACGCCGAGGCGAATGTCGTCGATGAAGATGATGTTCCCCTCGGCACTCGCCGGGCATCCCAATGTCTGCAAAGCATAAGTGCTCATCTCGGTGGCGATGCGACGCAACGGCAGGGCGAGCGCGCTCTCGATCGAGAACGGCAGCGGCACCATGAATGCCAAAAACGCCAGCGCCGGCCACGACCAGCTCAGCACCGACCAGCCGCCGACCAACAGCACAAGTCCGAAGCTGGTCGGCAACAGCGACAATGCGTCGAGCGGCTCAATGTCCGATTGCACCGCGATGAAACGCAAGGCGACGCCGACCACGAGCAGCCCCAGACCGATCCAGGCCGGCGTCCACGTCACGCTCTTCAGCAGGTCGCGGCGCGACCACAGCACTACCAGCGCGAACAGCGGTACGATGAAGCCGTGCGAGTACTGCGGATCGTGCGACCAGCGATCGACCATGGTTGAGATGGTCGCCCAGTGCGTCAAAAACAACACCGCCAGCAACGCCGCGGCAAAAAGCAGCGCCGGTTTCAGCAATCGCTCCGACGGCGAATCGGGTTGGTTGGCCAATACGTTCATGTTCCCTTTCGTTCACATTCGGCAATCATTCCCGCACTTTGCAGGGATTGTTCAACCCAAGCATAGGTCAAGAATCCGCGGCAAGCGGTGAACCGGTTAAGAAAGTTAGCGCTTTCCACGCCTTTCACGCAACCTGCAGCTGCGGGGTGTTTACACTTGTTTACAGTGCCAATTCGGCCTGCCTGCACGTCATGAATGGCAGGCCATATATTTCCCTGGTGAACCCCATCTGCCTGGACCATCCGTGCATCCTCTTCGCGCTGCGGCGTGAGAGCGGCCCCTTTCGGCGCGAGTTCCCTCCGCGCCAAGCGTTCTCCGGCGCGCCGTGCTGGGCGCAGTTCTGCGGCCCAGTGCTGATCGTTGAGACCGGCGTCGGTCAAACAAACGTAGCACACGCTGTCGACTGGCTGCTCGCCAAGCCGAAATTTGATGGTGTGCCATTTGAACCGAAACTGCTCATCTTCGCGGGATTTGCAGGGGCGCTGACTGAGGCGCTGCATGTCGGCGATATCGTGCTGGCGGATGAAGTGGTTGACACGCACGGCAATTGCTGGCGGACGACGTGGCCGGACAAGCAGTTTGACGGCACGGGAACGCCAGCGCTGTCGCGCGGCCGGCTGTTGACCGTGGACCAGATGACCGTAACGCCAGAAGACAGGCGGCGTCTGGCCGAGCAGCATCAAGCGTGTGCCGTCGAGATGGAGTCCGCCATGTTCGCGGCTCGCTGCACGCAAGCCGGCGTTCCATTCGCCTGCGTGCGCGCCATCTCCGACGCCGCCGCGACGACGCTCTCGCCGGCGCTGTTGACGCTCCTGTCGGGCGGGACTGCATCGCCATGGCGCGTGCTGCTGGCGCTGGCGCGTCGGCCCGGCATGTTGCCCGAGTTATGGCGGCTGGCGCGCGACACCAAGCTCGCGTCGCGGCAGCTGGGACTGGCGCTGTGCGAATTGCTGACTTCGAAGTTGCCGGAAATCGGATGATCGCGCCGAGACGAAATTCATAGAATTACTCGACATACGTCCACAACCCGTTTTCCTTTTTTCGAGGACTATCATGCACTGGAAAATCTCCGCATTGTTCGTCACCGCCGTAATTCTGACTGGCTTCAGCTATCTGGCGACCGCCGGCGAAGGCAAAGAGAAAGGGGGCAAAGACAAGAAAGCCCTGCAAGGAACCTGGAAGGGCTCAGTCGGGGACAAGAAAACCCAGCTGACCATTGACGGCGACAAGTTCACCTTCATGTTCGGCGACAGCACCGCCTCCGGGACCTTCACGGTCGACCCGTCGAAGAAGCCGAAGCAGATCGACATGGCGGTCACCAAAGGCTCCGACGAACACACCAAGAAGTATGAGGGCAAAACGTCCAAGGGTCTCTACGAATTCGACGGCGGCAAGCTGAAATGGCTCGCCAACGAGCCGGGCAAGGACGATCGGCCCAAGGAGTTCCCGGCTGCCGGCGAGGAGACGAAGTTCCTTTTCGTCACCTTCGAGCGCGTCAAGAAATGACCGTCCTGCTAACCGCTTGCGACATGGCGTTCGCCAGGCGCCGTGCGAACGCTAAGCCGCAAGCGGTTAGATCTTCACGTTCACCCTCGCTTCGCCAATCGTCGCTCCGCGATTGCGGCAGGCGATCAACTCGGCAACGATGCTGACCGCGATCTCCGGCACCGTCTGCGAGCCGATGTCGAAGCCGAGCGGTGCGTGTACTTTCTCCAGCATGGCTTGCGGAATGCCGCGCGCCAGCAAGTCCTCGTAGATGAGCTTGATCTTGCGCTTGCTGCCGATCATGCCGACGTAACCCGCGTTGGTCGTGACGAGGTGATACAGCGCTTCCTCGTCATGGCCGTGCCCGCGCGTTACGACGAGAGCGTAGACCGACGGGTTGATCTCCGCTGCAAGTTGAGCGAGTTCCCGGCCGATGTCGCCGACGAGATGCTTGCGGGCGGTCGGGAAGCGTTCGAGGTTGGCGTAGGCGTCGCGGTCGTCCAGGACCCAGATGTCAAAATCGACGTCGGCGCCGAGCTTGGCGACGGCCCGGCCGACGTGCCCGCCGCCGACGATCAACAGCGTGACGCGCGGCAAGATCGGCAGATAGGCGACGCCGTGCTGATGGGAAGGTTTCGGCCGTTTCTCCAGCGGGATCAAGCCCTGGCGCACGATGTCGGGAAGCGGCGCAGCGCCGAGCTGATCGATCAGCTTGCCCGCGACATCGAAGAGATATCGGCTGCCGATCGGCGCGTGCTCGGGCGCAATGACGACGGCTTCGGTGCAGCCGGCGCCGGATTCAACGAGCTTGCCGAAATGCCGATAGTATGCGTGCAGCCGATCGTTGGCGCGCGACAAAGGGTCGGCGAGGATTGTCATGCGTCCACCGCAGATCAGGCCGTCATCCCAGCCGTAGTTGTCGTCGAGGCAGAAGGTGAGCACTTCGGCCTTCGCCTGGCTCCCCTCTCCTTCCGGGAGACGGGTTGGGGGTGAGGGGGCGAGGGCGCCGAGCGCCTGGCGTTTGACCTCGGCCTCGACGCAGCCGCCGCCGAGCGTGCCGACCTGCCGGCCGTCGGGAAAGACGAGCATGGCGGCCCCGGCCTTCTGCGGCGTGGAGCCGCGCGTCTCGACGACGGAGCAATAGACAAGATCGCGCCGGTCCGCGAGGGCCTGGTTCAGTTCGGCAAGAAGTTCACGCATAATTTCATGATAGCGTCGCTGGGATGGCGTACAAGCAGATTTCGTTTAGCGCCCGCCGGGCGCCGCGCTGGCGCCAATCGAAGCGGAGGGTCGTTTGTGTCGTCGGCCCGCTTCCGGTTTGCCTTGTTCTTATCGATCATTCGGCATATCCTGTCAGCATCCTAAAATACCCAGCCTTCCTTCCTGCCTGGAGTTTTCGGACCATGGCCCGCAACGATGATGACGATGACGAGCGTCCCAGCAAAAAACGCGACGATGACAGGGACGATGATGACCAGGAACGCTCCAACAGGAAGCGCGACGATGACGACGACGAAGATGATCGTCCGCGCAAGAAGAACCGCGCCAAGGAAGAGGATGAGAGGACTGGAGCCGAGCAGCAGTCGAAGCCGATGCCGCTGCGGCTGACGGGAGCGATCATCGCGTCGATGGCGTGGGGCATCTTGGTGCTTCACGCCAGCTGCGTGCGCTCGTCCAGCTTGAGCCTGCTGGCCATCCAGATGATGCGCGAGGTCCGCATGGGCGGCATTGTCATCGACATGGGGGCATTCGGTCTCGGCAGGGGCATGGTCTACACCCAGATCGGCCTGCAACTAATGCTGTTCCTCTTCGCGGCCGCGCTGCTCGCCAGCGGCATCACGCTCCTCATGCGCAAAAGCCTCGGCAAGTGGCTCGCCATGGGAGCACCCGCAGGAATGGTGCTCATCGAGCTGCTCGGCTTCGTGATCTGCCTGATCATCACCGAAGGCGCCTTCTTGACTCAGCACAACGTTGAATTCTTTCTTAATATCGTGTTCAGCCTCGCGGTGAGCGGCCTGTGTGCTTACTTGCTGCTGAATAAGGACGTGAGCAAGGCGCTCAAGTAGAAAAATTCTCGCACCCACTATCCCATGCACTTCCTTGATGTGGTCCTTCCAACTCTTGCCGAGAACCTGGCGCTCGATGAAGCGCTGTTGCTCGAAGCCGAGGCGGGGGGTCCGGAAGTGCTGCGGCTCTGGCGTTGGCCGTCGCACGCCGTCGTGCTCGGCGCCGGGGGCCGACTGGCCGACGATGTGCACGAAGACGCGTGTCACGCCGACGGCGTGCCGATCGTGCGTCGCTCCTCCGGCGGTGGCACCGTGCTGCTTGGCGACGGCTGCCTGCTCTTCAGCTTGATCCTGCGCTTCGACCGCCATCCCGCCTTGAGCGATCTGCACGCTTCCTATCGCATCATCCTCGGCAACATCGTGCGTGCCATCGAACCACTCGTCTCACCGCTGGCAATGCAAGGCTCGAGCGATCTCACGCTAGCCGAGCGCAAGTTCTCCGGCAATGCCCAGCAGCGCAAGCGGACGCATCTATTGCACCACGGCACGCTGCTGTACGCATTCGATTTTGAGCCGATCGCCCGCTACCTCAAGTCGCCGCCGCGCCAGCCGGAGTATCGCCGGCAGCGCAGCCACACCGATTTTCTGGTGAACCTGCCGATCGTGGAGGGTGGGTTGGCGCGAGTCTTGCGCACGGTTTGGCAAGCGGAGGAAGTCCTCGCTGCGTGGCCGGCGGCTAGAGTGGACGAACTGGTCAAGGAGAAATTCGCAGCCGAGGAATGGAAGCGCCGACGCTAATGCTGGGCTTTCCATGCGAACGTAGGTTCGGGTATATTGGGGACGTTACGAGGATCGGACAAGGAGAATGTCGATGAAGACGGAAACTCCGCGAGCATTGGTAGAGGTTCGCTACTACAAGGAAGCGCAGGATTACCTGCGCAAGTTGCCGCCGAAGCATTTCTTGGAAGCAACCCCGCAAGCGACGCAACGTGAGATCACTTTGGCAAGCTTGGCCTTGGTGCGGGCAAAACGTAAAGAGGTCCAGGTCTTCAACGAACTGCTGGTGCAATATCCGTTGCCGCGGCGGCGGCGGCCGGGACAGGTTGTACCCGACAACATGGTGGTCGTGCACGACAAGCCGATCAAGGCGGAGGGGAGCTATGACTTGCCGCTGCAGGCGGTGGCGCCTTTCTGGATGTTGGAGTACGTCTCGAAGAGCAACTCGCGCAAAGACTACGACGACAACATGCGCAAGTACGAGCATGAATTGAAGGCGCCTTATTACATGCTGTTCGTGCCTGACGAGCAGGAATTGACCCTTTATCGGCATACCGGCGAGCGCTATGTTTCGGTCATTCCCGACGAGAACGGACGCTGTGCGGTTGCGGAACTGGACCTCGCGGTCGGTTTGCTGGACGGCTGGGTCCGTTATTGGTATCAAGGAGAGTTGCTGCCCTTGCCTGCGGACCTCATGCGATCGCTGGAAGACACGCAACGTCAGTTAGTCGAGATGACGCGCCGCGTGGAGTCGGAATCTCGCCGTGCGGACACAGAGATGCGTCGCGCAGATGCGGAGAAGCAGGAGAAATTGGCGTTACAGCGAGAGCTGGACAAGCTGCGCGGCATAGGAACGGATTGAGGCGAGGTCCTTTCTTTTCCTCCATTTCCTATTCGCTGCAGTTCTGGTCGGCCTACGCATGCCGCCGCAGCTTGCCGCTGCCCTTGCTCTTTTGCGAATCCACCGTTATAAGATTGGTAAGGAAACGCTTCAACTTGTTCTGGCACAGTCCGGATGCCGTGCCGTAACGAGCGGAGCCTGCCAACATTCGGTAACGATTGGGGATAGGGATGTCCGCGCTCGCAACGCAAACCATCGTCCAGCCGTCCAGCTCGATCAATTCTCCAGCGCGTCTGGAAGCATCCCTGCACTCCTTCGGGCTAGAGCCGGTGTTGCAGCGGGCGCGGCGCTGTCTTCTGTCCTTGCAAAACCCCGACGGCCACTGGCGCGGCGAACTGCAAGGCGACACCATTCTCGAATCCGAGTACGTCCTGCTGATGGCTTTTCTCGGTCGAGAGAACGAAGACAAGGTTCGCAAGGCCGGCAATTATCTCCTCACGAAGCAGCGCCCCGACGGCGGCGGCTGGAGCAATCATCCCGGCGGGCCGGTCGATATCAACGTTTCCGTCAAGGCTTACTTCGCGCTCAAGCTCGCAGGGCACTCGGCCAACGCTCCCCACATGCAGAAGGCCCGCGCGGCAATCTTACAGCTCGGCGGGGCCGTGCAATGCAACAGCTATACGAAGTTTTACCTGGCATTCCTGGGCCAGTTTCCCTACGAAAACTGCGCCGCCGTGCCGCCGGAGATGCTATTTCTGCCCAGGTGGATGTATTTCAACATCTACGCGATGTCGGCCTGGACGCGCACCATTATCGTGCCCTTGAGCCTGTTCTACGCCCACAAGCCGGTGCGCCGGATCGCCCCGGAGCGCGGGGTCGCGGAGCTGTTTGTCGAACATCCCCACAAACCCCTTTGGCCCCACACGCCGACCAAGCGTCTGCTGACCTGGACGAACTTCTTCCTCGCCGCCGACCAGGTCATCAAATGGTTGGAAGTATGGAGCCCGAAATTCGTTCGCAACCAGGCGATCGCCAGAGCCGAGCAGTGGATGATCGACCATTTTGCCGACAGCGACGGTGTCGGCGCCATCTATCCGCCGATCATTTACACGATCATTAGCCTGCACTGTCTCGGCTATGCCAACGATTCGCCGGAAATGCAGTATGCGCTGAAGCAGCTCGACGATCTGATGATCGAGGACGGCGATTGCTTGCGCGTGCAGCCGTGCTTCTCGCCGGTCTGGGACACGGCTCTATCGCTCAATGCGCTGGCGATGACGACAGATTCGGCAAGCCCGGAGCGTATTCGCCTGGAGAACGCAGGCAGTGATGCCGCGACCGCCAGGGCCTCGCGCTGGCTGCTCGAGCGCGAGGTGCGCCGCCAGGGCGACTGGAGCCTGATGAATCCCGGCACGGAGCCGGGCGGCTGGTTTTTCGAGTACAACAACGGCTTCTATCCCGACATCGACGATACGGCGATGGTGCTGATGGGGCTCGCACGCAGCGGCCAGGCGTGGGACCACAATCAGCCCGTCCATGACGGCGCATACGAACTAATCCCCGCTGTTCGCCGCGGCCTGGCCTGGCTGATGCAGATGCAGAACAAGGACGGCGGCTGGGCGGCGTTCGATCGCGACATCAATCACGAGATCCTCACCAAAGTCCCCTTCGCCGACCATAACGCCATGCTCGATCCGAGCTGTCCCGACATCACCGCCCGCGTCCTCGAAGCGCTCGGGCAGTACGGCATGCGCGTCGGGCATCCGCAGGTCGAGCGCGGACTTGCCTTCATCGCCCAGACCCAAGACAAACGCGGCTGCTGGATCGGGCGCTGGGGCGTCAATTACATCTACGGGTCCTGGCAGGTCCTGGTCGGCCTCGAAGCCTCCGGCTACGACATGACGCAGCCGATGGTGCAGCGCGCGGTTGCCTGGCTCAAGAAGGTGCAGCAGCCGTGCGGCGGCTGGGGCGAAACCTGTCAGAGCTACGACGATCCGTCGCTCGCCGGGCAGGGCACGGTGACCGCGTCGCAGACCGCCTGGGCCTTGCTCGGCCTCATCGCCGCCGGCGAAGCCGACAGCGACGCCGTCCGCCGCGGCATCCATTTCCTCATTTCCACTCAAGGCCCCGACGGCAACTGGCGCGAAGACCAGTTCACCGGCACGGGCTTTCCCAAAGTCTTCTATCTGAAGTACCACATGTATCGCCTCTACTTCCCGCTCATGGCCCTCGCCCGTTACAAGCGAGCGTTGACGGGCAAGCTGGAGCCGAGCGCGAATGGCAAGGTCGTCGGTCCGGTCAAGTACGTTTGGCCGGCGATCTTGCAGATGGTGAAATGAAATCCCGCTTCGCGGGATTGGCGCTGTTATCAGGCATCCGGCGTGTCAAGAAGTTGCTTCAATCGCGCCGCCAATTCCGGAGGCAGCTTCGTCAACCAAGATGAATCAATTAGCCCGACGCCGATCAGATCTTGGATGTGTACCTTATCCTTCAGCCGATTCGACATGAGCTTCATCTCAATAAGCGAGTCGAAAACAAGCACTTTGAAATTGGCAGGATCATCGATCGTCTGAATCGCCGGGGCCGGCAGCATATGGTCAGGCCGCGTCTTTTCTCCAGCGAACAGAAGGTGCACGGCTTCGCTAGGCTTACCAGAGTCGCCGTCGCGGAACATCACCACATCCATCAGCTCATCGCGAACGAAACCAGCCTGCTCCAGGGCGGCAGTGACATTGGATAGATCGTCACGACGTACAAGAATATCGACATCGCGCGTGTTGCGGACCGCCCCCTCATCGACGGTCGCCACCCAGGAGGCAACCGCATTTCCGCCGACGACGGCATACGGAACTCCGGCCTGGTTCAATGCCGCAGTCGCTCGCAGCAGTCTTTCGCGCACTTTCGCCACGGCGCGCTCCATTCGGTCGAGGATTTCCACGCCCATGCTGACCGTCTGGATCGTCCGGCGCGCGGAAGTGTCCGGAGTTGGATGGGTAGGTGCAGCCATGATGATATGTTACCACCCCAGCGTCCACGCCGCCAGGCGCAGCTTGCCCTTCACCGTCTTCAGCGATTCGTTGACCGCGCTGTGCTCGAACCCACTGTGCATCTTGCAATTCTGGCAGCGGCTGTCCTGCCGGCTTTCCCAGTAGCTCCAGTTCGTCTTGGTCCAGAAATCATCCCACTCCGCGAAGTAGCCTTCCCCCTCGATCAGGTAACACGGCGCCTTCCACCCCTTCGGCGTGTAGTTCACCGTGGACCACGGCGAGCAGGGCAACTCGACCATGCCGGCCGCGAATTCCAGGAACTTCGGCGTCGCATTCACGCGATACTTGCGCGCCAGCTCGCGAATCGCCTTGAATTTCTCGTGCGTCTGCTCCTTGGTCAGGAAGACATCATTCTCAACGCTGGCATACTGGTAGCCCGGCGATACGAGAATGCCGTCCGCCTTCAACCGGTGCGTGAGTTTGCACAGTTCTTCAATCTCGGCAACGTCGGTCTTGTTGAAGACCGTGGCGTTGAGATAGATGCGGTAGCCGAGCGACTTGCCCTGCTTGATCATCTCGACCGCCTTGTCGAAGACCCCCTCGCGGTTGCACACGAAGTCGTGGGTTTCCTTCATGCCGTCGAGGTGGATCATCAGGAACAGACGCGAGCTCGGCGCGATGACGCCGAAAACTTTGCTATCGAGCTTCAGCGCGTTGGTGCACAGAATGATGTGCTTGTCGCGCGCGATCAGGCCGTCGATGAGCCCCTTGAGTTCGGGGTAAAGAGTCGGTTCGCCGCCGCAGATGTTGATGATCGGGGCGCCGCAATCCTCGACCGCCTTGAAGCAGCGTTCCAGCGGCATGCGGTCTTGCAGCTTGCCGGAGTAGCGCTCGGTCGAGCAGCCAAGGCAAGCGAGGTTGCAGGTGTAGAGCGGCTCCAGCATCAACACGGTGGGATAGCGTTGCCGCTGGGTCTTCTGCATTTTCCGGCGGTGCATGAATTGGGCGTAGGTGAAGCTAAGGGGAAAACGCATGTTGACAGCCTCCTTGTTTGGCCCCACGAATACCGAGGGTTCCTAAACGCTGTAAGCTAACAGAACCTGTCGGCAATTCAAACCCCAAACAGCGCTCACAGAATCATGCAGCACAAAATCATTCAATTCACGCTCTGTCTTGATGATTTTGTGCATCATGATTTTGTGTTGCCTCCGCTTGACCCGCCCCTGCCGTTCCGGTATCACCCCCGCCCCGTCTCCACTGGAGACGCGTCGTATCTTCGTGGCCGAGGTCTGGATGACACGGAAGTTGTACCCGATTCTGCTGTTCTTCGCCCATTTGACAATCTTACCCGGTTGTCAGAGCTTTCCCTATTTCGGCAATTCCACAAATGACAGCCCGCATCCGCCTCACGATCGCGTCAAGTCCCAGCCGCCCGAAGTGGACCACGCCATTTCGACCGCCAACGCGCGCGAGGAACCCAAGCCGGCGCGAACGAACCTGCCCGAAGGTCCGCCGCGCGAAGCCGAGCCAAAGAAGAAGCCCGATGGCATCACCGGCATCGTCACGCTCGAACCGGACGCCGGCAAACCCGTCATCGTGCAGAGTCCCGGGCCATTGCCGCAGCTCATCGCCGACAAGACCGACTTTGAGCCGATCGTGCTAGCCTTGCAGCGCATGCTCGAAGGCCGCCATCAGGACGCGATCAAGCACCTGAGCGCCTACGACGGCGACAAGCAAGAGCTATTCCTGCGGCTCTTGCCGATCCTGTCCACGCTGGTCAAGAAGCGCATCGAAGACCTCTCGACGCAAGAAGTCGCCGTCCTGAACAAGCAGATCGACGGCCTGCGCGATCAGTTTCGGCCGCGCAGTGAACTCGTCGTCAGCCGGATGTGCTACTGCAAGGAAGTGCGCGGCTATGGCTCGTACGTGCCGCTGCCGGACAGTCACGCATTCCTGGCCGGCACGAAGGACCGCATCGGCGAACAGGTGCAACTGTATGTCGAGCTGAAGAACTTCGCCAGCGAACCGACCAAGGACGGCGAGTTCCTCACCAAGCTGTCGTGCTCCCTGGAGCTGCGCGACGCCAAGGAGGTCGTCTGGTCGAAGCGCTTCGACGGCGGCGAGACCACGCTGCGGCGCAGCTCCCGCCTGAATGATTTCTACAGCCGCTATGGCTTCTACGTCCCGGCGCTGTCGCCGGGAACCTATCAACTCACGATCAACATCGCGGACGAAACGAATCCGAAGAACGTGCGCATCGCCAGCAAATCGATCGAATTCCGCGTAACGCCGGTGGCCAATCCGACGCCGTTGCGATGATTGGCAATGAAGGTATGGCGAGCCGAGCGGCATAAGCCGCCGGTTGCGTCAACCGCCTCGCCGTGGACATCGGTCGACGCGTGCGGCGGCTCTGGAGGCGATACGTGTGGGATCGATCCCTGGCCAATGCAGGAAAGGGCATGCGAATGTGAGCCGGGGCGTACTTGCAACCGATGCTCGGTTGCGTTCAGCTCGCCGGCGTGTCGGCGCTCGGGCTCTCCGGAGGCTTTGGCTCGGGCGGCGTTTCCGGCGGCGCGGCGTCCTTTGTCTCCTCAACGACCGGCGGCGCCGGCGGCTTGGCCTTCTCCTCCTTGGCGGCAAAGAACGCGGCCAGCTCGCCCAACGTGCGCAGCGGCGCCTTGCCTTCCATCGCGGCTTGCGTCAGCTTCGGCTTCGGCGCCTCGCGGCGCGGCTTGCGCGGTGGCGGAGGCGGCGGGGGCGGCGGCGGGGCGGCTTCACGCTGCTGCTCGCGCGG
>JACXTT010000809.1_pt1 | contig 53084 bp, 51 predicted proteins | sample 9270951 | NCBI WGS metagenome assembly JACXTT01 (sample SAMN15532306, study PRJNA645909) | rock metagenome | isolation source: weathered quartz diorite | place: Puerto Rico | collected 2017-06-21
TCTGACCGCCGCGTGAGCTAAGATCACTTCGGGGCCTCGCTGGAGCGCTTCGTGATACTGTTTCCCAAATCCCTCCCCCTCTTCCGTCGGCGTCAGAAGCGTCCGCACGGATGTCAGAAGAGCTGGGAGCGCCTCACGGGCTGAAGGATTGGCCTGTTCGCTAAGTTCATCGATCTGGGCTGTCAGCTGGGACAGCGGACGCATCCAGGCAAACCAGGCATCGTTCAGCACCAACTGCAAAAACATCCCGTTGGACGGAATACGCCCGTGCACGCGCTCGTAGGACACCCGTTCATCGTCCAGCAAGGCTTTGTGCAGACGAAGAAGCGCCTGAATAAGATTGTACAGCCGGACATCTTTTTCCCTTTGTGCTGGCATAACCTCGTCTCCGTTACCCAGTCGGCTCGCTGTCGAGTTGATGCGCCTTGCGTCCGCCACGAGCCAGGGCGTGTTCTGGAAGTTGTCCGTCGATCATGAGCTGGGCCATGTCCGCTGCGCGTGCGACGAGTTCCTGCGCGCCTTCACGAAGCTCCCGGCTGTTCTGGACTTCGATGACGTTCCGCTCCATATCCTCGGCACTCCAACCTCTGGAATGGGCAATGAACGGAAATTGGGGAAATTGGCAGCCGACCTCGGCCCAAAACGTCAACAGTTGCCCGGCGACGCCTTGTACATTGTCCTGCCCGCCCATGATGATAAACGCGGCGACCTTGTTCTTCAGCAGGTGCTGGTTCGCGATGGTTTCTTGATTCTGAATGCAGTTCAGCCGCTCGACCATCTTATAGTACAAACTGCTCGCGTTCCCCCAACGGATCGGCGTGGCGATCAGGATCACATCGGCCCAGTGCACGATCGCTTCATACACGCGGTCAAGCTGATCCCTCGGGTCCATTTGTGTGATCGAACAAGGCCACGTGCAGGCACGCGCCGATTTGGAATAGAACCCTTCGCATGCCCGGAAGCTCAAGTCTCGAAGCTTGATGTACTGGGTCTCGAGTTGGAGGTCGGCCTGCGCATACTCCAAGGCCGATTCGAGCAACGCATCCGATCCGCTGTAGCGCGGATGGGCGACAGTCATTGCTGTCGTGGAGATGCCCACAACCCGGATCGGACCCGCCCGGCGAATGACCGGTCGAGCCAAGGGATGAGGTGTATGCGCTTGCTTCCTGCGTGTTGTGGCTGAGGAAAGATCGACGTAGAGCCGACCGCTGTCAACCTTGGCTGCGTAGGCCGGGACTTGATCCTGCTCATAGCCAGGCTCCCCTCGACCGGTTTGACGATGAAACTTCCAATAATGCCAGGGACAGACCACATACTCGCCGTCAAGAGTGCCTTCGCCTAGCGGGCCGCCCACGTGATTGCAGACTCCGGAGATGGCGGCAAACACGCCGTCCTTGTGCGTCAACGTGACGGGCGTCGTACCACACATCACTTCCTGCACCGGCTTGTTTTTCAGGTCCTCGACAGATCCAACGTCAGTCCAGTTGCTCTCGGGCATCAATATTCCTTGCAGTGGTGGTCTCGACTCACGCTCCTATTGGAATGACGGCCCCGCTGATCTGGCTGACCTCATCGGACGCGAGATACATCAGTGCCTGGGCAACGGACTCAGGCTTCACCCAAGTCGAAGGATCCACATCGGGCATGCTTTTCCTGTTTGCCGGAGTATCGATGGTGGTCGGCAATATGCCATTGACCATGATGCCCGACCCGGCCAATTCCGTCGCGAGCGCACGAATCAGCGCCACAAGACCGGATTTCGACACAATATACGCCGCTGCGCCGGGAAAAGGTTCCGCCGCAGCACGCGCAGCAACATGGACGATCCGCCCACTCCGCCTTCCCAGCATGTAGGGTGTAACCGCCTTGGAAAGCAGAAACGCCGACGTGAGATTCAGCGTCAGCATTCGCTGCCACAATGAGACTTCCGTCTCCGCGACACGCCCCAGCGCAAAACCACCAACCAAGTTGACCAGGGCATCGATGCGGCCTTCTTTCCGCGCGACCTCCTCGACAAGCCGTCGCACATCGTTCTCATCGGTCACATCGGCTGTGACCGCGACCCAGCCATCCGGTTGGCCTGAAGATACATGGCGATCTACCGAAATCACCCGTGCCCCGGCATGCACGAATGCCGGAACGACGATGTGTCCCAGGGCTCCGCCTCCTCCTGCTATCAGCACGACGTTCTTCTCTAACCCCATTGGATACCCCACGAATGACTTGCACCGTCAGGGCACAAGATGGTTCGCTCCGCTAGCGATCTCCCGTGTGGGTCGCCGCAGCCACCGGCTGTTCTCAACCAGGCTCCTGAGGCGACCAGCCGCCGCCCAGAGCTTTGTAAAGCTGGACCACGGATGACAAGTAGAGGCGTTGGGTCGTCGCAAGCGCCAATTCCGCGTCGAACAGGTTCCGTTGCGCGATTAAGACATCCAAATAGTTTGCCAGGCCGCCCTTGTACCGGAGATTCGCCAGACGCAAGGCCGCTTTCAACGCATTGACCTGTCGTTCCTGTGCAGCCGCCTGCTCACGCGCAGTGCTGACGCCGGCCAGCGCATCTTCCACTTCCTTGAATGCCACGAGGATCGTCTGCTTGTATTGAGCGATGGCTTGCCTGGACTGCGCTTCAGCGGCCTTCTGTTGAAATCCCAGGCTCACCGCATTCAACACGGGACCCGTCAGCGTCGGACCAAACGCTCCGAAGTCTCCCCCGGCCGTGAAGAGTTTGGATAGGCTTGGATTGGCGAGGCCAAGAAGCCCGGTGAGTGAGACTTTGGGAAAACGATCGGCTTTCGCGGCTCCGATTCTGGCCGTCGCCGCAGCCAGCTGTTGCTCCGCCTGGACGATGTCCGGCCTCCGCTGCAGCAGTTCGGATGGGAGACCGGCCGGCACGATGGGCGGCACCACTTGATCCGTCAACGACTGTCCCCTGGCGATCTGGCCCGGATTCCTCCCTAACAACACACTCAGTTCGTTTTCTTTCAGAATCACTTGGCGCTTCAGATCCGCAATGCGCGCCGCCGCGTTTTCCCGTTCCGCTTGAAACTGTTCGACATCTAACCCGTGAATCAGTCCTTGCCTGTGGCGGGCTTGGCTGATTCGCACTGACTCGTCCCATGCTTTCAAGGTGCGTTCGGCGATCTCCAGCTGCAAATCGAACTGCCGAAGATCGAAATAAGCCTGCGCGACTCCGCCGACCAACTGCAAAATGATCGCGCGCCGGTTTTCCTCCCTGGCCAACAGGTCCCCGCGGGCCGCTTCATTCGACCGGCGGATCCGTCCCCACACATCAATCTCCCAAGCGAGATTTCCCTGCAAATAATAGCTGAAGGGGCTCGGGAATCCCGCGAAACGGACTCCGCCCGATCGTGCAAAAGGGAAATTGGCCGTACTCGTCATTTGAGGAATGTAGTCGGTCCGCGCGATGAACAACCGAGCCTCAAACTCTTCGATCGTCGCGACCGCGCGTTCGAGATCCTTGTTCTCCTCCAACGCAATACGGATGAGCTTTTGGAGCGCTTCGTCTCGATAGAGTTCCCACCAGGGCATATTGGCGAGCGATGGGAGATCAGTCGCTTCTTTGGCCATGCGAAACGAATCATTGGCCGGAATATCGGGACGCGAATAATCGGGCCCCACCGCACAGGAAAGGAGTACGCCTGAAAGCCATACCAACGAGAGGATACGCATATCACCGTCCTCCTTGCACAGAAGCCGAAGCGAGCCCGGTACGGTCTTCTCCGGTTCTGTCTTGTTGGACAGGTTGAGGCACCGACCTCGCTAACATTCGGATCAGTACGAAGAACAAGGGGACGAACAAGACGGAAAGAATCGTCGCAGCGATCATTCCTCCGAACACACCCGTCCCGATCGAATGGCGGCTGGCCGCGCCGGCTCCGCCGGCGGCGACCAAAGGCACCACGCCGAGAATAAATGCCAATGAGGTCATAAGGATGGGTCGGAACCGAAGTCGGGCCGCTTCCATCGCGGCATCCTTCAACGGGAGGCCGTGCTGGTATCGTTGATTCGCAAACTCCACGATGAGAATGGCATTCTTGGCCGCAAGCCCGATGAGCGTGACCAAGCCGATCTGGAAATAGATATCGTTCGTCATTCCCGACAGCCATACCGCCGACAGAGCGCCAAACACACCGAACGGAACGGCCAGGATCACGGCGAACGGAACGGTCCAGCTCTCATACTGAGCAGCCAGCACCAGGAACACCATCAGCAACCCGAATCCAAACGCGATAATCGATTGCGAACCGGCCTTGCGTTCTTGATACGATATCCCACTCCAATCGATGTCGAACCCCTGAGGAGTCAACACCTCTTGCGCCACCCGCTCCAACGCATCGAGCGCCTGTCCCGAACTGTAGCCCGGCGCCGCTGAGCCCAGCACCAGCGCAGTATTGAATCCGTTGAAATGGGTGACAGGATCGGGACCGCTGGAATAGGTCGTCGTCACCACGGTGTCGAGCGGGATCATGGCCGGGCCTTGGCCATTTACGGTTCGAACATAAATCTTGCTGATATCGGCCGGGCGGGAGCGATACTGAGGCTCCGCTTCGGTCTGGACTCTGTAGACACGGCCGAATTTCACGAAATCGTTGACGTACAGATTGCCGAAGTACGCCTGAAGCGTGTCGAACACCTCGGAGATCGGCACACCGAGCGCCTTGGCCCGCTCTCGATTGATCTTTGCATGCACGCGGGGAGCGCTTACACGGAAACTCGTACTGACGGCCCCGATCGCTGGGTCTTGACTTGCCTTTTTGACAAACTCCTGAGCCACCGCACCAAACTGCTTAAAATCCCCGCCGCTCGGGTCCTGGAGTTGCACGGAAAACCCGCCGGTGGCGCCCAGGCCCCGAATCGAAGGAGCATTAAACGCCAGGATCAGCGAACCGGGGATCTTCCCGAATTCCTTGAACGCCCCTCCGATCAGCGCCTTGACGTGGTCCTGCCGCCCCTTCCGTTCATCCCAATGTTTGAGAGGGGTAAAGAGAGTCGCCGTATTGGTGCCTCTGGTATTGAAGACGAAGTTCTGTCCGGATAACGCTTGTGTTGCATAGATCGCAGGAATGGTATGGTAGTACTGTTCAATTCGATCGACGACTGCGTCCGTCCGCTTTTTCGACGACCCATCCGGCAGCTGAACGACGGTAATAAAATATCCCTGGTCCTCTTCCGGCAAGAAGGCCATCGGAATTCCCCCAAACAACTTGACCGCCACACCGATCACCACCCCGCACAGCGCCAATGAGAGGGCCACGTGCTTCAATGTGAAACTCACACTCGTCGAGTACCGAATTTGAATCCACTCGAACAGCCGATTGAACAGTCCAAAGAAGCCTTTGCGCGGCCCATGAGTGGACTTCAGCACCAATGCGCAGAGCGCGGGACTGAGCGTCAGGGCAACGAACCCCGAGATCGCGACGGAGACTGCGATCGTGATCGCAAACTGTTTGTACAATTGGCCGGTGATGCCCCCGAGAAACCCCACGGGCACAAAAACCGCGCACAGCACCAGCACAATGGCAATCACGGGGCCGGCTACTTCCCCCATGGCTTTCTTGGCCGCGTCCTTCGGGGACAGCCCGCCCGCCATGTGACGCTCCACGTTCTCCACAACCACAATGGCATCATCCACCACAATCCCGATGGCAAGCACCAAGCCGAAGAGGGTGAGGGTATTGATGGAGAATCCGAGAGCGGCCATTCCGGCAAAGGTTCCGATCAGCGAAACGGGAACCGCCAAGATAGGAATCAATGTGGCGCGCCAGCTTTGAAGAAAGAGATACACCACCAGGACGACCAAGACCATGGCTTCACCCAAGGTCTTCACCACTTCCTTGATGGAAACATCGACAAAGCGTGTCGTGTCGTAGGGAATGTCGTACGTGACGCCGGGTGGAAAGACCTTGCTCAGTCTATCCATCTCTCCGCGAATTCGCTTGACCGTGTCGAGTGCATTGGCACCGGGCGAGAGAAAGGTGAGCAGCAGCGCGGTAGGCTTGCGGTTAAAGCGGCCTTCGAGCACATAGGATTGCGCCCCCAATTCGACCCGCGCGACGTCTTTGAGCCGAACCATCGATCCGTTCGGCAGCGCTCGAACGATCATATCCTCGAATTCACGCACGTCGGTCATGCGCCCCTCGGTGATGAGAGGAAGCGTGAGCTCCGTGGGTATGGGCATAGGTTCGCGTCCGACGGTTCCGGCTGGGAAATCACGATTCTGTTCGCGCACGACATTCGCGATATCGGTCGGTGTCAAACCCAACTGCGCCATGCGAACCGGATCGAGGACCAGGCGCATACTGTAGTTCTGTTGTCCGAAAACCAGCGCGTCGCCGACTCCCGGCAACCGCTTGATATTGTCGAGGATTCGCAGGATCGCGAAATTCGAGAGGAAGAGCGCATCTTGTTGCGGATCGTCGGAATTGAGCACCATCACGGTCAGCAGATCCGGCGACAGTTTTTTGACGGTCACTCCCTGACGGACGACTTCCGGCGGAAGTTGTGGCTCTGCAAGCTTCTGGCGGTTCTGGGCCTGAACTTGCGCGATATCGACGTTCGTGCCGATTTCGAACGTCAGCTTGATGGTCATGTGACCGTCGTTTGTGCTCGTCGAATCGAAGTAGAGGAGACGGTCGATGCCGGGCAGCTGCAATTCAATGGGACGCGCGACCGATTCCGCGACGACATCTGCGCTTGCACCAGGGTAATCCGCGTCGATCTGCACCACCGGGGGAGTGATCTCAGGAAACTGAGCGATGGGTAGAGCCAGCATGGCCACCAGCCCCACCACAACGACGACGATGGAAAGGACCGAGGCAAAAATCGGACGATCGATGAAAAACCCAAGGTTCATCGTGACTGTTCCGCGCCGCCACCGGCCGACGATGGAGGCGTATCGGACATTGTCGAGGTCAACGTAATGGGCTTGACCTGGGCTCCGGGCACGAGTCGTTGGAATCCCTCCACGATGACTCGCTCTCCAACACGGAGTCCATCTTCGATGAGCCACTGGTCCCCTTGCCAGTCCGTCGCTTTCACATCTCGAACTTCCACTTGGTCGCCTTGACTGACGACATAGACAACTGCGCCTTTTGGTCCCTGCTGAACCGCGCGTTGTGGAACAAGGATGGCATTGGGTTTCGAGACTCCGTGAAAGCGTATGGTCACGAACTGACCCGGCAGCAGTATTCGATCCGGGTTCGGGAACACCACCCGCGCTTGTCTGGAACCCGTCTCGGCCCGCAGCCCGATGTCGGCGAAATCCAACACGCCGTCATGCGCATAGGTTGTTCCGTCCACAAAAATGATGGTGCCCGTCAAACTGTAGATCCCGGGGTGCTGTATCCGTTTCGAAAGCGTGTCCCGACGTCGCTTGAGGAGAAAACTCTCCGGCGCACTCACGATCACATACATAGGATCAACTTGATGAATGACGGTCATAAGATCCGTCTGAGCGGTGACCAGCCGACCCTGGTAATACCGCGTTCGTTCGATCAAGCCGTCGACCGGGGCCACAATAAGCGTGTTATCCAGATCGAACTTGGCCTTGACCAGATCTCCTCTGGCTGCTTCCAGTGCGGCCCGCGCGGCAAGATTCTCCGCGACGGCGTCATCGACATCCTTTTGACTGACGGCGTCCTCGACCAGCAACGGCTTGACACGAGCCAGATTCTGCTGGGCCTGGACGACCCGCGCCTCGGCTTGCGCGACGCGTCCTTTTGCGCTCACGAATGCCGCCTGGAACGGCACGGGATCGATCTCATAGAGTCGATCACCTTGCTTGACGTCCCGTCCCTCGGAAAAGAAGCGCCGCTTGATGATTCCGGTGACTTGTGAGCGAATTTCGACGATGCTCGAGGCTTCGGCTTGCCCGATAAATTCCGGCTCATCGGGGACAGTTTGAGTAGTGGTTTCGACGATTTGGACTTCAGGGATCGGGCGCGGCGCGGAAGACCCGGCTTCCCCCTTGCATCCGAACAAGCCGGAGGCTCCTACCAAAAGAACACCGCCTAATGCGAGTCCTTTGCGGATCGTCCCATTCATGATGCACACCTATCGGCGCTCAGTATGAACTACGGAGTCACCGATCCTCAAGAGAGACGCCAACAACTTTGTCATTTATGTCGACTCACCGATAACCAGATTCATCAGCTTCCTTCTACTCATTGCCCGGGTGACAGCAGCGGCGTTTCCTGATCCTTCACAAAAAACACAAGAAATTTTGCCGGCTTGGTCTCACTCGCGTTACGACTGACCGTATGAACCTCGTCAGGCGATTCATAAAAAGTCTGTCCGGGTCCAAGCGTCACCTGCTTTCCGTCCTTTACCTGCATGACCACGGCCCCTTCCAGTACATAGACAAAGACATGTGCATGATGTCGATGAATCGTATCCGAAGCACCCGGGGCATAGTCGACTGTAACGACAACCGCCTCTTTTCCGGCAAGGCCCTTCAACTCCTTTGTGATGAGAGGAGTGACCTGTGCCGATTCAGCCGACACGGAACCGGCCGCCATGAACAATCCGAACAATATGATCAGGGCGTTTCTCATCGCTTCACTCCTTTCATCCTTTTCCTCAGCGAAACCCCGTCACTTCATAGAATGAGGTTATAGACTTAGCGGTTTGATCGGTGCCATCACCGCCGCCGGATTGTTTTTCCACACCGACTCATCTGCATCCACATACAACTCCACCTCGTTCCCATCGGGATCTTTGAGATAGAGACTTTGGCTGATCGTGTGATCGCTCATGCCATCGATCGGAATTCCCGCCTGCTCGATCTCGCGCTTTACCCGACGCAGCTCGTCAAGGCCGTCTCCCACTTTGATCCCCATATGGTAGAACCCTCTGTGTCGCCCACTCGGCGGCCCGGGAGCATCACCGACCTGAATCAGCAGCAATTCGTGATGTGTCCGGCCAGATGTCAGCGCAGCGGCAGCCCCATTGAAGATCCGCCCGACTTCCTGGAAGCCCAATAAATCTCGGTAGAAGCTGAGCGACCGGTCTAGGTCTCTCACATAGAACACGACGTGGCCCAAATACTGTGCTTTCATATCCCCTCCTCGTGTGGAAGGTTCCAACGGGTGATGACGCGCGTTTCACGCTCGAAGCCGAGCACGCTGATCGAGGCGGTGCGGAGCACGAACAACCGCCCTGCGTCGGGTGGCAGACCAAGCCAGCACGCGGCAAGTATGCGTAGGATATGGGCATGCGCGAACAGCACCACATCCCCGTCGGCCGCCAATGCCCGCTGGATCACCCGTTGGGCACGCAACCCGACCTGCTCGATCGCCTCGCCCTGTGGGATAGAAGTAGACCAGATCGACCAGGCGGGCTGTTCCGACCTGATTTCCGACGTCGTTCTTCCCTCATAGACACCATAATTCCATTCGAGCAGCTCATCGGTCATCCTCGCCGCATCACCATAGCCGGCCAGGCGGCAGGTCTCGCGTGCCCGGCGCAGCGGGCTGCAGAGCACCAAGGCAAACCGCCGGCCGGCCAGCGATCGACCCAGCGCGGCGGCCTGACGCTCACCCGTCGGAGTCAGCGCGATGTCGGTCCGGCCCGTATGCCGCTTGGCCACGCTCCATTCGGTCTCGCCGTGCCGAATCATCCACAGTTCCTGGCGCAGCTCACTCATGTTTCGCCCTCACTGCCACCTCTCCTCTCAACGTGACCCTCGGTCTCCCTCTGCCTGGTCGGACATGAAATGATCGAAAGCTACATCTTCTTTTCCAATGCCCGGTTAAGATTGAACGCGGCACTGATCAGGGCCAAATGGGTGAAGGCTTGAGGAAAATTACCGAGCGCTTCCCCGCGAGTTCCAATTTCTTCGGCATACAGTCCCACGTGGTTGGCGTAGCCCAACATCCGTTCAAACAGGAAGCGTGCCTCTTCAAGTTTGGCTTGATCGACACGTCCTGCCCGCGCCAGGGCTTCCACCAGCCAAAACGTGCACATGTTGAAGGTTCCCTCTTTTCCATGCAGACCGTCTTCCCCCGTTTCGCTGTCGTACCGATACACCAATCCATCCGACATCAGTCCACCGAATTTCGGTGAGCGCATAATCGCCGCCAAGGTATCGAGCATCCTCGGATCGTTCGGCGAGAGAAAGAACACGAGCGGCATGATGAGATTCGAAGCGTCCAGCGAGTCGCTGTCGTAATGTTGAACGAACGCCCGACGCTTGGCATTCCATCCCTTTTGCATGATCTCCTCGTAAATCTGATCCCGAACGCGCAGCCAACGAGTGCGATCAGCAGGAAATGAGCGTTTGTCGGCCAGGCGAAGGCCCCGATCCATCGCTACCCAGCACATCAATTTGGAGTAGACGAACTGCCGGCGTCCGCCCCTGGTTTCCCAAATCCCTTCATCCGGTTGCTGCCAGTTGTCGCACAGCCAATCGAGCCGACGCTTGATTCTCATCCAGGTGTCGTGACCGATCGGCAACGCGTATTTGTTATAGAGGTATGCGGCGTCGAGCAGTTCGCCGTAGATATCCAGTTGCAACTGATTGTGCGCGCCGTTACCGATCCGGACAGGCTTTGCGCCGCAGTAGCCGTCCAGATGGTCGAGCGTGTGCTCTGTCAAGTCGTGACGGCCGTCGATTCCATACACGATTTGCAGTGAGCCATCCGCCTCGACCTCCTTGGCGCGCGCCGCCAGCCAATTCATGAAGCGGTCGGCTTCCTCCGTGAACCCGATCTTCAAAAAGCCATAGACGGTGAACGCCGCGTCGCGCATCCAGGTGTAGCGGTAGTCCCAATTGCGGACGCCGCCGGGGGTTTCGGGCAAACTGCAGGTCGGCGCGGCCACGATGGCGCCGGTCGGTTCGAACGTCAAGAGCTTTAGGCACAGTGCGGATCGATGGACCATTTCCCGCCATCGTCCGGTATAGGTGCATCGCGACAGCCAGCGGCGCCAATACTTCACGGTCTGCTCGAACAACTCATCGGCCTCCCCCGAAGACGGACAGGAACCGCAGCTTCCATCGGATTCGATGGGCCTGAGGACGAAGACGGCCGACTCACCCTCTTGCAGAACAAATACCGACCGGACTCCGCGATCATCCTGCACGAGGGGAATATCTGTGGCCAATCCCAGGCTGAGATCTGCTGAATCGAAGCCAGCCCCTTGCTTCGTTACCCGCGTACGATGAGGACTTCGAGCATAGTTGAAGGCCGGATGACAGCGGACTTGAAACGTCATACTCCCCTGCGTCACACGGACTCGCCGAATCAGATGATTCTGCCAAGGGGATTCCGAGGACAAGCCGGCCGGCATGAAGTCCAGAATCTCGGCGACGCCGTTTGCTGCATGGAAACGGGTCACCAGCACGTTGGTCTCCGGCCAGTAGAGCTGCTTCGGGGAGATGTCTGTGTCGACGGCGGTGATCTCGAACCGGCCGCCTTTCTCGTCGTCGAGAATGGCGGCAAACACGCTGGGTGAGTCGAAATGCGGAAAGCACAGCCAATCGATCGATCCGTTCAGACCGACCAGCGCCGCCGTCCGCATGTTGCCGATCAAGCCATAGTCTTTAATCGGAAGATATGCCATAGTCTTATGCCAACCTGTCTGCTGAACGTTGTGGAAGCTTCTGAGATGGCATTCATTCACTCCTTCGGTTTCTTCTTCGACGTAAAGGCAAGCCCGGTCTTCCGTACTTCCTGGTAAGGCAGGAGCCATACCAACGATTCATCGCTGAGATCCCCAACCTGAATACGATTGCCCCACGGATCCCGAAAGTCGCAGCGGAAATTCGGCTGGAGCTTCAGTTTGTATTTTTTAGTCAGCTTACGTCTCACCTCTTGAATCTGTTTCGCGTCGCGGACCATGAGGCCGAAATGCTTCGTGCGGTCCGGCTGAAGCGTATCCACTTCGAAAATGGCCATGAATTGGTGCTCGCCGAGTTTGCACCATGCGGCTCCCTCGCCGCCTCTCAACATTTTCAGACCGAACACATCCGAGTAGAACTTCACCGCTTTCTTGGCATCGGTGACTTCGATCACGACGTGATTGCAGCCATACACCTGCACCGCCATGACTACCCTCCTTATGGCCGAAAGAGCCTCAGGCGGCAACCTTACCTATCGGGCACCGCCGGATTCCAGTCATTACCCACGCAACCAGCTTGGCCCCATCTTGCAGAGCTCGCGATCATCCGCGATGCGGCTCGCCCTCCGCACGATCGACTTTTCCGCGTTGAAAGGCTGAAAGAAATATTTCAAGCGGTTGTGCGCCGGAAATTCCATAGGTTCCGCCAAAAACGAAGTACGGCACTCCGCGAATCCCCAACTCGTGACCAACAGACTCTTCGACTTTGACCTCTGCAACTCCGTCTTCGCTCGTGAGAAACTCGCCCGCTCGTAGCCCCGCTCGATCGGCCAACTCTACCAATGTCGACGGAGACCCGATATCGAGACCTTGTTCAAAATAGCCTTTGAAGAGTAGATCGACCACCGCGTCTTGGTGACCCTGCGTCCCGGAATACCAAATCAGCCGATGGGCCAAGAGGGTGTTCGGTGTTCTTGCAATCTTCTCAAAGGCAAACGGTATCTCTTCCTGGTTTCCAGCCTCCAACAAATGCTGTTCCATCTCCCTAAACCTCTCCAAGCTGCCGAACTTGGTGCGAAGGTAGACTGTTCGATCCATCCCGTTCTTTGGCATAGTCGGATTCAATTGAAACGGCTTCCATTTCACTTCCACCGGGGAGTCATCACCCCATTCCTTGAGCGCCCGTTCGAGCCGCCGCTTGCCGACATAACACCAGGGGCAGATGACATCGGAATACACCTCGATCCGGAGAGTCTGCTCGGTCACGATGCGTGTCCCACCTCTCTGATGACTGCAGTCCCTCTTGCCATGACAGGCTTTACACCATCCCCCGGAACGCGTCCGACAAGGTCATCGTCCCACGCACAAGCTTGCCGGGCTCCTCATACCTGATCGTCCCGTTCGAGAAGGCGGTGTACATTTCCTCGAATAAGTTCGCTGCCTCGTCAGAAAACCCAAACGATTTGAATGTCGGAACAACGGCACTTAAGGGCACAGGTTGGGCCCTCACGTTCTTCCCCAGAATTTGACCAAGCGCTGCAGCCACCTGACTCGGACTGTACTCTTCCGGACCGGCCATTTCCACGATCCGCTTGCCATACCCCCCAGCGATCAGTTGTTCCGCACCGACTCTGCCGATGTCTTTGGTCGAAATCATCGGAATCTTGATCTCAGATGCGAGGAACGTCGGCAGGATTCCCTCGGTCTTTGCCGCACCGATGACAGGCCCCCAGTTCTCCATAAAGTAGCCCGGGCGGAGAATGGTCAGACGTTTGGCGCTACAGCCGAGCACATGCTCGCCATAACTCGCGGTTCGAATCGGGCCAGTCGCCCCCGTGAGATGTCCACCGACTGACGACAGAAAGACAACATGTTCAACCCCACTTTGCTGAATAGCTTGTGCCACACGATCCACCCGCATTCGTCCTTCGGCCACCCAGGCCTCTGCACCATAATTTGGCGGTACCATCACATACACTCCCTTTGCTCCCTCCAGTCCCTTGCTCAACGCAGATACATCGTCGAGCGACGCAACGGCCACCTCTGCCCCTTTCGCTTTCCAGCCAGCGCCCTTCTCAACCGAGCGAACGACGACCCGCACCGGTTGTTTGTTGCTAAGCAATGTCTCCGCAACCGCTGATCCCGTATTTCCCGTGGCGCCGATTACAACAAACATCATGAACCCTCCTTTGCTTGCTAAGCAGTCACGCGATCCTACCTAATCATGCATCATGGCGTCGCGATATTGACCTAGAACGCGCCACACCACCCTGCCAAGAGCGACCGCATCTTCATGACAACAATGTCTTGGCAAATCGCGTTCCACTGCAACCGCGTACAGGTGAAAATCCCCGATGCTGCTGAAATTAGTGAGGATTGGTTGTGTTGGAACCACGATTTGAGAAAATGGAGAGGTCGCGGATCAGTGGCGAAGTAGCGGCACCGTGCCGAATGGTCGGCTCCCGTGGGAAATCATCTCAGCGGAAGACTCATCATGATGACTGTTGACTTTCGAGCGTGTCTGCCAATCCTGATCACAATCACCACATGGGTGTTTTTCCCACATTCAGAAGCCGCATCAGACGACGTACATCAGTCTTCACGGGTCGGAGCATTGAGACTTCCGCTCGTCGCTTCCGAACGGATTCCAATCGCCACAGTCTTAGCGCATCCGGACCGTTACGAGATGAGAGAGATCAGGTTGACCGGAACCGTCATGACGATTGAGACAGAGACCCTTACCAATAGACTGATCTGCGGACGAGCCCACGAGCGGACAGCGCTCACGGTGGAGGATGACAGTGGACAGATCGAGATTATCGATCAAGGAGCGTGTGGCAGGAATGTTAGTTCGCTGAAAGCGAGTATGCTGAAGGTGGGGCAACAGATCGATTTGCTGGTACTCATCGTCATTCCAGCTAGTTCTGCCTCTGCCGGTTCATCGTTGGAGGCAACAATTCGCTTTTTGGATCTGGCCCGAAACTAAAAACCATACCTCACATCGTTACACGTTACTCCCAACCGCTGACCTCATAGCCCTTTTCTTTCAGGCAGCGGGCGACGGCATCAGCGTACGGAGGATCTGGTTCGAGCGGTTTAAACGTCCCTCCAGCCAACCCAACGACCAGCCCCAGACCACTGCCGGCTGCAGCTCCAATTGCGATTCCCGCCAACCCGCCAACAATCCCGGCTGATGCACCGACCGCGCCGCCGAGGGTCAGACCAAGCACGGCACCGGTCGCGGCGTTCGCGCTTTGGTTCGTGCCGGCATGCAATCCGGTCGCTTCAACCTTCTTTCGGCAAGATTCAATCTCTTGTTGGGCCATCTGCCGGCCATACAAGTGGAGTTGCTTATTGGATCGTAGGATCGGTTGGGGGCCAGCGCAGGCGGTAAGGCTTATCAGCGCCACATACACCACGAGACGATGCCATGACCGATTGGCCACAAAAATCCCTTCGCGTGCGTTTGATCCTTTTCTTCACTTCTCACCCTTTAGAGGAAATGTCGAGGGTTTTTCGATTGCGCACATCGTCCCGTAGCTGCTCCCACTCTCTTCTTACCTTCTCTCGCAGAGGTGATGGGTGGGTGCTCCACTGCGCGCATTGTCCGAGCACATTCCTATCGTGCGCGGACAGCGAGCACGAGTGTTTACTCGTCCGGTCTATGCCTCTTCCCTCTCACTGCCAACCCATCACTTCATATCCTTTCTCTTGCAAACACCGATTGACGAAATCTGTGTAGGCTTGATTGGGTTGCGAAGGACCGGCGGCATGGAACAAACCGGTCAGAAGGCCCCAGACCGCTCCGCTCGCGGCACCGATCATCGATCCCTGCCCCACTCCCCCGAAAATCGCTCCGCCCACTGCTCCGCTTGCGGCCCCGACTCCGGCTCCGACGGCCGTATTCGTCGCAACGCGCCCCCCCTTGCCTCCGCCGCCCTCTTCCGCTCCGGCCGACTCTGCCAATTGCCGACAGGCTTCGATATCATGCTCCGCAGCTTCCTTTCCAATTTTCTCCAGATGCGCGTTGGGATAGAGCACTGGGCGTGCGCTGGAACAAGCCGAGAGCATCAACACGGCGACAGCGGCGCTTATTTGTACTGCGCGCATATCTGCTATTCCCCTTTCCCACTCCGTGGGAGCAATCGAGCCAACAACACCTGAGCCGGAACCCCTTTCACACACAGTCGTTTATGCCGAGACTCGGCTCCCGCATAAACACGCACATTCGCACGAGGGATTGCACAGCGATCGGCAATGAAACGGATCAGTTCCTCGTTGGCAGCGCCGTCAATTGGGCGAGCGGCCAGACGGATCTTCACGGCATCGCCGTGAATGCCGACACACTCCGTACGCGAAGCGTTGGGTTGGACATGCACGGTCAGGAGCGCACCGCCCTCACTGTCCCGTACGATGACAGGCAGAGACTCCACAAGAATCGAGGGATTCAAAAGATGGCTTTGACCAATTCCAGTATGGCGCGGTGCATGTCCGCATCATCGGTAATCGGACGCGCAACGGCGACATCACAGGCCCGTTCCGGTGGCACGCCTTGCTTGATCAGGGTGCCGGCATAGATCAAGAGTCTGGTGCTGACTCCCTCCTCCAGCCCGTGATTTCTGAGGTTGCGTACTTTTCCGCCAAGCTTGACGAGATTCCCGGCAATGACACGCTCTACACCCGCTTCACGCTGAATCACCATCGTTTCAACGTCGGGGGAGGGGTAGTCAAATTCGATCGCCATAAATCGTTGTTTCGTGCTTTGTTTCAGGTCTTTGAGAACGCTTTGATACCCGGGGTTGTAGGAAATCACTAGCATGAAATCGTCGGCAGCCTCCACGATTTGGCCTTTTTTCTCGATCGGGAGCACTCGCCGGTCATCGCTCAGGGGATGAATGATGACGGTGGTGTCCTTTCGGGCCTCGACCACCTCGTCAAGATAGACAATGGCCCCATGCTTTACGCCGATGGTCAGCGGTCCATCCATCCATACCGTCTCCTGCCCCTTGAGAAGATAGCGGCCGACCAAGTCGGACGCCGTGAGATCCTCGTGACACGCAACCGTGATCAGCGGTCGACCAAGCGTATAGGCCATGTATTGGACAAAACGGGTTTTCCCACAACCGGTTGGCCCCTTGAGCATGACCGGTAGCTTTTTCTTGGCCGCAATGGCGAACAGACCAATCTCTCCGGAGACCTCGGCATAAAACGGCTCCTGTAGGATACGGTAGTGTGCGACATCAATTTCGCGCATCGGGTGCATCACTGCCTCATTCCTGGTCGCGACGTGAACTGGGTCCAACTGACCGCGCAGGCTTCAAACACCGCCACAATAAACGGAATAAACCGCGGAGATCAAGCGATGGGGAATTCCGTGGCCATCTACGCAACCTTTTTCCCGTCGAGGACTTCACGAACTTTTTGTGCGAGGACATTCGGGGTGAACGGCTTTTGGAGAAACGCCGTGTCTCGTTTCACTCCTCCTTGTGCGAACACCGGATGGTCAGGATATCCCGACATGTACATCACTTTGATTTCGGGCCGCACAACTGTCAGCTTTTCCGCGACCTCAGGCCCGCTCATCTGCGGCATTGCAACATCGGTCAGCAGCAAATGAATGGGGCCCATGTGTTTCGCACCGGTCAGGAGCGCTTCGATTCCGTGACGCGCCACCAAGACCTCATACCCGTTTAGGCGTAGGGCATCCTGTACAAGCCCACGAACCGATGGATCGTCCTCGACGACCAGGATCGTTTCTCGCCCGATGGCCCGGCCTACGTTTCCGTTGCCAACCGGCACGGCCTGCACGGCCTCTTCGACTCTTGGGAAAAAGATCTTGCAGGTGGTTCCCCCTCCCAATTTGCTTTCAATCCCGATCGTTCCACCGCTTTGCTTCACGATACCGTACACGGTAGACAATCCGAGCCCCGTCCCCTTTCCCTTTTCTTTCGTGGTAAAGAAGGGTTCAAATAAATGTGATTGGGTTTCATCGCTCATGCCATGCCCTGTATCCCTGATCGCCAAGAGCACGTAGGGTCCCTGGTCGAGCATCATCGTTTCGCGCCGAGGGCCTTTCCCGATCGTGACGTTCCGGGTCTCGATGGTCACCTTGCCTCCCATAGGCATGGCATCCCGAGCGTTGACGGCAAGATTCATGATCACTTGCTCGATCTGCCCTGGATCGGCCTTGATCGATCCCAACTTCGCTTGGAGGTCGGCGCACAGTTCAATGATGTCCTCACCCAACAATCGCCGGAGCATCCCATCCATGTTCATGACAATTGCGTTCAGGTCCACCACCTTGGTGGCCACGAATTGCCGGCGGCTGAAGGCCAGCAGCTGGCTGGTGAGGCCGGCAGCCCGATCAGCGGCTTTTTTCACCTCTTCCATTTCACGTCGCGAGGCATCGCCCTGCGCCAAGCGGCTGAGGATCAACTCGCTATATCCACGGATCACGGTCAGCAGATTGTTAAAGTCATGGGCGACGCCGCCGGCGAGCCGTCCCACAGCCTCCATTTTCTGCGCCTGGCGTAATTGTGCCTCGGTCTGGCGTAACGCCTCCTCGGCTCTGGTGCGTTCCCCGAATTGCCCGATCTTGAGGGCGACATCGGCGATCATGCTCAACAGCTCCCCATCCGGCTCGCGTATCTGATGGCTGAAGAATTCAATGACGCCCTCGATCTCACCGCCGATACGAATTGGAAACCCAAAGGCTCCATGGAGCCCCGTCTTGGCCGCCAGATCCGCGCGAACAAAGGTGGGATCAAGCGCGACATCTCTGATCCACACCGGCCGTCCGCATTCCCAAATCCGACCCGGCAACCCCGTCCCGGGCTTAAAGCTCTGACACTGGTCCATCGCCAGGAACTCGTCGGCAGCGATCGCCCCTGTTTGCCAATGATGAAGACACCGTAATGTCCCCGTGTGTTTGTCCACCCGCCAAAAAACACCCAGATCCCATTCAAGACTCTCTCCAACAGCTTCAATGATTCTCGGCACCGCTTCCTCCATCGTCACGGCCTCGGAGAGGACGCGTGTGACCGCATACTGCGAGGCGAGGCGACGTTCAGCCCAGCGGCGGTCCGTGATATCGCGGACGAAGGCGCTGAACATATACGTTTCGCCGATGCGCGCCGGCGAAACGGCGAGTTCGACCGGAAACTCGCGACCATCCTTGTGCCGAGCCGCAATCTCAATCCGCCGATTCAGCACAGGACCGACTCCGCCCCTGAGATACTCCCGGATCCCTTGGGCATGGGCCTCTCGATCACGCTCAGGGATGATGGTGTCTGAGAGCAATTTCCCGAGCGCTTCGTCACGGGTCCACCCAAAGATAGCCGTGGCCTGGGCGTTCCACTCCGTCACGATCCCGGCCGCATCGATGGTGATCACTCCGTCGAGCGCGGTATCGACAATCGCTCGATTCCGTTCCTCACTTTGCCGCAACGCCGCTTCCGCGGCTCTCGCCCATGCACTTTCCTGTTGGGCTTGGCGATATTCTGCGCGCAATCGGGATGTCGTCCACAGCAGGAACACGACCAATGCCAACCAGACGATGATCCCAACCGTCCCAACCTTCCACAGCACGGATCGGATCGGGTGGAGTACATCGTCGCGATCCATCCGCATCAACACCGTCCAGTTGAGGCCGGGGAAATCCCTGAACCCCTTAGACGAGGCAAAGCCGGTGACGGCCCGCACATGTCGCCGCAGATGATCTTCTTCGAGAAATCCCGTCCGGCCATCCCGGCTCACCAAGACGGAGGGTAGTCCCATCTCCCGCAGATTCACGTTGCCCTTGTATGCCATGTCGGAATCCACGAAGGCGTCACCGTGCCGGGTAATCATCTGATATTCCACCGACCCCACAAACCCTGCACGGAGTTCCAGGGATCGAATGGTCCTGAGGGCGATCTCTTCGACGGTGGTCACTGCGATCCGGCTGATCACCACGCCCAAGAAGTTGCCATCCGTGTCGAGCATCGGCGCGGTGAAGGCTACTGTTTCGATCCCATTGTCCCCCTGATGGCCCCCGACATCATCGGCCACAATGTTCCGATCAATCCGAGCCGACTGGAACCACTCGTTCTTGCTGAAATCTTGCCCGACCAGTGAGTTTTCCGTCGAAGCCGTCAGGATACCGCGCTGGTTTGTCACCCCCAACCAGGCATAGACCGGGACATAGCTCAATTTGATCGACTTGAGATAGTTGGTCAGATAGGGCTGGTCGGTGACATGATTAGCCAGCGCCCGGGCTATCATCAGAGTATCGCCGTAGCGCTCGTATAGCAGCTGATCCAGTTTGTCAGACACACAGGCAGCCGCAAGCATCAGCTCTTCTCCGGACGCGGCGACGAGACGACGCTCGACGGTGCCGAGGAGAATGATGCCGTTCGCCAGCGCGAACACACTGATCCAGATGATCAGAAACGTGAGCCAGCTATAGCGGCGAGGCGTGCCGCCCGCTTCTGCCTCCACGTGCACATCCGACGGCGATGTCATCGTAAAAAATCCGTGATAGTCCAGTTTTCGATGATCGCCATGGGGCGATACCCCAGCTTGGCCTTGCGCAGACCGGGAAGGCCTGCATCGTCCATGGCATTGATATAGACTGCACCGTGGGCCATCGCAGTCCGACAGGTTTCGCGGAAGACCCATTGAGCCAGACCCGGAATCGAACGATCCGCGACCTCCAATAAAATGGCCCAGGTTTGAGGAGTCAGCCAGTAACCGAAGGTATAGGCCGCAATGTCATTGTTGACTTTGACCACTGTACCCGACAGTCCAATCTGCCTGTGTTCTCGAAAGACATGGGTATGGGCGGCTTCAGCGTCCTCTAACAGCAGCTTCCCCATGAGATCGAGATTTCCCTGATGCTTCTGCTCTGCCCATCGTCGATACAGGAGCGCGCACTCACCCTCATAGTCGGCACGATACGGTTCGATCGCGATGGCAGCGTCTCGGTCCGCTCGATTACAGAGGGCCCGTTGGGATTTATAATGGTCTCCTGCCAATGCAGTCAGAGCCGCAGCGGAGTACAAATAATCCCCGTCTTTGCGCCGAAACTGAACCCCATCACGCTCCAATAGGCGTTTTTGTGACTCAGTCACGTTGTCGATTCGACTCACCGCCGAACGCCCGTTCCACTGACGCATCACTGCAAAGGCGTGATCGACCGCTTGATCCAAAGGGCCAGGCCCGAGCGGGGGCAGCGGCATGAACCACCCGTCTGGAGAATTCGCGAAGAGAAACACTGTATGATCGGATTCCATCCACCAGTAGGGTAGCAGCGACGTCCAGATGTAATGGTACGGAAATGCGAAAGCGGCCGGCGTGTCATGGCGGAGTACCTGAGCCTGTTCGATCGTCTCCGTGATATACGACGCGTCGGAGGCTGTCAATGGTCGAAGGCGAGGATCCATTCGCCTTGGCGCGAGACGGGCGGTCAGGTGAGAAAGTGTTCTGACAGCGACCACATCGTCCTGAAAGGGACCAATAAGACGAGGGTGAGCCACAATCCTTTCCATAAGGGCGTCAGACTCCAAGAAACTTGCCATATGATCGGCATAGGTGCGAATCGCAACGGAAGACTCCTCGCGCATGAAGGGGCACTTGGTATCCCAGCCAAGGAGGACTTCCTGTCCCGATGCATCCCACATCAGTGCCAACGGATAGAGCTGACAATCCAACGGACGCACGTCATAGATTCCACACCGGCCGGACCCCACATCAAAAGCAGGACAGAGATATCCCTCGCTTGTTGAACTCTTGACGAGATTGACCTGCGTGCCGGATTTGTTGGGAAAGCATGAATCGGACACTCCATGCATCACGGCATCGGCGATTTCTTGACGGGTAAAGTACGGTCGCAGGAAACTGTCCGCTTCCGGGAAACGGCAGCACACATCACAACGCAAACACGTTGAATCAGGCACTAATTGGGGCAGCGTTCTCACAAGAAGTTTGGAATCCAACGTAATGAGATTCATCGGCTCCCAATCATACGACGCAAGCCGAAAGGTAGCAAGGATGGTTCGTTTCCAATCAACGCCCGCCGCACCCCCACGCCGCCCTCATGCACTCGGAAAAGTCTCGAACCCCTTGTCCACTTATGCTCTCCGTGCTAGCATTTGCATTTTTCAATTATCCGCCGTGGCATTTCCATATTGCCGGGACGTCCAAGGACTCTTTCATTGGAACAGACCGAAGCCTTCTGCCCGACGCTCTCCACGGAGGCTGCACGCGATCGCTGTGCTGCCATCCGCACACAGTTATGTCTTGCCAATCTGTTTGGAGCTTCCTCTCCCGTACCTCTTAAGGGCGCGGTCCCAGACGCATCGGTGGTGACGTCCTGGCGGATCAGCCCCTGCCCCTTTTTCCTATCTTCTGATCAGCTGCAGTTTTTCACACAATTGGGGCCGCAACTCCTCTCGTTCTATCGGGGACTGAATCGGCTGTACAACGAGAGCGTGAAAGGCATTCAACCAGCGTGGGTCGCCGGCTACCTGGATCAAGGCAAGCCGGAAGCCTTAGTGCAGTACAACCGGATGAAACGATTTCGGGACGCATTGCCCGCCGTGATCCGGCCGGATATCATTCCTACCCAAGACGGCCTGATCATTACCGAGCTCGATTCGGTTCCGGGGGGTATCGGACTCACCGCCTGTCTCTCTCGCATCTATCACGACCTTGACGGAGGTCGCTCCCAGATCATCGGTGGACGGGACGGTATGGTTGGGGGCTTTACCCGCATGCTGCGCGCTTACCATGACCAGCGTGAGGGATGCGTGGCGATCCTCGTCTCTGAGGAATCCAAAGACTATCGGCCGGAAATGTCTTGGTTGGCCGCTCAACTGCGCCAAGAGGGAATATCCGCGTGGTGCGTCGAGCCGCGGGACATTCGATTTACGGAAGCAGGGCTTCGTCTACAGACTGACGGCCTCGAGCACACCGTCAGCGTGATCTATCGCTTTTACGAACTGTTTGACCTGCTGAATATTCCAAAAGCCGAGCTCGTCCAATATGCCGCCAAGAAAGGGTGGGTCTCCATGACACCTCCCTATAAACCAGCCCTGGAGGAAAAATCGGCTTTCGCGCTGCTCCACCATCCGTTGCTACGACCCTACTGGGAGAAGGAACTCGGAGTTGACTGCATGCTCCATTTGAGCGCGATCATGCCAAAGACCTGGGTGCTTGACCCGGCACCACTTCCCCCCATCGCAACGATTCCCGACCTTCACGTGGGGAGCCGCGCAGTGGCGAACTGGACTGCTCTCGAGACGGCGACGCAGAAAGAACGCCATTTCGTCATCAAGCCTTCTGGATTTTCCGAGCTGGCGTGGGGAAGCCGAGGCGTCTCGATCGGGCACGATATGCCGCAGACCGAATGGATAGGAGCGCTTCGCCAAGCACTGGCCTCCTTTTCCAGGACACCTTATGTCTTACAAGAGTTTCATAAGGGACGATTGTTTGCCATGGACTTTATGGACGACGACCGGGACGCGATCGCACACATGCCAGGCCGTGCACGGCTCTCTCCCTATTATTTTGTTTCGGATGGGAAAGTGGAACTCGCCGGTATCCTTGCGACGGTCTGCCCTTCCGACAAGAAGATTCTTCATGGCATGAAGGACGCGATCATGGTTCCCTGCGCCCTTCTTCCCGACTGATGCGCTCTCCCACAATAAACCTCAAAATGGACGTTTCACTTTCTTGCTTTTCCTGGTAGCCTTATACGATCGTGACTCTCACGCTTTTCCATGTTGATTGGTGTCCGGAGTGCGACGTGGTCCGCGAAAAGCTGGCCGAGTTGGGAGTGGCCTATGAAGCTGTTGTCGTGCCCGACAGCAGACGGATGCGGACGCAAGTCCACGAAGTATCCGGTCAATACTATGTGCCGGTCATCAAGGACGGAGATCTCGTTCTGACGGAAACCGCCGATATTCTGGCCTATCTGGATGAGCGATACGGAGCCCGCGCCGAAGAATCCGCAGCAGCGACACAGTTTCGGTCGCAGGCCCGAACGACGCCCGACGCGTCGGACACAGATGACGAATTCCCTTCTTGCAGGATCACCTAATTACCGAGGGACGATTCATGGAAGACTGGAGACAAGTCCTGGCGGAAAGTATCGTAAAGGCCAAAGATCTGGCGGAGCGGTTCGGCCTCGACGAGAAAGAGGTGGAAGCAATCGTCGGCCCATATCCCATGCGGATCACCCCAACCGTACTCGAGACGATCAAATCGCCGGGGGATGCGATCTGGAAACAAGTGATCCCGGACACGGCGGAACTGGACGACCTTGCGGCCGATGATGATCCACTCGAAGAAGATCTCATGAGCCCGGTGCCCCATCTCGTTCACCGCTATCCGGACCGGGTCCTGCTCATGGTCACCAACCAATGTCCGATCTACTGCCGGTTCTGTACCAGAAAACGATTGGTCGGTAAACCTGGCTTCCTCAAGAAAGGTGAACTGGACCGTGCCATCCAGTATCTTCGCGAGCACACGGAAGTGCGCGATGTCATTCTCTCAGGCGGTGACCCGCTACTGCTCCCTGATCATCTGCTTGAACGCGTACTGAAGGCGCTTCGGACGATTCCCCACTTGGAGCTCATACGGATTGGGTCGCGAGTCCCCGGAACGTTACCCCAACGGATCACGCCCAAGCTGTGTGAGATGGTGAAACAGTATCATCCGATTTATATGAATCTGCACTTCAACCATCCGGATGAACTCACGCCTGAAGTCAAAGCGGCGTGCGGCAGGCTTGCAGATGCCGGCATTCCATTGGGCGCCCAAACGGTTCTCCTCAAAGGGGTGAACGATGATCCGGAGATCATGAAACGTCTCGTCCATCAGCTACTCCTCGCACGTGTGAAACCCTATTACCTGTATCAGGCAGACCTAACGAAAGGCACCAATCATTTCCGGACCACGGTCGAGACCGGGCTGAATATTATCAAGGCTCTCCAAGGCCACACGAGCGGAATGGCCGTGCCTCATTTTGTGATCGATGCGCCTGGCGGCGGCGGCAAGATCCCCCTATTGCCGCACAACTACTTGGTGCATCTTGATGAAGACGGCGCGATCCTCCAGAATTACGAGAACAAATCGTTCCACTATCCGCAGCCTAAGGCTGAACATGGGCGCGAACTTCCGATGATCGGTGTACGATCATCGCGTGAGGAATCGGAGGAAGCCTATGTGGCCTGCGGTGATAGCTACCCCGATCGCGACGGCTATGCCGCCTGGGGCAACAGCTGCGGCGGAGATGCGGACGACCTGTGACGAGTCATTCACGCCGAGCCGGCATTCTTCCCTATCAAGACATCAGGCGGCTGATCGCGAGCCACGCCATCAGTGCCTCTCCCACAATCGAAGACAGACAGATCCAACCAGCCAGCCTTGATCTCCGCCTGGGCTGTAAAGCCTATCGGCTGATCAGCAGCTTCTTGCCGGAACTCTCAGCCATTTCTTCCAGACTGAATGTACTGGACTTCTATCAATCGGACCTCGTGATGTACGAGATGGACTTGACTGACGGTGCTATTCTGGAAAAAGGCCATGTGTATCTCGTTCCTTTACTGGAACAGTTGGCCCTGCCGAAGACAATCCGTGCACGGGCAAACCCCAAAAGCACGACGGGTCGTCTGGATGTGTTCACCCGTGTGGTCACCGATCTCACGGCCGGATTTGATGAAATCCGAGCCGGCTACCAAGGCCGGCTCTTCTTGGAAGTAGTGCCACGCTCGTTTGCCGTCAAGGTCCGCACTGGGCAGTCGCTGAACCAAATCCGATTTGTCTGTGGCGAGTCTACAGTTTCGGACCGTACTCTTCAGGCGCTGCATCGGAGCACGCCATTGCTGTATCACAATGTCGCCTCCGATAAGATTGTGGCTAGCCGAGACTTTCGCGCCGAACGAGGCCTGTTCCTCCGCATCGATCTGAAGGGCACGGATCAGGCTGACGCCCGTGTGATCGGGTACCGCGCGAAGAAGAACAGCCATGTTATCGATCTTGCAAAAGTTGGCCATTATGCGGCGGGCGATTTTTGGGAACCGCTTCATCGTCATCGCCACGACAGCTTGTTATTGGAACCGGAAGAGTTTTATATCCTCGCTTCGAAAGAGCGCATCTGCGTGCCGGCCGGCTATGCCGCCGAAATGGTTGCCTATGAAGCCGCCTGCGGAGAGCTCCGGACACACTATGCCGGTTTCTTCGACCCAGGCTTCGGCTATGGGTCGAAGGGAGAGATCAAAGGCACACAAGTCGTGCTGGAGGTTCGCCCACACGACGTGCCGTTCTTGATCCACGACGGACAGACTTTCTTCAAGGTCGTCTATGACAAGATGATGGGCCTCCCGACACAACTCTACGGATCATTGTTGGGTTCGTCATATCAGCAACAAACGTTGACGCTCAGTAAGCATTTCAAAGTCTGACCATGACTCCATCTGATCTGCCACCTCATCAAGATGAGTCGCTGAAGCCACCGCCGTCGACTGAACCACGCGAGCAAGATGGTGGGAACGATCACCAAGTGCATGTCATCGGCTTGATGGTCGGCACGGCATTGATGTTCATCGGGTTTCTCAATGTGTTTCTGTCCATCAGCGGCGGTTTCGAGATCAATGTCGTCCCGTTTCTCATCTATTTCTGCGGCTTGACGATATGGGCCAATGCGGCCATTGAAACCCCCGCTATCCGTTACAGTGTCATGGGCATTGCGATCGCTCTCGCTTTGGGCCTTTTTCAGTATGGGGAAGTTCTGTTTTGGCACAAGCAGGTGATCTTCTGGGCAACCATCATCATTGTCATGTACTTCATGTTCGTCGAGCCCAAAAAACCGACAACGTGACCTTCCCGATGACGTTGCCCGTCATCATTCCAACTCCGAACGAAGAAAGAACGCTCACCCAGACTCTGACAGGCCTATTGGCCTCGGACATTCATGAAATGATCAGTGAGTAGAAAAGAATGCTGAACCCTCGCCCGCTAGGCAAGGCGGATCCGCTCAGTGAGGTGAGCACTTGACGCTCCGCACAGCACTGGTGATCTTCACCCAGGCGCCAATTCCCGGGCAGGTAAAGCCACACCTCTGCCCGCCACTGACAGCGGACGAAGCCGCGACCCTGCACGGGAGCTTCGTGCTCGACACGCTCGAACGGACAAAGGCCGCCGTCGGCAAATTGCCGATTGATCGCTATCTTGCGTGCTCGCCATCTTCCACTCACGTCTTCTTCAAAATTCTGGAGGAGCGGCAGGGTGTGAAGTTAATCGATCAGATAGGCGACGACTTCGGCACGCGCATGAGCCAGGCTGTTGCATCACTGTTTGCCGAAGGATACCGACGGGTTCTCGTTATTGGAACGGACGTGCCGACGCTTCCCCTCGACCATTTCAGACAGGCGCTCACCCTGCTGGAGAGCCACGATGTCGTGCTCGGTCCCGCCTTCGACGGGGGTTATTACCTGATCGGCCTGAAAGGGACGAGCCCCGAACTCTTCGCCAATATTCCATGGTCCTCTGACTGTGTGCTCAGACTTACCCAAGAGAAAGCGGTCAGGCTCGGACTCACGACGGCTTTGATCGAACCGTGGCGTGATGTCGATACCCTTGACGATCTTCAGACCCTCATTGAGACAAGCATCGCTGACGGCAAGAAGGCCAAAAATGATCGAGTATGTTCAAGTCGTACGGCGGGCGTGCTGCAGCACCTCGCCAAACGACTGAGTTTAAGAGCATAATGAGTTAAAGAGGACATATGGACCAACAAGTTGCACTCATCACTGGAGGCGCGAAGGGCATCGGGCGGGGGATCGCGCTCGACCTCGCCGCCCGGCATTGGAAGATCGCGTTCTGTTATCGGAACAGCGACGCGGCGGCACAGACAACGGCACATGACATCATCTCGCGAGGAGGACAGGCGCTGGCGATTCGTTGCGATGTATCAGATCCCGTCGCCGCCAAGAATTTGGTGGCACAGGTAGAGAAAGATTGGAGACGGATCGACGTCTTGGTCAACGGGGCCGGCCCTTATCATCGAGTCAATGTATTCGACGAGACGGTCGACGGGTGGAACGAGATGTTCGACGGCAATCTGCATCCTATTTTCTATCTTGCGCAGGCCGTCACCCCAGGCATGAAAGCCCGCAAGACTGGTCGAATCATCAGCTTCAGTATGGCCAACGCGGACCAGATGGAAGCGCAGGCCGACGTAACTGCCCACTATATTGCCAAAGCCGGTGTGCTCATCCTCACACGTACACTGGCTAAACTGTTGGCGCCTTATGGCATTACCGTCAATGCCATTTCGCCCGGCTTCATCGACTCGGGTAGCGCGCCCCCACAGGAACTTGCAGCCATGGCCAAACGTATTCCGGCCGGCTACATCGGTACGGTCGAAGACACCGTGGCAGCGGTCCGTTATCTCCTGAGCGAGGACGCACGGTATGTGAACGGCGCCAATATCCAAATTAGCGGAGGATGGGGGATATGATGGAGTGAGAGGATCGGACTAGTTTCAGTGCTCGCTGCCCGCGCGCCCAGAATCAGAATCATATCCTAGATAAAGGGAGGCGCTCGGTCAATGCGCGCAGTGTGAAACTAATCCGATCCTCTCAAGCAGGTGGAGCGGTAAGGGAATGGTGCTCGCTCGATATGCGCAGGGGAACTAACCTGGCTGACGTTCCTTGGCGAGAAGAGCGTTTAGGAAAGGGAGGAGTGCCAATGAAATCGGAACAGGAACGCGAAGCTCATCGCCGGTTTGTTCAGGCGCTCCAACACGAGCACTTGACTTGTATCACCCCCGGCTGCGGAGGCGCGATGGCCGTCACCGACCACACTCCGCATAGCGCTCGCATTAAGACCTACGAAGCCTCCTGCGGACGTTGTCATATGATCGAGAAGATCACCGGCAAAGAGGAACATCAACCCTCGTGGGATGTCGCCTCCATCACCTTGATGGCGGAAACGCATCTCCTTCACGAACAGCCGGCGTGCCCCTACGACGAGACACCCATCACCTTCATCTCCTTGCCCAATCCTCGCCGCAAAGCCCGCTACCGCCTCTTGTGTTACTACTGTGGCCGGCACACTGAAATGAACTGGCCGCCACCGGAAGCGAAACGGTAACGGCTCCTTGCGGCTAACGACGTGGCCCAAGGGAGATGGCGGTGCCATGTTGGTCATCCGTCTCCCTTATGACCATAGGGGGAGTCTAATGGTCCGCAATTCCTGGAGCGAGGACCAAGTTGACCGGAAGCTTCTCTTCCAGGGAATAAGGGCTAGCTCTGTTTTCCTTTACCCATCGCTTCTCCGCCACAGACTCGAAGGGGGCAGGCAGCTCCCCTTGAAGCGACCACAGGTCAAAGGGGGTTTCATCTATGGATATCTCCCAGTCATATCCTCTGTCCTTCACAAAGGGAGCAATAACTTTATCCAATGTCTTGATCCACCATTCTCTCAGAATTGGACCGGGCAGTGTCCTGGCAATTTGATCGACCTTGAATCGAACAAATCGGTCATGCGGTTCACCACCCACAAAACAGGACCCCTTGGGCACTTCCTCGAAGATATGAACGACATAGAACTTCGGTAACGGAATGCTTGCGTACACCTCAGTGATGCGCTTAGCCATTTCCCTTTTGTCCTCAGCAGAATACGCTCCTGTCGGATAGTACACCTTCCATAAAGGCATCGTTCATTCCTCCTCACCTGTTGAACACATGATGTGCCAGCGTGACCATATACATGCTACTCCGTCGCCTCTCCAATAGATGACTTTCCCAGATCGCTCACTGATTAAGGACGTCTCGCCCAAGAGTCCTTCTTCTCTGGCAAAAACTCTCGCCATTGCCCGCTTACCGCCAGCGAAGTCTCTTCTTAGATATGAGCATATCCACCCATATAAGGGCATATGCCCATATATATCACCGTGTCCTTACTGTGTCAAACTCTTTATGTTCGAGATGACTCGGTCATATAATAGTGTGGTATGGTTGGACCAGTTTGGATGGGTCCCTGATCACCGCGTATAGACCATGGGCGATCATCTGCCGTCACAATCTCCTTGCTACTGCGCCGAAATGCGAAAGGCCGCACGTCGTGTCTCGCTCATCTATGACGCTCGACTGAGGGCTAGTGGGCTCAGAACGAGTCAATTTTCTTTACTCGCTGAAATTGCCCGGGACCGTCCCGCACCTCCGACCATGAATGAACTGTCAAATTATCTGGTGATGGATCGTTCAACGCTGGGACATAACTTGCGTCCGCTTCTCCGTAAGGGACTTGTGGCCTTGCAGTCGGACGCCAACGATGCCAGAACGCGTCGCGTTATGCTGACGGCAAAGGGGACCGTTAAGTTGAAGACAACGAAGAAACTGTGGCTAAAAGCCCAGCAGGAATATGAGAACGCGTTAGGAGAAGGAGAGGCCGTCTCGCTCAGGAATACTCTCTACAAACTATGTAGCTCGAGACTCCCTAAAAAATGAACTTGCGCGCACACTATTCTTTGCACACGCGAAAGGTTGACGACAAAACTGTCGACCTGACGCCCCTTCCGAGCTAAGCTGACAGGGATTGTTTGATGAATTCTCCGAGCCGGCGGAAGTATGCCTTACCGCCCACTGCATAGGTGTCGTTGTGGTCCGCCCCCTGAATCACATACCACTCTTTAGGTGGTTTGGCCGCCTCGAACACTTGGCGTCCCAGTTCAATGGGAATAATATCATCCTTATCTCCGTGAATGATCAGCTTCGGCAGTGAAAGATATGGCAGGCGATCAATCAACCGAAACTCAGCCCCAAGGAACCAATGCATCGGCAACCCATTATAATGTAATTTCGCCACGGCCTCGATGGATGGGAACGACGACTCCAGGATCAAGGCTGAGGCTGGTCGTTGGGCCGCGAGGTCGCCTGCCACGGAAGCCCCAAGCGATCGCCCGAACAGAACGACGCGTTCAGGGCGAATCTTTCTGATTCGCGTGAGGTAGTCATAGGCTCCGTTCGCATCCTCGTAGAGTCCCTTCTCAGTGGGACGGATATTCTGGCTCTTTCCATAACCTCGGTAGTCGAACAAGAACACGGACAACCCCATCTGGTACAGAAACCTGAGATTATCAAGGCGGTTGATGATAGTCCCCGCATTGCCATGACACCAGAGCATCACCGGACGGTCAGCGGCTGCCTCAACATACCAGCCGAAGAGTCGAACGCCATCGGATGATTGAAACCACACGTCCTCAAGCGGCAACCCGCTTTGCCGCGCCCAATCGCGATCTTGCCAAGGCTCCGGATGATAGACGAAGAATTGATCGAGGAAGCTCACCGAAGGAGAATAACGGAACCGGCCTTGAGAAGGAAGAGCATGCCTATGACGGCGAGTTGTTCTCAATTCAGCAGGATCATAAGAAGAGTTTGCTTGCCTCAATTCTAAATTGCGCTATAACCTTTTCATTAGTGTTCCTGTCACCCTACGTACCAACGGAGACACCATCATGCGCAAAGAACTTTCCGCGATGCTCTACGGGTTGTATGCACTGCTAACCCTGTCCGGATGCTCAATCGCCATGGCCATGATGGGCGATAAAGAACCGGATTTTAAGCATATTACGGTAGGTGCAACAAAGGAGGTGATTGAATTCGAGTTCAACCAGCCAGGAACGTCAAAGGATCTGGGTGAGGGTAAAACTGAAGTGACGTACAAATACAAGATGGGTAATTCTCCTAATGCTGCCCGTGCTGCGATTTATGGGTATTACGACTTAGCTACGCTAGGATTTGCCGAACCGGTATTTACGCTGATCGAACTTTTTGTGGGACACAGTGAAGAAACGCTTGTCGTGTACGGCTTCGATAACAAAGCACTGGCTATTTCAGGATATACGCCTCCACCCCTTTCCCCGGAAGAGCAAGCCGCTCTTGAAGAACAAGACAAATATATACGCAAACGCCCGACGCCTCGGCCAGAGCAGCAGAATAGCCCACGGCCAGCTGATAGCCAACAGAAGTCAGATTCTCTTTAAGCTTGCCTAAAAAAATGCCTGTACGCTGAATAGGACATCGTTATCGCGATCGCGGTGGTTATACTCCAGCCTCATCGACCAATTGCGCGCTAATGTGACGCGCGATCCGACATACCAGCGAAAATCGTCGGATTTGTCGCCCAACGGGAATCTCAGATACGACCCCGTCGCCATCAATTTCCAACGCTCGGTCATATCGGCCAACATCCCGATCGTTGCCCCGCCTCCAACTCGGTGCATCTCATCATAGGCCTTGCTGACGTTCGCCTCCGCTTCCGCAAACGCGAACAGGACCTCCCGCTTCAGCAAACGGAATTCCTTCGCTCCTCCAATGCCGCCGTTGAAGAAGCCGTTACTGCAAAGTTGACAATCGTTGTGGCGGATCGTGTTCATACTGATGTTGAGTTTCCATGAGGGTGCGTGAAAGACGGAGTCCATCGGGGAAAGCGAGAGCAAATTCAGCAAGGTGGCCCGTTCTACCCGTGTCTGATCCGCGCGGTTGTAGTGTCGTACCGTGATGGAAGCCATTTCAATTTGCGCGTCGGGAGTATACCCGACCTCCGGATCCAGCAAATTGTGATAGCCCCCTCGAAACGTCGCTTCTTCAAAGGTATCGTTATTCCGCCAGCCTCCTCCAATCGCAGCCTGTAACATCTTATGGCCGAGTTCGGGCTGTCTCGCAAAGGGGCGCACGGTAAACTCCTCAGACGGGATGCGGAGTTGACTTCGGGCAGTCAGAACCGCTCTGTTTCGTTCCTTCCATTCTGGCTTGTGAGAGTCCGTCGTCTCAATCCGATAACGCAGATAGTCCGATGCCAGATCCAGCACAAATGCCTGTTTTGCTGGAACCAATCGGGTGAACGTCGGCGAGGTCAGTTCCCCGAGATCTTGTGTAATCCGGTGAGCCAAATCCCGCTCTCCTGGAGGCAAGGCTTCTCGTTTTCGCTTAATGACCGTACTACGGGAAGGACGATAAGTGATATGCGATACCAAGCCTGGCTTAGACACAATCAATCTGACGGTGTCAGCTGGAACGGTCCAAAACATGAACTCGTCGGTCAAATGCAGATCGGGATCGGCATAATCCAACAGCGCCAAGAGATGATAGGAACAATTCTCCTTGAAGAAAAAATAGTCGAAGTACGCATTCCCGAGTTCCCACGCATGCATCAAGAACCGCCGTAACTGGTTGTCCGTGAGGTTCAGACGATATTCCCAAATATCCCGGTTCTCGATATCTCGATACTGCTGCACTTTGAGATAATAGGGAATGGTTGAAAAGTATCCTTTATAGCTTCCGAAGATGCCTCGAATGGGATAGGCAAGGCCGGCACCACGAGGGACGTCGGCTGCATAGTTGATGGTATAGGCAAGGATTCGGGTCTGCTCGGTCTGCCCCTTCTGGTCAACGCGAAACAGCGTATGGCCAAACATCGACGCCGGATTATTGAGAAAGGCCGACGGAAAGATCAGAGAAATAGATTGGACCTCAAAATCCTCGTACCATCGATCAAACCGCTCGCAGGTGAGAGGCACAAGACGGGTCGGATCAAACTTCAGTTGCTCCTTGAGCCAATGGTAGCGGGCAATGAAGGCACATTGAGCAGGCTGGCGAGAGCGACCGACTAGTTCGGTGGAAAACAATTGTGTAAGGGTCGCCGCGAGCTCAGCAGGGGGATCCGTCTTCCCTTTTAAGGATAAGAAAAATCCTGGATCGTCTTGTTCGCTCTCATATCCTCCAAAGATTCCCTTGCGATAGTGCAACAACAGATGCCATTCACGCCGGTCCGCAAGTTTCTCTTGCTCAGCCTGATCAATCAGTTGAGTGAGATACTGTTCATGATCCGATGGTTGCGCACTGGAGGGAAATGGAGCGAACAAACAGGCCAACAGCACAAGGAGGGCAACCCACACGATGTCAACAGAGACAACAAGGGCCCTGGCATCTCTGCCAGAGCCCTTGCAATGACTTAACGTACCGATGCGTGTGCGAGGACTGGATGGCTCGCAATGGCATCATTGAGAGATTTCACTAATGCGACCGGAGAAGCTTCTCCAGCTTGAACCAGGGACGTATATCGCTCCTGGGTCATGGCAAAGAACTGTGCGTGGCGCTCAGCGGGCACGCCCATCAGAGTCGCGAGAGAAGCCAGGTGTTCACCCTGTCCCTGAGCCATCTCTGCCGTGAGGGCATCGAAGTTCAGCGACGCGAACATCGTGGTCTTGTGCTCGCTCATGATCTTGCCATCGTTGGTGCATCCGGAGGTGCCAAAACTGATGCCGAACGTCTGGCTGCCAAAGGTGCCATTCGTGGTGGCCTGCAATACCTGAGGAGCAATTTCCTTCTGGCCCTTGTACTCGCCCCACGCCAGTTTCCCTAACCCGCAACCCGGACCGGTGTCTGGATTTGCCGCCATTGCCAGACCCGCCTGGGCGCCGAACAATACGGCGATAGACAACAAGAGCACTTTCTTCGACATAAGTCCTCCTCCGTTAGAATTGATTAAACACACACGAGCATTATCAAAACACCGCCCCGAAGTATAACCGAATTCAACTCCGATGTTGATAAAAAAGTTCTCGTTCCGAAACAATCCAAGCCATTCAAGTGAGGCCGGTAATTATAGACAAATCGCGGATGAGCGCAACAACTTTTTCTCAGCCTTGTGGATAATTCTCGACTTAAGAAACTATTGCCATGCGCTCCTGGACTAAACAAAACCAGATTTCCCGAGCCATTTATCCTGCAACAGTCACACCGTGCGTGCATGGCACATGGACGGCAGGTTTCTCGAGACACACACAGCGTCTGTGAATTGGCTGCTGGTTTACCCTCTTAGCAGTATCAAATTGACTGACAGTACAGGCAGGACTATTCTGCTACCAGTGTATGCTATTGCGAGGGCTACAAAACGACGCTTGAAGGGTTCTTCGTTTTCGTGCTTTCTATACTCGTTGACCTGTGGGACTTCATTCCCTTGCCCAATTCGCCGTATTCTTCAGTGTGCTTCCCTGGTGTCTGAGCACTCCCGAGTTAGCCTTCCCAGCTGAACTCGGATCCATTGAATTGAGTGCATATGCGCTGGGGAGCTGGCCCCGCGATCAGGACAACTCTAACCAAGGAGCGATGGCTACATCGTCTTTTGAACAGGGGTTTGGCGCCGGGTTAAAGGCTGGCCTCTTTCCCTCCGTCCTGCATGGAATAATCGGGGTTGCATTAGATTCAAATATACACAGCGGCGCGCTTGCTCTTTCTCGCACGATGAATGGGCAGAGCAATGAAGCTGGTAGCTCCGACTGGCTCGTGACAAATACGACAGCCAACCTGATCTTGCGCTATCCGAGTGAGACAATCCGTCCCTATATCGGCATTGGAGTGGGATGGTCTACGGGCACCCTCCTCAACCCAAATATCGCAGGGCGAAACGATAAAGATTTTGATTCAGCGTACGCTCTCGTTCATCAATTTCTTGGCGGAGTGCAAATGTTTCTCAACCTTAAGGTCTTTTTGTTCAGCGAGTACCGGTATGTTTCATCCACTTTCCATTGGGACAGGTTGGCCGTCGAATTTCGCACCCACTATGGACTGGTTGGAGCAGGCTTTCGCTTTTGATCACCCCAACAAGGGCGATGCCCGCCCTTCCTCCACCTCTTACAACCCCTTCGAGTCGACGACGTCATCAGAAACCGGTATCGTGCTCCGAGCGATTGACTTTAGCTGTTCCTCATTCCAGTGCTTCACCACCTGGCACTCTGCATTAAGCAGACGAACGCTCCCATCAGCCGCGTACTCAGCCTCCGACAATACCGTTCCGTTGTCGTCAACCAGACGATAGCCTGTCGCATTGGCTACGATTGTGGCACGGCGTTCGACGATCCCACGGCGCTCATAGGTCACCGTTGCGCCATTATCCAGTGGTGTCCAGCGGATCGTGGTTTCACCAAGAGTGGCGACTTTCGTATCACCATCATTTTCGGGAGCCGACCCCTTAATCGGACTTTCCCCAGTCCAAAAATGCATCGCATTGAAGATGAACGTATCCAGCAACGCCGAGAACATATAGGCGGGGATGATCAGCATGCCGAAAAACACGATCTCCTTCATCCATTTGTCATTGATTTGGCCGCTGCCTTTAACATTGCTGTTCCAGTGATAGACATTCTTCGTGAGATTGAACGGGCCATAGCACGCGGTGCTCACGGTTACGAAAGACATCAACACCACTGCGGTGACTAGCCGGCGAAACGATTTAGTCATCATCTCTCTCCTTTCTCAAAATACGACAAGACAGACTTCCAGCCGCATTGGTCGCCCGGGACTTTCATCTAGCACAGTACGTGATTGAGAACAACTTTTCATAGCTGAGAGTGGTCTATGGGGTAGAAGTTCAACAAAATTGACATCCCCAGCATTTGTTGGACTACCGCACGACCTGAGGAGCAAGAAGAGAAGATGGCTTATTGCTGGGTGTGGTCCGCAAAATTCGTCAAGCAATCGATTATGCAGGGTAGGAGGTCAGCCAAATGAGATCAAGCCAGAGACATATGGTTTAACCATTGGTTCGAAAACACAGAGGGCCAACGACTATACTGCCGCCAGCCCCCGCGTGCTGTATCCGTATCAGTGAGTGACTAGGCCGAGTTACTCAGCCGCGCCAACCGGTTCTCAATAAATGACTTTCCGCTCCTCTTATCAACATCCTTGAACTTCTCCAGTCCTATTTACCTTATTGACCTTCCATGAATCGACGATCTGCGACGTGTCATATGTCGCAATCGCGTTGCAAGTTGCATCCTTCATGACAGTCATCTCTATTGGCCAAAGAATCAATTCGGCCAGACCGAGCGTAAAGACATCCGCCCCTGCATAAAAGAGTGCACGCACTTTTGTGGCTTGATGCATTCCTGACTGAAACTCAAACATGTCTTGTTTACGACCTTGCACGTCTGTCTCCGAAAACTGTGGGGGGCCCAATCGTGCCATTAGTTCCTGCCTGGGTGTGCCAATACCTAAGCCGTCGAGATCTTTGGGTGGTGGCTGCTTGAGAGCCCAAAATACTGAACAAGCAGTCTGTGTAAACACAACCAACACCAGCACCGCCATGGCAATAAATCGGCTCATGACATACACCCTCCTGTCGTGAATGATGAAGATCAACAACCCGCCCAAAGTACCATCCAGCTTCCGCAAGCGACTTGCCTGAAGGACAGAATCGACCATTGCTCTTGCATAACCTAATACCACCATGATTATTTCAAAGCTGCGGCCAGCTAAAATCGGCGAATACATGCTCGGCAAAATCCACTGCCCCCTCCGACTCTGCTGAGATCTGCTTGAGCCGGTCCAACACCTGCGTTCTTTCCAAACTCGAAACATTCAATATGGCGAAGAGACTCGAGAGGTACTCACCTTCACCTCTAACAAGATCTCCTTGAAGATGGGGGTATCCAATCAAGAGAAAATTCCGCACTAACCGTGTCTTTTCATAGTACTGTCGCTGTTCAAGTGACACCTTCCTCGGCAGCATATTGATGTAGTAGGTGGTTGGATCAAGCTGCATGACCGCACCATCGGCATAATCGACCGCGGACCCTATGAGACCACCAAATAGAACGTTCCCCCAAAACCAGTGATTAAAGCGCTGCGTGAGATGAATCTGTTTGTCTTCGAAACCATCTTTTTTTGCGATGACAAACAAGTCCTTGGATCGTTCAATTTTCTTCGCAAACGGGGTCTCTCCAAGTGGCCTCGTCCCATTCAAAAAGAGCGTCACGCCAGGCGGATCTGAGTTGAAGGATATTTTCTGCTCCAGTCCATCGTCCGTTGCCAATGCAATAAAGCTGGCACAGCCCGTGGAACCCACAGCGAGAAAAACCAGAAATGCCGACATGAACAGTTTTTGCATGACTAGCCCTCCCTGCGCACCAGACATCGCATCGCGTATTCCGCCCCCAAGCAAATCATGACGGATAGGAGCAATGAGAATTAAACGCGGAAGGTGAACTTCCGCTGGAAACGCTGATTGCGTTTGGGCCAGAACAAATGAATGTGAGAGTGTGAGTCAACAGCTATTAGCCGAAAAGCAGCACAGCACTCGCGATTAGCTGGATTCATAGGATTCGTCAAAATAAAACTTTCTTACATCTAATACCCTAAGTTTTATACTTTTACATACCTATACTAATAGTTGTCAATCCTAAATATATTTGCTCTTTTATGGCTAAGGAGGCAGTACCTTCGATTACAGCGAAGTCGATGTTAGGTTTGACGAGGTGTGGGTGAGCGTCGCGCAATCCGGCATGAGGCATTGACCGAACCAACCTACCTCAGCTCGATCGCGAGCCGTTGAAACTCGTACAACTTCAGAAATCGTTACTCGATGGCAAGCCGCAAATGTTCTGGTCGCAGCGAACGATCGAGCTCCCGCTTGTGCGCTTCAATCACTGTGGTTGGCTCAAGCTTCGTATCGACTCTCTGCTCACGGAGGGAAAGCCCTTGCACGATCGGCAAGTGTGACATGCTGGGCTCTGACTTTGTCTTCACTAACCGTGAGAAGTCCAAGACTTCGTGGGAACTTGAACCGCTTCGGTCCTGCCGAGCCGGGATTGAACAACAGCGTCTCTCCCAGCCATTCGTTTTTGGGCTGATGGGTATGGCCAAAAATACAAATGTCCGGATGCCTCCGATCCAAAAAATCCCTTCCCTCTTTGGTGAGCTTTCCCCCTTCGAACAGAATGTGGCGGATGGCAATCCTGAGGCCGGCCAGCTCGATCACCGTTTCACGTGGGAATCCGCTTTTTTCGTACTCATCGATATTACCGGAAACAGCGGTAACTGGGGCGATCGTCTTGAGTTGCTCGATAACGGATTCCCTGCCGATATCGCCCGCGTGAACGATATGATCCACGTGACGAAAATGCTCCTCAATCACCGGATCGAAGAGCCCGTGGGTATCCGCCACGATACCGACACGAACCATTCGGGAAGCATTCATGAGCCCGCACCGGTTTGCCCACCAAGCGACGCTCGGACTTTCACCCATTCGAATGTAAAGGGCACCGGACTCAACTTCGGCATGGCCGCAAGCTCACTTCTCAACCGGTCGGCCCTGGCGCCGCTCATCGGATGGGTGGAGAGCCACTCGACTCGTCCCTCGTCTTTCTCCGCGAGCCGTTCAAAGAACGAAATCATGCCGGAAGGATCGATCTTGGCGCGATGCAGCAGCTGAAGGCCGGTCAGATCCGCTTCGGTCTCCTGTGCCCGGCCGAATTTCAACGTCATCAATTCAACCCCCAGTTGCTTCATCACCTGACCAACGCCTTGCTGATTTCCCAGTACGATCGATACCACCGCCACAAAGCCCATTTGCTTCACCATGCGTTCAAGTCCATGCCGCTGCAGCACATGGTTCAGCTCATGAGCCAAGACTCCTGCCACCTCTTCCGGACTTTCTGCTTTCTTCATCAATCCGGTAAAGACCACGACATAGCCGCCCGGCAAGGCAAAGGCGTTCACCACGTCACTCTTCACGACAGTGACATCGAATGTGTAGGGGTTGTCAGGAATCTGACCAGTCAGACGATCGGTCATCTCTTTGACTGCCGCTACGGCCAGGCCGTCTTTCACGATCTCCTGACGAGCAAGGAAATCCTGATAGACCGACTCTCCCAGCTTCCGCTCCCACTCGACCGGGATTCGATCGACGGCGAGTTCAATCAGCACATCACTCCCAAACCATAGCCCCAGCCCCAAGGCTAGGAGAATCCCTCCGACGAGACCCCATACGATCCGGTGCCGCTGACGGACATGACGGACTTGTTCCACCGCCTGTTCAAGCGGCCTGTTTAAATGATCGGGCGCTGCCTGTCGGAATGCACGAATCACATCGGCGTTCTTGAGATACAACGTTCGCGGCCCGGCTGGCCCGGCCCATTGTATGACGAGTTGATCGTAGTCCAATCCTCCTGCGGAGACGGCCATACTCGAAAACGGCACCGATTCCGACCGGTGCTGATCGACCTCAGAAGGAAACGCCATCGTGAGCCCATGTCCTTCAATATGGACAAGGCAAGGCACACCACTGGCGGGAAAGTCCTCCCCGAAACAGAGCGCATTGGGGTGGAGTGCGGTCACGGTGTGGTTCTCGATCGATTCATGGACGGAGGAATCTTCTCGAGCGGATGCTCAAAACGGCGACCAACAAAGCCGCAGGCGTCGTAGTTTTCACCCTCCCGCCCCAAGCTGCCAAGACAGCTCTCTCGTGTGGGGTACGTTGAGGATTGTGTCGAGCCGAGAACGAAGCTTGGGAACTGGCGCGTCTTGGCGCGACTGGGTTGGGAGGGTGATAACGTAGGCGGTTTCAGCATCCGCTATTCGGAGACTGGAATGAACTGTCGGACCCACGCACCGAACCCGCCCGGATTCCGGCTCTGAATATAGACGACACCCGGCCCGCGAAATCGGCAAACAAACCCTTCACCGGAGGTAAAACTGGCCACCCACCCGGAGGTGGCTTTCTCGATATTGTAAGAAGTCGTCGTGGACCAAGCCACCAGATGACTATTGTCGACGATATATTCCTGACCGGGTTTCAACTCGATCTTGTGAATCGCCCCGAAACTGTTCAGAACGAGCATCCCTTTCCCGCTCATCTTCAGAATGAAGAATCCCTCGCCGCCCAGCAGTCCGCGGCTCATACTCTGCATTTGACTGTCAATGTTGATCCCATCCGCTCCCGCAAGGAATCCATCTTTCTGCACCATATACTCGTTGACCCCATCGAGTTCCAGGACGACAATTTCACCGGGTACGGTGGGAGCCAGTAATGCTTCGCCGGCACCTCGGCTGGCACGCAGCGTCTGGAAGAAGAACTTTTCTCCTGTAAGAAACTTTCGTGACAACGCCCCCAGAAACCCTCCTTCCATTTTGCTTTCAATGTCGATGGTCGGTGAGCAGGCCACCATTGCGCCTGACTCGGCTTTGATGTGCTCTCCGTCCGCCAACTCCACACGCACCATCGGAAACGCCCCGGGATATAAGATCTCGCTTCTCATTCTGCTTCTCCTCTATTCATTTTCACTCACAATTCGGACCTGCGTGCGCGGTGCGCGAGCAGAAGACATCACCTGCTCTGCCCATTCATCCCGCCACCCATCCATATACTCGCTGACTCGGCTCCGGTCCCTCTTCCAGATAGCTCATCCTCAGCCGACCCAACGCGTCCTGCGGCACCTCACGTCGTTTCGTCTCGGCGTCGACACCGAAAATCTTGGCGGCGTTCAACCCGAAAATTCGCTCTTTGACTTGCCTTGTCAAAGGAAGATAGTGATGAGTCTCGATCAATTGATCGGGGATCTGGAACCGCCGGAATGCATCGATCTGCCATTGCGGTGTCCCATACCAAATCGAATCTGTGCCCCACAACACGTGATCCACACCGAATGCGCGAGTGGTCTGTCCAAGCAGATGCGCGCAGATCAGCGGATAGGTCGTCACCAATTGCGCGAAGGTCGAACCGAGCTCCATATAAATATTGTTGATTCCCGGCTCCTTCTCTTTCATTCGGCAGAATTCTGTCGTCCAAGGAATCTCGCCTGTTTTCGTAAACACCTGATCGACAGATGCCACGCCCCGGAGCCCCGAGTGATACACCAAAAAGTCAAGATCGGGGAAGTCTTTGGCCGCTTTGACCAGATCTCTCGGATGGTTGTAGTCCGGTACGGGACCGAGGGGCAATCCCTTGTGGACGCATATCCGCTTCACATTGAGCTTTCGAGCCTGTTCCAGCATCGGATAGGCGATGTGTTCATCGTCCATCCACCAGCCTCGGTCGAATCCCTTCGGGCACGAACCGGTATAGCATTTCCAGGCATCGACCCTGAGAGTTTCGGCCTGCATCGCCATGAATTCCAAATCGGCCGCACCCAGTTGGGGAGTCACCAACCCGTGCGCCAACATCCGTTGCGAACCGGCCAACCGATTGATCTCATCCCGAATATGAGCCATTTCCTTTGGAGGAACGACAGCTTCTTGCGGATACGGTCCTGGTGGCGTGCTGATCAACCCCACGATGGTTTCACTATCGAGAAACACTTCCTTCACAAAATTCTTCCATGACAAATCATCGATGGTACCTCGGTCGCCTGCCAACCTTGGGTTCAGTCCCGCCTCGCGAATGTGCCGTCTCAACGAGAGCAGGGCCTGCTTAGAAACGGCACCCTTGCGTTTGGCCTCGGCATCGGCTGGATCATAGCCGGAGCTTACATAGTGCGTCTGCACATCAAAGATAAAATACGGCATCCCCTGTTGCTCGGCAAACGCCGCTGACTCGAATAGTTCAACCTCCGTGGTGTTGAAAAACCGCCCAAACACGGCATTCATGGCCAACAACACGGCCGCCATTCCACCCGTCGTTTTCAGAAACTCTCGTCGCGTCAATCCTGCTCGAGCCGCCGCCATGCCGGACAGCTCTGTCGCGAGGTGCTCGACGGACGCTTGCTCCGTGGTCTGAGGGAAAGGACAAAACTCTTCGTTGGAGACACTCTGCGTAGGAACAGGCGTGGGACAGGTCATTCCCTGCTTCATCGAAAGACGCCTGGAAGATCGGTTGGGTGGATACCCCATGGAGCCTCTTCGTCTGAGCAGCACGGGGTGATTGTGTGGAATACCGGCAGCGCTGTCAAGCAAACGATTCGAACACGGGACAAGAGACATTGTGAGAACGCAAAGATGTTATCTGGACTTGGATGAACCAGTCGAAGATTTCACTGAAGGGACAGTCGATTGAGCTATGGGGATTTCCACTACCACATCCGACTGCGGATCGGCATCTTGATCTTTCCCGTCGTGCCCGACACTGTAGAACACGCCTTTCTTCAAGTTCACCAGCATCGGCAGCCCCGTATACGGGTCATAGAAACTCTGCCCGGCTTTCGCCATACGAGCAAGGAGGTCACCGTCTGTAGGGCCACGACGGAGCCAGGCTTGTAAGCTGGCCAGCCGAAGATGGGCATCAGTGTCAACAACGAACCCATTGTACACATCCCAAGGCGCGAGCGGTTCAAGACCCACAATGTTCTCGATCGGATTGGTGAAGTAGTCCATCAAGCCAGATGCAGGAAAGCGGATATAGTCCTTCCACTTCGGTAAGGAGCCGTACCGTCCTTCACCGGCAGCCTTATAAGAAGCTTCGTAATACTCTGCATAGTCGTTGAGACGGCGCTGTTTCGGCAAGGGAAGAGCCGAAGCCACCATAGCGTGAACCGCTTGTTCTTCGGCTCTTTCCGCCTTCAACTGCGCATCGTATGTCTTTGAAGCGGAGACCAATTCGCTTTGCATCGGCCAGCGCATCGAGAGTTCACTCTGATCAAGCGGTCGAAGGAACTTGGTGACACGTCCGAGGTATTTCCCATCAAAGTCAGGACGGACGAGTAGCCCAGAAGCAACGGCAATGTCGTCATTGATCGCCTGCAGCGCCACCATTTTCACTGGAAGGGTCTTCGCCTGGCCTAGTACGATACGCCAAACTTCCAGGTCCGTCTCAAGTCGGTTGACGCCGACGTCTGTACCTTGGACGAACCCATCCGCCACGTTGAGCTGGTGAGCAACGATCATCCCGGTACATGGGGGGGTGACGGTTTGGCCATAGCCCCAGTCTTCGAAGGGCAGTTTTTGCCACTGGTCATAACGATTGAGCACAAGCTGATTCCGACCGGCCCATCCTTTGATGGTCTCCTGATGAGATTTGAACTGACTGATGGGATCCGCGTTACGGAACCATCCACGCATGACATCTGCCGATGCATTCGATCTTTGCATCGACTCCGATCTGGAATTCCCAAAACAGGCCAGGGCTATCTCACCACTTTTGACATCAGGTTTTCGATCATATCCCGCCTGCACAGGATCTTGGTCTGCCGGTGTCTCGATCCCAAGCAGGAACAGATAGCCGTTCTTTTTGTAATCTGACAGGGTTCGCTGAGGAGTCGTCGTGAGACTTTGATAGGCCGGCGACGGGGCTTCTTCCATGACAAGCCATGTCACCGCAACTGCGCCAATTCCCAGCGCGACAAGCGTCACGGAAAGCACCGCGAGCCCCACCAGCGTCGTCACTATGGCACGCGTAGTAGAAAAGCATGAACTGACAAATCCCGCAATCGCGGTACGGATTCGGCTCAGCGTTGAGCCGAGTCTTCGGTTCGGCTTCGGCTCAGCCGCACGTGCTCTCGTCTCTGCTTTCCTGGCATTCCGAGTCGATTCGAAGAGGACGTCAACGGCGGAGGCTGCTGCCGACAGAGGCCGGCTGACCTCCTCTGCCCCCGATACTGTCGGCGACGCTGGCATAACCGGAGCCGCGGGCGGTTGTTCGATGAATCGAATCGATTCCTCTGTCTGCACACGCTCTTCGCGCCGAGGTGCTGGTTCAGGGATATGAACTCGTGCTTCAACACACGCCGCTTCTTGTAGTGGGCTACCTTGCGGTTGATGCTCAGTCGCTTCCTTTATAATAGGGGGAGGGGCCGCGATTTCAGGCGACAGCTCCCAGATTTCTTGCTCCTTGAGCGCTGATGGAGAAGATTGAATCTCATCGGCTCTCTCGTTCGTGATCTCTTCGGCCGGCTGTAATGAATGAGCACCCGGTGCTACCGCAGATTCCTGAAGAGGTTCCTGAGGCGGTGCAATCGTAGGCATCTCCTCCATTTTCACGAAGGAGGCGGTGCTATTAGAAAGGGGGTCTTCTGGAAGAGCTGCAACATTGTCTATGACCGGTTCGTCAGTACGCACCGGCGGCACGAGTTCTGATGTCGATGCTTCTGACATCGAGAGCGCTTCAGTCGCAGGCGAGCCCGCGACGGCAACTTGCTCCGGCTCTACAAAAGTAGATTGCTCTCCCTCTGTTTGGACTAACGCTAGCCCCACATCGCCAGCCGGAGTGTCGGATTCCGGCGGCAAGAGGACCTGTGGAGCTCGAGCTATTGAAAAAGAATCCGTTTCTGCAACAGGATTAACTTCTGGAGGAGATGGGGATTGGTTTTCATCGACTTTTGGCACTAGGTCCAGCTCAGCTACTTCAGCTGATCGATCGACCGTCGGCTCCACACTCTCCGCAATCGGCTGATCCACCTGGGCCGGCGGGATCGTGATAACCGATTCCTGAACTTGATCCCATGGCATCGGCGCAATTGTAAATTCAGAAGTCGGTTTGTCCTCGAGCGAGGATTGTTGTTTCGCTTCGGGTATCTCGACCGACGGGTTCTCAAGCAACGGTTCCTGAAGAGAAGAAACAGTCGGAGCTTCTGTCGTTGGCTCTTCGGCGCGAGCTGGTGCGAGCTCTGGCGGAGAAGGCTTCGCTGAATGGTCGTTTCCGAAATTCCAGGCGCTGTTGAATACAGATGCCCATGAAAAACCAGGTTGTTTCCAAGGTTCTGAGAGTTCATTGGCCGAAGCTGATGCCGGGTCTGAGGAATTGCCGGTAGCGGGGGGTGCTTCTGCAATCAACTCGTGAGAATCTGTAGGTTGCGGACTGGACGATCCTGTCGTTTGCTGCTGAATTGGTTCCGTAGTTAATGGCTCCGCCTCTGCGGATGGAGGCACTGATACTCCTTCAATCCGTAGAGAACGTGTGGCGTCATCAGGTGGAACGTCCGCTGGCGTGCTGATCGGCGATTCTTGTGCATTCACCGAATCGGTCAGTACCGAAACGACGGCTGCACCGGCAACATTGGTAGACATTTCCGGTTGAGGCTCCCCCGGCAACCTGTCTTGCTCGTGAGCCGGGGCGGGATCGCACGTCGACGCAATTGGTTCAGATACTGTTTGTGTTACTGAAACCTCGGCTATGGCATCCGATGGCGAAACAGATGGCGAGGAAGCTACGGGAGCAATCTGTGCGGGAGGATCGCCTATTTCTACTTCATCACGAGCGATTCTAAATTCTTCAATAGGAATTTCATCTGGGGTCTCAGGCTGCACTTCACTGACCCTGCCTTCAGCCGGCTGTTGTACCGGTGCAGCAGAAAGCAATGGGTACTCCTCAAGAGAACGCTCTTCGTGCGTAAGACTGTCTGTACTCCCGGATGTGACGGAAGAGGGTTGAGAATCAGATGAGTCGGCCACTTGGATAGAAAATCCGGCCGCACCCGGAGAATCCTGAACCTCCCATGGCATGACCCCAATAACCGGCTCCGTAATTGACGCAATACTCTCACTCCCCTCAGGCGAAGAAACCGGTGGTGCAGCAGCCGTTTCTCCGGTATTGCCGGGCTGGCGAGCCACCAATTCGCCGGTTTGCGCGTCAAAGAAGGATGCCAGGCGGAACGCCACAGGGCTCGCGGGAGCGAGTTCCCGTATTTTCGCATAGAGCTGGGAGACATGATGTGGTTGCTCCGGATCAGGATCTTCGATCAAGATATCGACGGCTTTGCCATATTCAGCTACCGCTTCGAGTGCATCCCCTTTTTCTTGATAAATCAACCCCAACTTTTCCAAGAAGGGAACGCATCGAGGACCGGCAGCTAGGTATTCACGGAGCAAAGACTCCGCAAGCCAGTAGTCTTGCCGCTGAAATGCTTCTTGGATGAGTGAGTCGAAGGCCTGTCTGGCCGGGATGAGACTTCCCAGGCGAAGATGGAGTGTGGCGAAAAGCCGCCGCGCCTCCATGTTCTGTGGATCGAGGGCGAGCAACTCTTTGAGCGCAGTCGAGGAGCGCCCATATTTCCCGGCGTTCATTTGGGTGATGGCTTCTTCAAGAAGAGCGGTCTTCCTGCTGTAGCCGACCACACCACGCTTTTGACCACGGATGGCCTGAGTTTTATTGGCCTTTAATGGGGGCTTTTTATTCGAAAGCACAATACAACCTTAGCAGATCACTGTGCTGTGGAAGCCTGCAACACCAGCCTAATCTGCTATGCTTGAGTCTCTTAAAACTGAGTGTTAGCCCTGGGGCGAAACTTGGGAAGAGCCTGCAATCTGGGTGCCCTCCTTCTTCAATAGGACACGCAGAAAAGTTTTTGAATATTAACGGCTTATCTCGCGACTCTTCCTCCAATGCCCATCGCCCATCCATTTTTGGACGCTCCCGACTTTGTGATGGAGGGATGCACAAGGCATTGGATACACAGCGAATGAAGCAGATCAATCACTTCTGAAACCAACAGACAAGAGTAGTGCGGTTGAAAATCGATCTGCAGCTTCGCTGCGAACGTCTCGCCCACTCGTAGGGACATCATCGCCATCATAGAGTGTGGGTAAGGTTTTAGGGACAGACTCGGTAGTCATCACACGGTTCAGAAGTCAAGCGTGGCCCAATTTCAAAAACATGCCCTGACAGAAATGCTTTTCCCCGCTCATGACAATCTCGGGCTAAAACTTTTCCACACCGAAGGCAATGTTGAACCCCCTCCCATGAGACTTCTCCGACAAGATGCTGAGTGGGGGCTGGGGGCTCCCCTATGCTGTCCGGCATGAGAACCTGGCGTACTTCAAGCATGAGACGCCACGCATGATCTGACGACGGAAGCTCTGCCCCATCCAATACGAGGACCAAGAGCCCCAAGGCGCGTATGGGGTCACCATTCGCCTCGTGAAGCAGTTGCTGAGTAAATGCCGCAACTTTGTCTTGTATGATCCGAGGATCCATCGTTTGCCTAGCCCCGTTCGCCTCACTCTCTATCGGCTAGTTCGTGAAAGGAGTTAACAGCCACGGAAACCGCCCTTCCCCTCACCCCCTGCGCAATTGCCGGAGCTGTGGAGAGCTCAAAAAGACATTCACGCCGTCGGGAACTATGGCAAAATCTCCAAAACAATCAATGGAGTAAGAATCCCTTCCTTTTCACAGTGTGTCCCCAGGGCCTTGCTCAAAAACTCCATCCTGGTTGTGTCATCCGACATGCCTATGATACGGTCAAACTTTATTCTCGAACTGGACTGAGATCACGGAATCACGAGCCATCGTGGCACATCGCTCAAGTTTGAAGCGCTCATTGGAAACAACCAGGGGGATTGGAATCTGCCTGGCCTTGTTATTGCTCCTTCCCCTCCTCTTCCCCTCTGATCTTTTTTCGCAAGGAACGGGAGGTCAACCGACCAAAGTCGCGCTCGATTTCAACGATGTTGATATCCCCGTTTTTGTTCGTTTTATCAGCGAGCTCACTGGGAAAAATTTTGTCTTGGATGAAACGATCAAGAAACAAGGGGGCAAGATTTCGGTATTCTCTCCCAGTAAAGTTTCCTCAGAACAGGCATTCAGCATGTTCGTGGCCGCATTGGAAGCAGCTCGCATGGCCGTCGTCCCCAAAGGGGGGAACCTCTATCAGATCGTGCCGATGGGCGACCTTCCGCCGGAACGCGGCGTGTTTGTGTATAAACTCAAACATGCCAATGCTACGGATTTGGCCGCCGTGCTGACAAATCTGGTTGCTCGCTCACAAACCGTTGCTCAAGTAACCCCTGGTGTCAGGCCTCCGATTAGGCCACTGACGGAATTTGAAGCCCCAGTTCAAGTGTTTGCCGATAAGGCAACCAATTCGATCGTCATCAGTTCGACCAAAGCCGCCTGGAATCGTCTTCAGTCCGTGATTCGAGATTTAGATATACGGCGTAAGCAGGTCTTTGTGGAGGCGGTCATTTTAGAGGTCCAAGTCGATCGCCTTCGACAAATCGGCACTGACCCCACGCAAGTTCTGGGCGCGGGGAAGTCAGGATTTTTACAGGGAATCGGTGGATTCAACAGGGCACCGGAAGATCTTGCCTCCGTGGCTCAGGCCATCAGTGGTGTCGCTGCGGGTGGGGCCACCGGTGGCGCAGTCACCGTGTTAAACACGGTCAATGTCCGCGCCTTCATGAACTTACTGATGAACCTCACCGATACCAATGTCCTTTCCACCCCCCAGGTTCTAGCCGCAGATAACCAAAAGGCGAAGATCGTCGTCGGTGAAAATCGCCCATTCCCAACCGGACAAGCCCAAGGCATCACTGGTGGAACCCTTGTCACAATCGAGCGGAAGGACGTCGGTGTCACGTTAGAGTTGACGCCACAGGTGCTTGAAGATGATTTGATTCGCCTTGAAATCAAGCAAGAGATTACCGCCATCGCAGACAACGTGGCTCAAACGATCGGCTCCGGTGCGGCAACCATTCCTGTCGGCCCCACCACCACCAAACGATCCATGGAAACCACGACAATTGCCCAAGACCAGCAAACACTCGTGATAGGGGGACTCGTACGTGATAACCTCACGCTCAGCGAAAAGAAGATTCCTCTCCTAGGAGATATTCCTTGGTTAGGTTGGTTGTTTAAATCTCAGTCTCGCCAAACTGAGAAGCTGAATCTTCTCGTGTTTCTCACGCCCCACCTTGTTCGGGACGATGCGGATATGATCGAATTGAACGCCAGAAAAGCTAAAGAGGTCAATATTTTACAACGAGAGAACCGCATTGAAGAGCCTACAAAACTCAAGCAGGATGTGATTGAGCGTCTCGAGCTTTCTCCGACAGGCCCTTCTTCCTCGCCTGCTGAACGGCCCAACAAGCCATAAGGCTGACGAATTCGCAATGCCAAGCAGGGTCGACAAAGCCGCTCTTTAGGAAGTGGCCGTCTATGGACCCTCCAGTCGACCTGGGGCTTCTCAGACCAATGCGCGATCACTACTTCGTATGCCAGAGGCCCCTCCTCTGAGGAATGGTCCCATTCCAGTTCTCTAGATAGACTCCGGCATACGGAGGGTATGGGAATGATGGACACAACGGTGAACTGGCGAATACATCCCCGGCTTCCTGTGGAATACCCTGTGATATTTGGAGGCGCCCCATTTGTAGGAGAGGGAATGGTTTCGGACCTTTCACTTTCCGGCTGTTCAGTGACCTGTGATCGGACAGTCCTTAGCGGGAGCTATATCAAACTGAGCGTTCTTTTGCCCGATCCAACCACTTCTCTGTTCATCGAATTGGGGAAAATCCGCTGGGTTCGTGAGAATACCTTCGGCGTGGAGTTCATTCGCTTGCCGACCATCGCCCGTCACCGACTCGATCGAGTGATGTCTGGACAGCTGTCCACGGACATAAATCTCCAACCAGCTTTGACCTGATCCTCAAGTCATACTTCGGATCACTGTTTGTAAACATGTCCTGCGTTCCGGAATGCCTCCCCCCAAGATCCGCAGTTCGATCTATGCCGCGTGTGGTTCTCCCTGATATGGTACAGTGAAAGGAGACACTGGATTTTGAAAGATTGGCGGCCAGCATGGAATCCGCGAGCAATCTTCCTCTCAACCTTTCCGATTATGAAATTTCTCCGGATCGGGGATTTCTTCCCGACGAGCCTGTTAAGGACCTTCCCGACGCTCCTCTCCTGAACGTTGTCGGCGAGGAACTACCGAAGCTGCTTAGCGCGCGAGCAGTCCGGCGGTTCATCGACGAGGAATTTCCGCAACGCCCATTCATTCCCCAGACATGGCAACGTGAGCACTACAAGGCCGCGATGCGGCTTCTTTCGTTCGCCAGCCATGCCTATGTCTGGGAAATTCCTGATCAACCGACACTCATGTTGCCATCCAAATTGGCACAACCCTGGATTGAGATCGCACAGCGGCTTGGAAGGCTACCAGTACTATCGTACGCGTCCTATGCTCTCGACAACTGGCGAAGGCTCGATCCGGAAAAGCCGATCCAAGTCGATAACATCGTCTTGTTACAGAATTTTCTCGGCGGCCAAGACGAAGAGTGGTTTGTCGTCGTCCATATCCAGATTGAACGACAAGCTGGCCCGGCACTCGCGAGCCTCCTTCACGCGATGCGAAGTGCGGTCGAAGGCAATGAAGATGAGGTCTTGTCGGGCCTTCAAGCGTTAGCGACAGCCCAAACCGCCATGCGCGATACGCTTATCAGGATGAAAGAGCGCTGCGATCCCTATGTTTACTATACGCGTGTGCGCCCCTACATCCATGGCTGGAAAAACAGTCCCGCCTTGCCATCCGGTCTCGTATACCAGGGGGTAGCAGCCTTTAACGGTGCCCCGCAACAATTCCGCGGTGAAACCGGCGCACAAAGCTCTATCGTACCCTGCCTTGATGCCGGACTAGGCGTCGCCCATGCCCCGGGTCTTTTGACTCTGTATCTGCAAGAAATGCGTGAGTACATGCCTCCGCGTCATCGGGAATTCCTGGAAGCATTGGAGCAAGCCACCGATGATCTGGGCCGGCCGGTGCTCCTCGGTTACGTTCGGGATCGAAGGCTACGACATCCTGTGCTTTGGGCTGCCTATCGAACCTGCATCGAACTTCTCGCGCAGTTTCGCGAGATTCATATCGGATATGCCGATACCTACATCCATCGCCAGCACCAATCGCACGCGAGCAATCCCACCGCCGTGGGGACGGGCGGTACCCCCTTCATGACCTACCTCCAGAAGCACCTGGACGAAACGAGGCATGTGCTGGCTGACTAATTGGTATGGCTAAGATCTACATCGGCTTGTCCGGCTATTCCTATAAAGCGTGGCAGGGACCACACAGGTTTTATCCACCGGATATCAAGTCCGCTGAATTTCTCCGCTACTATGCTTCCAGGTATCGGACCGTTGAACTCGACGGCGTCTGGTATCGGCTCCCAACCGAGAAGACAGTGCAAACTTGGTCTCAAACGACACCGTCGGAGTTTATCTACGCTCCAAAGGCACATCGAGAGATCACACACATCCGCCGCCTGAAGCCGGAAGGATTGCCGACGCTGATGGCGATGCTTCAACGGCTCGAACCGCTTCGCAAGATGAGCAAGCTGGGTCCGGTCCTGCTCCAGCTGCCTCCTAACTTGAAGCGCGATGACGGACGGCTGGAGGAATTTTTATGCCGACTGCCATCGACACATCGGTGGGCCATGGAATTTCGCCACGAGAGTTGGCACACGGGCGAGATCGAACAACTCCTCCTCCGGCATGCTGTCGCGTGGGCAGCCGTCGAGACGGATGAACAAGAGCCTGAGCATCGAGACACGGCAGACTTTCGGTATGTACGGCTTCGAAGAAACGCCTATAGCGAAAGCCAGCTCAACCGATGGGCGGAACGACTTCAGGAGGCGTCACAGAAGGGAAAGGACTGCTTTATTTACTGCAAGCATGAGGATGAAGGTTCACCCTGGCTCTGGGCAGATGAACTGTTACGGCTTCTGGAGCTGTCGAGTACCTCAATCACTTATCATGAACGGTAGAAACGAAGGCCCGCTCTAGAGGTTGTCTAGAGCGGGCCGGCTGAGCCTTTCGCTACACCGAGTGACGGAACCAGTGTGATGTGTCTGTAGGCTTATGGTTTGACGTCAAAGTGCAGCGACAAACCCACATGCACGAAGATCGTGTCGATCGTGGATGAATAGGCATTCACAACAGGCCCGCCATTACTCGTAAAGATCTCGGGGGACTGCCCGAACCGATCCGTCACCAGCCCGTCGTGATGGGCATGGACATATTTCGCCTCCGCAAACACGGCCAGGTACTTGAAGAGATGCCCCTTGATGCCTCCCACTCCCTGAAACCCGACCGCCGTATTCCGTGAGTCCGTGATGGCATTGCCAAAATTTACTCCCCGCCAACCTGGCCTCTGCGCGATCTGATGCGCTCCCACACCGATCCCAACGTACGGAAACCACCGCCCGTTGGGATAGGACTCGGAAATCGCCAGCGGGTAGCGAATCAGGAAATTGGGGCCGACGTAGGCGCCCATGCCCTCAGTCGTAGTACCCTGAAACGATCCGTCTGCAAGAACCCTCCCATTAAAGTTAGGGTTGCAGCAGGCCACGTCCGGATACCAAACATAACCGGTGATTTCAACACCGACATCGAATCCCGCCAACTTGTTTCTGGTTGGAAACCAGATCCCCGCATTGCCCCCGACCGACTGTTTCATCTGATAGTCGACGTTCGGCATTACCGTGGGCGTTGACCCGTCCCTAAACGTGGCGTCCTCACTGCGCGGCATTGCCACGCCCGCCATAAAGGACAGATAGAGCTCGGGCGTCCCGGAGGACATGGTTGGAGGACCAGGCGAGAGGGCATAGGGATCGGCGACCCGTGGGCTGGACGGATCGTCCGCCCGTGCGAGGTCCGAATAGCCGAGGACACAGAGCAGGCCAACGATCGCCGAAATTCTCGTTTTCATTCATCGTCCTCCCACGGTACAGAAACCATGTTCTTCGACGAATTTAGGTCGCCCGTCAGTCTTTCGTCGATGGTCAGTGAGGCGAGACGAGACCATTGCGTCTTGGTGCGACTCGAATCGACTCCCGGTTCGGCTGTTGCGATTATCGGCATGAGCGTCCACCTCTCCGCCTCCAGAGCGATCAGGAGGGGATGCTCTTCTCGCACCGTCCGGGGCGGACGGCGCCCACAGTAGCAACCCCGCGTTCAGTTTTGAAAATAGATAAAACGGATTGGAGCTATCGGTAAATCCAATACCCCAGGATGAACATGGTGCGCTGCCCCGGCGCGACACG